>Ga0187893_10000114_pt1 | contig 177320 bp, 160 predicted proteins | sample MA1701074metaG_FD_139574 | JGI IMG/M metagenome (GOLD analysis project Ga0187893, IMG submission 139574) | White microbial mat communities from a basaltic lava cave in the Kipuka Kanohina Cave System on the Island of Hawaii, USA - MA170107-4 metaG ...
AGGCCAGGAAGCGACCAGCATGCACTCACCGCCGCCTGGACCTTCAATGACACCGGGGCCTAAACCTGATGCCCCGCCCTCGATCTCGGGAGACACTTGACAGGCCGTTCCACCTCAGGTCGTAGATGGCGGCGAAGTGCTCGGCGAGGGCGCCGAGGAAGGCGTCGAGCCGTCGGTCGCCGAGGTCGGGCGGGCGTTCGTCGAGCATCGCCTGCCGCTCGGAGGGTTCAAACGCCCCGTACAGGTCGTCGAGCCACTCACGCAGGGCGAAGAAGAAGTCCTCGCCGGCGAGGGTGCGGCGGGCAAGCGTCGCGAGGGTGTCGCGGACATACGTCGTCGAGCGCATGTGCGGGTTCGCCTCGAGCCACTCGCGGATCGTTTGCGGCTCGTCGGGATCCGACTCGGCTTGGATGCGGAGGATCCGTTCGAGCGGGGTCTCCCCGCTCACCCCGGTACCCGTTGGGCGAGCACTGCCTGGAGCAGGCGCCGGCCGTCCGTCGAGCCGGGCCCCAGCAAGGGGTCGACCGCGTGCTCGGGATGCGGCATCAGCCCGGCGACGTTGCCCGCCAAATTGGTGACCCCGGCGATACCGGCGACGCTGCCGTTCGGGTTGGCGCCGTCCGTTACGGCGCCGCTGGCGTCGCAGTAGCGGGCGAGCACCTGGCCGGCGGCGGCGAGCCCGGCGGGATCGGGGTGCACGTACCGGCCCTCGCCGTGCTTGATGGGGATGCGGAGCACCGCTGGACGTGGAATGCCCCCCGTCCAGGCACAGCCCGCCTCGATCAGGATGCGCTGCTCGCGATGCACGAACCGCAGGCCCACGTTCCGGGTCAGCGCGCCGGGGAGCAATCCCGCCTCGCACAGGACCTGGAAGCCGTTGCAGATCCCGAGCACTGGCCCGCCGCGCTCGGCGAACTCGCCGACCGCGCCCATGACCGGCGCGAACCGCGCGATCGCACCGCTGCGCAGGTAGTCGCCGTAGCTGAACCCACCCGGCAGCAGCACCGCCTCGACGCCGCCCAGGTCCGCCTCGCCGTGCCAGAGCAGCACGGGCTCCGCGCCGCACAGTGCGACCGCCCGCATCGCGTCCCGCTCGTCACAGGACCCGGGGAACTGCACCACGCCGGCTCTCATGCGGCCAGTATCTCTCTTATGGCCAGGGTTCGGCACGCATGCGTGCCGAACCCTGGCCATAAGGCCATAAGAAGGGGCCCCTACGAGAAGCCGGCCTCACGGAGCGCGGCGAGGGGGTCTTCCAGGCCGAGGAGCTCCGCGGCGTCCTGGCAGCCGCTGGGTGTGCGGCCGCTCGTGAAGATCCGGTCGCAGACGCGCGCCTCGGCCTGGCGGGCCGCGCGCGCGGACGACGCCAGGGCGGGGTCAGCCTGCATGAACGTCACGTCGTGGGCGATCAGCGGGGCGATCCACCTGGGATCGGTCCGTGAGAACCTCGCGTTGACGAGGATGCGCGGCGGGGTGGTCCCCAGCTCGGCGGTCGAGTCGACCCCGGTCGCCTCGAACTGGGCGAACCGGACAACCCCGCCGGCCCGCGCGAACGCGTTGAGGCGTCCCGCCAGCTCCGCGTCCAGCCTGATCAGGCACAGCGCTTGCAACCCGGTGATCAGCGCGTTGCGATCGGCCGGCTCACCGGCGACCTGCATTCCCCTGAGGGTCGGGCAGAGGCGCTCGACGTTGACCGGGCGTGAGTCTCCCACCCGGAACTCGCCCACCGCCGCCGTCAGGCCTCCGGCTGGCGGGGGACGCCGCGCGGCCACCGGCAGCGGATCGGGCCCTGAGCGCACGAAGGCCGCGATCATGGCCGCGATCGCGATCGGGATCATCACCAGCGCGACTAGCACGAACCAGCGGGGGAGCACCTGGTCGCCCAGCTCGCTGGTCGGCGCGCGGCGCCAGGGGTCCTTGCCCGACCCCGGGCGCGTGCGGACGTCTCCGTTGTGGCTCACCCTCGGGCGACCTCGTAGGTGAACCGCTCGATCACGGGGTTGGAGAGCAGCTTCGAGGCCATGTCCACGATCCGCTCGTCAAGGTCAGGACCGTCCTCGACGTCGAGCTCGATGTGCTTGCCGACCCGGACCCGGTCCACGCCTTCGAAGCCCAGCGCGGGGAGCGCCCGCTCGATCGCCTGGCCCTGTGGGTCCAGGATCTCGTCTTTCAGCATGACGTCGACGCGTACCCGCACCATCACCTCACCCGTCCCACTGCGAGAACGGTATCCCCGTCAGCCGCTCGTACGCCGAGAGGTAGCGCTCGCGGGTGCGCGCGACGATCGGCGGCGGGAGCGCGGGGGCGGGCGGTGTCCGGTCCCAGTCTTGACCCGCGAGCCAGTCCCGGACGTACTGCTTGTCGAAAGAGGACTGCGGGCGGCCGGGCTCGTAGTCGCTCGCCGGCCAGAACCGGGACGAGTCCGGCGTGAGCACCTCGTCGATCAGTGTCAGCTCGCCGTCCACCAACCCAAACTCGAACTTCGTGTCAGCGAGGATGATGCCGTGCGCGGCGGCGTGCGTGCTCGCCGCCGCGTAGAGCTCCAGGCTGGCGGCGCGCGCTCGCTCGGCGAGGTCGGCGCCGACCAGCGCGACGACGCCGCCGAAGTCCATCGGCTCGTCGTGGCCGGTCGTGGCCTTGGTGGTCGGCGTGAAGATCGGCTCGGGAAGCCGCTCGGACTCGCGTAGCCCATCGCGGAGCCGGATGCCGGACACCGTCCCGGTCTTCCCATAGTCCGACCATCCCGAGCCGGACAGGTACCCGCGGACGACGCATTCGACCGGCAGGACCTCGGCGCGGCGGCACAGCATCGCCCGCCCGCGCAACGCGTCGCGGTAGGGCGCGAGGGCATCGGGCAGGCGATCGACGTCGGTCGTGATGCGATGGTCGGGCACGATCCCGCCGAGAAGGTCCAGCCAGAACGCCGTGAGCCCGGTCAACACCTTCCCCTTGTCGGGGATCGTGGTGGGCAGGACCACGTCGAACGCGCTGATCCTGTCCGTCGCGACGAGCAGGATGCCGTCCCCGACCGCGTACAGCTCGCGGATCTTGCCGGACCCGACGCGGCTGACACCCTCGGCCTGATCGAGCTCGAGCATTTCTAAGGACCGAGACGCCGCCGTCGCCGGCCACCGCCTCTGCGGTCGTCGAGCCACTCGCCACCACGTTTCAGCCCGTTGCTCACGTTCGACGCCCCGCGGCGCTGTTCGAGCTCGGAGCCCACGCGCTGGAGGAGCTTCGCCCCGACCGGGACCGCGATCGCGAGGATCGCCCACTGCCGGAGCCGCCTGGACAACAACGCCCACATCGTTGTGGTTCCTCTCTACTATCTGTGACACGAAGGATCGCTCACGCTACTACAGGGGTACCCGGTCCACATGGCATCTCGGCGCGTTCGTGTCCTCGTGTCCGGCGAGGTTCAAGGAGTGTTCTTCCGCGACACCACTCGCGACGTCGCCGGCCGCCTCGGGCTTACCGGTTGGGTTCGCAATCGCGGCGACGGGCGAGTGGAGGCCGAGTTCCAGGGATCGCCCGGCGCGGTCGCCCAGGCAGTCGAGTTCTGCCGGACCGGCCCTCACCACGCGGACGTCGCCGGCGTCCAGGTCACCGATGTCGACGTCATCCCCGGGGAAAAGCGCTTTCAGGTTCGGTGAGGTGCGCGAGCGCCCGCAACCCCTCGCGGAGCAGGTCGGCCGATCCCGTGTGGTGCGCGTAGGCGACGACGGCCGCACAGTGGTGCAGCGCCCGGAGCCGCGCGAGATGCCAGGTGCCCTCGTCGACCGGCCCGTAGTGGGCGAGAAAGGCGGGGTGGGCGGACGGCGGGAGGAAGGAGTGCGCCACGGCCAGGTCGACGGCGGGATCTCCCAGGTGGACGTCACCCCAGTCGATGACTCCGGTCACGCGGCTCTCGGCGTCGACCAGCAGGTGGAGCGCGTAGACGTCGCCGTGGACCAGCACCCCGGTCCGCGGCGGTATGGCCTCGCTCGCGGTCTCGAGGATCCGCGGCAGTGGGCGAGGGTCCGCGACCAGCTGGAGCTGCCCGATCTCCTCCAACCGGGCGCGGGCCTCGGGCAGGCGCCGGGCCAGGTCGAGCCGGCCGATCTCGTCTCCTGGCAGGTCGAGCCCTTGCGGCGGGATGGAGTGCAGGGCGGCGAGGAACCGGGTGATCAGGTCGACCGCGATCGGCCTGCGCGGGAAGCGGAACACGTAGGCCCGGTTGACCAGGTACGCGGTGTTGTCCCAGCCCACGCCGAGGGGCTCCACGCGGGTGGGCGCGAGATCGGGGAACTGGTCCTCGACGAGGGCGCGGGCGAGCTCGGGCGAGACGATCCGTTCGGCCTCCCACGGTTGGTTCACCGCATGAGCACCGCGCGGGCGGGCGCGCCGTCCGACCCGGGGATCAACAGCGGGAGGCAGCGCAGCTCGTAGGGTCCTGGGTCCACCCTGCGCAGATCCAGGCCCTCGAGGATCACGACGCCGGCGCGCAGCAGGACCAGGTGCGTGGGGACGGGGTCCGCGGCCGGCGCGATCGACAGGTAGTCGATCCCCACCAGGCGGATCCCCCGCGCGACGAGCATCTCGGCCGCGGCGGCGGTCAGGCCGATGTAGTCCATCGAGAAGCGGTCGAGGTCCCAGAGGCGTGAGTTGTCCGTCTTGAGCAGCACGCGCTCGGCACCGTCGGGGATGTCGAGCATCTCCTCGTCGAGGTCCCGGCGATGGCCCGTGGCATCCACCACCCAGGCGGGCCCCAGCATGGCGTCCAGCGGCAGGGTCTCGACCCCACCCGCGCCGGGGATGAAGTGGACCGGGGCATCGACGTGCGTGCCGGTGTGCACGCCGAGGTCGAGGCGGCTGACGTTGCACATGGCTTCGGCGGCCATATCGGCGTGCGCGGTCCGGCGGACCACGGGGTCGCCCTCGTAGACGGCCATGCCCGGCCGGATCCCGACGGTGATGTCGATCAGCTTCATGGCGAGCATCGTGGCATGCTCCGCGGTGATGACGAAGCCAATCGCAGGAATCGTAATGGGCAGCGACTCGGACCTGCCGGTGATGCGCGCGGCCGCCGAGGCGCTTGGAGAGTTCGACCTCCCCGTGGAGGTGCGCGTCCTATCGGCGCACCGCACGCCGGACGAGACCATCGCCTGGGCGCGCGGCGCCGCCGACCGGGGGCTTCGCGTGCTGATCGCCGGGGCTGGCGGCGCGGCGCACCTGCCGGGCGTCGTCGCCGCGGTCACGTCGCTGCCGGTCATCGGCGTGCCGATCTCGGCCACACCCCTCGACGGGTTGGACGCGTTGCTCGCCATCGCGCAGATGCCCTCCGGCGTCCCGGTCGCCTGCGTCGCCGTCGACGGCGCCCGGAACGCCGGCCTCCTCGCGGCCCGCATCCTCGGCGCTGGTGACGCTGAGCTACGAGCCCGCATCGACACGTTCCGCGCCGAGCTGGCCGAGAAGGTCCGCGAGAAGGACGACAAGGTCCGCGCCCAGTTCGACCCGGACCGCGGGCGCCCCCGCTTCGGCTTCGGGTGATCGTCGATGGAGCCTCCAGCGGGCACCTACACGCACGGCCACCACGACTCCGTCCTGCGCTCGCACCGCTGGCGCACCGCCGGGAACTCGGCGGCGTACCTTCTTTCGTCTCTCGAGCCGGGGATGCGCATCCTCGACGTGGGGTGCGGCCCTGGGAGCATCACCGCGGATCTCGCGGCGCTGGTGGCGCCGGGCCAGGTCGTCGGGGTCGACACGGCGGGGTCGGTCTTGGAAGAGGCGCGCGCGCTGGCCTCAGCTCGCGGCGCCGGGAATGTCTCGTTCGTGGAGGGCGATTTCCGGTCGGTGGGCTTCGAGCCGGGCTCGTTCGACGTGGTCCACGCGCACCAAGTGCTCCAGCATCTCCGCGATCCCGTGGCCGCGCTGGGCGAGATGGCGCGCCTCGCCAAGCCCGGTGGCCTGGTCGCCGCCCGCGACAGCGACTACTCGGCGATGGTCTGGACGCCGGACGACGAGCGCCTCGATCGCTGGCGCGCCATCTACCTGCAGGTGACGCGGCGCAACGGCGCGGAGGCGAACGCGGGCCGCTGGCTGCTGCACTGGGCCCACCACGCCGGCCTGGCCGACGCCACCTACACGACCTCGACATGGACGTACGCGACCCCCGCCGACCGCGCCTGGTGGGGCGAGGGCTGGGCCGAGCGCGCCGTCGCCTCCTCCTTCCCCGAGCAGGCCGTCGCCTACGGCGCCACCACCCGCGACGAGCTCGCCACCATCGCCGATGCCTGGCGCGCCTGGTCCACCCACCCCTCCGCCACCTTCACGATCCCCCACGGCGAGCTCCTCGCCCGCATATGAGATTGAAGCGCGTCGAGCGGCTGGATACCCGAACTCCGAGTTTGGGGGGTATGCTCCCCAAAGTCGGAGTTCGGGTCGACCGATGCATGCCGACGAGGTCCTCGCTGATCACCCGTGACCCGATGAGTTTCCGGTTCCCGCCGCGTCCTAGCTCCGAGACGTGCTGACGGCACGCCCGGCAAAGGAGGAGCCGATGAACCTGCCCACCGTGGTGTCGCGTGAGGAATGGCTCGCCGCTCGCAAGGACCTGCTGGTCAAGGAGAAGGCGGCGACCCGGGCGCGGGATGCGCTGAACACCGAGCGACGCCAGCTGCCGATGGTTCGGATCGAGAAGGACTACGTCTTCGACGCAGCGGACGGCAAGCGGAGCCTGCTCGACCTGTTCGACGGCCGGCGCCAGCTAATCGTCTACCATTTCATGTTCGACCCGAGCTGGGACGAGGGCTGCCCGAGCTGCTCGCTGCTGGTGGACAACATCGGCCACCTGTCCCACCTGCATGCACGGGATACCTCCCTGACCGCCGTCTCCCGCGCGCCACTGGCGAAGATCGAGGTGTACCGCCAGCGGATGGGTTGGACCGTGCCGTGGGTGTCCTCGTACGGCAGCGACTTCAACTACGACTTCCACGTCACCATCGACCCTTCGGTCGTGCCGGCCGAGTACAACTTCGCGGCGGTACCGGCCGAGTGGGGCGAATGGACCGGCGAGCTACCGGGGACCAGCGTCTTTCTGCGGGACGGCTCGGAGGTGTTCCACACCTACTCAAGCTACGCCCGCGGCGGGGACGCCCAGCTCAGCACCTACACCTACCTGGACCTTACCCCGCTCGGCCGGCAGGAGGACTGGGAGCAGCCCGCCGGTCGCAGCGACGGCCCCTTCATGTCCTGGGTCCGCCGCCACGACCAATACGACGCCTAGCCAAGGCAGGGCGAGATCGCCCGGAGCCGGTCTGGCGTCTCACCAGCCGGTGCCGCTGCCGGTCGCCGCTGGGGCGCTTGCCGGGTCGCCGAGCGGAGCCGGGGAGCCGTTGCCGACACCGGCGCACAACCCGGCGCGGGAACCCCACTCGCAGACGTTGTCCCGGAACAGGTTGCCGGTGCCTGTGTATATCCAGTTGACGTCGACGGGACTGTTCCGTTGGATCAAGTTCGCGTGCACGACGTTGCTCGTCGGGTCCGATCCCCCGAAAGGCTCGGCGGACATGACCACGATCCCGCCCGAGGGAATGGGCACGCCGTTCTCGGGGTGGTTATCGAGCACGGCGTTGTCCTCGACGACGACGCGGCTCGAACCGGCAAGAAGCACTCCCATACCGGACAGCGGAGGTTCGTCCTCACCAGAGACGCAGACCTGGTTGTTCTGATTGATGCGGTTGTCCGTGACCGTCCAATCGGCCACGCCTCCCTGTTCCGTCGTATCGATGAAGGCAAGGCCTACGCAGTTGCCGGTGAGCCCGTTGCCGACGATGCGGCCAACCGATGCGTCGCGAATGTAGATGCCGAACTGCCCGGCGTCGGCTACGACGTTGCCGTCCAGATCGGCGCGCGCGTCTGGGGAATCGCCCACATAGATCCCCGCGACCACGCCGCCGCGTACGCGGTTCCCGGTCACGCTCGTGACCGAGGAGCGCGAGATCAGCACGGCGTAGTCGTCACCCCCGGTCAGCTCGTTGTTCTCGATGCGGGTGTTGTGCCCTCCGATCACATTGATGCCTGTTGAAGAGAAGCGGCCGAGGGCGAAGCCACGAACCGTGACGTTCTCCACGGGTCGCAGCACTGTCGGGGGAAGGCCAGGCTCGAGCTCAGCGGTGATGCAGATACCGAAAGGATTCTCGTCCCGCTCGGTTGCGGTAGAACAGCGGCGAGGCGTGGAAACGGCGGGTGCCTCCAAGACCGCGCCATGCCCGATCAACGTGGTGCCATCCTTGACGATCTCCAGATTTTCTCGGTAGACGCCCGCTTGCACCAGGATCGTGTCGCCCGGGCGCGCGGCGTCGATCGTGTCCTGGATGGATTGCCCAGGATGGACGACATGGGTAGACGCTCGCGACCCCGTCCCGCAGGATGTCACCAGCAGAACCCCGAGAGCGAGAAAGATCGCTTTCCTCATGCGCATTGCCAAACTCCTATATGTAATCTGAGACGTGATCTATCATCCGAATCGCTCACGAAGCCGCCGGATACGCTCGCGCCGTCCTCGGAGAAGCTGGCGGATGAAGAGTATTTGCAGCCCCGCTTCGACGCCGAGGGTGAGGATGCCGTCAGTAATGTCGCTGATCCGCCCGGCGGCCAACCCGCTCCGTAACGCGTCAATGCCTTGAAGCAACGTGCGGTAGAGGATCGGCAGGCCGTACCATGCATACAACCCCAGCGCCAGCGCCGATCCAGCGATCATCAACGGCGCATATGTTCGGATGACCGATCGCTCGCGATCCGACAACGACGCGAGCGGGTCGGCGCGTTGCTCGTGGGATGCGCCAATCAGCCGATCCCACGCACGGCGCACGCGTTCGAGCGCGTAGACCGCCGCGTCCTGGTAAAGGTTCTTCGCCTTCGCAAGGTCCGCCAGCACAAAGTACAGATCGGTCCTCATATAGAGCTGCAGCTGTGAAACGAGGCCGATGACCAATATCACGGCCAACGCCTCGAACAGCCTGCGCAGTGTAGGGACCGTATTCGCCACGATGAGGGCGAGCGCGAGCAACCCAAGGTCTGACGCCATGCCAATCAGGTAGACGCGGTAACGTTGGCGCTTCGGGAGCGCCCAAAGGGCCGGCGCCTCGGTCTGGGCAACCAGGGAGTACAGCCTGGTACCAAAGGTGATCCGCGCCGGCACCGCGAGTGAACGGGCAGCCGCCAAGTGCGCGAACTCGTGAACCGCCATCACTCCGAGGAACATGGCGGTATTGGCAGCGATGACAATGCTGGTCCGCGGGCCCCAGAAGAACTTGCGATAGGTAGGCAGCAGATCGGGGTTTGTGGTCAGCATGATGGCGGCGGTCGTCAAGAGCATTGCGTATCCGGCTGCCACCGGCCAGGTGAAGACCCAACGGACGCGCTCGGCGCGCAGCCACGGCAACGTCGGGCGGAAGCGCTCGCCGCGATCGAGGGTGGCGCCGTCGACCGACTCGACGAATCCCAGGTCGATCAACTGCTCCACGAACTCTGCCAGGTCGACCGCTTCGCCATGCTCCCGCTCGAGCAGGCTGGTTACCTCTGCCAGCGTCCGGTGGCTATTGAGCAGCTCGATGGCGTGTTTGCCCAGCTCGGGCAGCGCGACGAACTCACCGGTGTCGATGCGGCCGATCACGTACTCGCCATCCTCCTCACGGACGACGAGTGGGTACAACCGAATACGGGTCCGGACATCGAGCGGCGGCACAGCTTGCGCCTCCATGGTCAGGGCGACATCGCGGTGACGGCGATTGCCGTCGCTCCGAGCTCGTGCGGACCGCACGCCGGGCAGTCACGCCAGAACGACGGCTCAACGTAATAGTGGTGGTCATAGATCATGAAGTTCTGGTGGAAGACACGACCCACCGTTTGCGCCTTCAAGCCGGTCAGGAAATAGATCGCGTCGAGCGCGCCAAGATGGCCCGTGAGGTTGGCGCTCGGGGCGATGACCGCGTTGCCCCCGGGTGCGAAGAGCTCCTCACCCTGCCCCCGACGTTCGGAGACGAGCAGAGTCGGCTCGGTCTCGGCATAGCATCGGTAGCAGGGCGTCTGATGGGGAAGAAAGATTCCCGTCACGATCATGGGTCCGTCGTACAAGCAGATCGCCCAGGGTGTCGCCGTGCGCAGCGCTGCCTCGTTGGCCCAAGCTGGATATCGGGGTGCGGCTGGTCCGCGCACAGGATCAGGAGGTCGCAGCCTCGCATCAGCTTCTCGACGTCCTCGGTGGCCCTGACGTGAAGTCACACCCCCTCGACGGCGACATGGGGGTTCAGCCGCCGGAGCCGGCGTACCGCCGCCTCGCTCTTCGGCAGGCCGATATCGTCCTCGGTGTAGAGCAACTGCCGGCTCAAGTTGGAGGCTTCGATCACGTCGTGGTCGGCGCAGCGCACTAGGCCGACGCCAGCGGCGACAAGGCTCATCGCCACCGCACAGCCCGTGCCTCCGAGGCCGACGACGGTCACCCGCGCTTCCTTCAGGCGGCGCTGCAGCTCATAGGGCGATTCCCGTGGTTGGTCGTCGACCCAGGCGAAGTACCGGAGGTTGGTGGCGTAGCGCTCGACCTCGTACTGGCTCAGGGACTCAGGGATGCCGGCACCCGCGTCCTCGACGAACCCGGAATTACTCAATGCCGCCAGCGCTTCTCTTACGCTCTGTGGGTCGAGGCCAGGGATGTCGTGCGTCATCTGCGCCACGATCGCGTCGACGGTGCGCGTGCCGTCCAGCAAACCGAGCAGCTTCCAGACCATGCCGTCTTGGTCGTCCTGAAGCTGGGAGCCGACCCCATACCGCACTGTGCCGATCAGGATAGTCCCGTTCTCGAAGAGGACCGGGTAATGAGCGCTCTTGATCCGAGGGAGTTTCATGGGTAGTCCTTGCGTGATCATGCTGAAGAGGCCGGTGGCTCAGGGGGCTGATACACACAGTCCCCTGAGCCACCATTCAGGTCGCTAGCCGCAACTCGGGCAGCGCGCCAGAGTCGTCTCCACCTTCTCGAGCCGACGAACGATGATCGAAACCTTCTTCACTTCATTCACCCCCTCCCTACAGCCGCGGATGGACGGAATCCCTGTAGGTGCCACGCTGGATGTGCCGCGAAGGCGCTGCGCTACCCCGCTCTGCCCGTCGAGCTCGAGTATGCGCTCCGTCCCTCAGGCGGGACATTGGGGAAATCCTTGCTCATGAACCCTGATCTCGGGGGAGCAGGGCAACGCTGGCCCCTTAAGGGACGCGAGGTCAGTCGCGTTCTCGATGGCGGACGAGGATGCTCGCCATCGCGGTCCGCGAGGAGACGCCAAGTTTGGTAAAGATGCGAGATAGGTGGGATTCGACGGTCTTTTCGCTGATGTGCAGGGCGCGACCGATCGCGCGGTTGGTCTTCCCCGCGACCGCCAGCTCCGCGACCTCCCGCTCGCGTTCGGTGAGCGACCCTGGGTGGGTCGCCCGCGGACCCGGAGAGCGAGGGCGGCGCACCCGGCTGCCGAGGCGTCGCAGCTCGGAGACGGCCTGATCGTTGTAGCGATGAGCGCCGCAGGCGGCGAGCTCGACTGCAGCCTGCTCCAGCTGGCTCACGGCCGCTTCGCGCTCACCTGAGCGGGCAAGCGCCTGGCCCGCTACGATCCGCGAGCGAGCCGCCCCGATACGGGCGCCGGTTCCTTCGGCCAGCTCGGCTGCGGCTAATGCAACCTTGGCAGCACAGCGGGCCTGGCCGTCTGCGAGAAGGACTGCCGCCCTGGCCCGGAGCGCCAAGCCGGTGATCGCGTGCAGGCCTAGCCCATTGGCGGCGGCCTCAGCGCGGAGCGACCACTCGCGTGCCGATGCGGTGTGACCGAGCGCGAGCTCGGCATGGGTGAGCAGCGCGTAGCAGGCGCATCTCGCGGCAGGCACGACAGGCGTGTCGGGAGCGCTGACGACGGCGAGCAGTGCGGCACGGCACTGCTCGGCCTGGCCAGCCTCCAGCAGGGCTGGAGCGAGGACCGAGCCGTTGGTGGCTGAGATCAGGGAGGAGTCCGGCGTGCGGGCCACCGCAACGCTTTCCTGGCCGGCGGCAATAGCGGTCGCCAGATCGCCGATTGCGAGCGCTACCCCACTGCGGCCCCACAGCGACCAAGACAGCACTTGAGCGCTGGCGGACAAGCGTGAGGCGTCGACCGCGGCCTCGGCGAGCTCTCCTGCCTCCGCCAGGCTGCCTCGCATGGACAATGCCATGCAGGCCCCGAGCATCATGGGCACGAGGAGGTGACCCTGACCGGTGGCTCGCGATACGGCGATCCCGCGCTGGAGGTGGCGGATTGCGCCATCGAAGCGTTCCATCCAGTGCTCCGCCCAGCCCACGTAGTACGCGGCGTCGAGGCGGGCGGCGAGGTGGTCGTCGGTCACCTCGTCGAGAAGCGCCGCCGCCTTGTCGAGGGACGCTCCGGCGTCGGTGGTGTCGCCCATGGCGTAGCTGGCAAGAGCGAGCACACCGGTTACGGCGAGGACTAACCCTCGGTCGCCAAGCTCCTCCGCGACCCCGCACGCTTGCACCGCGCGCGCTCGTGAGGCGGCAAAGTCGCAGGCGAACAGCGAATCCACAGCGAGCTCGAGCATGAGCTCGGCCGCTTCGGGCGAGCGGTCGTCGCCTAGCCCCGCCAAGGCGGGCAGGCCGGGATCGGGAGGGGGAGGCTTGGATCCCCCTTTCGTTGGGCATGTATCGTTGATACGGGCCGTGTCGCAGGCGAAGAGGGGTGTGAGGGCATGGCGAAAGTGCGGTTCGACCATATCTGGAAGCGGTATCCGGACGGGACGGAGGCGGTGAAGGACCTCTCGCTGGAGATCGAGGATGGCGAGTTCGTGATCTTGGTGGGGCCGTCGGGGTGTGGGAAGTCGACGGCGTTGCGGATGGTCGCGGGCCTGGAGGAGATCAGCGAGGGGAAGCTGGTCATCGGCGACCAGGTGGTGAACGACCTGACGCCGAAGGAGCGGGATATCGCGATGGTGTTCCAGAGCTACGCGCTGTACCCACACATGACGGTCGCGGAGAATATGGGGTTCGCGCTGAAGCTGGCCAAAACCCCGAAGGACGACATCGCCAAGCGGGTGAAGGATGCGGCGGAGACGCTCGGGCTGACCGAGTACCTCGACCGCAAGCCGAAGGCGCTGTCGGGAGGCCAGCGGCAGCGGGTCGCGATGGGGCGGGCGATCGTGCGGGAGCCGAAGGCGTTCTTGATGGACGAGCCGCTGTCCAATCTCGACGCGAAGCTGCGGGTGGCGATGCGGGCGGAGATCGCGGACCTGCAGAACCGGCTCGGCGTCACGACCCTCTACGTTACGCACGACCAGGTCGAGGCGATGACGATGGGCGACCGCGTGGCGGTGCTCAAGCGCGGCGAGCTGATGCAGGTCGACTCGCCGCAACGCCTGTACGACAATCCGGACAACCTGTTCGTCGCGGGGTTCATCGGGTCACCGTCGATGAACATCGCGCAAGCCGAGATCGTGGAGGACGGCGGTATCGTGGTCTCCATGGACTCGGCGAGCCGCCTGCGAGTGCCCGACGAGGCGATCGACCGCTACCCGAAGGTCCGGGACTACGTCGGCAAGACCGTCGCGGTCGGCATGCGACCCGAGCACTTCTTCCGCCCCGACGGGGACGTGCCTGACGACCAGAAGATGCCAGAGCGCAAGGTGACGCTGGTGGAGGCGCTCGGCTCGGAGATCCTCGTGCACTTCGAGACCGCCGCTCCGCCAGTCGTCACGGATGACATGCGAGAAGCGATGGACGACGCCGAGGCCTTCGCCGACCTTGAGCAGCGGGCCAAATCGGGCGGGCAGCAGTTCGTCGCCCGGTTCGACCCTGGCCGCCCGCCGAAGATCGGCGAGCCGATCGACGTGGCGTTCCGCACCGAGTACCTCCACTTCTTCGATCTCGAGCACGGCGCTGCGCTGCGGTAGAGGAGGCCGGGGACATGCAAAGCCAGGTCTCGCGGCGAGCGGTGCTCGCGGGGCTCCTGTCGCTCGGCGCGACGGCGTGCCTGCGGGGAACGTCGCCGCGGGCGCAGAGCCCGAACCAGCTGGTGTGGGCGATCGGCGGCGCCGACACCGCGAGCCTCGAAAGCACCGTGCGATTGTGGAACGAGGCGCGCCCCGACACGCCGGTCCGCATCGAGCGCCTCCCGAACGACGCCGACGGCCAGCGCATCCAGCTCGGCTTGGAGCTCAACGCGGAGGGCTCGGGGTTCGACGTGCTAGGGGCGGACGTGATCTGGACCGGCGAGTTCGCCGAGTACGGGTGGATCGACCCGCTGGAGGACCTCCGGGCCGAGGCGGAGCAGAAGGTCCTCGAAAGACCGCTGAGGACCGCGATCTACCAGGACCAGCTCTGGGTGATGCCCTACACCTCGAACACCGGGTTCCTCTACTACCGGACCGACCTCATCGATGACGCGCCGCGAACCTGGGACGAGGCCGTCCAGATGGGGAAGGCCGCGGCCGAGGAGGCCCGGATCGCGCCCTACGTCGGCCAAGGAGCGGCGTACGAGGGGCTCGTGGTGAACTACCTCGAGCTGCTATGGGGAGCGGGCGGCGAGGTCCTGACCGACGACCCGTTCGAGGTGTTGTTCAACACGACGGACGCGGCGGCGATCGCCGCCGAGTTCATGCGGACGTCGGCACAGGACGGCTTCTACGCCTCCGGCTTCAACACGATGCAAGAGCAGCAGGCGCAGACGACGTTCGCGGCCGGCCAAGCAGTGCTGATGCGCCACTGGCCGTCGACCTACGCGGTCATGGCGGACCCAGCGAACTCCGAGATCGTCGGCGACTACGACATCGCGCCACTGCCGGTGTTCAACGAGGGTGAGACGACCGGGGCCCTGGGTGGGTTCAACCTGGCGGTTAGCAAGTACTCGCTGAAGAAGGACCTCGCGAGGGAGTTCATCCGTTTCGCGTCGTTCGGCGTCCAGGCGCAGGTCGCGTTGGGGGAGGTGGCCCGCCCGCCCGTCCTGAAGGCCGCGTACGAGCAACTGCAGGACGACCCGGTGATGCGGTTGCTCGGGGAGGTCCTGCCGGGCGCGCAGCCTCGCCCGCCCGTCCCGTTCTACAACGACATCAGCGTGGCGATGCAGGAGCAGATCTTCCCGGCCTACACGGGTCAGAAGCCCGTCCCGCCGGCCCTCGAGGCGATCCAACGCTCGATCCAGACCACGATCGACCGCCGGCAGCGGATCCTGGAGACGGCGTCATGAGCGGGAGCACCGCGACAGGGGCGGCAGGGCGGCAGGCCGCCCAGCCCAAGGTCGCCAAGCGCCAAGGGCTCGCCGAGAATCGCCTCGCGCAGGTATTCCTCGCGCCTTCGGTGGCGGTGATGGTGCTGGTCGCGCTGTTCCCCGTGATCTACGCGGCGGTGGTCAGCTTCTCCCTGTACATCGGGCGCACCCAGTTCGGCGTCGGGGTGGCGAACTACGCCCAGGCGTTCACGGCCGCGCGCTTCTGGGACTCGGTCATCGCGACATTCGTCTTCACGGTGACCTCGGTCGCGTTCGAGTTCCTGATCGGCCTCGGCTTCGCGCTGATCATGAACCAGGCGTTCGTCGGTCGCGGGGTCACGCGGGCGACGATCCTGGTGCCCTGGGTCATCCCGACGGTCGTGGCCGCGACGATGTGGCAGTACATGTTCAACGTCACGCCCGGGACGGTGAACTTCTTCCTGCCGTTCGTGCCCGCCGACTTCAACTGGTTGGGGCAGCCGAACACCCCCATGGCGGCGATCGTCTTCGCGGACGTGTGGAAGACCGCGCCGTTCGTGGCGCTGCTCCTGCTCGCCGGCCTGCAGACCATCCCGACCGAGGTCTACGAGAGCTCGCGGGTCGACGGCGCGAGCGCGTGGCAGCGCCTCACGCAGATCACGTTGCCGCTGCTCAAGCCGGCGATCCTGGTGGCGTTGCTGTTCCGCACGACCGAGGCGCTGCGGGTGTTCGACCTGCCATGGGTGATGACGAAGGGCCAGTTCGGCACCGAGACGCTGTCGATCCTGGTGAACGAGTACGTGGTGCGGACCGTCAACCCTGGCTACGCGTCAGCGCTGTCGACGTTGACGTTCGGGATCATCCTCGGCATCGGCGTGATCTTCGTGTCCCTGCTCGGCAAGGACCTCGTCCTCGGCACTCAGGAGTAGGAGATGAGCACCGCCGTCGAGCGCTCCAGCCGCGGCCAGCAGGCCGCCAAGGTCGTCATGCTCGCGATCGTCGTCCTGTGGTGCCTGCTGCCGTTCGCCTGGCTGTTGATGACGAGCTTCAAGCAGGGAGACGTCGCGCTGAACAGCCCGAACCCGTTCGCGGGGCCGTTCGGGATCGAGAACTACCGCGCGGTGTTCTCCTTCGGGTTCATCTACAACCTGCGCAACTCCCTGATCGTGGCGGGGACGACGACGCTGGTGTGCGTGGCCGTCGGCTCCCTCGCCGCCTACGCGCTGGTCCGGCTGCCGCTCAAAGGCAAGGTCGTGATCCTGGGCGCGGTCCTGGCGGTCAGCCTGTTCCCGCCGATCGCCCTGGTACCGCCGCTGTACGAGGTGTGGCGGGCCACCGGGCTGCTCAACACTTATCCAGGCCTCTACATCCCGTACACCGCGTTCACGTTGCCGATCACGATCTTCGTGCTCACGACCTTCTTCGCGGCGATCCCGCCGGACATGGAGGAGGCCGCGCGGGTCGACGGCGCGACCCCGCTCCAGGCCTTCTGGCGGGTCGTCGTGCCGATGGCGGCGCCCGGGATCTTTGCCGCGGGGATCCTGGTGTTCGTCTACTCGTGGAACGAGTTCCTGCTGGCCAGCGTGTTCGCACCGCGCGACCTGGCGGTCCAGACGGTCACGGTCGCCGTGGCCTACTTCCCCGGCGCGACCCAGTTCTCGATCCCGCTCGGCTCGATCACCGCGGCCTCGGTCGTGACGACAGTGCCGATGATCATCGTGGCCCTGCTCTTCCAAAAGCGGATTGTGTCCGGCCTGACCGCGGGAGGCGTCAAGGGGTAGTTGTGTGGAGGATCCGCGCGGTATACCGCGCGGATCCTCCACACAAAGACATCCAGCCGAGCGTGCCGGTAGGGTTTGGCCAGTCCGGCATGGACAACGGACAACCCCGTCCTCCCCCTTACGCCGGCTGCATTCCACGTGCTGCTCGCGCTAGCCTCCGACCATGCCCACGGGTACGCGGTAATGCGGTTCGTCGAGCAGCTCACCGGCGGGGCGCTGCAGCTCGGCGCTGGCACGCTGTACCGCACCATCGGGCGCCTGCTCGCCAACGGCCTGGTGGAGGAGGCCGCGCGGCTGGCCCAGCTGGTGGAGGCCGCGGCGCGGGCGGGGCTGCTGCCATGACCGGCACACGCCCGAGCGGGTTGACGCCGCACCTGTTCGCGCGCGACGCCCAGGGGGCGGTCGCCTTCTATATCGAGGCGTTCGGCGCGTGCGAGCTGGTCCGGAACCGCAGGTTGTTGCTCAGCGAGGAGACTCCCGGGCTCGACGCCCTCGCCCCGCCGAGCATCGGCGGCACCCCGCTGCTGCTCCACCTCGAGGTCGACGATGTGGACACCGTCATCGAGCGAGCGGTCCAGGCCGGCGCGCAGGTCGAGATGCCCGTGCGGGAGATGTTCTGGGGCGAGCCTCCCGAGGTCCCGTGACCCGTGACGAGCACCACGGTCCACATCTTCACCCTGCGGCGCGGCGCCGTCCCGCGTGCACTCGCGAGGGCCGCCGCCGACCCGTGGCGCCTGCGCGCGACCCCGGGCGTGCGGTTCGCGAAGGTCCTCGGCACCGGTGATGGCAGCACGTTCAGCCTGCGCGACACCGACATCCGGCGCTGGGCGCTGCTGGTCGTGTGGGCCGGCGAGCCCGCGGATCCCACGCCGGTGATCGAAGGGTGGCGGCGGATCGCCACGGAGGAGTGGCGCGCCGACCTCGCCCTGATCCACTCGCGGGGCCGGTGGGCGGGGCGCGAGCCGTTCGGTGAGCCAGCCGCTGGCGACCATGGCGAAGGCCCGGTCGCGGCGATCACGCGGGCTCGCCTCGACCCCCGGCACGCCAAGGCCTTCTGGCGCGCGGTGCCCCCGGTGGCCCAGGACCTCGCACGCCAGCCCGGGCTGCGCTTCTCGATCGGGATCGGCGAGGCCCCGATCGGGCTGCAAGGCACGTTCAGCGTGTGGGAGTCGGCGGCGGCGCTCGTCGCCTTCGCCTACCGTGGCGCGCCTCATCGCGAGGTCGTCCGGCGTACCCCCGAGGCCGGCTGGTACGCGGAGGAGCTGTTCGCCCGCTTCACGGTCACGCGCACCGCGGGCACGGTGCGGGGCACCGACCCGCTCGAGCCCTAGACTCCGCTGGATGCGAGACGTCGTGGTCGTGGGAGCGGGGCATAACGCGCTGGTCGCGGCCTGTTACCTGGCGCGTGAGGGCCTGGACGTCGAGGTGGTCGAGCGCCGGCCAGTCGTCGGCGGCGCGGTGTCGACGATCGAGCGGTTCCCCGGGTACCAGATGGACGTCGGCTCCAGCGCGCACATCATGGTGCGCCACACCGGCATCGTGGAGGAGCTCGACCTCACCTCGGTCGGCCTGGAGTACCAGGATCTCGACCCGTGGGGGTTCGCTCCCTTCGGCGAGGACGCGATCGCCTTCCACGTCGACCTCGACCAGACGTGCGAGGAGATCGCCGCCCTCTGCGGGCCGGCCGACGCGGAGGCATACGCGCGCTTCGCGAAGGAATGGGCCGACCGGAACGAGCGCATCTTCGCCGCGTTCCAAGAGCCTCCCACAGGGGTGCGGCTCGGCCGGCACCTGATGAGCATCGGGCGGGCGAGCGGCCTTAAAGGGCTCGAGCTGTCCCGCCAGTTCCTGACCAGCGGCGACCAGCTGCTGGACGAGCACTTCACGGACGAGCGGCTCAAGACGGCGCTCGCCTGGCTCGGTGCCCAGTCGGGCCCGCCGACGCACGAGGTCGCGACCGCCGACCTGGTCGGCTGGAACATGCTGCTGCACCGGCTGCCTCCGGGCCATCCCAAGGGTGGGTCGGGCATGCTCTCCGTGGCGCTCGCTCGCCGGTTGAGGTCCGCTGGCGGGGTCGTCCGCCTCGGCGACGGCGTCATGCGGATCCCGGTGAGAGACGGCGCGGTACAGGGCGTCCAGACGACCTCCGGCGAGCGCGTCGCCGCTCGCGCGGTGGTCGCCGGCTGCCACGTCCTCGAGACGCTCGACCTGGTGCACGGAGGGGGACCCACCTGGGCGCAGGCCGCCGACCAGGCGAGGCGACGCATCCGGGTCGGCAACGGGATTGGCATGGTCGTGCGGCTCGCGTGCAACGACCTGCCGCGCTACCCAGGGTCGTTGGGCGGCAAGGAGTGGCGGGCGCTCCAGCTGGTCGCGCCGTCCCGGCAGTTCCTTCGCAGGGCCCACGGCGACTACATTGCGGGAGTGCCGCCACAGCGGCCCGCGGCGCTCGCGATGACCTTCTCGGCTTTTGACGACACGATCGCGCCGCCTGGTAAGCACAACGTGACGATCTGGGGCCAGTGGCATCCCTACGAGCTGTCGAACGACGAGCGCTGGGACGAGATCCGCGAGCGTGAGGGGACGAAGCTGGTCGAGGCCGTCGACGCTGCCGCACCCGGGTTCGCCGGCGCCGTCGAGCAGATGTACGTCCAGACGCCGCTCGACCTGGAGCGTGAGCTAGGGCTGCGGCGCGGCCAGGTCATGCACGTCGAGATGGCGCTGGACCAGATGTTCGCGTGGCGGCCGACCGCCGCTTTGGCCACCTACCGGACCCCCATCGCGGGGCTCTACCTCACGGGCGCCTCGACGCACCCGGGCGGCGGCGTGTTCGGCGCGAGCGGCCGCAGCGCCGCGCACGCCGTCCTCGCCGACCGGGCGAAGGCCACCCGCCGCCGCGGCGTAAGGCGGCGCGGGCGGTGACACAGACCCTCGTGAGCCGCTGGGCCACCTCGCCACACATCGGCCGCCTGTTCCCGGCGGGGCTGGCGGTGGCGACGGTGCTCGCGCAGGTCGCGTATCCGCTGGTGACGGGGGCGTCAAGGGACCGCCTGACGGTGGTCACCGTCTTGCTGTTCGCGGGGGCGAGCGTCACCCATGCGGTCGTGTGGCGGGGGACGTCGTGGGCGCTGAGGTTCGTGGGGATCACCGCCGGCGGCGGGCTGCTCGCCGAGGCCGTGGGGGTGCGGACTGGCGTGCCCTTCGGCGCCTATGCGTACACCGGCACGCTGGGGTGGCAGCTGCTCGGCGTCCCCGCGGTGATCCCGCTCGCGTGGACGATGATGGCCTATCCCGCGCTGCTCGTGGGGCGGCAGATCACCGCGCAGCCGGTCTGGGGGCCGGTCGTGGCCGGGGCCGCGCTGGCGAGCTGGGACCTGTTCCTCGACCCGCAGATGGTCGAGGCCGGCCACTGGGTATGGGCGCCAACCCCGACCCCGGTGGTGCTCGGCGTGCCGGTCACCAACTTCGTGGGCTGGCTTGGCGTGAGCATCGCGATGATGGCGCTGCTCATCGGGAGGTTGCCGATCCACGAGGCGGACGACCGGGTGCCCTACGCGCTGTACCTGTGGACGTACTGCTCGTCGGTCCTGGCGCACGCGGTGTACCTCGACCTGCCAGGCTCGGCGCTGCTCGGCGGGGTAGGGATGGGCGCGGTGGTGCTCGCATGGGCGCTGGCGCGGCGCTGACCGGCGCGGCCGCTGCGACCGCCGCGCTCCTCGCGGCGCACAGCCTGCGTAATCTCCGGCTGCTCCGAAGGCCGATCGGAGGGATCGCGACCACGGCGCTGGTCAGCGCGCTGATCCCCGCACGTGACGAGGCTTCAAGGATCGGTCCATGCGTGACCGCGCTGCTCGCCCAGCGTGGCGTGGACCTCGAGCTGCTCGTGCTGGACGACGGCTCGACGGACGGGACGGCCGAGGTCGTACACGCCGTCGCACGAGGCGACCCCCGGCTCACCCTCCTCCAAGGAAGGCCGCCGCCACCCGGCTGGCTGGGCAAGCCGCACGCGTGCGCGCAGCTGGCGGAGGCCGCGCGGGGAGACGTGCTCGTGTTCGTCGACGCGGACGTCGAGGTCGCGCCGGGCGGGATCGCGGCGACCGCCAGCCTGCTCCAGGAGGCGGGGTTGGACCTCGTGTGCCCGTACCCGCGGCAGCGGGCGGAGACCCTCGCCGAGCGGCTGGTCCAGCCGCTCCTCCAGTGGTCTTGGCTGACGTTCTTACCGCTGCGGCTGGCGGAGCGGTCGGCTGCCCCGTCGCTGTGCGCCGCGAACGGGCAGCTGCTCGCCTGCCGTGCCGAGGCCTATCGCAAGGCCGGCGGCCACACGTGCGTGAAGGACCAGGTGATCGAGGACGTCGAGCTGGCCAGGGCCTTCAAGCGCGCCTGCCTGCGCGTCGCGATCGCCGACGGCACCACGGTGGCGACGTGCCGGATGTACTCCGGCTGGGCCGAGCTGCGCGACGGGTACACGAAGAGCCTGTGGGCCGCGTTCGGCTCGCCGGGCGGCGCGGTGGCTGTGGTCGGGCTGCTCACCTGGCTCTACGTGGTGCCCGCCGCGGCGGCCGTGGTCGGGCTGGCGCAACGGAGCCCCATGACCGCCCTGACCGGCCTCGCCGGCTACGCCGCGGGAGTGGCCGGCCGCGTCGCCTGTGCCCGCCGAACCGGCAGCCGCGTGCTGCCCGACACGCTCGCGCACCCCGCCTCGGTCGCCACGCTCTGCTGGCTCACCGTGCGGAGCCTGCGGCACAAGGCGACCGGTCGCCTCCACTGGAGAGGCCGGGCAGTGGTGTGAGGATCGTCGTCGTCGGTGCGGGCGCCGGCGGGCTGGCGGCCGCCGCGCGCCTGGCCACCGCGGGACACGAGGTGACGGTCTGCGAGCAGGCGCCGCGCGTGGGAGGGAAGCTGGGGTTGCACGAGCGGGACGGCTTCCGGTTCGACACGGGACCGTCGTTGCTCACGATGCCGCAGGTGCTCATCGATACGTTCGCGACCATCGGTGCCGAACCCCCACGCCTAGAACCCGTCGAGCCGATCGCCCACTACCGGTTTGCCGACGGCACCCGGCTGGACACGACCGCGGACGCCGCCGGGCTGCGCCGCAACCTCGACGCCGCGCTCGGCCCCGGCGCGGGAGCGGACTGGGCCCGGCTTATGGCCCGCGCGGAGCGCATCTTCCAGGCCGTGCGGGGGCCATTCCTGGAGTCGCCTTTGGGGGGCCCGCGCGAGCTCGCGCGCCTCGCCACCCGGCTCGGGGACCTCGCCACCGTCGCGCCGCACCGGACGCTGCGCGGCCTCGGCCTGGCCTACCTGCGCGACCCGAGGCTGCGGATGCTGCTCGACCGCTACGCGACCTACACGGGGTCGGACCCCCGGCGGGCGCCGGCGGCGCTCGCGACCGTCCCCTACGTCGAGCAGGCGTTCGGCGCGTGGTACGTGCCCGGCGGCCTCTACCGGATCGCCGAGGCGCTGCGCGATCGCGCCCGCGCGGAGGGCGCGGACATCCGCACCGGCGCCGATGTCACGGCGATCGAGCTGGCCGGCGGCCGCGTCGCGGGGGTACGGATTGCGAAAGGCGAGCGGCTGCCCGCGTCTGCGGTCGTGGCGAACGCCGACGCCGCGCACCTCTACGGCCAGTTGCTGGACGGCCCCGCCGCCGCCAAGGCCCGCCGCCGCCTCGCCCGTACGACGCCGTCGCTGTCGGGCTTCGTGGTGCTGCTCGGCGTCCGGGGGCGCACCGAGGGGCTTGCCCACCACACCGTGCTGTTCCCGCGGGACTACGACGCGGAGTTCGACGCGATCTTCGGCGCGCGGCCACGCCCGGTGCCGGACCCCACGCTGTACGTCGCGGTCCCGCGCGACCCGGCGGCGGCGCCTGACGGTCACGAGGCGTGGTTCATGCTCGTCAACGCGCCTCGCCAGGGACAGGTCGACTGGACTGGCGCGCTGGCCGAGGGCTATGCCGACCACCTGCTCGAGCTCCTCGCCGCCCGCGGCCTCGACCTGTCGGGGCGGGTCCTCTTTACCGAGATCCTCTCCCCCGCCGACCTCGCGCGCCGCACCCGAGCGGTCGGCGGCGCGATCTACGGCACCTCCTCCAACGGCCCCCGCGCCGCCTTCCTCCGCCCCGCCAACCGCGGCCCCGTTCCCGGCCTCTACCTGGTAGGCGGGTCGAGCCACCCCGGCGGCGGCCTCCCACTGGTGCTCCTGAGCGCCAAGATCGTGGCCGAGCTGATCGCAGATGTCTCAGCCCGTGATTGACACCACAGAGACGCCTGTGGCGTGCGCAGCCAGCCGGCGGAGATCGTCACGGTCCACGGTCGCCACTACCGCGCCGCCAGCGAGGTCGGCGACCGCGACGACAAAGGCATCCACCGCCAACGCGGAGCCAGCCTCGGCCGCCCCAAGGAGCTGCCCGGCCCGCACGCCGACCCGGGTGTCCACCGGATAGACCTCGACCCGCTCACGGCGTAAACCCGCGAACACGCCAGCGTCGGCGCGCCGGCCGCGAACGACTTCGGCCAAAACGGCCGCCACCGTTCCCACGGGAAGGGCACGGCGACGCATCTCAACAACTAGTGCGCGAACCTGGTTACGACGAGCAGCAGGGCCGTGTGCGATCGCGGACAATGCCTCGCTGTCGAGCAACAACATCAGCCGGCGCGCCGCCCTTGGCCTTCAGACAGCGTCTCCTGCCAGTCATCGACCAGCCGAGCCGCCCACTCCAACGTCTCTGGCGGCACCGGACCGTGCTCTCGCTCCAACTCCACCAGCCACTCGTCCACCGCGGCGAAGTGCCTAAGACGGGCGAGATACGCAGCCACCGCGGCATCGACGGCCGCCGACAGGCTGCGACCGCCGACCAGCGCCCGTAGCTCCCCGAGCCGATCGGCGTCGAGGGTCAGCGTCACCTTCTCTTTCGCCATAGCCAGATGATAGTACCTTCCTATGGCGATGCGCCGCTCGCGCGACGGCCTAGCTCGGGACGTGGATGAGCTGGCGTCGCACGGCGAAGACGAGTTGGCCGAGGCCGATGACGCTGAAGGTGGTGAGGGCGGCGAGGCCGAGGGTGGCGACAAGGCCGGCGTGGGCGACGAAGACGCCGCCGAAGTGGATGCCGGCGGAGCAGAAGATCACGCGCATCGCCCGCTCGCCGACGGTGACGACGCCGATGTCGCCCAAGCCGGCGTTCGCGGCGCGGGCGCGGACGTACTCGAGCAGCCCGAACGCGATCCCCGCGGCGATGGCCAAGGCGAGCGGGCCACCGACGGAGACGACCGCGAACAGGTAGATCACGTCGTTGACCCGGTCGACGGCGCTGTCGAGCACGTACCCCCAGCGAGTGGCGCGGTCCTCCAGCACGGCGACGCAGCCGTCGATCCCGTCGCCGAGGCCGCTGAAGACCAGGATCCAGCCAGCCAGGATCGGCCACCGCCCTCCCGCGGCGGCCGGCACGAAGACCGCGAACGCGATCCACACGCTCCACAGCGTCACGACGTCGGGCAGCACCCCGCGACGGGCGAGGGGGCGCGCGATCCAGTACGACAGGCTGAGCCAGCCTCGCACCCAGGGGTTGCCGCGCGGGTCGTAGTCCCCGTGCAACCCTTGCCAGCGCGCGAAGTAGCCTTCGCGGTCGGGGATCGGCCCCTGGGGCCGGCGAGCCGTGGCCAACCCAAGTATCACGAGGGCCACAGCCCCCACGAGCAGTGCTACCAAGCCGTTCATCGCAATGGATCCTACGACTGGAGAAGAGGATGCGGCTCGGGCTGGAGATCGGCTTCGCGGGCGGGATGATGGATCGCGTGCTGCCACTGGTCGAGCACGCGGAACGGGTGGGCATCGATTCGGTGTGGGCGGCGGAGGCGTACGGGTCGGACGCGGTCACGGTACTCGCCTACCTCGCGGCACGAACCGAGCGCATCAAGCTGGGAGCGAGCATCCTGCAGATCCCGGCCAGGACTCCCGCGAACACGGCGATGACCGCGATGACCCTCGATGCCCTGTCCGGGGGGAGGATGCTGCTCGGGTTGGGCATGTCAGGACCCCAGATCATCGAGGGCTGGCACGGGGTCCCGTACGGCAAGCCGATCGAGCGTACCCGCGAGTTCGTCGAGATCGTGCGCAAGGTGATCGCCCGGGAGGCGCCGCTGGAGCACGAGGGTGCGCACTACCAGATCCCCTACCGCGGGCCGGACGCGACCGGCCTTGGCAAGGCCGTCAGGTCGATCCTCCATCCGGTGCGGCCCCGGATCCCCATCTACCTGGCGGCGATCGGCCCCCGTAACATCGCGCTGAGCGGCGAGATCGCCGATGGTTGGCTGCCGGTCTTCTACTCCCCCGAGCGTGAGTCGATGCTCCTCGAGCCGTTCGACCAGGGCCTGGGGAGGGCGGGGCGGGACCCCGCGGACGTCGACCTCGCCGCGATCGTGTCGGTCGCGCGCGGCGAGGACCTCGACGCGTGCCGGGACGCGCTGCGCGAGAACCTCGCCCTCTACATCGGCGGGATGGGCGCCCGGGGCCGCAACTTCTACTTCGACCTCGCCTGCCGCTACGGGTTCGAGGGGGCCGCCCGGGCGATCCAGGACGCCTACCTCGGCGGCCGGAAGGGGGAGGCCGCCGGGTTGGTGCCCGACGCCTTGGTCGACGAGGTCGCCCTCGTCGGCCCCCTTGAGCGGATCGTCGACCGGCTCGACGCGTGGAAGGCCTCACGCGTCACCACGCTCATCCTCGGCACGACCGACCCTGAGGTGCTCGAAGCCGCCCAAAACGCCGTGGCGTAGCCTTATCGGGGCTTGCGCAGCGGGTCGGGCGCGGAGTAGTTTCTCAGTTAAGGTGAACTTTAGGCAGTCGAGCGTGAGCGTTCACCCCGCCGATGCTGGCTGCGTCGAGCGGGTCGACGCGCCTCCTCTGGAAGCCACGCTGAACCGCGTCGCGGCGCGCTCGCCGAGGTGGACGGTGCGCATCGGACGGCCAGGAGCGCCAGGCTGGTACGGCGCCGTAGGTATCAGGGATCGGCTGGACGAGCTGATGGGCCGCATCGGGAGGCGCTATGGCACCGACGACCCCGCGGTCACTGGCACGTTCTTCCTCAAGACGTATACCAGGGTCGTCGTGGGGGCCGCCCTGGTCAGCCTCGTCACCGAGCGGCGGGTCCCGGACGTCGGCCCCCGCAACGTCGCGTTCCGGATCGGGGAGGACGGGATCGTCCGCGAGCTCGCGCTGCGGCAGCCGCGCTTCATCGCGCTCCCCGGCGACCCCGATGCGGGTCACGCCGACGCGATGGTCTTGCCGGACGCGGACGCCCTCCGCGGCTGGCTCCGGGAACGGCTGGTGAACGGCCATATGGCCGAGCTCATCCCCCTCCTCCGGCCACGCACACGCCGCGGCCCCCGGGCCCTGTGGGGAACGGTCTCGGACATGTGCTCCGGCGCGCTCGTGACCCTCGCCGAGGTGGAGGGCACGACCGGCGGGGCGGCGAGGATCGACCGCGAGTGCCACGCCTTCATGTCAACTGGGCCACCCCTCGTCGACGGACCGCCGCTGTGCCCGATCGTCCATGGAGGCGGGCTTGTGGCTGGCTGGCAGCGCGTCACCTGCTGCCTGGCCTACCGCCTTCCCGACTCGGAGCTGTGCGTGAGCTGCCCCTGCCTCAGCGCCGAGGAGCGCGAGCGCCGCCTCCGCGCCCAGCTCGAAGCCTGGGCGTAGCCACAACCCGGCCCTTAGGATCTGTTTCGCGGACACATACGTCCGCGAAACAGATCCTAAGGCTGATACGGCCGTGGGCCGGGCGGCGTGAATCTCACCACCATCGGTTCGCTCGCCACCCTGCAGTACCTGCGGTGGGGCTTGGTCGTCACGCCGCTGACATTGCTCCCGGCCCTCGCCTTGCTGCGGCTCGGGTGACGAGACCTACACGCCTCGGTAGAGCCGGTCGAGGTCGATGAGCTCGACGTCGTTGCGGCTTGCCGCGACGCGCCCCGCGCCCACAGTGAACCCGGCACGCGAGAACACCAGCAGCCGGGGGGGCGACCGTTGAGGGTCCGGCAGCAGGTCTCTCAGATGCGCCAGGCGAGTGATGACGGACTCGTCGACGTCTCTCCCCGTGGCCTTGACCTCGCCGATGGCAATCACCCGGCGTGGCGCGCCTGCCGCGGTCTCCAGGACGACGACGTCGAGCTCATGACCCCGGCGATGTTCCTTACAGGCGACAGTCGCCGGCAGCACGTCGTGGGGCTGCCCGCCGAGGGTCGCCGCGTTCGCGTGGGACAGGCACCATTCCCGCGCGAGGTCCTCCAGATGTGGACCGTAGATCTTGGACGCGACGGTGTCCGCGTTCGCGGCCCAGACGTGCGCGGCGCGCCCACGCACGAGCAGCCGCTCGTTGGGCCCGATGACGAGCTCGTGCAGCCGGATGAGCGGATCGCTGAGCCGGTAGATCCCTCTCCGCTCCCGGAACGCATCCTCCAAGCGAGCGACGAGCCCGACCTGCTGCAGCCCGGCGAGCAGGTGGGCGATGGCTGTGGCCGGCCTCCCGATCCGCCCGGCGATCTCTGAACGGCGGGCCGCACCGGCCGCGATCGCGGCGAGGACGCCGTGGTAGGGAGCGGGGTCCGTGACACCGGACTCCTCCCGGAGCAACAGGCTCCCCTCACGGAAGATGGCGCTCGCGGGGTTCAGCAGGCGTTCGGCGACCCAGGCGTCGAAGGATTCCCGGCTCGAGGGTGGCCCGAATGCCATCGCTCGGTAGGCCGGGGTCCCCCCGAGCAGGGCGTGTACCCGGAAGGCCAGCTCAGGGTCATTGGTCAGCCGCCAGAACGAGGCAGCCTCCCGGTACCAGAACGGTTGCAGCACCATCTCGAGCTTGGCGCGGCCGCGCAGCGGAGCGCCACCGCCGAGCAGGTCCCGCATCACCGTGAGGGCACTGCCGCACAGGATCAGCCTTGTGCGGGTGTGCTGTGAGGCCTGGCTGCGGGGGCTCAAGGCGATCTGGATCACCGAAGGCAGTGACGGCGCTTGGGCGACCAAGTTGGGGAACTCGTCGATGATGACCGGTACCGGCTCTGCCGCGGCGCGGCCCAGGCCGAGCAGGGCCTCGAGAAGATCGGCCCAGTCGTCGAAGGCCAACGATGCGGGCAGACCGGCGTAGCGTGCGTACGCCGCGCTCAGCTCGCGCCGGTTCTGGAGGTCTGGCTGCTCGCGTGCGGTGAACATGAACCCACCAGTCGCCTCGGCTAGCAGCTCGAGCATCAGGGTCTTGCCCTGCCGCCGGCGCCCGTAGAGCAGACCGAGTGTCGCGCCCGCTGCCGGGTCGCGAGCGAACTCCGCGAGTGCCTCCCACTCCGGACTGCGATCATGCAAGTCGTCTGGCTTTTGCAGCATGAACCTCTACGATGGCCGAAGTTATTATAGCTATGACCATAATAACTGCAGCTCGTTGTCACGGGAGTGAGGAAGAATCCTGTCGCGGCTCTTGGCGGCGTGCGGGGTGTGTGGGACCCTGAGAAGTGGGGTGCGGAGGAAGACGTAGGTGGGCTTCTGGGATTACCTGCAGCGCAACTGGGATGACGTGCTCGAGCTCATGCTGGAACACGCGATCATCGTCGGGGCCTCGATCATGGTCGCGAGCATTGTGGGCGTGGGGCTGGGGGTGCTCACCTACCGGAGCCGCGCCGCTCGCGAGGCGGCGCTCCGGGTCACCGGCGTGTTTCTCACCATCCCCTCGCTGGCGCTGTACGCCTTGCTCGTCTCCATCCCGTTCCTCGGCATCGGGGCCAAGCCCGTCGGCGTCGCGCTCACGCTGTACGCCCTGCTACCCATCCTCCGGAACACCGTCACCGGGCTGCTCGGCGTCGACCCCGCCATCGTGGAGTCCGCGCAGGGCATGGGCATGAGCCGCTGGCAGCGGATCCTCCGGATCGAGCTGCCGCTCGCCTGGCCGGTGATCATCACCGGAATCCGGGTGTCCACGCTGATCATCATCGGCATCGCCACCCCTCGGGGCCATCATCAACGGCCCGGGGCTCGGTGAGCTGATCTTCCGCGGGCTCGGCAGCGCGAACAGCCCGTTCGCGCTCGACTTCGCGCTCGCCGGCTTCTTCGGGGCCGTCCTCTTGGGAGCCGCCTTCGACGGGCTCTTCTTCCTGCTCTCCCGCGTTACCACATCGCGAGGTGTCCAGTGACCGAGACGATGATCCGCCTCGAGCGGCTTACAAAGCGGTTCCGCGGTCAGGCCGAGCCTGCCGTCGAAGACCTGACCATGGACGTGCCCTCCGGCGAGATCGTCGTGCTTGTCGGGCCCTCCGGCTGTGGCAAGACGACGACGATGAAGCTCGTCAACCGCATCATCGAGCCGACCTCGGGAAGGATCTACCTGGAGGGCACCGACGTCACCAAGGCGGACCCGGATCAGCTGCGGCGCCGGATCGGCTATGTCATCCAGCAGATCGGGCTGTTCCCCCACATGACGATCGCCGACAACATCGCGACCGTTCCACGGATGCTCAAGTGGAAAGAGGAGCGAATCCGGAACCGTGTCGACGAGCTCCTCGACACGGTCGGCATGGAGCCCTCGCGCTACCGCGACCGCTATCCGAAGGAGCTGTCCGGCGGGCAGCGCCAGCGGGTGGGTGTGGCGCGGGCGTTGGCCGCCGATCCCCCCGTCATGCTCATGGACGAGCCGTTCGGCGCGATCGACCCCATCACCCGCGAGCGGCTCCAGAACGAGTTCCTCCGGGTTCAGGAGGAGATCCGCAAGACCATCATCTTCGTCACGCACGACATCGACGAGGCCATCAAGATGGGCGACCGCATCGCGATCCTTCGTGATCGCGCCCAGATCGCGCAGTACGACACCCCTGAACGCATCTTGTCCGCGCCGGCGGACGCGTTCGTCTCGGACTTCGTCGGCTCCGGCGCGTCCCTGAAGCGCCTTAGCCTCTCCCGCGTGCGCGACTACGAGCTGGCGGAGTGGCCGACTGGCCGCCGCGACGAGGATCGCGAGGCGTTGCTGGCCCGAATCCGCGACTCCGAGAAGGATTGCCTGCTGCTGCTCGACGACACCGGACGGCCGCTCCGCTGGCTGCAGGCGACGCACCTGCGCCAGGAGGGGTCCCTCGATCGCGCCGGGCTCCCAGTGACGTCGATCGAGCCGCAGGCGACGCTCGCCGACGCCCTAAACGAGCTGGTCACCTCACGGGTGGGCAGCGTCGTGGTCGTGGGCGGCAACGGCGTCTATCGGGGCACGGTCGACATGAGGGTGGTGATGGCGGCCGCGGAGACGATGCGGCGAGCCGCGCGCGCCGAGGCGCGTGCGGGGTTGGAGCGTGACGACGAGACCGAGCAGGTAACCCCGTAGTTCGGAGCACCGATGTCAGAGGCGAGCGTTGCGGACCGGACCGGTCTCCGGCGATATCTCGCGATGCCCGCCTTCCTCGCGGCGGTGTGCCTCGCGCTGTACCTCTTTCTCAGCAACCGAGAGCTCGACAACCTGGAGTCACAGCGCCTCAATGCCACCTACATCGCCGACAGTGTCGCGCGTCACCTGTACCTGGTCGCGGTCTCGACCGTGCTGGTGCTCCTGATCGCGGTGCCCTTGGGCATCTTGTTGACACGGCCCTTCACGCGCCGGCTGGCTCCCTTCGTCGTGACGATCGCGAACACGGGGCAAGCGATCCCCTCGGTGGGGGTCATCATCCTGTTGGGTCTCACCCTCGGCTTCGGCCTGAGGTACGCGATCGCGGCGCTCGTGGTCTACGCCTTCCTGCCGGTACTGCGCAACACGATGGTCGGGCTCCAGCAGGTGGATCCGGCGGTGATCGAGGCGGGCAGGGGCATGGGGATGAGCAAGCGGGCCGTCCTCGCGAAGATCGAGCTCCCGCTCGCCGTCCCGGTCGTGCTCGCCCGGCGTGAGGACGGCGCTCGTGATCAACGTCGGCACCGCCGCCATCGCGACGCTCACCGCCGCGGGCGGGCTCGGCAACATCATCTACCAGGGCCTCATCACTAGCGGGACGGTCGTGATCGTGGCGGGCGGAGTGATGACCGCGGTGCTCGCGCTCCTCGTCGACTACGTCGCCGGGATCGCCGAGGAGCTCCTCCGCCCTAAAGGGCTTTAGCAGACGAACGAGGAAAGGAACGAGAATGAATCGACACCGTCTGCTCGCATTGCTGGCCTTCCTCTGGGTGCTCCTTGCCGCGTGCGACAGCGGGGGCGATCCCGGGGGCGGCGGGGGCGGTGCCGGCGGGACCGGGGTGGCGGACGGCATCGACCTGTCGGGCGTGCAGGTGGCCGTCGGCTCGAAAGAGTTCACCGAGCAGCAGATCGTCGGGAAGATGGCGGTCCTGGCGCTGCAGGCGGCGGGTGCGACCGTCACCGACCAGACCGGGTTGTCGGGAACGCTGGTCGTGCGGGAGGCCCTCGACTCCGGTCAGATTGACATGTATTGGGAATACACCGGTACAGGCTGGATCAACATTCTTCAGCGCGATGAGCTGCTCGAGGGCTCGGACGCGTACTTCCAAGAGGTCAAGGCGGCCGATGCCGCCAACGGCGTCGTCTGGCTCGCGCCGTCGGAGGTGAACAACACGTACGCCTTCTTCGTGGGGCCGAACGTCGATCTCGGCGTCGAGAGCATCTCCGACCTGGCCGCACTCGCCGGCAGCGATCCGTCTCGGGTGACGCTGTGTGCGGCGACGGAGTTCGTCACGCGGCCGGACGGCTTGCCGGGCGTGACGAAGGCGTACGGGTTCGAGTTCTCGAGCGTGAACGAGCTCGACCTCAATCTCGCGATCGGCGCGGCGATCGAAGGACGGGATTGCACGGTCGGTGAGATCTTCCAGACCGACCCCCAGATCCCCGCGAACAACCTCAATGTCCTCGAGGATGACCAACAGTTCTTCCCGGTCTACAACCTCGCGATGACAATCCGGCAAGAGGTCTACGACGCCAACGCGCAAGGCTACGAGCAGCTGTTCGGCGCGATCAGCGATCTACTCGACAACGAGGCGATGATCGAGCTGAACGCCAGGGCGGACCTCCAAGGGGACAGCTACGAGGACATTGCCCGCGAGTTTCTCGTCGAGAATGGCATCATCAGTGGCTAATGAAGGTCACCCTCGCCCAAGTCGCTCCCCACCTGGGCGATATCGACGCCAACATCAAGCAGGCCGAGGAGGCGATCGCCCAAGCGGTCGAGGATGGGAGCGACCTGGTGGTGTTCCCTGAGCTGAGCCTCAGCGGCTACTCGATCGGCCAGGTGGACGACGACGTGACGATCGAGGCGACCGATCCCCGGCTGATGAAGCTCGCGGCCCAGGCCGGGCCTCGGGGCCTGCTCCTCGGCCTCCCCGAGCATGGCGTCGGCGTGCACGTCTACAACAGCTCGGCGTTCTACGAGGACGGCGCGCTCGTGCACGTCCACCGCAAGCTTTACCTGCCGACCTACGGCACCTTCGAGGAGCGCAAGCACTTCACCCCCGGTGCGTCCATGCGCGCCTATGACACCCGCCATGGACGGGTGGCGACGTTGACCTGCAACGACGCGTGGCAACTTCAGCTCGCGTTCGTCGCCGTCCAGGACGGCGCGCGGGTGTTGCTCTTGCCGACGAACAGCGCGCAGAGCCCCTTGCCGCGCCGTTACGACTCGCACACCTACTGGCTGGACATCACCCGCTTCTACGCCCGGATGTTCGAGTGCTATGTCGTGTTCGTGAACCGGGTCGGAACCGAGGGCGACTTAACGTTCTGGGGCGGGTCGCACGTCGTCGACCCGTGGGGGGAGCCGGTCGCCCAGCTCGCGCTGGCTGCCGAGGAGCTAAGAACCGTCGAGATCGATCTCGCGAACGTGCGCCGCCGCCGGCGTGAGGTACCCCTCGTCAAGGAGGCGCGGCTCGCCGTGTTGCAGCGTGAGCTGCGACGCCTGATCGAGGAGGGCGGCGACCTCTAAGCCTGGATCCACCCGTGCGCCCCGCCAACTTTCCCGCGTCTGCGCTGGAAAGTTTGGCGTAAAACGTGCGGCACGCACCGGCTGTCCTAGGTTTCCCGCGTGCATGCGGGAAACCTGAGATCAAGCCGGATCGGCGGGCGCCAACGTGTCGTTCAGGAGCCTCGCCGGGTCACCTCCGTGGGCGAGAGTACTGGTTTCGGTCTGGATCCGGTCGCGTCGCGCTTGCCCGAGCGACTGCCTGCTCAGGCTGTGGAACTTGTCGATCAGCTCCTGATCGGTCAACGGTGTCGCCGGATCGCCCTTGCGTGACGTCGACTCCTCCACCAGCTGGCGGCCGTCGGCGAGCTGCAGGGTGACCTGGGCGTGGTACTCCTCCGACGTAGATGCCCGCGCCTCATACGATGCCGACTCCCGGATCGTGATCGCGTCGCTCAGCTGGAGGATGGCGGCGTCCCGCAAGGCCTCGGCGGCGACCTCGCGCGCCCCGACGACTCCGCGGGCTAGGGCGGCGGCCACGGTGAACGGCAGGCTGTACTGGGCCTCCTCGGTGGTGCGGGGCCGCCGCGTGGCGAGCCGGACCGCCTGGTGGAAGGTGACGATCTCGGCTCCGGTGATGGCGGCCTCAGAGTCGATGGCCCAGCGGCGGCGAAGCGCGAGCGCGGCGTCGATCGCCGGGTGAGCCCAGCGGCAGACCGGGTAGGGCTTGAAGTACTGCTCGAGCGTCCGCCAGCGGGTGCCGAGATCCTCCCACAGCGGCCGCACGAGATCGTCGGCCCGCTCCACCACCGGCGCCGGGGCGCCGGTGAAGCCGTCAGCGGCGAGCAGCGCGGCACTCGTTCCGGCCATCGCGCCCCAACCGGATCCGTCCTTGACCATGGTGGGATGGTCGATGCATCGCATCATCGGGCTGCGAGGGCCGTGGTAGTCGGCGATACCAAGCGCATGACGAGTCTCGACCTCCCCTATCCGCAGGAGCCGCGCCCCCACCGCGGCGCAGCCCAGCGCGTTCCAGGCGCCTGAGCTGTGGTAGTCGGCGGCAGTGGCGTGCAGCGCGATCCCGGCTCGCAACGCAATCTCGTAGCCGACCACCAGGGCGGTCAGCAGCTCAGGTCCCGCGGCGTCGGCGCCGGCGTCGACGAGGGCGAGCAGGCTGGGGAGCACGGCCGCGCCAGCGTGCCCCTTCGCCAAGGGATACCCGTCGTGCCCGTCGAGGCTGTCGATCGTCATGCCTCCCGCCAGCGCGGCGCCCACCGGGCTGACGCGGCGCCCGTCGAACAGCATCCGGGCGCCGCCCGCGTGCGCGGCGAAGTAGCGGGCGGCGTGATTACGGGTGGCGACCGACGCGGGGGTGTGCACCCCTCCCGCGGCCACTCCCAGCAGGTCGAGGAGACGCTGCTGGACCTGCTCCACTACGGGGGCTGGCAGGTCCGCGAACGTCAGGTCGTGGACGAACCCGACCACGAGTCCGGTGGTACCGGGGTGGGCGCGCCCTCCAGGCGCCGTCGCCTGGGCGCTCAACCCCCCGCAGTGACTTCCACTGGCGCTGGAACCACGGACCATGGTGCTCCCCTCTGGCGACAGGCGGTACGGTAAGCGCACACTGACCGGCCCAGTAGGTTTCGGTGGCCACGCCAGGCGGTAAATCGTGAAGGTATCCATTCTTGAGCGCGAGGTTCCGCCTGCCCTGGAGGGCCGACTGTCTATGTGTGGGATCGCTGGGATCTGGGGGCCGCGCCGAGTCGGCGGACGAGCTGCGCTCGATGACCGGAACGCTGGTCCACCGCGGGCCTGACGCCGCGGGGTCGTTCGCCGCGGCCGGCGGCACCGGGCTCCTCGGTCACCGGCGCCTCTCTATCGTCGACCTCGACGGGGGCGACCAGCCGATCCTCGGGCGAGACGGCAACCTTGCCGTCATCGCGAACGGAGAGATCTACAACGCGCCCGACCTCCGTCAGCGCATGAAGGAGGAGCACACGTTTGCCACTGCGAGCGACAGCGAGGTCCTCCTCCACCTGTACGAGGATCATGGGCCAGGGCTCACCGAGCATCTCGACGGGATGTACGCCTTCGCGATCGCTGACGGCGACGATCTCCTCCTGGCCCGCGACCCAGTGGGCATCAAGCCGCTCTACTACCGGCAGGACAGTGACGCGTTGACGTTCGCGTCGGAGCTCAAGTCGTTCCCGGGGAGCAGCGAACCGGTGCGGGAGTTCCCCCCCGGCGCGGTCTACTCGTCAAGGGGCGGGTTCTCGAACGCCCACGCCATGCCAGACCCGCCCGTCATGGAGGACACGGTCGAGGCCCACGCCCGGCGGCTTCGCGCAACCCTCGAGGACGCCGTCGGCAAGCGGCTGATGAGCGACGTTCCCGTAGGCGCCTTCTTGTCTGGCGGGCTCGACAGCAGCCTCATCGCGGCGTTGATGCGCGTAGGCGACCGCATTATCCGCGATGTCAGCGCCCACCACGGTCACCGGGCGGGCGCGTCGGTGCTCGCGGTAGAACTCGCGATCGCGCAGCGCCAGCTCGGAGGACGACAGAGAGGCGAGCTCGGCGGAGCGGTACCGGGCGTACAGTGCGTCGAGCTGGAGGCCGTGGTTGAGCAATGCCGCATTGATGCCGTAAGAAGAGCAGAGGTCGAGCACCACAAGGTCTTCACGATCGAACTGCTGGCGACGCATCTCGACAAGACGCGAGAAGACACGGGCACCGTGAGCTGGGGCCTGGTACTCGAGCTCACCGAGAGTGCAGAAGTACTTTCGGGGGTCGGCTTGATTATATATGTCACTAAAATTAGCTTTGCCTTCTTTCTCATGGTTAAGCGCCACAGTCACGATGTTCCTTTCGTGGTCGCTACTGACCGTTGGCATATGTCGCCGGGCGCGGACCCGAAGGAATCTCAGCGCAGCCGGGATGCGAGAAGGGGTATTAAGCCCTCGACGCCTCCCTCAACCCCGCCACGACCGGCGCAAAACCCGTCTCGGGCAAAGAGGTCATCGGGGTAGGCTCCGAGGCATGCATGAGCTTGACCCACAGGCGCGGGCAGTCCTCGACCAGATCGCCGCCGCAGGCGCCCCGGCCAGCCACGAGCAGGCTCCCAAGCACATGCGAGCGGACTTCGAGGCCGGGACTCTCGAGATGGCTGGTGAGGGCGAGCCGGTCGGTGCGGTCGCCGACACCGAGATCCCCGGCCCCGCCGGGCCGCTGCCGCTGCGGCTCTCTACCGGCCCGACGTCCCGCCGGGCCCGCTGCCCGCCCTCGTGTGGCTGCACGGGGGTGGATGGATCGTCGGGAGCCTCGACTCGCACGACGCGCTGTGCCGGCGGCTCGCGAACCGGGCGAGGTGTGTCGTGGTCGGGGTCGACTACCGGCTCGCGCCCGAGCACCCGTTCCCCGCAGCGCTGCAGGACTGCGTGGCGGCGGTGCAGTGGGTCGCCGACCACGGCGACGAGATCGGCGCCGACCCTACCCGCCTCGCCGCCGGTGGCGACAGCGCTGGCGGCGCGCTGGCCGCCACCGTCGCGCGGCGCATGCGCGACAGCGGGGTAGCGCTCGCGCTGCAGGTACTCGTCTACCCAATCACGGACTCGACCTTCGACCGGCCCTCTTACGAGCGCTACGGCCAGGGCTACAACCTGCTCAGCGCTGACATGCGCTGGTACTGGGACCAGTACGCGCCAGGCGACCAGACCAACCCCGGCGCCGCGCCCTGAGATGGATGAGAATCGACCGCACGCGGCCCGGTTCGCCGGCTTCGACCCGCTCCAGCGATCCTTGTGGCCAGGGTTCGGCACGCATGCGTGCCGAACCCTGGCCACAAGCATGGCTTGCCCGACTCTCATCATCCGGGGCGACGGCGCCAGCCGGCATGAACTGCTGTGCAGAGTGAGTCCGATATATCGGACCAGCTCTGATGCCATGAAGGGACGGCGGAGGGGCCGGCGTTCGCCAGCCAAGGCGGCGTTCGGAGACCGCGCCCGCGATGTGTAAAGATGCGCGTATGAGGCGTCCACGCTCGACTGAGGTCACTGACGGGTACCAGAAGGCGCCGGCGCGCGCGATGCTCCGCGCGGTCGGGATGACGGACGACGACTGGGGCAAGCCGCAGGTCGGCGTCGCGAGCTCTTGGAACGAGGTCACGCCCTGTAACCTGCCGCTCGCGCGGCTCGCGCGGATGGCGAAGGACGGGGTCCACGCGGCGGGGGGCTACCCGATCGAGTTCGTGACGATCGCGGTGTCCGACGGCATCTCGATGGGCGGCGAGGGCATGCGGGCCTCGCTCGTCTCGCGCGAGCTGATCGCCGACTCGGTTGAGACGGTAATGCATGCCGAGCGGTTCGACGGGATGGTGACCCTCGCCGGGTGCGACAAGTCGCTGCCCGGCATGGTGATGGCGGCGGCGCGCCTCGACCTTCCGGCGGTGTTCCTCTACGGTGGGACGATCCTGCCCGGCCAGCTGAACGGCGAGAGGATCGACCTGCAGAGCGTGTTCGAGGCGGTCGGGCAACGGGCCGCGGGGACGATCGACGACCAGCAGCTTCACGCGATCGAGTCGGCCGCCTGCCCAACTGAGGGCTCGTGCGGCGGGATGTTCACCGCGAACACCATGGCCTCGGCGATCGAGGCGCTCGGCATGGCCCTGCCGGGCTCGGCGTCGCCGCCCGCGGTCGACCACCGGCGAGTCGACTTCGCGCGCAAGTCGGGCGAGGCCGTCGTCGCGCTGCTCGAGCGGGACCTCCGCCCCCGGCGGATCATCACCCGCCAGTCGATCGAGAACGCGATCGCGGTCGTGATGGCGGTCGGCGGGTCGACCAACGCGGTGCTTCACCTGCTCGCGATCGCGCACGAAGCTCGTGTGGAGTTAACGCTGGACGACTTCGACCGGATTGGCCGGCGCGTCCCGCACATCCTCGACTCGCGGCCGCACGGGCGGTTCGTCATGGCTGACCTCGACCGGGTCGGCGGGATCCCGGTCGTGATGAGGATGCTGCTCGACGCCGGGCACCTCCACGGTGACTGCCTGACGGTCACGGGGAGGACCGTCGCCGAGAACCTCGACGCTCTTGGCGCGATCCCTGCCCCCGACGGCGAGGTGGTCCGCCCGCTCGACCAGCCGCTTCACGCGAACGGCGGCCTCGCGGTGCTGTATGGCTCGCTCGCGCCAAGGGGTGCGGTCGTGAAGGTCGCCGGCCTGGACCACGAGGTCTTCGAGGGTACCGCTCGCGTGTTCGACGGTGAGCAATCCGCCCTCGCGTACACCTTGGACCGCCGGCTGGTGCCCGGCGATGTCATCGTCATCCGCTACGAGGGGCCGAAGGGCGGCCCGGGGATGCGCGAGATGCTCGCCTGTACCGCGGCCGTCAAGGGAGTCGGCCGGGGCAGCGACGTCGCCTTGGTCACCGACGGCCGGTTCTCCGGTGCCACGCATGGCCTGTGCATCGGCCACGTCGCTCCCGAAGCCGTCGACGGTGGCCCGATCGCCCTGGTCGCCAATGGTGACCGGATCACCATGGACGTCCCGAACCGGCGGCTCGACCTCCACGTCTCGGACGCCGAGCTCGACCGCCGCCGCGCGGGCCTGAAGTATCCCGAGCCTCGCTACCCCACGGGAGTCCTCGCCAAGTACGCGAAGCTCGTCTCCGGCGCCGAGACCGGCGCGATCACCGGCTGACGCGCCCGTGTCGAACGACATGAAGGCCCGCCCCCGCCGTTCCTGCCTGTCGGTGCCTGGCAGCTCCCCGAAGATGCTCCGCAAGGCGCCGTCGCTTCCTGCCGACGAGGTGTTCTGCGACCTTGAGGACTCGGTCGCGCCGAAGGAGAAGGAGGCGGCGCGCGGCAATGTGATCGAGGCGCTGCAGTCGGGCGACTGGGGTGACAAGACCGTGGCCGTGCGGATCAACGCGATCGAGACCCGGTGGGCCTACCGTGACGTGATCGAGATCGTCGAAGGCGGCGGCGAGCACCTCGACTGCGTCATGATCCCTAAGGTGCAGGCCCCTGGCGACGTCGAGTTCGTCGACAACCTGTTGCGGATGATCGAGGACACGCACGGCTACGAGCACTCGATCGGTATCGAGGTGCAGATCGAGAACGGCGCGGGTCTCACCTTGATCGACGACATCGCGCACTCGTCCGACCGGTTGGAGACGCTGATCTTCGGTCCTGGCGACATGGCCGCGGCACTCGGTATGCCGTCGCTGACGCTCGGCGAGACGAACCGCGACTACCCCGGTGACCTCTGGCACTGGGTGCTCATGCGCATCCTCGTCGCGGCTCGCACTGCTGGCCTGCAGGCGATCGACGGGCCGTACGCGAAGATCGGCGATCTCGACGGCTACCGCGCGCTTGCCCAGCGGTCGAGGACCTTGGGCTTCGACGGCAAGTGGGCGGTCCACCCGGACCAGATCGGTATCGCCAACGAGGTCTTCTCTCCCACCCAGCAGGAGTTCGAGCGGGCAGAGGGCATCCTTGAGGCCTACCAGCGCGCGACAGACGTCGGCGCCACCGGAGCGATCCGCCACGGCGAGCAGATGATCGACGAGGCGAGCCGCAAGATGGCCGCGGTTACCGTGATGCGAGGCCGTGCGGCGGGGATGAAACCCCGCCGCCGCGGTCAGCGTGGTTAACCCGTTGCCTCGAGCGCGACAGCGTCACACACGACTTTGGCCACGGGCCTGAGCTCCGATACACTCGCCCGGTTCTCGATCGCCCGCGGCTCCGCGCCGCAGGCGGGACAGACCGGTGCGGGTTTGGATCTGTCGAACCAACCGGCGCAGTAGAACCACCGGTCACAAGCACCACACAGTCCCCAGATCTTCACGCGCGTCTCCCCGTTCAGGAGTACCGACTGGTCTCTCGGCACGGCGGCAACCATGAAGGTATGAGCGCACGGTTGTACCGAGGGTGACCGAAGTTTGGGATCGTCGGCGTTGACGGCTGATAGAGAAAGCCTTGCCCGCGCTACGGCCCATGTCAAGGGTGAGTTTCCACGCTCTCACGCGATAAGTAGTCTCAATTCCGGAATACGGAACCTCGTTACGCCCAGAAGGCAGCCACGCGCTTTGTCACTCTCGCGCTGCTAAGCACGTCGGTCGAGTCGGCCAATTGGTCGATCGCGCCGGTGAGTGGCAGGCATCACAGCCAAGGATCGGTGACGGTCGACAGGCTTGCCTGGCAGAACCGGCCGGCGTCGAGCGACGGCCTCGTAGGCCCGGCCTGACGCTCCGGGAACGTCACGACCGCGAGCGCGCGCCAGCGGGGTCCGACCTCGCCGGCATGACATGCTGATAAAGGCGGCGGCCAGCTCAGCACCAGGCACGAAGGTCACGGCGCGGCTTCCTCTAGGAGGCGGCGGATGATGACGCGCAGGGCCAAGGTCTCGTCCGCGCCCTCGAAGATCGACAGGACGCGGGCGTCCACGAAGTACCGGCTGACGGCGTACTCCTCGGCGTACCCGTAGCCACCGTGGATCTGCATCGCCTCGCGCGTCAGCCACTCGGCGGCCAGGCAGGACATCGACTTCACCATCGAGGCCTCAAGCTGGCCGCCTCCCGTGCCGAGAAGCGCGGCGCAGCGGTACGAGAACTCACGCGACGCGACGATCAAGGCCGCCATGCGCGCGAGCTTCGCCCGCGTCAGCTGGTAGGCGCCCAGCGGGACCCCGAAGACCTGCCGCTCGTTGGCGTAGGCGACCGCCCGCTCGAACGCGGCCTGCATGACGCCGAGCGCGCGCGCCGCCGTCTGCAGGCGCCCGTTCGCGAAGGCGTCCATCTGAAGGTAGAAGCCCTTGCCGAGCCCTCGCTCCCCGCCGACGAGGTTCTCCGCCGGTATGTGAAAGTTCTCGAACGCGATCTCGAAGCTGTGCATGCCCCGGTACCCCAAGGTCCCGATCGCGCGCGCTCGCATGCGGCCGCCCCGCCCGTCCTCATGCTCCCAGGAGTGGCCGGGGAAGGGCGGCTTCTCCACGACGAACAGCGACAAGCCACGGTGCCGCTTGCTCCGGTCCGGGTCCGTCCGGGCGAGCAGCATCAGCAGGTCGGCGCGCCCGCCGAACGTGCACCAGGTCTTCACGCCGTTCACCACGTACGCGTCGCCGTCCTCGCGCGCGGTGACCTTGACGTTCGCGACGTCCGAGCCATAGTCGGGCTCGGTCACCGCGACCCCGCACATCAGCGCTCCGCTGGCGATCTCGGGCAGCCACCGCTGGCGCTGATCGTCCGTACCACCCTTCACCAGCGCCTTCGACAAGATCTCCGGCCGGGTGATCAGGCTGCCGGCCACGCCCAGCGACCCGCGGGAGAGCTCCTCCGTGACGACCACCATCGACATGAAGTCGTCGGCCGACTCGCCTTCCGCGAACCCACCGTACGCGTCTGGAATGGACAGCCCGAAGCAGCCCATCTCAGCGAGCTCGGAGATGATGTCCTCGGGGATGTCGGCGTCGTCGCGGTGCACCCGTTCCGCGATCGGCTCGACCCGAGTGTCCGCGAAGCCGCCGAACGTCTCACGGACCATCCGCAGCTCGTCGGACAGCTGCCGGGGAAGGTCAGGGTTGGCGATCACTCGGCGGGCGATCTTCTCGAGCAGCTCTGGGCCGCGCGCCGCGGCGAAGGGCGCGGCCAGATCACCGCTACCCAGCGGCGACGGACCTCCCCAGGCCTCGGCGCGGCCCGCTATCCGCCACTCCAGGTCCGCGGCCACGTCTCCCACGAACGCGGCGGTGAGCATCGCCTCCAGCTCACCACGGCCCGCGTAGGAGTCTCGCAAGATCTCCGCGGCCACCACCCGCCCCGCGATCGATGCCAGGTCATAGGCGAACACCTGCTCGCGATCGAGAAGCTCGAGATCGACCTTGCCGTCCTTGACGGTGTCGGCCGCGAGCCGATCCACGGCCCTGTCCACGACGCTCCGGCACGCCTCGGAAAGCACACGGGCGATCTCTACTGTGGGCTCCACGAACGCATCCTTCCTGACTTATCCCTGATCTTCATTTTGCGTGTCCCTACCCAGGTGAAACAAATTTCCCCATATCGGGGGGCGTCCTTGCACGCACCCCGAGTCGCCCCATGCGTTCCGACGTACTCATTAGGCGGCTCGATGGGGAATAAGGAGACCCTGTACAAGAGGCCCACGGCCGTATGGTCCTCCGTGACAAATCCGGGTTTAATAGGATTCAGTCGGACTCTGGAGTTGAGGGACCACACCTGTACGCATTGGTGCGGTCACTCGGCGTGATTGCTTCAGGTCAGGAGGGCGCGACATGCCATCTTCCGTGAATTGGACAGGTAGGTCTACTACCGGTACCATTATCAATCCGTCTAGCCATAGGAACTAGTACCAAGCCAGGCGGATTGCCAGCCGAAGCCAGGGCTGGCATGGCGCTATGCGAATAGCAAGCGGGCTTGCCTTGGGGTAAGCCGTAAGTCAACGTTTCCCTTCCCATAGTCTTTGGCGTCCCGTGAGTTGAGGAATCTGTGTCATGATGACGTTGGTCGAGCGCGAGGCGCTGATGCTAGCGGACATGCTGGCGGACGAAGGCATCGGTCCAGACGAGGTTGATCCCGATGCGGTATGGCGCCTCGTGTCCCAGGCCGGTGGGTACCCGACTCAGCTGCGCCGGGCCTATGACCAGGTCTATCGCCGATGGGCCGACGGTGGCTCCACACGTGACCACATGGCGTGCCTGCTCCTCACCTACGCCCACGTCGCGGCGGCGGGGGCGAGCAATGTCATTCCCGAGCCAGGTATCTCTTTGAATTGGAGCCTCGACGTGCGGCCGGTCTGGCAGGTAGGGATTCAGTACCAAGGGCGTGAATGGCATCACGGGATTCTTTCTTACGACACGGGTGACCGCATCGCCTCAGAGTTGAGAAAGACCGGGATGACCCGTCAGGTCGAGGTATCGATCGACGATAACAATCGCGGCTTCGGTCTGTCCTTTCGTATCCACGCGAACGATCATGCCCAAGCCGAGGTGACCGCGGAGGGCCTCACGCGCAGCTGCTTGGGCCGGATCGGCGAATCCGACGCCTGGACCGCCCACGGCGTGTCCGCCAACCTTTATCCAGGTCTAGAAACTTCCACCTGAACCCTCGGGTGGCCGCTCCGAACCTCCCCTTCCATCCCCCACGGAGCGGCCACCCCGAATGGGGATAGCCCATGAGGTTCCCCGAGATCTCCGCCTTCGCCGAGGAGAGCGCCGCCATCGACGCGACGCTGACCCGTGTCGCCGGAGGCGACTGGAACCGGCCCGCCTTGGGCGAATGGACCATCAAAGAGCTGGTCGCGCATGTCCTTCGCTCGGCGTACCTGATCCATGCCTCCCTCGATCTTCCCGTCGAAGGACCGGTTGCATACGACCGCGTGAGCTATTTCCAGTTCGACTTGGTCGCCGAGGCCCCCGCCATCGCCGAGCGCGCCAGGGAGGACGCCGCGAGTATCCCTTCCGCCGAGTTGCCCGCTCGCTTCGAGGCCGCATGGCAGGCTGGCGTCCAGCGAGCGACCGGCCTGCCGCCCGACCATCGCATGAGCACACGTCGCGGGGTCATGCGCCTCGACGAGTACACGGCGACACGCGTCCTCGAGCTGGTCGTCCATCACATGGACCTCCGCATGGCCTTGGACCTCCCGCCAACTCCGACACCCGCGCCAGGTCTGCTGACCATGCGACTGTTGGAGGGGCTCCTCGGCTCGCCGCGCCCGCACAACCTCGGCCGCACCCGCTTCATCCTTACCGCGACCGGCCGGATCCCGAGCGACGACCCCCGTTTCCCGGTCCTCCAGTAGGTGGCTTTGTGTGGAGGATCCGCGCGGTATACCGCGCGGATCCTCCACACAAAGCCACCTTTACGGGACGAGGATGCCTCGGCCGCGGAGGCGGCCGGCGTCGAGGTCGCTGATGGCGTCGTTCACGGCGTCGAGCGGGTAGACGGCGGTCTTCAGCGTGACCAGGCCTTGGGCGGCGAGCACCATCAGCTCGGCGAGGTCGTTGAACGTCCCGACCAGGTTGCCGATGACATTCCGCTCGGTCCCGATGATGTCCACTGTCGGGATGTCGATGTTGCTGCCGTACCCGATCACAAAGTGGCTGCCGGCCCGGCGGGTCATGTTCCAGGAGTCCTGCTGCGCTCCCTTCTCACCGACGAAGTCGAGGACGACGTCGGCCCCCTTGCCATCCGTGAGCTCCAGCACCTGGTCGACATGGGTGCCGTCGGCCACGACCGTGTGGTCCGCGCCCCAGTCCGTCGTGAGCTTGAGCGCGTCGGGGTTGCGCTCGACGACGACGATGGTCGTGGAGGTCATGGCCTGCAGGCACTGGACACCGATGTGGCCGAGGCCGCCAGCGCCCATGACCACGGTGGTCGTACCTGGGTAGAGCAGCGGCGACGCCTTCTTCACCGCGTGATACGCGGTCAGGCCCGCATCCGCGAGCGCGGCGACATCCGCTGGCTCGAGGCTCGGGTCGAACTTGACGACCGCCCGGGCGTTGGTCTTGAGGAGCTCAGCCATCCCGCCCCCGTCATGCGTGAGACCCGGGAAGACCGCGTTGATGCAGTGCATGTCCTGCCCGGCCCGGCAAGCTCGGCACAGCCCACACGTCATCTGTGGGTGGCAGATGACCTTGTCGCCCTCCGCGACGTTGGTCACCGCGGAACCGACCGCGTGGACCCATCCAGCGTTCTCGTGTCCGATCGTGTACGGCAGGTCAGTGGTCAAGACCGGCGCCCACTGACCCTCCATGATGTGGAGGTCGGTGCGGCACAGGCCCGCCCCACCGATCTTGACGATGACGTCGAGCGGCCCCGTTACCTCTGGCTCGGGAACGTCGTCGATGGTCGGGCGCTTGGTGTACGTCGGGTCGTATTCATGGACTCGTACGGCTTTCACTTGCGGCTCCTTTACTTCCAAGCCCATAACGGAACTGCAGCAATGAGCGGCAATACTCCCCGTTGCTCTCGAGGCTCGTGTTGAACAGGCGAGCGCGGCGCAGGTGAGCCTCGGCCTCTTCAGGCGGGATCACCCTCCCGTCGATCGCAATGAGGAGCGGCGCCTCGGGGCTGCTGTCCAGGCCGAGCTCGCTGCGCCGCTCGAGGAACACATCGGTTTCAGGCCAATCGGGCAAATCGGCAAGCCGCATCGCCGCGAGGTCCCGGGGAGTGCGACCCTCCTCGCGGAGGCGTTCGCACAACCGGTTGGTTCTGGCGTAGAACGCCTTCCCGCGGAAGATCCCGCGGAGACCGGAAAGGTCGTCCTCATCGGTCTCGCCCGGGAACGTCTCGGCGAACCCGCCTCCCGCTCCGGCGACTGCGTTGAGCTCCCCCGAGGCGTGGTGGTCGACCACCGCGACCCGTACGTGACGAACGTCAGGCAGATCCTCGAGCGCCTCCCTGGCGTCGGCCAGCATCATGTAGGTGAAGTTTGGCGCGCAGTAGTAGGTAGGGACCCGGAGCGCGACCGTTACCGCGTCACCGTCGATCTCCACAGAGTGGATGAACCCCAGATCGGTGATCGGTTCGTCGAGCTCCGGGTCCCGGACGCGCCCAAGCGCGCCCAGGACCCTGTCGTGCGTGAGCACCTACGTGGCCCCTTCCGGAAATCCGTAGGTATTCGGACGACCCTGCATTCCCGCTCGCGGCGTTGCCCCTCGCTTACATATGACCTCCGGATATGCGCACTCGGCGCGCCTTGCGAGCGGGGCGCAGTGCCGCCCTCGATACGGCAACGTCTTTCCGTCAGGGACCACTACGCCGGGACCTCGGTCTTCAGCTGGCATTCAGCCGGGACCTCGATGCCGTACATCTTGGCGGCGTTGAGCCCGAGGATCTTCTTCTTACCCTCGGTCGTCAGCCGGGGGAAGTCGTCGTACTCGTGGCCCTCCGGGTAGTCCCAATCGACGAATCCCTCAACCTGCCACTTCGGTTCCCAGATCCCGTAGTCGCTGCCGAACATCATCTTGTCTTCGCCGACCCAGAACAGCAGCTCTCCCATGACCTTGGCGAAGAAGCGTGGCCGGGCGTGCATCAACCCACCGATCGCGACAGCGAGACCGGCGTACACGTTGGGCTCCTGCACTGCCATGAAGCAGAAGTCCTCGATGCGCGGCAAGCCGACGTGCTCGACGATGAAGTTCAGGCCCTGGAACTCCGTCGCGGCGACGTCGACATCCTTGACGTCGAAGGCATCTTTGTCGAGCGGCCAGATCGTCGGGCCCTTGTGGACGTGGATGTTCTTGACGCCGAGCTCCTGGCATTTCTCGAGGTACCGGAACGCCTCTGGCCTGTTAAGTGTCCATCCCCGTGAGCCGTCCCTCCACTCCGCCGTGTAGAGCTTGACACCCGTGCACCCCCAGCGGCGGACCTTCTCCTCGAACGTCTTCAAGCCGTCGTCGCCCTCGCGAGGGTCCCAAGAGCTGTTGAGGATGAACTTGTCCGGGTACTTCTCAAGGAGCAACGCGTTCCGCTCGGTCGTGTTGAAGCCTTCTTTGTACCAATACAAAAGGTACGTCGGCTGGAAGATCGCCTTGTCGACGTAACCCTCCTCGAAGACATCCCGCATCAAGTCCTCTTCGGAGTACTTTTGGTACTTCTCTAGCGGCCAATGCGTCTCTGGCGGGGCCAGCTGATGATAACCATAGAAGCAGTTGATCCAGCCTTCCGCATATTCTTCGCGACCTTCGACCCAGTTGGCCGGGCTTGCGTCCCAGTAATGCATGTGGGTGTCGACTACGAAGTACTTCTCACCATCTTTTTCGTACATGGCCTTCTCCTGATTCGCGGGCCGGTGGGGGAGGGCAACGGTGCGTCATCACGCCGAAGACGCATATCCCGCGCCCACGCCCGGATACGCCAGAGATCGAACACAGTTGGTGAGACGGGACCCTTGCGATACCGGCGTCACGGACGCCCAACGCCACGGTGCGGCAGGTCCGGCTCATTCGACCCCTCACGACTGAAACGACGTCTCAACTTAGGTCCGCCCGCCGCATGCGGTCAAGGGGCTTACGCGCCGGTGGGGCGAGACTCACCGAACGGTCAGGGCCTACGCTGGCGGCTGGCCGACACAAACAGGACGGCCCCTCGCGCGGGGGAGTGCACGAGGGGCCGTCAGGCCCGGACCAGGCGGGAAGGTCAGGCCCTAGACCTGTAGGCGGTCCCGCCGCGGCGGCGGCGAGTTGCGCGATCAGGACGTCATTTCCAAGCGGTTCCTTCTCCCCGTTCTTCCCCGCCTACGTCACCGAGTCGACCGGGACGAAGGGTCACCCGCCTTCAAGAAGCTACGCTACCGCATTCGCCGACATCGTGAAAGAGTTTTCGACCCATTGTGCAAAGAGACACGGGAACTTTCACCCAGAAGCTACAGTGTTCTGACATATTCTCACTAGTAGGGTGCCGCACGATAGCACTAGTTATTCTCTGGAGTTAGGTAGCGGTACCGTTTCCTGGTGGGTTGAGCGCTTCTGGTTGGTTCGTTTCCGGAAGGATCCCAAGATTTTCGCGAATCTGGGCAAGACGTCGTTGCGCCTGGGTCGCCATGATCTGTTGCTCGACCTCGAGCATCTGACGCTCAACCGACTGCGCGCCCAGCTCGGCCACGGCTTGCGCGCGGGCATAGCGCTCCTCGATCTTCACCCGCACCTCGTCGAGCGTCGGAACCTCCGCGCCCACCGTCTCGGACAGCGCACCCATCGCGTGGTTCATCCGCTCGGCCATTCTCGCCTGGTCGTACGCCTCGAGCAGCTTCGCGCGCTCGGTGAGCTTGCGCTGCAGCACCACGGCATTCTGGGTCACGGCGGCCTTGGCGCGGTTCGCCGCCTCTGTCGCCTGCAGGTGCAGTCCTTTGAGGTCGCCGACCTCATGCTCCACCGCGATCAACCGGTTCGCGAACGACTCCGCCGCCACGTTGAACTGCGCCGCCTTGTCCGCATCGCCCACACGCTCGGCGTCAGCCACCATAAGCACCGCCTGCCGTGTCGACGAGTTGACCCTCTCAAGCACGTCGAGCGCGCGGCCCAGGCGCAGCTCGATCTGCTTCTGGTTCGCGATGACGTTGGCGGCCTGCTCCCGCAGCAGGCGATGCTGCTCCTGCGCTTCATGCATCGCCTGCGCGAGCTGCACCGTGGGGTCAGCCAGCTGGTTGAGCCGTCCGGTGAGCATGGCCACCAGATAGCGCCACGTGCGCCTGATCAAGTGTCGCATCCGCTGTCGCTCCAGGGCGTGTCGCCTGCCGTCGTCAGATAGACGAAGCCGTCGGCACCGTGGTTCCTAGCCTCCCGCGATGGCCGGGATGATCGAGACCGTCGCCCCGTCGCGCACTGGCGTGTCCAAGCCCTCCGCGAAGCGGATGTCCTCGTCGTCGACGAACACGTTCACGAACCGGCGGATCTTGCCATCGCCGTCGAGCACACGCTCGCCGACGCCCGGATAGAGCGTGTCTAGGCCATTCACGACCTCGCCGACCGTCGCTCCATCGATGTCGACGGTGGCCTTTCCCCCGGTGACCCCACGAAGCGGGGTGGGGATTCTGACGGTGACGCTCACCAGCTACTCCTTAAGCACGGCCTGAAAGTCCCCCAGGCTCGGGGCGATCGTGTACGTGGGCCCGACGTGCCCGGACACCGCGTCGAGGGTCTTCAATCCTAGCCCGGAGATCACGGCGACGGTCCGCTCCCCCGGTCCGATCCGTCCTTGCGCGACGAGCTTACGCAGCACGGCGACCGTCACCCCGCCCGCGGTCTCGGCGAAGATGCCCTCGGTTCTGGCGAGCAGGCCGATCGCATCGGCGATCTCCCCGTCGCTCACGTCCTCCATCCACCCGCCGGTGCGCTTGACCGCGTCGATGGCGTAGTAGCCGTCGGCGGGATTGCCGATCGCCAGCGACTTCGCGATCGTGGTCGGCCGCACTGGCCGGACGAGGCCAGTGCCGTCCTTAAGCGCCAAGGCGATCGGCGAGCACCCGGTCGCCTGCGCGCCGGACACCTTCCACGGCGCCTCGTCCACCAAGCCGACCTTCACCAGCTCGGTGAAGGCCTTGTCGATCTTGACCAGCATCGAGCCGCTCGCCATCGGTGCGACCACCTGGTCAGGCAGCTCCCACCCGAGTTGCTCCGCGATCTCAAACCCGATCGTCTTCGAGCCCTCCGCGTAGTAGGGCCGGACGTTCACGTTGACGAACGCCCACGGGTACTCGCTCGCGATCTCGGCGCACAGCCGGTTCACGTCGTCGTAGTTGCCCTTGACGGAGACGAGCCTCGGCCCGTACACGGCGGTCGCGACCACCTTCTGAGGCTCGAGGTCGCTCGGTATGAACACGTAGGACTCCAGGCCGGCATGCGCGGCATGGGCGGCGACGGAGTGGGCGAGGTTCCCCGTCGAGGCGCACGCGGCGATCTCAAAGCCGAGATGCCTCGCCGCCGTCAGCGCGACCGAGACCACCCGGTCCTTGAACGAGAACGACGGGTTGACCGTGTCGTTCTTGAGCAGCAGGTTCTCCAAGCCCAGGGCCGCGCCGAGCCGAGGCGCCGGCACCAACGGCGTGAGGCCCGCCCCGAGATCGACCCGGTCCTCAGGGCGGCCGCCGAGCTCGGGAAGGAGGGGGGCGTACCGCCAGATCGTGCGCGGACCGGCGGCGATGCTCTCGCGGCTGGTCGCCCCGCGAATGGCGTCGTAGTCGTAGACGACCTCTAGCGGACCGAAACAGAACTCGCAGACGTGCACGGCGGCGACAGCGACCTCGCGACCGCATTCACGGCAACCGAGGCCCTCGACGTAGCTCACAGGGTTCTCCTGTCGTTACTGCTGCGTTGCGGCAAACGCGAACATGCCCCCCGGGTGACGGGAGGCATGGTGTGATTTCACCATCTTCCCCCGTTACGGGGCCGGAATTCGCACCTTCCCGCGTGCGCGGTGGTTGCGGAGGTGTCACAGGGCCGGTCCCTCGACCTCTCACGATGGCGGTGCTATGAAGTTGTGTCCTCCACCGTGACATTCGTGGCACGGCTCCGCAAGGGTTGATTCCCATGTCCGACACACGAGCTCGCGATCTTCTGGCCCATCTCGATGATCTCCCCCCTGTCCAGGTGCTTTACACCGACCTGGACGGCACCCTGCTCGGCCCGGGCGGCTCGTTGCTCACGGCTCCCGACGGGCAGCCGTCCCTCCGCGCCGCGCGGGCGCTGGTCTCGGCGCGCTGTGCCGGTATTACCGTGGTACCGGTCAGCGGGCGGCGAGCCGCGTCGCTCGCGGTCGACTCCCGGTTGATGGGCCTGGCCGACGCGATCGCCGAGGTCGGCACCGTGATCCTTCGCAGCGGTGAGAAGCGCTACGAGTGGGGCGACTGCCCCCGGAACCTTGGCGACACCCCTCGCGCGGCGCTCCGCGAGGCCGGCGCCCTGGACGCGCTTCTCGACGCGTTCGCGGGGCAACTCCGTACCTACCACCCATGGGACGCCGAGCGCGAAGGGGGCCACCTGCTCCACGGCCGCGTCGATGTCGATGCCGCGAACGCGGTCCTTGCCCGCGCCGGCTGCCCTTGGGCGCAGGTCATCGACAACGGCGGCCGCGACCTCCGCGCGTACCACCTCATCGCTCGCGGCGCCGGCAAGGCCATCGCGATCACCGACGACCTCGCGGACCGCGGCCTGCGGCCCGACCAGGCCGCCGCCATCGGCGACTCGGTGGGCGACCGCACCATGGCCACCGCGGTCTCGACCTACATCCAGGTCGCCAACGGCCACGGCGACCTCGGCGGGCCCATCTTCGGCGTCCCCGGCGCGATGGGCGACGGCTTCGCCGACGCCGTCGACGCCATCCTTACCGCCAGTCGGTCCCCACGACGACGTGGAGATCGACCTCGTCGCTGAGGATGCGATTGGGCTCGATCTCGGCGAAGCGCTCATCGCGCTCTTGGAGTGCGAGAGCCGCGGACTGGTAGCCACTCGAGTAGTAGACCGTGGTCGCGTCAAACGTCCGGGTGGCCTTGTTCACAGCCACGATCTCGTAGCCGAGCAGCTCGAGGCGCTCGACCACCTCATCCGTACGGCGTGACCCCGCACCCGCGTCGAGCACCTGGACCGTCTCCTGTGCAGGCTGTGGCTGTTCGGGCTCCACCGCCTCGGCCTCGGTGGGGTCCGCTGGCGTCGAGCGGTTCCCTACGGGAGATGGAACCTCAGATGCCACGACCGCGGGGGTCGGCGGTGGTTGCTCGTTAGGGTTCATCGCGACCGTCGGTTCCGCGGGTTGGCGGCCGTCCCGGAACGTTTGCAGAACGGCGTAGAAGCCGAACGACACGAACAGCGCCAAAAGACCACGCAGTATCGCGCCACCGAGCGACGTGTAGAACGGCCTCGGGTCCCGGCTGTCGTGACGGCCCATAACAGTCGGTACTCTACCGGATCACCACGAACCCTCCGAGATGGACGAATTACCGGGGCCAATCCTCCAGGACGCGCGCCGTTCGCTGCCGCTCCCGGTCCTGCCTGCGCCTCCGGAGCCGTCTGGTGGTAAGCGGGTCGTACGCCGCCGCCTCGGGCATCTCGATGATCTTCGCGAGCAACTGGTAGTACCGGGCCGCCGACATCCCGAACTGGTCACGGATCGCCAGCTCCTTCCGGCCCTGGTGCAGCACCCATTCCCGTTCGAAATCAAGCAATTCCCGAGCACGCTCGGTCAACACCACTGTCCCCTCACCTTCGCACTCGCCCCTCGTCCCTCTCGCCCACCCTTCAACCACGTTCCGAACAACCGGCTCACGACGATCCGCCACGCAGTCTAGAAACCACCCACGCCAATCCCAAGCATTTCCCGCAAACACGGTTACGCGGCTCTCTGGAGTAGCCCGATTCGGTATCCTAAAAGGCATGCCTACGACTACGATAAAGATCGATACCGCAGCCAGGGATCGGCTCGCCAGAGTCGCCCACGCACGAGGCATTAGCATGGCCGCTCTCCTCCAGGCCGTGTCCATCGACTTGCAAACCGAGCAACAGTGGGCGGAGGTCCGGTCAGCCTACGAACGCCTCCAGCGCGAGGACCCGCAGGGCTGGGCCGAGTACCTAAATGAACTGGGCGAATGGGATGCGATGTCTTCTGATCCGGGCGACACCTCGGCCGAGTGGCCCGAGTACAACCAGTGAGCGTTCGGCAAGGCCAGATCTGGTCCGTAGTCCTGGATCCCACGGTCGCCAACGAGCAAGCCGGAACACGGCCATGCTTGGTCGTCTCCGCCGATCGATTCAACTCCCTGCCCATCCGGCAGAGCATCATCGTCCCGCTGACCACCCGGGATCGGGGCTTACCCCACCACGTCCCAGTGGTGGACGACGGCGGACTCAACCGAAAGAGCTGGGCCATGTGCGAGGCGGTCCGCACTGTATCGATCCAGCGATTCGGCAGAACGATCAGCAATGCCAGCCAAGAGACCCGTGACGCGGTCATTCGTCAGATCGTGATGTGGCTCGGGGGATCCATCTGAGCAGCACATGGATGCTGCGATTGCCCGCGGGGCAAGCGCACATCATGCGGACACACGCGGGTTGACAGCGGGTCGGCGCCCCTGGTGTTCACCGGATCCAACGTCGCGTCATGCAACGGCCGCCCCGGTCGCGCAACCCAGCATCTGACCCGCGCTCCACCGTAGACTCCGTGTCACAGCCACCCCGCCGGGATAGCTCAGCTGGCAGAGCAGGGCTCTTGTAAAGCTCAGGTCCGGGGTTCGAATCCCCGTCCCGGCTCTTCATGTTGACCTCGTTGTTTGGTCGAATTTCCGTGTTGAGCTGCGGGTTTGTGCTTGCGTTGGTTGACTCGTGGGCTTCCACTGGGCGTCTCCTTCGGTCGTGGATTTCCGTGAGGCTTGTCACGGGCTTGTCACGGGTTCGCGCTTGTCGAGCGCGTGGTCGAGGGCCTGCTCGACTCTGGCGAGCGAGACCGTCTCGTCGTCACGCATCACGCCGAGGTAGGTGTCGAGCAGGACCGAGGCGCGCTTGTGGCCGCTCCAGCGCTGTGCGGTCTTGACGGTGACGCCTGAGTTCAGCCAGGCGGTGATGGCCGCGTGCCGCAGGTCGTGACGCCGTACCTGCTGCAGCGGGCTGTCAGCCGGGAACGCCTTCTCCCTGGCCGGCGCCCAGACGTCCCGGTGAAAGTTCGACAGGTGGATCCGCCGGCCGGTATGAGTGGTGAACACGAGCGCGTCACGGCGGGCGCCGGCGAACTCGTCGAGGTGCGCTTGGAGGATCGGGATGGCTCGCTTGGGGATCGGGACTGGTCGCGTCGCCCGCGGCCCGCGGCCCGCGGCCCTTCAACGGCCTGCGCCGGCTCTCGCCATCGTCGAGGAAGCGGTCGGGCACGTCGGTCCAGCTCCCGGCCACGGTAAGCGTCGCGGGCGTAGAGACCAGGTCGAGGTCACAGCGGCGCAGCTCCCTCGCCTCGCTCGGGCGCAGGCCACACAGCCCCATCACGAGGACAAAGCACTCGTAGCGGCGTTGGATGCCCGCGACGGCATGGGCGAGATCGAAGACCTGTCCGGGATCCATGACCAGCTCGGGGTCGATCTGGTCCTCGTCGGGGTGCAGCTTCCACTCGACGGCGTCCCAGGGATTCCAGTCGATCAGGCGGCGCTTGACCGCGCTCCGAAACGCCGCGCCGACGACGGCACGAGTCCTGGCGAGCGTGTGGGGCGCCAGCGTCCGCGGCGTCCCATCGAGAGTCGTGGTGCGCACGGCCTCGAGGAACGCCGCGAGGTGGCCGTCGGTGATCTCCCGCAGCAGCAGCGACCACCGTTCGAACCACTCGTCCCATGCCTGGCCCTCGTCGTCGAGGTCCTCCGGAGCCGGGACCATGAGCGCGACGCCGCGGAGGAACCGGTCGGCCCCTCGCCGCTGGTCGGGTCCGAGCGGGGGCGCGCCGTCGCGCACGAGGTGGATGCAGGCCCTTGCCAGCTCGCGTTGCGCCTGCGAGCGGCGGACCGGTGACCACGTGGGCCACTTCCGGCGGAAGTGGTCCGTGGCGTGCGCGTAGAACGTGAGCCCGGTCTCGGCAGGCTCCTCCCGTTGCGGGAGGAACCGGCGGGCGTTGGGGTCGAACAGGCAGCCTGCCACGTATCCCTGCTGCAGCTTGTCGGCGAACTCGTCGGCCAGTGCCTTCTTCTCGAACCCGTACCGGAACGTGTGGCCGTCGACCTGGAAGCGGACGTCGTAGCTGACCGCCGCTTGCCGGCGCCGGTTGCTGCCGTCGGTGGCGCGGGCCTTGGCGGTGCGCTCTCGCCGGTAGACCCCGTAGACCCGGAGTCGGGCGGGGCGCCAGGGCGCGGTCGGCCGCCCGCTAGACCGTGGGGAGGCCATCGAGCCACTCCTCGAGGTCGGCGCGGCGGATGCGGATCTTGCCGTTGGGCAGCCGCCGGCACCGGGGGAAACGCCCGGAGGCGGAGCCGAACGACGACCACTTGTAGGCCGTGGAGTAGGGGACCTCCAGCTCGCGGCAGAAGTCCCCCATCGTCAGCCAGGTTCGCGTGTCCTGGTCTTCTGGCTGGTCGTCGCCGAAGCCGAGCTGCGCGGCGGCCTTGCCGTAGACCTCGCAGAGCAGGGAGCGGTAGAGGGCGTCCGGTTGGCAGTGGCCGTTCTCCCAGCGGCTGACCATCGCCACCAGCGAGCCGTTGGCGGGTAGCGTGTACCCCTCCCGCGCGGCGACGTTCCGCAGCTCCGCGATGAGCCTGGCCTGTGACCAGCCCCTCGCCAGCCGCTCCCGTTTCAGCGGACCGAACGCTGCGAATCCTCGGGATGGCCGCTCCGGACCTCGAGCCCCCGATACCAGCCGGGACATACTGCTCCCCCAGTAACTCTTTGCCCGTCGTTCACTAGTCCGGAACTACGATACCAAGTTCCTAGGTTGTGCGCCACGTCGTTCTGCGGTTGGCTAGGGTTCGGCAGTCGCGACAGACCTTCGCCACGCCCCGCCCCCAGGGAGGAACCGGTGCCCATCCAGCGCCCCACCGTCTACGACCAGATCGCCAACGATCTCCGCTCGGCGATCCTCGCCGGCGAGTACGAGCCCACCGACCAGGACCCGACGCGCGACCAGCTACCCGGCGCCGCCGAGCTGGGCAGCCGCTACGGCGTGAGCGACAAGACCGCCGCACGCGCCGTCCAGCAGCTGGCCGCCGAAGGCCTGGTGCGGGCCAGATCAGGGCTTCGCCCGGTCGTCGTCCCCCGCAGCCAGCGTCCCGACCGCTGGCCCGTGAACCGCCGCTACGCGCGTGCCCGCGAGTCGGGCGGGCTCGTGTTCGGCGACATGCAGGGCCGCGAGGTCGACAAGCGCACGGTCAAGACCGGGTGGACCCTCATGGCCGAGCCGCTCGCCGCCCTGCTCGGCGTCGACCCCCGCTCCAGGGTCTGGGGGCGCCACCGTGAGATGCTCGTCGACGGCCGGGTCGCGGAGCTGAGCGTGAGCTATTTCCCGGAGAACATCGCGCAGGGGACCGACCTGATGACTCCCGGCCCGTTCCCACCCGGCGGCGTCGTGCGCGTCCTCGAGAACGCAGGCCATGCGATCGTGCGCACCTCGAACGAGATGCGCGCCCGACTGGCCTCCCCCGAGGAGCTGGAAGCCTTCGGCCCCGACGCCGCGCTCGACCCCCTCATCAACCGCATCGTGATCGAGATCGCCCACGCCACCTACGGCCACGACAACGAACCCCTCGAAGCCGTCGTCAGCGTCCGCCCCGCCACCGACAACGTCGTGCTCTTCGAAACCTACGAGGGCACGGAGTGACTGCCAGCTCGGTTCAATGCATCACTCTCTTCATTCTGCTGCAGCACATCGGCCGCGTCCCGCAACAGCATCGTCACCAGCTCAAACCCCGCTTGCTCACAAAAGATGAGGACCTTGGTCACGAGCGCCAACAGCTCCTCTGGCCCATCGGTAGCAGCAGGACCAGCCATCTACCTCATCCGCTCCTGCCGAATTGCCTCACTCATGGCAATCACTCCCTCGGGACCCGTCGATCCAGGGTCACTAGACCGACGGGTCCCGTTCCCTTCCCATGCACACGGCGTGTGCACAATGCAAGGGTTGACATCCCCACAACAAGGATCCAGGGGGTTTGGCGGGATCAATCAAGGGGGCGAGGGGGTGTCCGCCACGGGGGGCGACTCGCCCCCTGCAGAGGGGCGTGACGCCCCCTTGCACGCCCCCTGGCAGGTGGCTGTAAGGTCTGCTCCCGCCGGGCTACCGGCGGGGCTCATACGGGGGAGTTGAGCATGCCAATTCGGCCACGAGACCAATGGGTACCGAACCCGAAGCTGCAGGCTGCTCGGGAACGGGTCTATGGCCGAAAGAGCCGTACTCGCTTCGCCCAGGCGGTCAAGCGGCGCTGCGAGGAGCGGTTCGGCGGGCACTGCGGCGTGGATCACCGCAAGGTGCGCCGGTGGGAGGAGGGCGCTTGCGTGCCCGATCCATGCCACCAGGAGGCCATCTGCGACCTCTTCGAGCTGACGTGGGAAGAGCGGGAGCAGCTGGGCTTCGGGCCGCCACCAAGCCCCGCCCCGCAAGTCGCTGGAGAGACCGCGCCAATCAGTGAGACAGTTCTGGACGAGCCCGCCGAGCAAGGGATCATCCTGGTCAACGGCCAGGACGCGACACCAGCACTGCGGGAACCCGTCATCGGGCTGCCTACGGCGGGGCTCGACGACCTGAAGCGCATCGCCGCCGCCATGGAGGACGCTCGACGCTACTTCGATCGCACGATACTCGAATACTTCCGCGGGAGACTTCACGCCTGCGCCGCTGACGATGGTGCTCGTGGCCCTCGGTGGACGTTGCCGACGATGCTGGGGATCATTGCCGCGCTCGACCGCAGCATCCCGCAGGTGAAGCCCTCTCTGCGAGGCAAACTGCTCGTGTTGGCTGCCCACTGCGCCGAGTTCGTCGGCTGGCTGTACCGCGATCTCAGCGTGCCCGAGCTGACCCGGCAGTGGCACGACCAGGCCATGGAGTGGGCGCAAGCGGCGGGCGACCGTGAGCTGCAAGGCTACGTCCTGCTCAGGAAGAGCCAAGCCGCTTGGGACGAGCGCGACGTGGTGCGTATGCTCACGCTGGCCCAAGCCGCACAGGAGGGACCGTGGGACCTGACGCCTCGGGTACGGGCCGAAGCGCTCCAGCAGGAAGCGCGCGCTGAGGCCATGGTCGGCGGCGAGCTCGTTCTCGTCGAGCGCAAGCTCGACGAGGCGCGCGAGCTGATGGCGAAGAACGGCGGTGTCGAGCAGGGCGGTTCACACGTCGCCGGCTCGCACTACAACGGGTCGCTCCTGGCCGTGCAAACCGCGATCTGCTATGTCGAGGTCGGACAGCCACGTCGTGCCGTCGACATCTACCAAGGCGCGCTTACCAGAGGCGCATTCTCTCACCGCGACTACGGGTACTTCCGCGCATTGATGACGCTCAGCTTGGCCGCCGCCGGCGAACCCGACGAGGCCGCGAAGGTCGGGCGCGAGGCCCTGACGGTGGCGGTTGCCACCAAATCAGCGCGCACGGTCCAAGAGCTGTGGCGATTGATCGACGGATTGCGTTCGTGGCCCAACCGCCCGTGCGTCAGGGAGCTATGCGAGGCGCTCGTGTCACTGGATGATCCAGCCTTACTCCGGCGATGGTAGGGCTGTGAGCCAGGCCACCACTGTGCGGATCACCAATGCTTGCCATTCTTTGGTCTGTGGATTGAGGTACTGCGGATCGTCGTGCACCGCGAAGCCATGCTGCGCGCCCTCGATCTCGAGCAGCTCCGCCTCTGCCTGAATGTGGCCGACGTACTCACGAGAGCTGTCGACCGGCACGAACGTGTCCCCCGTGCCGTGCACGATCAACGTGGGTGTGGTCACGGCCTTCATCGCTTGGTGCGGTTGCAGGTAGAACACCTCGTTGAGCAGCGCTCTGCCCAGCTTGAACGACGGCGAATGCGCGATGAACCCCTGCTCGCTCAGCTCGCGCCCCGCCTCCTCGCTGATCTGATCGTCCTCCCAGTACGGCTTCTCGTCGATGAAGCGCCGCTTGTAGTTCAACAACGGGTTGAGGAGTACCAGCCGTCGGACCCGCTCGGGATAGCACGCCGCAAAGAACGCGCAGATACCCCCGCCGAAGCTGGTCCCGATCAAGTTGACAGAATCCGTGCCCGCAAGCTCGTCGGCATGCGCCATCGCCACGCGGATGTCATTGAGGATGCCCGCGATCGTCAGCTCTTCCGCCCGGCCCTCACTCTCACCATGAGCGCGAAATTCGAAGCGCAGTGACGCGATGCCGCCCTCTGCCAGGCCCAGCGCCAGCCGGCTGAAGAAGCCGCCCTCGTCCCGCGTGACACCACCACCGTGCACCAGCACCGCCGCCTGGCTTGCCTGCATGGCGGAGCTGACGAACGTGCCCTCCAAGCGAAGCCCGTCGAGGCTTCGGAAGGTGGTGGCGCGGGAGGTCGGGTGGTTCTGGGACATGTGAGGCTTCCCCCCTGTCGGAGGGGCAAGCTTACGACGTCTCGACACGCGCAAAGGAGTGATCGTGCCCGATGCCGGATCGGTCTTCGACGAGCGGGCGACCCGCCAGCTCGAGGCGCTCTACCGCACCCCCGACATCGTCGAGCAGCGCCGCCAGACCCGCCACCTGCTCGCCCCCCAACCCGGCGAGCACATCCTCGACGTCGGTTCCGGACCCGGCTTCCTCGTCGCCGAGCTGGCCGAGGACGTCGGCGCCTCAGGCCACGTGACCGGCATCGACATCGCCGACGCGATGATCGCACGAAGCCAACAGCGCGCCGCCAGCTCCCCGCTCGCCGACCGCGTGACCTTCCTCGAGGCCGACGCGACCGCCCTCCCATTCGACGACCACACCTTCGACGCCGCGGTGTCCGTCCAGGTCTACGAGTACGTCGATGACGTCGACACCGCGCTCGCCGAGCTGTACCGCGTGCTCCGACCCGGCGGGCGCGCCCTCATCCTCGACACCGACTGGGACTCCGTCGTCTGGAACGCCACCGACCCCGACCTCATGCGCCGCGTCCTCACCGCCTGGACCACCCGCTTCGCCCACCCCCACCTCCCCAGGACCCTCTCCCGCCGCCTCCGCCACGCCGGCTTCACCCTCACCGATCGCCGCGCCCTCACCATCCTCAACCCCGACTACGCCCCCAACACCTACAGCGCCGCACATCTCGACATCATGAGCGACTTCGTGATCACAAACGGACCCCTCACGCCTGCTGAGGCCCACGCCTGGCGCGATGACCTACAAGCGCTCGCCCTGGACTCCGCCTACTTCTTCAGCCTCAACCGCTACGCCTTCCTTGCACACAAGCCGGACAGGTGATCGTCAGTGTTTCCCTCGGCGGAGTCCCTCCCCCAGCAGACTTATCCTCTAGCACGGCGAGCGATACGCCCGGAGACTTCGACGCCACTGGCAAAGAGCGCGTCGCACGCCCGCGCGTCCGCTTTGGCTTCCCGTCCTTCCTGACGCGCCGCCTGATCCCGGACACCGAGCTGGAGGAGCGCCTCGCCGCCCGCGCCATGGTGGCGCTGGGGTTGCGGGCAGCGTTGACCGTCGAGGTCGATGAGCTGGCAACGGCGGCCGGGTTGCCGGTGAGCGGCGCCGTCGAGGCCGGCGTGGACAGCGGGTTCGTTTGGCGTTGGAGCTACCGGCTCCTGAAGGCCAAGATCCTGGCGTCCGGTCAGAACAGCAGCTTCGCAGACTGGGAGCTGCGGCAGTCCCCCACGCTCATGGGCCGCCTCGACCTCGCCGTCCTCTGCGCCCCCAAAGGCTCCGCCACCCTGCCGCTGGAGGTCACAGGAACATGCGACCTCCACCGTGGCATCGCATGGTGGCGGCGCGCCACGCCGATGCTCCTCGACGCCCCCACACCCCTCGCGGTGCCACTGCCCCACCCCTGAACCGCCTTCAGCACGGCCCTCGGGAGGCTTCACCCACGTCACCAGCCACGGCTCGGCCAGCGCCCCCTTTGCCGGTCGGTCATGACGTACAGTGCGAGGACGGCGGTGGGAACCCGAACTCCGAGCAACGCAGGGTGACGCAGGCGATGGATGTCTTTGAGGTTCACGAGCAGCTGATCAGCGACTACCGGGCGTTCACGTCCGGGTTCGTCGAGGTGAGCGACCCGCGCGTCGCGGCGCACGTTGCCGAGCGGCTCGACTCGGGGCTGCAGTGGCCAGACCCGTCGTTGTCGCTCAATCCCAACTTCGCGTCGGGCGGGACGATCACCGAGCTGGTCCGGGACGGGCTTCTCCATCCAGAGTGCGAGCGGATCTTCCGAGCCAAGGACCACGCCGCCGACCCCGGGCGCCGGGTGCTGCGCCTGCACCGCCATCAGCGGGAGGCGGTCGAGGTTGCCCGCACCGGCCTGAGCTACGTCCTGACCACGGGCACCGGCTCGGGGAAGAGCCTCGGGTACATCGTGCCGATCGTCGACCGGGTCCTCCGTGAGCGCGAGGCGGACCGGTCCAAGCGTGTGCGGGCGATCGTCGTCTACCCGATGAACGCGCTGGCCAACAGCCAGGTCCGCGAGCTGGAAAAGTTCCTGTGCCACGGCTATCCGGATGGCCAGGAGCCGGTGACCTTCGCGCGCTACACGGGTCAGGAGCGGGGCGCGGAGCGCGAGCGCATCCTCGCGAACCCGCCCGATGTCCTCCTCACCAACTACGTGATGCTCGAGCTCGTCCTGACCCGGCCCCACGAGCGCGAGCACTTGGTCCGGGCCGCCCGCGGCCTGCGGTTCCTCGTCCTCGACGAGCTCCACACCTACCGCGGGCGCCAAGGAGCAGACGTCGCCTTCCTCGTGCGCCGGGTGCGGGATGCGTGCGAGGCGCCGAGCCTGCAGTGCATCGGCACCTCGGCCACGATGGCGTCGGGCGGCTCGCTGGCCGACCAGCGGCCTTTGGTCGCCAGCGTCGCATCGCGCCTGTTCGGCGCCGAAGTGACCCCCGAGCAGGTGATCGGGGAGACGCTCGAGCGGGCCACCCGCCACGACGCGCCGGACGCAGAGCTGCGCCGCCGGGTCGAGGACCTCGCGAACCTCCCGAGCCAACCGATCGAGCAGGCGTACGCCGAGTTCGTCGACGACCCGCTGGCGGCGTGGATCGAGACGGAGTTCGGGCTGGCCCGCGACCCGGACAGTGGCCAGCTGGTCCGCCGCAAGCCGATCACGGTGACTGTTGCGGCCGCGCGGCTCGCGCGGATCACTGGCGAAAGCGAGAGTGCCTGCGCTGCGGCCATCCGGGCCACGCTCCAGGCCGGCAGCCGCATACGCCAGCCCGAGACCGGGCGGCCGGTGTTCGCGTTCCGTCTGCACCAGTTCTTGTCCAAGGGCGACAACGTCTACGTGAGCATCGAGCCCGAGGATGTGCGGCATATCACCAGCCGCTACCAGACGGTGGTACCCGGCGCGCCGGAGAAGGCGCTGGTGCCGCTCGCGTTCTGCCGGGAGTGCGGCCAGGACTATCTCGTCGTCAGCCGCACCGTACGCGACGGCGCGGTCCGCTACGAGTCCCGCCGGGACGCCGACGCGAGCGGCGGCGACCCCGACAACGGCTACCTGTTCGTCAGCGGGGACCAACCCTGGCCGCAGACCACGGACGCCGCGATCATCGACGGGCGGCTGCCCGACTCGTGGCTCGTGACCGACGACCACGGCCAGACCGTGCTGGCCAAGAGCAGGGAGAAGTACCTTCCCCGGATCGTGTACGTCGACGTCTCCGGTTCCCAGGGCGGCCCGGCGGACGGGCTGCGCGCCGCGTATCTGCCGAGCCCCTTCCTGTTCTGCCTGCGCTGCCGCGCGTCGTACGAGCAGGTCCGCGGCCGGGATTTCGCCAAGCTCGCGTCGTTGAGCGCCGAGGGCCGCAGCTCGGCGATGTCGGTCGTCGGGGCCAGCATCGTGCGCAGCCTCCGCGCGGTGGACGACCCGGGCCTCGAGACGCAGGCGCGCAAGCTGCTGACCTTCGTCGACAACCGGCAGGACGCCAGCCTCCAGGCCGGCCATTTCAACGATTTCGTGCAGGTCGCACAGCTGCGGGGCGCGCTGTACCAGGCCGTCGCCGCGGCACCGGAGGGCCTGACCCACGAGGTCGTCGCGCAGCGGGTCACCGAGGCATTGGGGCTGGACCTCGGTGACTTCGCGCAGAACCCCGAGGCGAAGTTCGGGGCGAGGGACGCCGCGCTGCGGGCGTTCCGCGAGGTGATCGGCTACCGGCTCTACCTCGACCTCGAGCGCGGCTGGCGGATCACCATGCCGAACCTTGAGCAGACCGGGCTGCTGCGCGTCGGCTACCTCGACCTGTCCGAGGTCGCCGCGGACGAGGAGAGCTGGGCCGCCAGCCACCCGGCCCTGCGCGACGACACCGCCGAGCACCGCCTCGAGCTCGGCAAGATCGTGCTCGACGAGCTGCGTCGCGTGCTCGCCGTGGACGTGGACTGCCTCAGCGACCTCGGCTTCGAGCAGGTCAAGCGGCTCAGCGACCAGAACCTGCGCGAGCCGTGGTCGTTGCCTCCTCAGGAGCGGCCGCCGGCGACCGGAGCCGCGTTTCCAAGTCCCAGCCGGCCGGGCGGTCCGCGCCGCGACCTCTATCTCTCCGGGAGGGGAGCGCTCGGCCGTCACGTGCGTCGCGCCGGCCAGTTCACCCATGCCACGAGCCTCGACGCGAACGATGCGCAGCAGATCATCCTCGACCTGCTCGGCGTACTTGAGCGCACCGGCCTGCTCACCGTTGCCGTCACCGCCAGCGAGAACGGCGTACCCGGCTACCGACTCAAGGCCTCGGCGATCCTGTGGAAGGTGGGCGACGGGCTGTCCGGCGCGGAAGACCCGCTGCGGCGCAGCGTGGACGACGAGCGCGGCCCGCGCGTCAACCCCTTCTTCCGCGACCTCTACCGCAAGGTCGCCGGCACGCTGACCGGGCTATACGCGCGCGAGCACACCGCCCAGGTGCCCGGCGACCAACGCGAGGAGCGCGAGCGCCAGTTCCGCGATGGGACGTTGCCGCTGTTGTTCTGCTCACCCACGATGGAGCTGGGCGTCGACATCGCCAGCCTCAACGCGGTCGGGCTCCGCAACGTCCCGCCGACACCGGCCAACTACGCGCAACGCAGCGGCCGTGCCGGACGGTCGGGCCAGCCGGCCCTCGTCGTCACCTACTGCGCCACGGGGAACGCACACGACCAGTACTACTTCCAGCGCAGGCAGGCCATGGTCGCCGGATCTGTGGCCGCGCCCCGGCTCGACGTCACGAACGAGGACCTGGTCCGCTCGCACGTGCACGCCGCGTGGGTGGCCGAGACGGGGCAGCCCCTGCACGGCTCGCTGACCGAGCTGCTCGACGCCGCCGGAGAGCCGCCGACCCTGGCCCTGCTCGAGCGGGTCGCGCGGACGTTGGCGGACGGCGACGCCCGCCGACGCGCGGCCGACCGGGCCTGGTCGATCCTGGCCGACGTCGCCGCAGACCTGGAGCGGGCGTCGTGGTGGTACGACGGCTGGGTCCGTGACGTCGTCGAGGCGGCGCCCGAAGCCTTCGACCGGGCCTGCGACCGGTGGCGTGCCCTCTACCGCTCGGCCTTGGCCGAGCAGTGGGAGCAGAATCGGATCGTCCTCGACCAGTCGGCGACACGGAAAGCCCGCGATGTCGCAGCGGCCCGCCGCCGTGACGCGGAGACGCAGCTGCGGCTGCTGCGCAACGAGGACTCCGAGGACGGGCAGACCGACTTCTACTCCTACCGCTACTTCGCCTCCGAAGGGTTCCTGCCCGGCTACTCGTTTCCGCGGTTACCGCTCGCGGCGTACGTGCCCGGGGTCCGCCGCGGCCGGGGCGAGGGGGACTACCTGCAGCGGCCCCGGTTCCTGGCGATCAGCGAGTTCGGCCCCGGCGCGCTGGTCTACCACGAGGGCGCCCGCTACCAGGTGACTCGCGTCCAGCTGCCGCCGAGCCAGCCGGGGCAGATCGCGGTCGAGACGCACGACGCTCGCCGCTGCGAGGCGTGCGGGTACCTGCACCCCAAGGCCGTCGGCGTCGACGTGTGCGAGTCCTGCGGCTCCCGACTCGGCCGGACGACCTACAACTTGCTGCGCCTGCAAACCGTCTACACTCGCCGCCGCGAGCGGATCTCCTCCGATGAAGAAGAGCGCCGGAGGGCGGGGTTCGAGCTGCAGATCTCCTACCGTTTCGCCGACCACGGCGCGAAGCCCGGGCGGATCGACGCGACCGTCATCGACGCTGCCGGGGCGCCGCTGGTCGAGCTGACCTACGGCGACAGCGCGTCGGTGCGGGTGACCAATCTCGGGCGCCGGCGCCGCAAGAACCCGGCCGAGCAGGGGTTCTGGCTCGACGCGGTCAGCGGCGAGTGGCTCACCGACAAGGAGGCCGCCGACGCCGCTCCCGACGCCGACGAGCTGGACGACGCCCAGGACGTGAAGACCAAGCAGCGGGTGATCCCCTACGTCGAGGACCGGCGCAACATCCTCGTCGTCCGGCTGGCTCGCGCCGTCGACCACGGGTGCGCGATCAGCCTCGCGTACGCGCTGGAGCGCGGCATCGAGGCGGAGTTCCAGCTGGAAGACGCCGAGCTGACGAGCGCCACGTTGCCCGACCCCGACGGCCGCGGGAGGACGTTGCTCACCGAGAGCGCCGAAGGCGGCGCCGGCGTCCTGCGCCAACTCGTAGACGAGCCGGACGCCCTAGCCCGCGCGGCCCGCACCGCCTTGACGATCGCCCATTTCGAGCCCCACATTGGCAAGGATCAGGGCGGTTTCGACCCGTCCGGGGAACGCTGCGAGCGCGCCTGCTACGACTGCCTGCTGTCCTACGCCAACCAGCTCGACCACCAGGTCGTCGACCGCCACCTCGTGCGCGCACTGCTGCTCGCCCTCAGCCGGGCCAGCGGCGTGGTCACGTGCGAGGAGCAGGTCGCGCAGCTGACCGGGCCCGAGGGCGGCTCGCGGGAGCGGGAGCTGGTCGCCTGGCTGGCCGAGCGTGACTACCGCCTGCCAGACCAGGTGCAGCTGCTCGTCGAGGACGCTGGCGCCCGACCCGACCTCGTCTACCACTTGCCCAGCGGGACGGTCGCCGTGTTCATCGACGGGGGCGACGGGGAACCGGCGGCGCTGCGTGACCGCGCGGCCGAGGAGAGCCTGCGCGACCTCGGCTGGTCGGTCATCCGGTTCGGCCACGACGAGGACTGGGAGGCGGTCGCCCGCCGCTATCCCAGCGTGTTCGGGCTGGGGAGAGGCGTCCGGACATGAGCGCGTACGCCGCCGGATCGCTCGTCCGCGCCCGCGGCCGGGAGTGGGTGGTCCTGCCCGCCTCCGAGGAGGACTTCCTCGTGCTGCGCCCGCTCGGCGGCGGCCCGAGCGACGTGGCGGGCGTCTTCCCCGGTCTGGAGCCGGTCGAGCCGGCCTCGTTCCCCTTGCCGTCGCCCGACGACGTCGGCGACGCGGTGAGCGCGGGGCTGCTCCGCACGGCCTTGCGGATCGGGTTCCGCGCGACCGCCGGGCCGTTCCGGTCTCTGGCCGCGCTGGCCGTGGAGCCGCGGCCATACCAGCTGGTGCCGCTGCTCATGGCGTTGCGGCTGGAGGTCGTACGGCTGCTGATCGCCGACGACGTCGGCATCGGCAAGACGATCGAGGCGGGGCTGGTGGCGGCCGAACTGCTCGCCCAGGGCGACGCACGCGGGCTTGCGGTGCTGTGCAGCCCCGCGCTCGCCGAGCAGTGGCAGGCCGAGCTGCGCACCAAGTTCGGCATCGAAGCGGAGCTCGTGCTGCCGAGCACGGTCACCGGGCTGCAGCGTGGCCTGGTCGAGCACCAGTCGCTGTTCGAGAAGTACCCGCACGTCGTCGTCTCGACCGACTTCATCAAGCAGCCTCGGCGGCGCGACGACTTCGTCCGCGCCTGCCCCGACCTCGTCATCGTCGACGAGGCGCACACCTGCGTCACGGACGGCACCGCGCAAGGGGGCAAGGGCCGGCACCTCCGCTACGACCTGTTGCGCAAGCTGGCCGCCGATGGGAGGCGGCACCTCGTCCTCGTCACCGCAACACCACACAGCGGCAAGGACGAGGGGTTCCGCAACCTCCTCGGCCTGCTCAAGGCCGACCTGGCAGCGGTCGACCTCGAGCAGGTGAAGGGCCGGGAGCGGCTGGCTCGGCACTTCGTGCAGCGCCGGCGCGCCGACATCCGGGCGTTTCTCGACGTGCACTCGCCGTTCCCCAAGGACCGGCAGACCCGCGAGGAGCCCTACCACCTCACCCCCGACTACAAGAGGCTGTTCGAGACGGTCCTCGACTACGCACGCGAAACGGTGCGGGACACCGGCGACGGGGCAGTCCGGCAGCGGGTCCGCTGGTGGTCGGCGCTCGCGCTGCTCCGCGCGTTGGCCTCGTCGCCGCGCGCGGCGGCGGCCACGCTGCGGACCCGCGCGAAGAACGCCGGCGCCACCACCTGGGACGAGGCCGACGCGCTGGGCCGCTCGGCGGTGATGGACCTGGCGGACGACGAGTCGGTCGAGTCGCTGGACGCCACCCCGGGCGCGGACGACGCGGAGAACGCCGCTGAGAGCCCGCACCGGCGCCGGCTGCTCGCCATGGCCAGGCAGGCCGCCGCCCTGGAGGGCAAGGCCGACGCAAAGCTCGCCAAGGTCGCCTCGGTGGTGCAGGGGCTGCTCGCCGACGGGTTCGACCCGATCGTGTTCTGCCGGTTCATCGACACCGCCGAGTACGTCGCCGAGCACCTGCGGGCAGCGCTGCGCAAGGCGACGACGGTGACGTGCGTGACCGGCACCCTGCCGCCCGCCGAACGCGAAGCCCGCATCCGCGAACTCGGCGACACCGCCGGCCGGAGGGTCCTTGTCGCCACCGACTGCCTGTCGGAAGGGCGTGAACCTCCAAGACCTCTTCCAAGCCGTCGTGCACTACGACCTGGCGTGGAACCCGACCCGGCACGAGCAGCGGGAAGGCCGCGTCGACCGGTTCGGCCAGGCCCGGGACGTCGTCCGCGCGGTGACGATCTACGGCCGCGACAACCGGGTCGACGGCATCGTGCTCGACGTGCTGCTCCGCAAGCACGAGGAGATCCGCAAGGCGCTTGGCGTCTGCGTCCCCGTGCCGGACCACAGCGACAGCGTCGTCGAGGCCGTGCTCGAAGGCCTACTGGTCCGCGACCGCGACGCCGAGCAGCTCACGCTCGAGGGGATCGGCGCCGAGCACCGTCAGGACCTGCACCGCGAGTGGGACAGCGCGGCGGACAAAGAGCGCCAGTCGCGGACCAAGTACGCCCAGCTCGGCATCCAGCCCGGCGAGGTCGCCCGCGAGCTGGCGGAGGTGCGCGCCAGCCTCGGCACCGGGACCGAGGTCGAGGCGTTCGTCCGTGAGGCGCTGGAGGCCCTGGCCGCGACGGTCAGCGCCACGCCGACCGGCCTGGCCGCGATGACCGCGACGCTCCCGCTGGGCCTGCGCGACGCGCTGACCCATGGCCACCGTGAGCCGCTGCCGTTCCACCGCGACCTGCCCGTGCCCCGGCACGAGGCGCTGCTCGACCGCACCGACCCCGACGTCGAGGCGGTCGCACGCTACGTCCTGGACACCGCGCTCGACGCGAGCATCGACCTGTCGCTACGCCCAGCCCGCCGCTGCGGCGTGATGCGGACTCGAGCGGTGCCGCGCCGCACCACGTTGCTGCTCGCCCGATTCCGTTTCCACGTGAGGTTGCCGGGGCGTGGCGGCGAGCGCCCGATGGTCGCCGAGGACGCCCAGGCGCTCGCCTACCGCGGCAGCGCCGAACAGCCGCACTGGCTCGCTGGCGACGAGGTGGCCGCGCTGCTGGCGGCGGTGCCGAGCGGGAACGTCGCGCCCGACCAGGCGCGCGACTTCGTGGTCTCGGCGCTGGGCGCCGCCGGGCTGCTGCGCGACGCACTCGACGCGAAGGCTGACGAGCTGGCTGTCCGGCTGCGGGAGGCGCACCTGCGGGTGCGGGAGACGGCCGGCCAGCGGGTGCGCCGCCAGGTAGCGGTGCGCGCGGAGAAACCGGCGGACGTGCTCGCCGTCTACGTCTACCTACCGGTCCCCGGGGGACCGCGATGAGCGCGGAGCGCGATCCCCGTCTCGGAGGGATCAGCCCATGAGCCGCTCACCGTTCCCGTCGGTGCGGACCGCCAGCGGCCTGCTACCGACCCAGCTGTTGGAGGGGTTGACGGAAGGCAAGGACCTGCCGGGGATCGACGCGTCGTCGTACCACCTGGCCGCAGGGGAGAGCGTGCGGCAGGCGGCCTCACGCGCGTGGGAGTACCTCGCCGGCGCGTGGTCGGCGTTTCGCGCCGAGCTGGCACGGCGGTCCGGTCCCACGACCAGGCTGACGCGGGAGCGCTGGCTGCTCATCCTGCTCCGGGAGCTGCAGTTCGGGCGCGTGCCAGTGACCCCGGCGGGCGGGCTCGTCGCAGCGGAGAAGGCGTTCCCGGTCAGCCACGTGTGGGAGCACGTGCCCGTACACCTGCTCGGCTGGGGTGTGGACCTCGACCGGCGCACGCCAGGGATGGCGGGCGCCGCGGGCGCGGCGCCGCAGGCGATGGTGCAAGAGCTGCTCAACCAGTCCGACGACCACCTGTGGGCCCTGCTGTCGAACGGGCAGCGGCTCCGGCTACTGCGAGACTCGACGTCGTTGGTCGGCTCGGCCTACGTCGAGGTCGACCTGGAGGCGATGTTCGACGGCGGGCTGTTCAGCGACTTCGTGCTGCTCTTCCAGCTCTGCCACCAGTCGCGGTTCGAGCCGCTGGAGGCCGGCGCCGGCCCGGCGGCTTGCTGGCTGGAGCGCTGGCGCACGGTCGCGGCCGAGCAGGGCATGCGCGCGCTCGACCAGTTGCGTGGCGGCGTCCAGGACGCGATCGCGGCGCTGGGCACCGGGTTCCTCCAGTACCCGTCGAACGCGGTGCTACGGGAGCGGCTGGCGAGCGGCGCGCTGCGGTTGGAGGATTTCCAGCGCGCGCTGCTGCGCTGCGTGTACCGCCTGCTGTTCTGGTTCGTGGCTGAAGACCGGGAGGCGTTGCACCCGCGCGACGCGGACGACCTGGCGGTGCGGCGCTACGCGGCGTACTTCTCCTCGGACAGGCTGAGGGAGCAAGCCCGGCTGCGGCGCGGCGACCGGTACGCCGACCTGTGGCAAGCGGTGAGCCTGGCCTTCGGCGCGTTGGGGCGCGAGGGCGGCCGGCCCGAGCTGGGACTGCCGGGGATCGGCGGCCTATTCGACCACGGCCCGCTCGACGCCCCGATCGCCGGCGGGGCCGGGGGTGGCGGGTACCCGGCCGCCGAGCTGGCCAACCAGGCGCTGCTGTCCGCGGTGCGCTCCTTGTCGATCGTGCGGGACAAGGCGGGCGGGCCGCGGCGGCGAGTGGATTTCCTCCACCTCGGCGCCGAGGAGCTGGGCAGCGTCTACGAGTCCCTGCTGGAGCTGCACCCCCGGCACGACCCTGCGCTGAACATGTTCTGGCTGGAGGCGGTGGCGGGCAGCGAGCGCAAGACCACCGGCTCCTACTACACGCCGTCGTCGCTGGTGGAGTGCCTGCTCGACACCGCGCTCGACCCGCTGCTCGACGAGGCGTGCCGCGCCGAGGACCCGGTGGGCGCGCTGCTGGCGTTGACCGTGTGCGACCCAGCCTGCGGCTCGGGGCACTTCCTGGTCGCCGCCGCCCGGCGCATCGCCAAGCGGGTCGCCGCGATCGAGACCGACGAGCCGGAGCCCACGCCAGACGCGGTGCGCTCGGCGCTGCCACGCGTCGTGTCCCGCTGCATCTACGGCGTGGACATCAACCCGATGGCGGCCGAGCTGGCCAAGGTCTCGCTGTGGCTCGAGGCGCTGGACCCCGGCCAGCCGCTGTCATTCCTCGACGCGAACATCCGCATCGGCAACGCGCTGCTCGGTGTCACCCCCGCGCTGCTCGCCGCGGGGATCCCCGACGAGGCCTTCGCCGCGCTTGAGGGCGACGACAAGAAGATCACGGCGTCTTTGCGCAAGCGCAACAAGGCCGAACGTGGTGGCCAAGACGAGCTATTCGCCTCAAGCAGCATTCCGTTAGATAACGTCAAGCTCGGGCGGGAAGTGTCCGCCGTCATCGGGGCGCCCTCGACTTCCCTCGCTGACGTCCACGTACAGGCGACACGATTGGCAGAACTGGAGGGCTCTCCCGAGCGACGACGAGCGCGTTTGATCGCGGACGCGTGGTGCGCCGCGTTCTTCCAGCACAAGACGACAGATACGGGTGGGTACGCGATCACTCAGGCTGTACTGGAACAATTCGCAGCTGGACATTTTGAGCACAGCACGGTTCATCGGCATGTGGAGGACCTCGCCCGTGATTATCGATTTTTTCACTGGCACTTAGAGTTCCCTCATATTCTGGTGGTTGTCGATGCGGGTACCAAGCGGGCAGATCCTCGCACGGGTTGGATCGGTGGCTTCAGTCTGGTCTTGGGGAATCCCCCCTGGGACACACTGAGTCCAGACGCCAAGGAATTCTTCTCAGCATACGACCTGAGCGTGCGATTCATGAAGAAGTCTGAACAACAGGTTGCAATCACTAACTTGCTCGACCGCTCTGAAATTGAGCAGCGTTGGGTCAGGCATCGCCGCCATCTCTTCGCTACCGTCCTTTTTATCAAGAAGAGTGGACGATACCGACTGTTTGCGCAAGGCAATCTCGGAAAGGGGGACTTCAATGTTTACCGCATGTTCGTGGAGACAGCCTTAACGCTCACTGCGCTAGACGGCATGGCTACGCAAGTCACCCCGTCTGGCCTCTACAACGGAGCGAACGCAGCGGCGATCCGCGGTGAACTCTTCGACCGATGGAGCCTTCTATGCGTGTTGGGGCTCATCAATAAGGGGGAAGCGTGGTTTAACGGGATTGATGCCACGACCCGCTTTGCTTGTTATGTAGCACGGCGCGGCGGACTCACAGCCGAGTTCGCCGTCGGCTTCCAGATCAGCTCCCCGATTCAGCTCACGATGGCACTGGAGAGGCCGCATCGACTCGCTGTCACCACCGTTCGCGATCAATCGCCAGAAGCACTAGTCATTAGCGAGATGGTCGATGATATTGATGCTAACATCACTGATCATCTCTATCGACTATGGCCCGCCTTTGGCGATGACACGTTGGGTGTACCCGCACGTCACTACATGGCCGAAATTCACATGGGAAACGACCGCGACCGATTCGGTGACGACGATCCCGGCTTACCACTCTACGAGGGGCGCATGATTGCACAGTACGATCATCGCGCCAAGGCATATATTTCCGGCCGTGGACGATCTGCCATTTGGCGAGACTTGCCATTCGAATCACCCGAGAAGGGGATTAAGCCGCAGTGGTGGGTACCAATTAACAAGATACCCACTAAAGCTGTAGCACGTACAAAGCGTTATCGTATCGCTTTTTGTGATGTGACCGCTCCTCGGAATGAACGCTCTCTCATTGCAGCACTTGTCCCGCCAGGCGTCATCTGTGGCCACACCGCACCTACGTTCACCTATGAGGACAGCTCCGAGTGGGCATACACGCTTTGGCTTGCGGTTGCCAACTCCCTTCCCGCTAATTTCCTTATACGTAAACGCATTACCCTTCATGTATCTTTAAATATTCTAGATTCGCTTCCAATGCCAAGGTTACAGTTAGGTGACGAAGTTTTGTCATACATTGCTTCATTGGTGCTCCGCCTGACCTGCACTGGGCCTGAGATGACCGCCTATTGGAACGCCATGGCAGTGCATGGCTGGTGTCAGTCCGTGCCTGACCATACGGTTCCCGCGAACGCGTTGCTCGATGATGATGCCCGGGCAGAAGCCCGCGCAAAAATCGATGTTGTTGTCGCCAAGTACCTCTATCGATTGACGAAGCAACAGGTTGAGCACATCCTGACGACGTTCCCAACACTGGAACGCAACGAGATCCGTCGACACGGCGAATATCGCACCAAACGACTGATTCTCGAGATCTATGACACGATGGCGGATTGGGTTGGAATGGGAAAGCCGTACCCGACCCCTCTTGACCCTCCTCCGGACCCTCGACAAACTTTGCCCTGAGGTTGCCGACCGTGCCCCGTCCCCTTCCCACACCGATCATGCATTTCACGCACGTCGATCATTTGCCGTTGATCGTCCGTGCGGGGCTGGTCTCGGACACTGTCGCCCAGAAGGTAGATCTCCTGTCTGTGGAGGTAGGAAACCGCGAGATCAAAGAACGCCGTCGCCAAAGGCAGGTGCCGGTGTCACCAGGCGGCGTAGTGGCGGACTATGCGCCGTTCTATTTCGCCCCACGCAGCCCGATGATGTATGCGATCGAGAAGCGCAACGTACCCACCTATTCAGATGGCTGCGATCAACTCGTCTACCTCGTCACGACCGTGGAACAAATCATCGAAATGGGTCTCGCCGTGGTGTTCACCGACCGGAACGCCGTCCTGGCGTTGGCCAACTTCACCAGCGACGTCGATCAGCTCGACACGCTCGTCGACTGGCTGTTGATGGAGGCCACCTGGTGGAACAACACTCCTCAGGAGCCTGATCGGCGCGAACGGCGGATGGCGGAGTGCCTGGTGTATGAGTGCGTGCCATGGGCAGCGTTTCACCAGGTAGTCGTGCGGAACGAAGCCTGCAAGGATCAGGTCTATGAGACGTTGGCTACCGTAGGCGTGTCGCTACCGATAGCTGTCACACCCGGTTGGTACTTTTGAGGCGAGGGGGTGGACGATCATGATCACTGAGGGTCACGGCAATCTGCTGGATGCCGACGTCGATGCGTTGGTCAACACCGTGAACACTGTCGGCGTGATGGGCAAGGGCATTGCGTTACAGTTCCGGCGCCTTTATCCGGAAATGCATCGCGAGTATACGCGCGCCGCGAAGGCTGGCGAGGTCCAGCTCGGACGCATGCACGTCTGGCCTACCAAGGCCCTCACGGGCCCGCGGTACGTGATCAACTTCCCGACGAAGGGCCATTGGCGCGCAAGGTCGAAGCTCGCCGACATCGAGCGTGGCCTGGATGACCTTGTGCGGGTTGTTCACGAGTTGGGCATTACTTCCCTTGCCGTTCCCCCGCTCGGGTGCGGGCAGGGCGGGCTCGACTGGCGGGACGTCGAGCCGCGCATCCGATCGGCGTTGGACAACCTGCACGACGTCGACGTCCTCCTCTACCCGCCCGGCGACACGCCGCCGTCCGCCACGATGCGGACGTCCGCGGAGAAGCCTGCGATGACCCCGGGTCGAGCTGCGCTGATCTACCTGCTGCACCGCTATACCGAGCGGGCCTTAGAGGTGTCGCTCATCGAGGCGCAGAAGCTCGTCTACTTCCTGCAGATCGTCGGCGAGCCGCTTCGCCTTCGTTTCGTGAAGGGGCTCTACGGCCCCTACGCGGACAACCTGCGGCATGTGCTGACCCTCGTCGAGGGCCATTATCTCGTGGGGTTCGGGGACGGGAGCGCGCCGGTACGCGATGCGGAGCCGATCCGCGTGCTGCCGGGCGCCGAGCACGAGGCGGAGAAGGCATTGACCGCTCACCCCGAGACCATGGCCCGCATCGTGCGGGTGCTCGAGCTCGCCGACGGCTTCGAGTCGGCCTATGGCATGGAGTTGCTCGCCAGCGTCCACTGGGTCGCGACTCACGAAGACCTGAGCGCAGCAACCGATCCCGACCTCGCCACGGCGCTCGTTCACCGCTGGACGCCGCGCAAAGGGCGGATGTTCACGCCCGAGCACGTACGGGTCGCATGGCAGTGCCTGCACGACCGCGGCTGGCTGGCAGCCTGAGCGGGCGGTTGTCGCCAAGCGATTGGGTCCTGGGCTGGCTACGCTCGAGAAAAATCGGGCGTGTCGACCGAGTCGCCTATTTGACGGCACAGTTGACGCTGGCGCGCCCCTGACCGGCGCGAGTCGTTGCCGACATGGACATCGAGAGTGTCGTAGCCGTAGAGACTTGACGCGTCGATGACCCGCTCTGTTCAGGTCAGTGACGCAGGAGGCGGGGGCCGGGCACTGGTGGATACCGCACGGTTCGCGGTGGATGGCGGCTCAGGTTATGGTGAGCGCCTTCCCCCACCTATCCCTGATCTTGCGCCGTAGAGGAGAATCGTTGACACATCACGGAGATCAGGGGGTACCGCTCGGGGGCGCTCGCTGGCTGCGGTGCGATCTTCACGTGCATACGCCGCTCGACCCCACGCGTTCGTTCGGTGAGGATGTACAGGCGATCCTCCGCAAGGCCGACCGAGGTGAGATCGAGCCGCTCCGCCAATTGGCCTTTCGCCTGTTCGATGCATGCAAGGCCGCCGGTCTGGATCTCGTCGCGCTGACCGACCACAATGCAGTCGACGGCTTTCGGCGCCTGACGCCCTTCCTCGATGATTGGTGTGAAGACCGCGGGTCACGCCTTACGGTGTTGCCGGGTGTCGAGGTGACTGCTGGAGGCGAGCGCCCGCTGCACATCCTCGTCCTGTTCGAGGAGTCGACACCGTCGAACTTGATCGACCTCTACCTATCAGGGCTGTTCTCTACGCAACCACGTGTTACCGCGGACGGGCGCCCGCGGTCGTGCGGAGAGGCACTCAGCAACTTCTTGCGCATCACCCGTCAATGCCTGGAAGAGCACGAACAGGTCCGTCACCTCCTGGTCCCCGCACATATCAACCGCGACCAGGGTATCGAGAGCGAGGTTCGCAGCTGGCGGACCGAACTCCGTGGCCTGTGCAAAGCGGAGGCGTTCGCGCGATCGCAGTGGGCAGGGTTCCAGGTCTGCGGCGATCCCAGCGGCATCCCGGAGCTGGAAGATCTGCTGCGTGAGTGGGCGGCGATCGTGCATTACCGCACCCCGTATGGAGAGTTGGACGAAGCAAGGCGCACCAGGATCCGCGCGATCCACCATTGGCCGATCCTTTACGCCAGCGACCCGAAGCGGTACACCGATATCGGCTCACGGTTCGCCTTCATGAAAATGGACGACTGCGGGCTCGAAGGCGTACGGCTCGCCCTGCTGGACCCCGAGTCACGTCTCCGGAGCCCCTCCCAAGGCACGGGACGCCAGGATCACTCGTACCTCAGCGCGATCCGGATCGACGAGACCGACTTCTTTCATGGCCTCGATCAGTCGCTGCACCCCGCGCTCAACACGATCATCGGCGGACGCGGCACGGGCAAGTCGTCCCTGGTCGAGCTCATCCGCTACGCCCTCGACCGTGCCCGACCGGCAGACTTCACCGAGGAGGAGAAGGACATCCGTGGGCGCATCGAAGGGGTCCTGCGGAACAAGGCCGCCGATGGCCAGAGTCCTGGGATGCTCCTCGCGAAGCACTGTGTCGAGATCGACGTGGTCGTCGCGGGCCGGAACTACACGATCCGCCGCGACGCGTCCGGGATCACGGTGCGAACAGAAACGGGTTCCGCCGATGTCGACGTTCGCACGTTGCTCGCTCCGCGGATTCTCTCACAACGCCAGATCGCGCAGATCGGCCAGGACCGCGCAGCTCAACGCCGCGAGCTCGATGCGCTCACCTCGCCAGACGCCCTCCTGAGAGAACGCGACACGCGTCGTTCGATCCTCGACCAGATGACCGCGCTTCAGGCCAAACGCTCCCAGCTTCGACAGCAGCTGACCACCGTGGCGTCGAAGCAGACTGAGTTGCAGACCACGATCGACCGTATCGAGCTGCTCGAGCGCGAGGGCAACACCGAGGTACTTGTCCGGTATCAGGGATATAGGCGCGAAGAGGCGTGGCTCGGTCAGGCCGACAACGACGCGATCGCCTTGGCCGCACAGCTCCTCGAGATGCGGGACAAGATCGCGAACCAAAGAGCGGAAAGCGTCCCTGACGGACCAAACCAGGAATGGCTGCGAGCAACCGCGAGGGCGCAGGCTGCAGTAACAACGGCGGTGGTCGACGGCCTGACCCGTCTCGCTTGCGACGTCTCACAACAGAGGTCGGTGCGTGCCGCACAGCGGGAAAAGGTCTGGGAGCCGTTGCGGCGAGCGGCCGACGAGCAGTACGAGGTGTTGCAGGAGGAGCTGCGGGCGCAGGGGACGTCGTTCGACGTTCACAGGGAGTTGCTCGCGCGGCGCACCGCGCTCGAGCGTGAAGTCGCAACGCTGCGATCCGTGCCCAGCCAGATCGAACAAGTGGAAGACGAGATCGAGCAGGTCCGCAAGTTACTGATCGATTGGCATCGCCAGCGTGGTGCCCGCAGAACAGAGAGCGCTTGGGCGTTGGACAACCAGGATGCAGACCTCCGTATGGAGCTCGTGCTCTTCGGTGATCAGGGGGATCTTGCCCGACGGCAGAAGAGCTGGTTCGGCGGTTCAGGGCTCCAGCAGCGCGACTGGTCCGTGCTAGTCGAGTTTGTCTACGAAGACGGCCCCGACCAGGTACCTGACCGCCTCCAGCAGCTGGTCAGGGCCTTGCGGCGTGACTTGGAGCAGGCCTCCGACGACTCAGGTCCCGATATCGAATACGCGACACGAGCCTTGCTCGGTGCATGTTGGGCAGACCTCACCGGAGGTTTTCCTCGGATATTCGAGCGATGCGACCGCCTGCGCCTCGACGAGATCGAGCAATTCCTTCCCGACGATGAGATCAAGACCTCCATCCGTGATCCCGAAGGGAACTTCAAACCGATCGAACTTGGATCGCTCGGCCAGCGCAGCACCGCCGTGCTGTCGCTGCTTCTCGCTGCAGGGACCGAACCGTTGATCATCGATCAACCCGAGGACGACCTGGATAACCAATATGTGTATCGCGTCGTCGTCGACCTCGTCCGCAAGCGCAAGTTCTCCCGACAACTCATCCTCGCTACGCACAACCCGAATATTCCGGTCAACGGCGATGCCGAGCTCATTCTCGTCATGGGAGTCGATGCCGGCCGAGGCATCGTGACCGAAGCGGGCAGCATCGACCGGGCGGCAGTCAAGCACGAGGTCAGTCGTGTGATGGAGGGGAGCGAGGAGGCCTTTGAGCTTCGCCGGAGGCGCTACGGGTTCTGACACCAGTCGGAGGATGTAGGTCCGACAACAGCTGCCCCGCAATGGCTACTACCTGCTCGTAGCTTCGCGAAAGGCAGGGAGCCCAGTGAACTGCAGAGCGCGGATGGCAATCAGGGTCGCGGTAACCTGCTCGACGCCGACGTCGATGTGTCGGTCAACGCCGTGAACACTGTTGGCGTGATGGACACGGGCATCGCGCCCCCTTGCCGTCCCTCCGCCTGGGTGGGGCAAGACGACCGTGGTTGGCTGGCATGCTGAGCGGATGATGATGGGCGAGGGAACGCACTGGCTGTATCCGGTGAACGAGGCGAGCGGTTACATGCTTCGTACGCGTCATGGCGACGTGGAGGTTTCACCGGAGACGCTCTATCAGAAGGTGGAGGACTCACTCGCGCCTGTCGATGACTGGCACCTGACCGTTGGGTACCGGTTGATGCAGGCCGACGATCTCGTGTGGGTCTACTTCGCGCGGCCCTACCAGTACATCGGCGCGCTTGCCCGCGCGGCCCGGCCGCCCTACCAGCAGGCCAACGAGGCATGGAGCGTCGACCTGGTGTGGGACAAGGCGGCGACGGAGGCGTTGGCCCGAGCCCCGATCCCGCTCGCCGACTTCGGGCAACCCCCACGGAGCGTCACCCGCCCCAGGCCCGAGACCGTCGAGTTCTTGGACGCCTGGCTGGAGCAGTATGGGCTGAGCAAGGCCGTGCTCAAGGACGCGGGCCCGGTCGGCGAGGACGACGCGCGACTGTGGGCAGTGGCGTCGGTCGTCCGCCGTCAGGGCCAGGGAGCGTTCCGCCACCGCCTTCTCGACGCCTACGGCGTGAGGTGCGCGATCTCGGGCTGCGACGTCGAAGAGGTACTGGAGGCGGCCCACATCTGTCGGTACATGGGACCCCGCAGCAATGCGCTGTCCAACGGGCTGCTGCTGCGCGCCGACCTGCATACCCTGTTCGACCTTTGCCTTTTCGGGGTCGATGCGGACCGCCGTGTGGTGCTCTCACCGCGGCTCGCGGGGACGTCCTACACGCAGTGGGACGGGACGAGGCTGCGCGACCCGAGCCCAGCGACGGCGGCTCCGAGCCCCGAGCGCCTCGCGGAGCATCTTCGCCAGCTCGTGCCCTGAGCTCGGGTGATACCGTGCTGCCCCGAGAAGAAGGGAGATGACGTGACAGAACGCAACGGGGCGGCTGTGGTTGCAGCTGCGGCCGAGCAGGTCGTCGAGATGGGGCTGGCTCGGGACCGCTCCGTGTTTTCACCAGACGTCCCTGTCTGGACGTTGGCGAACGCTCGCGAGCTGCACGGCTTCTACGTCGATAGGCCGGACACGTCCGCGACCGCCTTCAAGGACAAGCTTCGCCGTCAGCTTGCCGACGCGTCCGACGGGGCGAAACAGCTCTATGCCGAGTTGCTGTTCTTGAACATGCTCCCGCTCACCGACTACCACGGCGCCACCAAGCGCGCCTTGATCGAGACCGTTCTCTCCTGGTGCTCACGTGCCGTCGAGATCCCGGGAGAACTCCTGCCCGTGTTCGACGAGGGAGTGTTCAGAGGGGGCATGAGTTTCAAAACGGGACGTTGGGAGCAGCTGAGCTTTCTCGTCCAGTTCGTCAGTCATTGGAAGTCGCTCACCCGAGAACGCCGCGACGCTGCGCTGCGTGACCCGTGGGCGTTCCAGGCACTGGTCGAATCAGCGCCTGGACCGCGAGTGCCGACGCAACGGGGTGCGCTGGTCTACCTGGCGTTTCCCGGGACCTTCCTGCCAATGGTGAGCGTGGACCACAAGAAGCGCATCAGGCAGGCGTTCCGCGACCACCTTCCCGAGCCGACCGGAAACCTCGACCGCGACATCCTCACGATCAAGCAGGCATTGGAGCGTGATCACGGCCAGGAGGTTCAGTTCTACGCACACCCGTGGGTCGACCACTGGCATCCGACCAAGGGTGCGGGGGCCGACTCCGTTCCAACCGGTGAGGAGGTGGCGGGGCGGCGGGCGTGGTTGGTGCGGGGGTCCAGCGTGAACGGCTACAACCTGGTCCCGACCTGGTTGGAGGAGGGTTTCGTGTCGCTGGCCGCCTCCACGCTGAGGCCGGTCGAGGCCGGGCTGGATCGCGCGGAGGTCAAGGCGATCGTCGACCAGGACTACCAGCACAAGTCCTACGCGGCCCGTACGGAGAAGACGGGCGAGTTCCACGCGTTCCTGTCCCGGATGCAGGTCGGTGACGTCGTGGTGACGACCAGCGGGGGGAACGTGTACCTCGGCGTCGTCACCGGCGATACCGAGTGGGGCGACTCGCCCGAGAAGCGGTCCAACCTACGGCGCAGCGTGGAGTGGCGCAACGTCGACGACCCGGTCGAGTTCGCCGAGCTGCCTGCGCCGCTGCCCGCGAAGCTGTCGAGCCAGTCCGACGTCGTCGACCTCACCGAAGAATTGGCGCAGCTCGAGCGGCTGTTGGGTGAGGAGCCGGCGCTCGCCGAGCCCGAGCCGTCTGGGACGCTCGTGCTTGAGCCGGCCGACGACGCGCTCGCTGAGCGCCTGCTCGTCGACAAGGCCTGGCTGCAGGAGGTCATCGACCTGCTGGACGAGCGGCGGCAGGTCATCTTGTACGGCCCGCCGGGGACCGGCAAGACCTACCTGGCCCAGCACATCGCTTGGCATTTGACCGAACGCAACGCGGTCAAGTTGGTGCAGTTCCACCCCTCCTACTCCTACGAGGACTTCTTCGAGGGTTACCGGCCGGTGTCTGGCGAGGACGGCAAGGTCGGCTTCGAGCTCAAGCCCGGCCCGTTCCGCCGCATCGTCGAGGCCGCGCGAGCGGACCCCTCGACGCCGCACGTCCTGATCATCGACGAGATCAACCGGGGCAACCTGGCCAAGGTCTTCGGTGAGCTGTACTTCTTGCTGGAGTACCGTGACAAGTCGATCGGGCTGCTGTACTCGGCGGGCGAGGAGGACAGCTTCACCTTGCCGGGCAACGTGTTCCTGATCGGCACGATGAATACCGCCGACCGGTCCATCGCGCTCATCGACACGGCGATGCGCCGGCGGTTCGCGTTTGTGGCGCTGCACCCGGCGCAGGAGCCGGTGCGCGGGCTGCTGGGCCGGTGGTTGACCGAGCAAGGTTACAGTGACGAGCCCGCGCGGCTGCTCGGCGAGCTGAACCGGCGGCTGGCCGACCTCGACTACGCGATCGGGCTCTCCTACCTTATGCGCGACTCGGTCATCCACGACGCGGGGCTGGAGCGGATCTGGCGGACGTCGATCATGCCGCTGCTCGAAGAGCTGCACTACGGCGAGCACCGCGACCTCGATCACCGCTACGGCCTCGCCGCGCTACGCAAGCGCATCACCGGGACGTCGGACGTCGAGGAGTGATCCGCCTCGAGCTGGACGAGCTGGGATCCTGGACCGAGTGGCGGCTGAGCGCTGAGCAGGGGCGCCGGCTCGCGGGCTCGGGCATCGTGGAGGCGACCATCGCACCGCACGACGTGGGTGTCTGGCAGGTCCGCGCCGCCGGCAAGATCGGCGTCGCACGGGTCGGTGACGTCGAGGTTTGGGTGCGCCCCAAGGTGCCGATCCAGCGGTTGCTGTTCATGCTGGGCTACGCGATCAATCCGCGTGATTGGCAAGACGACGATGTCGCGGTGGCGACGGTCGACGACCTGGTCCCCGCACTGGCGCAGGCGTTCTGGCGGCAGGCCGAGCGGGCCGTGCTGACCGGTCTACTGCAGGGTTACCGGGTTCACGAAGAGGCCGCGCCGGTGCTGCGTGGCCGGCTCCGCGAGGCCGACCAGATGCGCCGCCGCCACGGGCTGGCGGTCCCGCTGGAGGTGCGCTACGACGAGTTCACGGTGGACATCGCGGAGAACCGGATCGTACGGGCGGCTGCGGAGCGGCTGTTGCGGCTGCCCAGCGTCGATGCCCTGTCGCGGCGCCGGCTGCGCCACTTGCAGAGCCGCTTCGCCGACGTCAGCCCGCTCGCGGCGGGCGAGCCGGCGCCGGTGTGGGCGCCGTCCCCGCTCAACGCCCGCTACCACAGCGCGTTGCGACTGGCCGAGCTGGTCCTGCGTGGCTGCTCGATCGAGCACGCATCCGGCAGGGTCGCGGTGAACGGGTTCCTGCTCGATATGCCGCAGGTCTTCGAGGACTTCGTCACGGTCGCCCTGGGCGAGGAGCTGTCCCGACGGCATGACGGGCGGGCGCACCGCCAGGACTGGCACTATCTCGACGTCGGTCGTCACGTGCGGATCCGACCGGACCTGGTGTGGTACGTCACGGGCGCCCCGGCAGCGGTCATCGACGCGAAGTACAAGGCCGCGAAACCCAGCGGGTTCCCGGACGCCGACCTCTACCAGATGCTGGCCTACTGCACCGCGTTGCGCCTGAACCACGGGCACCTCGTCTACGCCAAGGGCAACGCAGACCCCGCCTGCCACCTCATCCGCCACACAGGCATCGAGATCGTGTGCCACGCTCTCGACCTCGACACGCCACCGCATGACCTGCTCCGCCAGGTCAGCGCACTCGGGCGCCAGATCGCCGACATGGCGGCTGGGTAGGGCGCCTGCCGGTGGACCAGGCTCCATTCCAATGCTGGCGCTATGGTGCCTCGGGGATATCGAGCGCTTCAGCAAGGGAGCATCGATCCGGCGTTCGCGGTTTACTCGCTGCCATGGAGGAAGGCGCTGCGACCACCACAGCAACCAATATCCGTTGATATCTCCCAGTGGTCAAACGTCGAGTATCGCTTTGATCAGAACGTGTCTGCGTTGGGCGATCCTTACGTACTGATTTGGAACCCGTCGCGTTGCCTTATACGATCGTGTTCCTCTCGTTGACCTTCGCCAGGTTGCCGATCGGCTTGTTGACGGTGCTTGTGGGCCTGCTTCCGCTCGCGATCTCGGCTGGACATGGCCGTGATCTCCGAGAGCGAAGCCGCGCGGCTGGTCTGGTGGGCCGCGAGCAGACGCAGGCGAACATCGCTACCCCACTCGCCGACGGGCTGGCAGCTCGGTTCAACGAGGCGAGAGCTGTCGTCGCGGGCGGGCTGCTGGTCGCTGGCGAAGGTGTGCGCTTTGGACGTTACGAGGGCTTCCTGCCAGCCCGAGTCGGTGACGGCGAAAATGTGGTTTGACCAGCGGCCGCGGGAGAAGGCGGTGTAGGCGGTTTCGCGGGTGGTGGCGGGGGAGGGGGCGAAGAGGATGTGGTCGACGGTGAGGCCTTGGGCTTTGTTGGCGGTGAGTGCGTAGGCGTAGTCGACGTGCTCGGCGACGTAGCTGGCGGGCAGGGTGACCTGGGGGAGGCCTTCGTCGGGGTTGAGGGCGACGGTGATGTGGTGGCGGGTGGTGGCGGTGATGGTGCCTTCCATGCCGTTGCGCACTTGGACGTGGGTGCCGTCGGGTTGGGGGAGGTGGCCGTCGTTGCGGCCGAGGCGGACGCGGTCGCCGACTGAGAGGCGGATGTCACGGGTGTCGCAGGCGTAGGTGCGGCCACGGCGGGAGACCTCTCCGCGGGCGATGAGGGCGGCGCGGGCGGCGAGATTGAGTCGCTCCACCACCGTGTTCTCGGTCGCGAGCATGCGGACGTCGTTGTGCTCGGCTTGGTCGCGGAGGGCGAGCCAGTGGTCGATCATGGCGTCGGTGCGGTGGTCGGGCTGGCAGTACTCGTGGAGCATGCCCAGCTCGGCCATGAGGGCGATGGCGGCGTGGGCGTGGCCGTCGCGGATGAGTTCGGCGGCGTCGCGGAGGGCGGGGAGTTTGAAGCGGTGGTCGACGCCGAGGGTGACGGCGCCGAGTTCGCGTGCGAGGACGGCGTGGCCGCCGCCGGCGTCGACGGAGGGGATCTGGCGGTGGTCGCCGACGTCGGCGACTTTGCCGTTGACAGCGTCGATGAGTTGTTGGAGGGCCAGCCGGTTCCGGGTGGCCGTCATACCCGCTTCGTCATGGACCACCGCAACGCCATCGGGGAGTTCGCGGACGCCGTTGGTGACCTCGACGAGGAGCTTGTCGAGGGTGCAGGCGGGGATGCCGGAGGCCTTTTCGAGTTGGCGGGCGGCGTTGGCGGTGGGCGCGACGCCGATCACGGGGATGCCGGCGGCGTCGAAGCACTGACGCGCGACTTCCAGGGCGGTGGATTTGCCGGTGCCGGCCTTGCCGACCACGACGTCGACCCCGTGGCCGGAGGTGCACAGCTGCCAGACCATCGCCTCCTGGTCCGCGTCCAGCTCCCGACCCGGGTGCGCGGCGTTGTACTCGCCGATGACCCGAGCAACGGTCTCGTCGGGCACGACCGCCACGCCCGCGTCTTGGCGGCGTTTGGCGCGGGTGATCACTTCGGTTTCGGCGGCGAGGAGGGAGGCGGTAGTGAACCTGGGCTCTTCTTCCAGGCAGACCTCGCGCATCACCTTGCCATCCGAGTCGCGGGGGCGGATGACCTCGCCGGAGGTCTTGCGGACGGGGTCTGCCAGCGGGATGACGCGAGGATCGGCGAAGAACGTGTCGGCGATGTGGTCGATGCGGTCGGCGGCGGTTTGTCCGTCGGGGCTGTCGGCGATGAGGAGGGCGCCGATGCCGGCGAGGACGTCGCGGCGGCCGAACCCCGACGCCTTCTGTGTCAGGCCTTCGGGGCCGACCAGGTGCTCGATGATCTCGGCGTCCGACAGGCCGGCCAGGCCACGGCCGTTGTCACGGTGGCGAGCGCGGTCGAGGGTGAAGCTGAGGATCGCGTCGAGGTCGAACCCGGCATCCAGCGCCTCGTCGTACAGGCGGTGGCGCAGCTCGCGGGTGTCCTCTACCACCTTCGGTTTTCTCGTGGCCAGCGCGGCGGCCTGCGCCGCGCGGCCACCGGAGGTGCCGTGTTCGGCGAGTTCGGCTTCGATGGCCGCGCGGCGTTTGGACCACAGCCGGCACAGCGCCGGGGGGATGCCGTCGATCTCCCACACCCCATTGCGTTGCACCCAGGTGAGGCCCAGCCGGGCGGTCAGCTCCGCGCGCAGCGCGGCCTGGTAGACCGCGTCGGCGGCTTTCCGCCAGCGGTACAGCATCGTGCCGTCCAGCGCTGCAGTGCGTCCGTCGGCGGCCTCGACGGCGTTGGCCACGACGTTGTGGTCGTGCAGCTGTGGGTCTCCGTCGCGGGACAGCCGATGCTCGAAGACCGCGACGAGGAACCCCAGGCCGGGTTGGCGGTCCACCCCGTTGTGCCCGAGCCGAGCGATGCAGGCGTAGCGCTCGAACACCGCCATCCCGAGCTGGCGAGCGACGCGGTCGGCTTCGCGGATCTGCTCCGCGACATCCTCGGGAGCGATCGCCCACAGCGCCGAGATGCTCTTGGGTAGAGAGAACGTCAGATCCCATCCCGCCACCTTCTTGTCCTCATACTTCTTGAGCCGTTCGCCGGTGATCGGGTTGAGCCCTTCGAACATCGCCCGGAACTGCGCTTCGGTGACTTCACCGTTGACGCCGAGAATCGACGTCCAGGTGCCTTCCCAGCGTCCTGGTGCCTCGCCTTCCCCGCTCAGGTAGTCGTGCCGATCCCGACTGACCTGTTCCAGGTAATAGTCCGGTGAGCGTACCGGTGTGACCGTGATCATCGCCCCGCCTGCCGCCCTGCGTTCACAAAGGCACGAACGGCCCACACATATGCATCCCGCCCCGCGGAATGCGCAAACCGCCCACATCGGACACACTGCGATGAGCGGCGAAGATGGCGCGGGCGGGCGAACGGCGGCGGGGTACGGGGCCCGGTGCCCGGACCCCCAACCCATTGTCCTCAGCGGGGGATGACCGCACGTCAAGGGCGCGATGCGTCCCTACGGGACCGCCTGACGGCGGCCCTTGACCTGCTCCCACCACGCCGGTCACCGCGACACCACACGGCTCGGCAGCGCCGGGCGGGCGACGGGCTCGGGGCCAGCCCATCGGCAGACCCGGTGTGGGGCCGAGGCTAGGGCGGCGTGCCAGCGGGGGTGACAGAAGTGGAAGGCGAGGCCGATCGTGGTCCACGACCCGCCGTACAGGTACAGCGCCGTCCCGTCAGCCAGCCCGTAGACCTGGCCGGGGTCCAGCCACCGGCGCTTGATCGTCTGGTCGCGGCTGGTCCACTCCCCACACATCACGGAGAAGGCGTCGAGGGTGCGGGTGTCGCGGATCCCACCCAGCACCAGTACATGCCCGAACAAAGAGAGGAAGCCTTCGGCGACCTCGCCGCCCCAGCGGGCCTTGACCTGGGACAGGTCCTGCACCGCCGCCAACTCATGCAGCCCTTGGCCGCCCGCCTCGGAGACGAGCGCGGGGAGGGAGGCGATGGGGGCGACGTTGGCGACTTCGTCCAAGATCAGCGAGACCGGCGGCCAGCAGGACTGTCCCACGAGCGTGGCGGTCCGGTGCCTGCGGTATTGGGCGTCCCGGACGGCTTCGATCAACGCGACGACGAGGGGTGCGCAGGTGCTCTGCTGCTCCGCAGACACCGCGACATACACCGTGTCACCGCTGTCCACGAATTGAGCAGGGTCGAAGTTGGAGTCCGTGGCCGCTTCCAAGGCTTCGACGGTCGTGTAGACATCTACGACGTCGGCGGTGGCCGACCAGATCGACTGGCGCTCCTGGTCGGCCGCCCGGTCCACCCCCTGGAGCACCTTGCCGGCCAGGAGCGCGTCGACCGACCCCTCGTCCGCAGCACCGCTCAGGATGGTCTGGGGTGTCTTGGTGTCGCCTGAGAGGACCCAGTCGACGACATCGACCATGTCCCGCTCGGACAGTGCGGCGGCGTAGAGCAGGGGGCCGAGGAGTGCGGCGGCGCGGGAGGTCCAGTGCGACTCGTGCCGCGTCCCCTTCGCCGCAGGCGACGCCGCCACCATCGCCCCCGCCAACCGGCGGGCGGACTCCCACGTGCCGGCGGCGTCCAACGGCGACCACCGCAATCGAATGACTCCGTCGGGCAGGTCGGTGGAGTGGCCGGTGGGGTCGAAGGCGTACACCCGCCCGTAGCGCGACCGCGCCGCCGCGGTCGCGACGAGGACGTCGGGTTTGGTGGAGGTGACCAGCGCCGCCCCCGGCGCGCACAGCACCGAGGGGATGATGACGGCGGAGGTCTTGCCGCGTCGGGGCGGGCCCAGGACCAGGCAGGCGGACTCGGCCGGCGCGTGCACGACCCCGAACTGGGCGTGGATGCCGATGAAGGCGCCGCCGCCGCGCCAGGCCGCGTCCGCGCGGACAGCCTCCAACCCGTCCACGTCCGGGTCGACCGCCCCGTACAGCGCCCGCCGCCGCGCCGAACTGCGGCACACCGCGATGATGACGACCAGCGCGAAGAAGGCCAGCCAGCCGGGTAGGCGAGCCAGCCAGAAGGCCGCCTGCGCCACCCCGGCCGCCACACGGCCGGCAGTCCTGCTCACATCGACATCCCGCGGCTGTGGACGTTCGCGAGGTTCAGCGCCTGCTGCAAGGAGTGGCCGCTGATCCGCTCCCGTGCGAGGTGCCGGTCACGAACGGCAACTGCGGCGGCGCGAGCCAACCGGTCGGGATCCGCAACGAAGAAGAAGGCTCGTTGCGAGTCGGCGAGCCTCGCGTGGAACGCGACCCCCCACTGCCCGAGCAGCACCTCGGCGACCTCGCCGACCGTGACGACCCGGCCGGCGGAGCGGGAGCGCGCCAACCGCTCGCACCGGCCCCGCAGGTCTGCGGTGGCTGCTTCCAGGTCCTCGACCCGGAAGGCCTCGGTCAGCGCCCGGCGCTCCTCGGCCGCGTCCCGATCGCCCCACCACGACGGCTCCACGACGGCGCGCCGCTCGTGGTGGCTTGTCACCAGCCGGTCACGAACTACGGCAACCGCACCGGCGTCCAAGGACAGCGACGACACATCACCGCTGTTCAGCGCCCCGGTTTCGGCCTCAGAACGGCCTGATGGAGTGCGCTTCTCGTAAAGCGCAGGTCACGGGTTCGAATCCCCGTCCCGGCTCCAGAAAACAGCAGGTCAGAGCCACAGTTGTCTCCAGAGCGACCGTGGGTGCCTCGCCGTGGTAACGGTGGTGGAAACGGATCCGTGGTCCTGGTACCGTCACCACATGGCACGGGGACACATTCACAAGCGCGACAACGGCACCTACCGCGTGCTCGTCTACGCCGGGCGTGACCCGCTCACCGGCAAGGAGCGCCGCCTCACCGGCACCGCCCCCACCCGCAAAGAAGCGGAGCAGCTGCGCACCAAGCTGTTGGGCGACATCGACCGGGGACGCCGAGCCGGCACCAAGGTCACCGTCGCCGAAGTGATCCAAGCCTGGCTGGACACCTCCGAGCACGAGCTGACCACCCGCCGCAACTACCAGCGCTACACCACACGCATCATCCTCCCCGCCCTGGGCGACGCCCAGGCCCGCAAGGTCGACGTCGAAACGCTCGACCGCTTCTACGCCGAGCTCCGCCGCCGTGGTGGCAAGGCCGGCCAGGGTTTGGCCGGCAACACCGTCCGCAAGGTCCACTTCATCCTCCGCGCCTCCCTCGGCCTGGCCGTCAAGTGGGGCTGGATCCCCGACAACCCCGCCGAACGCGCCACCGTCCCCCGCTTCGTCCGCCAAGAAGTCCACCCACCGACACCGAGTGACAGCCAACGCTTCCTCGACGCCGCCTGGGAGCACGACCCCGACTTCGGCACCCTCATCTGGCTCGCCATGATGACCGGCGCCCGCCGCGGCGAACTCTGCGCGCTGCGCTGGTCCCACATCCGCCTCCCAGAAGAACGGCTGCTGATCACCCGCAACCTCGTCCACGTCGGCCGCGAACGCGAAGAAAAAGACACCAAGACCCACCAAGCTCGCTTCCTCGCCCTCGACGACATCACCGTGCAGATCCTGGGCGAACACCTGGCACGCTGCCAACACCGCGCCGCCGCCTGCGGCGTCCCGCTCCGCGCCGACGGCTACGTCTTCTCCACCAGCCCCGACGGCGCCAACCCATACCTGCCTGACTCCGTCGGCCGCCGCGTCGGCCGCCGCGCCACCCGCCTGGGCATCCACGTCACCCTGCGCAGCCTCCGCCACTACGCCGCCACCGAAATGCTCACCAGCGGCGTCGACCTGCGCACCGTCGCCGGCCGCCTCGGCCACGGCGAAGGCGGCGCCACCACCCTGCGCGTCTACACCCACTTCATCCCCACCCCCGACCGCCACGCCGCCCACACCCTCGCCCGCACCCTGACCCGACCCGGGTCAAAAGCCTGATCGCGACGCTCTCACATGGACCCGTAAGCCCCTCGAGAATCAGGCCTCCCCATCTGATGCCCGATCACCCTTGGCTCAAGCGCCATTCCTCGAGGTTGGCGCGGGCGGTCAGCGTGTCGGGGTGCTCGGGACCCAGGACCCGCTCACACTCGGCCAACACCCGCTCGCCCAGCGCGATGGCCTCGCCGACCCGCCCCGCCGACCGGTACGAGACGGCCAGGTTGCCACGGGTGGTCAGCGTGGAGGGGTGCTCGGGACCCAGGACCCGCTCACGCTCGGCCAGCACCCGCTCGCCGAGCGCGATGGCCTCGCCGACCCGCCCCGCCGACCAGTACGAGAGGGCCAGGTTGTGACAGGTGGTCAGCGTGTCGGGGTGCTCGGGACCCAGGACCCGCTCACGCTCGGCCAGCACCCGCTCGCCGAGCGTGATGGCCTCGCCGACCCGCCCCGCCGACCAGTACGAGAGGGCCAGGTTGTGACGGGTGGTCAGCGTGTCGGGGTGCTCGGGACCCAGGATCCGCTCACGCTCGGCCACCACCCGCTCGCCGAGCGCGATGGCCTCGCCGACCCGCCCCGCCGACCGGTACGAGAGGGCCAGGTTGGCGCGGGTGGTCAGCGTGGAGGGGTGCTCGGGACCCAGGATCCGCTCACGCTCGGCCAACACCCGCTCTTGGAGCTGGATGGCCTCGCCGACCCGCCCCGCCCACCGGTACGAGAGGGCCAGGTTGTGACGGGCGCTCAGCGTGTCGGGGTGCTCGGGACCCAGGATCCGCTCAGACTCGGCCAACACCCGCTCGCCCAGCGTGATGGCCTCGCCGACCCGCCCCGCCGACCGATACGAGCCGGCCAGGTTGTGACGGGTGGTCAGCGTGTCGGGGTGCTCGGCGCCCAGGATGCGCTGGTCGATGTGAAGCGCCTGCTCGAAGAACGGCGGCGCGGCGATGGGGTTGCCAGAGTACCGCAGGTAGAGGCCGTAGCGGTCGAGCAGCCAGGAGACAGCGGTGAGCTCGCAGCCGATATCCTGGGCATGGCGGGTGGCGCTGAGCAGGTGGGGCTCGAGGACGTGCGCGGCCTCCCACGCATCCGGCTCCCACGGCCGCGGGGGGAACGCCTCGCGGAGCAGGCGCACCGCGGTAGCGCACCAGCGGTCGGTCTGTCCGGCGTCGCGCAGGCGCAGGCGGGTGACCTCTTGCACGAGGCGATGCACGGACAACGTCAGCGTCTCCCCGGTTGGGGATCCCGAGAACGCTCGATCAGCGAGTAGCGGGCCAACGCTGCGATCCCCTCGTCGACGTACAGCTCGTCGCCGCGGCCCAACGCCTCCTCGCCGGCCGCTCCCGCGCCGACCAGCAGCGCGCGGGGGAAGAAGTCCGCGGCCGTATAGGCCAACACGTGCAGGACCGCGCCCGCTCCCTCGGCTTCGGTCGCGGCGCGCCGCAGCGAGGTGTCCCAGACCGTGAGCACGTTCAGATCCGCACGGTCGCGTTCGCTCAGCCCTGCTGCGTTCTTGGCCAGCAGCTGTGCAGCACGCGCTGCGAGAACCCCTCGGTAGTGGTCGAAGGTCCACCCGGTCTGGCGGGCGAACGCGCCGGCCTGCACGATCGCCAGCGTCAGGCAGCCGAGCTGCTCGACCAGCCGTCGCGCCGCGTCATCGGGCTGCCGACCCGCGGTCTTGCACAGCAGGTCCACCGCAGCATCAGAAGCCAGGACGCCCAGCCGCAGCGGCTTGACCCCCATCCCGGACCAGTCCCGGTGGCGGGAGGTGATCACCACCACACCATGCCCGTGTGCCGGGACCAGCTGGTCCAACACGTCAGGTGTCTGGACGTTGTCGAACACCAGCAGCCAGCGGCGCGGGGTCTGCTCCATCCACCCGCGGGTCCGAGCGATCGCGTCGTCGATCTCCAGTCCGTGGGTGTCTACTCCCAGCGCCGGTGCCATCCGCAGGAACTCCGAGATGAGCGTCTGCCGGTTCTCCGCGTTCAGCCATCGGACCACCTCGGTGTGTGCCCGCCGCCGGTGGCAGAACTCGACCGCCAGCGCGGTCTTGCCGATCCCCCCAAGCCCGATCGCCGCTTGCGCAATCACGACCGGCTCATCCTCACCACAGGCCCGCTCGAGCGCTGTCAGCTCGTCGTCGCGGCCGAGGAACAGCGGGTTGCGGTCCGGGACGCCGACGAACTGCGGGAACGTTGCCTTGGCGACCGGGCGGAACGCCTCGTTGTAGACACCCGCCTGGATGATCCGCCCGACCGTCCCCTGGCCGCCGACGTCGACGGCGAAATCAGGATCAGCCATCGCCGCGTTCGTAGTAGTTGCCGGATACCTGGATGATCCGCCCCACCCGCGCCTGGTCCCGCACTTGGTTCACGAAGTTCGTGACCTGCGGCGTCCCCACACGCTCGACCTGGGCCACCAGCTCGGCCAACCCGGCGGCCTCCTCAGAGTCCTGGCTGGCCGCATCCGTCACCGCGCCGGCCAGCGCCTCGGCCGCCCGCATACTGTCGGGAGCGGCTTCGACCACGTCCAACGCGTCCACAGCCGCCTTATCCCCGCGCCGGAGGAACCAGCCTCGCACACGCTCCGAAACCTTTGCCAGCATTCCCCAGCCCGCATCCCCCGCCTGCTCCCCGACCTGCTCCAGCGCCTTCTTCGCGACCAGCCCCGCAACCATCAACCCCAACACCACCGGGTCCACCACGCCCCCTGTCTTTGGCCCGCTACCCGCCTCAGCGTAACGAGCGGCCATACCGCAACGCTAGCTGGTACCGCGCGTCACCGCCGTTGGTCAGCCTGGTGCTCAGGGCGGCTGAATTCGCCGCTCAGGGGCTGATCCCAGGTGCGGGTGCCGGGCGTCGTCATCGGTCATGGGTCTCCAGGCAGGACGCGGTCGGCGGCCATGCGCTCCCATTCCCTGTCGACCCTGTGAGTTGAGCGGCGATGGCAGGCTAGGGTGATCACGAAGGTGAGCAGGCCGGCCACGAGGGCCGAGGCGGTGAGCCAGGCCACGAAGTGCGCGGCTGGCAGGACGAGCATGCCAGGGTCCTTTCGGGATGGAGGCCCGCCCGCCTGCTTCGACGATCCGGGCGGACGGGCCTCTGGCGTGCAGCGGTGCGTGGCCAGCGCAGGGACCGGGCCGGCGCCTCCCTTCCCCTTCAAAGCCCCTTTGTCCTGACTAGCCGCCTTGCCAGCGGTTCGCGCTTGCTCCTCGGCCAGTCCCGGCAACGTGAAGCCAGGTCGGACGGTGATGCCTGACGCGACCAGTGCTGATTCCGCTATCATTCCATCATGACTGTCAAGTGGATGGAATAGATGTGGCGGCGTAGATCGACTGGGATGAAAGGGATGCACCTATGCGTCCTCGATCAGCTGTCTGATGAGGTCCCGGGCGCGCTCGTCGAAGAGGGCGATCGCGCTGAGCTGTTCGAACACCTCGACGTAGAACTCAACGGCCCTAGGGTCCTGGTAGGTGACCTCGCCGGTATAGGTCTCGCAGGTCACCGTGCGCTCATCACCCGAGTCGTAGATCGTGAACCCGGTCAGCTGCGGCGGCGACGGCGAGTCGGCGGGGACCAGGCCCAACCGTACCCGCGAGGCTCTCGTGAGCTGCATCAAGCGGTCGAGTTGGCCGGCACGGATATGAGGTTGCCCTGGGGGAGCCCAACGCAAGGCGATCTCGCCGATCAACAGCTCAACGGCCGTCCCCGAGTAGAGGACCGCCTGGCGGTCCATGCGCGCCTGCACCGCGGCGGCGGCGTCACCTTGAGACGTGACGTTGGAGAACCGCAGCATCGCCCCGGCATAGTCGGGTGTCTGCGCCAATCCAGGCACGACCCCTGGCTCGAACTGTCGGATCCTGGTCGCCCGGCCCTCCAACCGGGCCAGCTTGAGCTGCTTCGAGCGCAACCCGGTCCGGTGCTCACGCCACCAACTGGACGCCTCGACCAGGGCCTCTTCGGCCAAAGCCAACAGCCCCGAGCGCTCGGCTCCGCTCACGCCGGTGGCTCGCAGCCAACCCTCGACGTGCTCCCGACGGATGGACTGCTGAGCGTTTTCGATCTTGCTGATCTTGCCCTGGGACAGCCCGACCGCGCTGGCCAAGCCGGTGGTGCTCAGCCCGGCTTCGACCCGTAACTGGCGAAGCCGGCTGGCCAACCGGCTTCGCGCGCTGCTCGGGTCGTCACCGGGCTCTACCAATCCCTACCGTTCCTCTCCCTAGCCCACCCCGGCCATGAAGTCGGCAAGGGGGGTCGCCACCTGCCACGCGCGGTCTCTCCAGCCGCGGGCGTGGTCGATCGCGCCGTTGGGCATCCGCTCCGGACGGATCAGGCGGCCCTGGGGGTCGTAGGCCATCCGCACCGGTACACGATCGTCGAACAGCCAGAAATCCTCGTCAATATCGGCAAGCACCGGGTGCAAGTCGAGATCCACGATCCTGATGTCCTCTCCCTGCTCGACGCTGCCTTGCTGGACCGTGAGCTCCCAACGCAAATAGTCTGAAAGCGGCAAGCGCAGCAAATGTACACGGCACATCGTGCGCCCGGCTGCGATGTGGCCGGAGACCAGCCGGAACCAATCGTCCATGTACGGGTCATGGGCCTGGCCAGTAGTCCGGAAACGCTCCAGCGCCTGCGCCTCCTCGGGGACCGAGTACCGGTCCAACGCCTCGATCCGGAAGGCGGAAGAACTGAAGACCTCCAACATCAGGCTCACGTCGGCCAAGCTCACGGCTCCCCGCAGCTGGCACAACCCGTCCAGCACCAACAGCGTGGAGATCGAGACGGCGACCTCGCCAGCAGGGACCCGAGGGTCGAGGACCTGGGGTCCCTGGACGACCAGGTGGGTGGGATCGGCTCGGTAGACGTGCGGTGAGTTCCCGCCTGCAGAGTCGGTATTGAGCTTGGCCAAGTCCATCTCTCCTCCATAACATTCCGAGCGTATTCCAAGCTTTTCCAGTCTCCTGCCAACGCCTGGGCAGACGCAACCCTGAACTGCCAAGGGACCCTGGGCCCGGGAGGCGCCGCCGCTGGTCAGTTCGTGGCGAGGGCCTGGTGGAACTGGGCGGCTGCGGGAATGCCGGTGTGCCGGGCCAGGATGGTGTCAAGGCGGTGGAGCTCGGCGAAGATGCGTGTTGAGCCTGTCTGTCGGGCGACCGCAAGCGCGGTGTGGCCGATGGCGGCGGCTTGTTCTGGGTCTCCGGCGGCGGCGTACGCGATGGCGTGCCTGGCCTTGTAGACGCCGCTGTCGCGTTGCTGGACGGCCGGGAGCTTGGCGAGCTGGGTCTCATACAGGTCGATGGCCGCGGATGCCCGAGTACCACCCAACCGTTGGCCCGCTGAAGCTCGATGTAGACCTCAGTGCAGTAGCGTCCCTGGCCGGGAGCCGGCACGCCATCGCGATGACTATTTGCCACCAGCTCCAGCGCCTCGTCGAACCTGCGGTGACAGCTGACCAACCGCCAGCCACGGTCGACGATGGACGTCCTCGATCGCGGCAGCCTTGGATGGGTCGGCAGCGGCTTGCGCAATGGGAGCACCACCCACGACGGGATGCCGGTCAAGTGAGTCCGCCCCCAAGCGCCGCAGCGCTGCGAAGACCTGGCTCGGACAGTATCTGGATCCAGCACGCCTGTCATGTGAGAGACTGAACGCTATGGGACTGATGCAAAGATTGTTTGGTGGTACGCGTTCTGTGCCCAAGCGCCCTGAACCTGCGTTCGTCGAGGAGCGACCTGACTGGATGCGCGACGGTGTAGAGGTCGAGGTGTTCGACGGGCGCAGCCCTCTGGACGTCGTGGGCGAGTCGAACTATCAGGACGCTCTCCGGCAGATCGTCAGCGGCCGGTCCTCCCGCGAAGAACGCGTCCGTGAGGAGATCCACGCGATACTGGTGGCCGAGCGCGACAACCCGTATGACCCCAACGCAATCTCCGTCTGGGTCAGCGGCTTGAAGGTAGGCTACCTGTCCCGTGCTGATGCCGAGCGTTACCGGCCAGGACTTCTGGCACTAGAGCAACAGTGCGGTAAGCACATCGCTCTGCGCGGCGCCATCGCAGGTGGCGGCATCCGAGAGGATGGTCCTGGCCTCCTCGGCGTATTCCTCGACCATGATCCAAAGGACTTCGGGCTCAGGGCTCCGATACCGCGACCGCCAGCTGGGTCGAGGATGGACACCGGGCTCAGCGAGGCAATGGCTACGGATGCCGACGACGACTCGTATGACCTGAGCTGGGTAGACGACTTGCCGGACGATCCCATCCGCGCGATCGCAGCCCTCCGACGGCTCCTCGAGCATGAACGGGACCCCATCGACCGCCACTATATGTTTGACCACCTGGAGAAGGAGTTATACAAATCACGGGACGCCTTTGCCTCAGCGCTCGATGAGTATGATGAATGTTGCCACCGGCATGACGCAGAGATGGAAATCATCTGCGCAGCCTTTCTTACAAAGTGGGGACAGATCCCCCGGCTACACACGTACAAGCAAATGTGCATCCGTCACTCCAAGGCCGGGGACTTCGCGCAGGCCCTCCAATGGGCAGAGCGCGGGCTCGCTCTGTATGGCGATAAGGCAGCGCGCCTGGAGGCTGTCGAGGATCTTCAGAAGCGAGCGGAGCGTTGTCGGAGGAAATGTGCTACGGACACGCTTGACTCAACCTCGTCGACGTAGCCTTGCCATGGAGATGATCACAGTACAACTTGTGGGCGTGATTCCGAGCGAATGCGCGTGAGTGGCAGAAACCCAGACGCCTGGACTGCCCAGCTCGAGCCTGCGCTCGGTTTACCAACCGTGAGTCACGTTTAGAATGGAGCACGGCCTGGGGATCGCCGAACATCTGCGACGCGTGGCACAACGCTCGGCACAGGCCGCCCTTCGGCATTACCTCGACCACCATGTATTCGAATTCATCGCGAGCGCGGGTACTGCCGTCGAGTTTCTCGCCAAGGCAATTATTGCGCTCCACGACCCTGCCCATGTCTTCGAAACCCCGGAAGAGCTTACTGATGGTGAGCGTCGCGTCCTCGAAGCACCGTCATCGGAGCGCCCCCCTCCATTGTTCAACGACCTCATCAAAGCACGCGGATCACTTGCCGGAAAAAAGACGATCCGCGCAACAGATGCCTTCAAGGTGGCCGCCAATCTCCTTGAGCATCGAGATCACACGCTCGATCCCAGCACCGCCACAAGGCTATGGAACGCCAGGAACGCCGCCCTGCACCTGGGAGACGTCCCGATCGAACCTCCCAACGACCTCGCAGCCATCTTCGTACCACTTGCAGAGCAGCTCTGGATGGCACTGGGACGTGAGGGCCCCGAACTCTGGGGCTACTTAACGTCAGCAGCTGTTGCCGTTGGCAAGAACCTGGATTACGCCAGCTGGGACGCAACCCGACGCATCATTCGAGCGCAAGGACGCGCATCCGAACTCGGCCCGGTCACCATGAATCGCCGTACCCGACTCGTTGGACAAGAGGTCAACGCAACGTGTCCTGCGTGCAGAGGTCCAGCACACATCTCAAGTGCTCCCCCTGGGTCCGCGCCCGAGGGCATCATTGCCCCTGAGCATGCTAACGACCGAGTGTTTGTGCTCGATTGTTTGATCTGCACTCTTACGCTCTTTGGGGAGCATCAGCTGCGCGCGGCCGGCATCCCTTCCTGATTGAATCGAAACGACCGGCTCCGCAGCGTAGCTTTCAGTCCCGACGGCAAATGCAGCCATCCTCCAGCGGCGATGGACCGTGCGGCTGGTCAGTTCGTGGCGAGGGCTTGGTGGAACTGGGCGGCTGCGGGCAGATCGAGGCAAGCGGCGAGTGCGGCGTCAAGGCGGTGGAGTTCGGCAAAGATGCGTGTTGAGCCCGTGTCTCGGGCGATCGCAAGCGCCGTGTGGCCGATCGCGGCAGCCTGCTCTGGGTCTCCGGCGGCGGCGTGGGCGATGGCGTACCTGGCCTTGTAGACGCCGCTGTCGCGTTGCTGGACGGCCGGGAGCATGGCGAGCTGGGTCTCGTACAAGTGGATGGCCCGCCGCGGATGCCCGAGTACCACCCAACCGTTGGCCCGCTGAAGCTCGATGTAGACCTCGGTGCAGTAGCGTCCCTGGCCAGGAGCCGGCACACCGTCCCGATGGCTGCGGGCCACCAGCTCGAGGGCTTCGTCGAACTTGCGGTGACAGCTGACCTCGTCGCCCGCCAGCGCGTGACCTTGCGCTTCCTCTTGCACCGCCAGCGCACGGACACGCGCTGTGAGCGGCCCGCCGACGTGTTGGGCAGCTTGGGCAAGACCGATCACGCGCTCGGTATCCCGCTGGTCTCGGGCTTGGTGGCTCTTGCGCATCAGCAGGTAGGACACGAGCATGTGGTCCAGGGCCTCGTGCGCCCATTCCATGGCCCGGTCAGTCCAGTACATGGCGGCGTGGGCGTCGCCTGCGTCTTGGTACAGCCAACCGGCGAACTCCGCATATCGTGCTCCGACAGTGAGCAGCTCGTTGCGGACCGTGTCACGCGCGCCTTTGCGGAGCCGGTCGATGAAGCCCATCTGGGAGGCCACCACACCGATGAGCTGACGCGGACCGAGCCTCTTGTCGACGACGATGTGTTCCTCGAGGACACGCTGCAGGTAGCCGATGATCTCGGCGTCGACCCGCTCGGGCGCGCGGATGGCCCCGGCCAACCGATCCCACTCTGTTGCCGAGGCGTCCCCCGCGAAGAACGCCGCGCCGGTGGCGATCAGGAACGCTCGGCGATCAACAGGCACGAAGACCACCTTTCCGTCCGAGGTGAGCACCGGCACGACGCACGCGTCCGCAGAGACCGTCACACCCGCCCCAGGCTCCAAGGCGGGAACGTTGCCGAAGCCGGCTGTAGGGCAGGCTCCACCGTATACGCCAGCGACCGGTTGCCATCCAGGAAGTGATCCCTGAGCCGGTTCGCTCGGCGCGGGCTCTGCCGCTTCGGCTCGCTGGCGCTCCTGATCGACCAGCGGCCACAGCCTCGCCAGGGCCCCGCCGGTGACCAACACCTCGTCGCACGCCTTGGCCAGCTCCAGGGAAGGCATCCGCTCTGCCTTCTCGGTCTTGCCGATCAAACTGCCATCAAAGTTGATCCGCTCGCCCAGCCGGCTCTGCGACAGCTCCCGCTGCTGCCGCCAACGGCGCAACTCCGCGCCGAAAAAATGCCGCGCTGACTCGTATGGTGTCAGCTCTCGCGGGTTTTGGCCCATCTCGTCCCCCTTGATGTGGACATGCGGACGCATTCAGTCATCCGCATTCAACCTATAGACGTCATGCTGTTTGAGGCTCTGGAATGGTCAGACCCGACGGCGCGAAACAATAACCCGATGTGGTCGCCGCGGGAAACTCGGCCAATGAGGAGTCGAACACGTGACCATTGACCGTCCCCACGAAGAGCGACGCCCGCTCACATCGGTCGCGAACAGCCTGGCAGGAGCGGCGGCGGTCACGGATAACTGGCGGGCCAAGGCGATCTGTCTGGACGAAGATCCTGAGCTGTTCTTTCCCATCGGCACAACCGGCCGAGCGCTGGACCAGATCAAGCAGGCTAAGGAAGTCTGTGCCCGCTGCCCGGTGCGTCAAGAGTGTCTGGAATGGGCGTTGGACAACCACCAGTCCGCGGGGATCTGGGGTGGGTTGGACGAAGAGGAGCGGCGCACTCTGCGCCGGAGCCGGCAGCGCGCTCGTAGGTCGTCCGCTAGGACGGCGGGCGGTGAGCGGCCATGATCCGGCCACCATGCCAGCCAGCGCGTGGCGGCTCAGTCGATGAGATGCCATACCAGCGCGGTGGCGTCGTCGCTTGGTTTGCTGCGAGGGAAGCGGCGTCCGTCTGGATCGCCGGTCTCAGCCGCGCGGATCGCGTCGATGCACCGCGCGGGGCCTTCGGTGACCAGGGCCCGCATGAGACCGTCCCATGAGCGATACACGCCAAGGGGCGTGACGGCCCGTCGCGCGCCATCAGTGAGCAGGCCGACACGCCGAACGGCGCCCGCTCCCTCCCCGATCCGCACGCTACCTCGGACAGCCTCGAATGCCGCCTCGGGGTTGTGGCTGGCGATCCAATAGCCGCCTGGCTGGTTGCGTGCGGCTCGCTCATGCTCGACAAGCTCAACGAGAAGGCTCTGGTAGACAGGGCTGTCGAAGCCCATCCCCGCCGCAAGCTTCGCCCATATCTCGTTCCGGAGGTCGGGGCGGACCTGCGTGAGCCGGTCATCGGTGTGGAACCGGACACCGTCGGCCGCCTCGAGCAGCACCCCGGCATCGCCGAGCACGAGATAGTCGAGGGCGTCTACGCGCCGCCGCGCGAGCGCCACCGTCGCCGAAGGCGCCAGTGATTCGTCAGCCGCGTCATGGCAAGCGCTGTGGTGCTCGTCGGCGGCCTTCGCGATGGCACAAGCCAGGAGCTCGCCGAGGTCCTGTGTGGGGGACGTGGTGAACGCGTCGAGCAGCGCGGCCGACAGCCGGGTCACATACCACCTCGCGTCCAGATCGCAGCAGCGCGACAGCTCCGCGGGCACGCCGGCCCCGTCGAGCACCCAGGCAAGGTCACCAACCGCGCCGCACAGGTCTTCGGCGCCAGCCTTGCCCGGCTGCGGGCGGGTGGCGAAACTGACGCGCATCAGTGGCGGCGCGGCGGGGTGATCGCTTGGGTGGAGTTGATCTGGCGAGGAGAGCCGGCAAAGGTCGAGCCGATCACCATCGAGAAACAGCCGAGCCCTACCTGTTCGTACAACCGCGCGAGGTTGCCTTCCTCGGACAGGTAGTGCGCGACCCCGAGTGAGCCGATCGCATGGACACCGGCGATGAGCAGGAACGTCCGACCGCCCGGCGCCGCGAGCCTGCCCAGGTAGGCGTAGTCCCCCGGCTCAGCCGGTTCGCGGTCCATCGGGGATACGAGGTCGGCTCCGGTGAGCTTGTCCACGAACCGCCACCTCCCCGCTTGGTCTTGGGAGAAGTCGAACGCGGGCTCGGTCATGCTGAGCAGCCGGTTGACCACTGGCGAGGATTTCGGCCCGCAGACCAGCACGAGCGCCTCCGGCGAGAAATCGACCTCACCGTCGGGAGCGACGTAGCCGCGGTCGACTCCCAGGTCCATGCGCTCGCACAGTTGCGCGAGCACGTTGGCGGTTTGCTGATCCTCCTGCGCGATGACGAGGCGTTCGTCGGGCAGGAGGGTCGATCGCAACGGGATGACGATCGTGACGTCCTGGCCGCCGAAGAACCCCCGCTCAACGCCATAGTCGACACCCAACTGCGCGACACGACCACGAGTCACCCCAAGCCGGCTACCCACCTGCGCCAGGGACAGGCCGGCGGAACGCAGCTCAGCGACCGCCGCGCGGCGGATACGCGCAAGCCGCGTCACCGCCTGTTGATGTTCCGCGAGCGCTTCAGTGGCCGCACGAGCGCGTGCTGCGGGATCGGCGATACCAGCGATGCGTTCGACGTCCTCGCTCACGGCCCGACTCCCTCCGGATCCCAAGCCGCTCCCTATACATCCTCGGGCGCACACCTTAGCGCGCCGCGCCAAATCGCGATGAGCCGAGCGCTGTATAGGGGGGTGACGGTTTGCATACCCCTCTATACAGTTGGTGTCGGTTTGAGAGCCGTGAAGCCAATCTGGCGGACCGGTAACGACAAGCGGCCTCGGCGTGGTGGTCCAGACCACGCCGAGGCCATCGCATCGAAGATCTTGGAGTGTCCTGATGCAACGCAATGGTAGTACACCGCTGGCCGAACCGGCCGATCCCGTGGCCTGGACGGTCCCCGAGACCGCCAGGCGGCTGGGGATCACACGCTCCGCCGCCTATGCCTACGTCAAGGCCGGGATCCTGCCCGCGATCAAGCTCGGCGGGCGCCTGCTCATCCCCGCAGCGGCAGTCCTCGCGCTCGTGGACGAGGCCATGAGCGAGTGGGGCGGTCCCGATGCAGCCTAACCTCTGGGACTCCCGCAGCGGCGCAGGCGCCCGCGTCACCCAGCGCGATCAAGCTCGCACGCGCGGCGTGATGGTGGAGCCGTCGTGGTGGGCCGACCAGGACGCAGCCCAAGAGCGCCGGGCGCTGATCGAAGCGTTCCGGGTCAAGTACCTGGAGGCCGCCCAGGCACGCCTCATGCGGCTCGTGCCCCAGCCAACGACGACCACCGTGCCGCTGGACCGGCTGGAATCCATCACGGTCGGCCGGCTGCTCGCCGCCTCTGGTACATCCGACGTCGTGGCCGCGCATGTCGTCGTCTGCGTGCGTCGCGCCCGCCTGCCCGTGGTCACCTCGGACCCGGACGACCTCCGGCGCCTCGATCCCGCAGTGCGGCTCATCGTGGTGTGACCACGTCCGCCCGTTGCGCGGCGGGTCGAACGAATTCGCATGGGTGCTGCGACACTTGACCCCGTGCAAAGCGGGGGTGTGAGGGTCCGGCTGTTGGGTGGGTTCGAGCTGCGTACGGCGGAGGGCGGGACGCTCGAGCTGTCCTCGGCGCGGGCGGAGTCGCTGCTCGCCTACCTCGTGCTGCACCGGCAGGCGGCGCAGCCGCGTGAGCGGGTCGCGTACCTGCTGTGGCCCGACTCCACCGAGCCGCAGGCGCGGACCAACCTCCGGCACGTGCTGCACACCCTGCGCCGCGCCCAGGCCGACCAGCTCGTCGAGATCACGCCCCGGACCCTGCGCTGGCGGCCGGGCGCGGCTGGCTGGATCGACGTCGCCACGTTCGAGCACCACCTCGACCGCGCGGACGCGCCCGCGCTGGCGGAGGCCGTCGCCGTCTACAGCGGCGACCTGCTCGCCGGCAGCGCCGACGAGTGGGTCGTGCCCGAGCGCGAGCGGCTGCGCGGCCGCTACCTCGACGCCCTGGACCAGCTCGGCATACAGCTGCACGCGGGCGGCGAGCACGCGGCGGCCGCAGCCTACGCCGAGCGTCTGCTGCTCCAGGACCCGCTCCGCGAGGCGACGTACCGGCTGCTGATGGCCGCCTACGACGCGCGTGGCGACCGGGCGCGCGCGCTGCGGGCCTACCACCTGTGCGCGTCCACGCTCGAGCGCGAGCTCGACATCGCCCCCTCGCCGCAGACGCAGGCGGCCTATGCCGCGCTCTTGCCTGATAAGCGCGAAAACCCATCCAAGCCCGGCGGGCCGCCGCTGGTCGGACGCGCGGCCGAGCGGGAGCGGCTGATCGCGGCGTGGCGCGCCACCGAGCGCGGCGGCGCGCGGCTGATCATGCTGACCGGCGAGCCGGGCATCGGGAAGACGCGGCTCGCGGAGGAGTTCGCCCGCTGGTGCGCGCACCGGGGAGCCGCGACCGCCATAGCCCGCGCGCATGCGGCCGAGGGCTCCCTCGCCTACGCCCCGGTCGTCGCGTGGCTGCGCGCGCTGGCGCCGCGCTGCACCACCTGCGCCAGCCGCACCGCGTCGATGCTGCGGGAGCGGCGCAAGCACGACAGCGCCAACAGCACCTCCACGTCGCGGGTGACCTGGTCGGGCAGGCCATCGAGGAACCGGACGAACGCGTCGTTGCCGACGCCCCCGGGCACCACGACCCGCACGAGGGCCCCGAGGTCCTCGAAGGACGGCGGCTCCTTGCCGCTGCGCAGCAGCTCCCGGTACGCCCGGTCGACACCCTGACCGGTGCGCTCCGCGAGCTGCACCGTGGCCATGGTCTCCGTCAACAACCGGTGCCGCGACGTCGACGGGTAGGTGAGGATGTTGGCGGGCGTGACCCCGTAGACGAGGCCTCCGGGGCTCGAGATCGTCAGCTGCTCCGCGGTGTGCTCGACGTCCATGGTCCCATTGGTCTCATAGGACCGGTGGATCAGCCCGTTCACGACCAGCTCGCGCACGGCGTCCAGCGGGTAGTCGCTGAGCTGCAGCTGTACCCCGCCCGCCAGCGTGAGCGGGTGCACCTGCCGCCGGCCGTCCACCAGGTCCAGGAGCGTCTCGACGGCCCACAGCAGCGGACGGCGGCCTCGCTGGCGGATGACCGCCTCGGTGCCAGCGGTCGGGCGGAACTGATAGGAGTACCCGTACGCCGGCGCGGTCGCCTCGATCACGGGCTCTGAGCCCAACAGGAGCACCGCCGCGTTGGTCAGCGCGCCGCCCGGCAGGCTCAGCCGAAGGGCGGTGAGCAGGCGCGCGTCGTCCAGGCTCGCGAGCTCCCGCTTGCCGGCGCGGGCCAGCAGGACGCGGAGGCGGTCGAACTCCGCCGCGGACAGGTCCCCCGCGCTGGCCGTACTCGGCTCCGCCGACCAGTCGACGTGGCCGCGCGCGACCAGCGCCTCCCGCTGCTGGTCGGGCGTGAACGGCTGGCATTCCCGCCCCAGCCGGCGGGTCGCGGTGCCCTTGGCGTTGGCGTGAATGCCAACGCCCTGGGGGACCGCGACGAGCAGGAGACGCCGGCCGTCCCGCTCATGCTCTTGCACGAAGCAGGTCAACGGCGGGCGGGTGCGGTCGAAGATGCCTTTGCGTATCACCTCGACGGTGTAGGCGGGTGGGACGCCGACGATCGCCTCTTCCGGCCCGGCCTGGTCGTCCACGCCGACGACGACCCCGCCTCCCGCCGCGTTGGCGAAGCACACGGCTGCGTCGGCCAACAGCTCGAGCGTTGCCCTGAGGTCGCTCTTGGTCCGCGTGAAGTCCAAGCGGTCGTCCTCGAGGGCACCCGCGGCCACGCGCCGGGGAGCTCGTCGAGCGCGCGCTGGACCCTTTGAACGTCCACGACACTGATCCCTAACTGATAGATCTGCAGTCGGCGCAGTTATCAGTTCGGCTCGGTTTCCCTGTCCAACTCGTCCACATCCTGCGTCACGCCCGGTCCCGCCCGGACGAGCCGGCGGGCAGGCGGGTTACCCTGGTGCGATGGGGTTGCGTGGGGCGCTCGCCGCGGTGGTGGTGCTGACGGTGGTGGTGCTGGGGGCGGGGCCGGTGGGGGCGCAGGAGGGCTGTGGGGTGCCGGCGGCGCCGGGGTGGACCCGGGTGGAGGCGGGGGTGTGGCGGCAGCTGTGCGCCGGCCACCCCGCCGACTTCAACCCCCAGGACGGCGAGCGGCTGGACCCCACCAGCCCTGAGGGGTGGGACCAGACCCGGGTGCTGTCCTCCGCGTTCGTCGAGCGGCTGCTCGACCAGCCCTACGCCAGCGCGCTCGACCGCCACGGCATCGTCCTTGGCGGCGCGTGGTTCCCCGACGGCCTGGACATCAGCGAGGCCACCACCGGCTTCCCGCTGCGCTGCCTGTACTGCCGCATCGCCGGCCTGGACGCCGAGGAGGCGGTCGTCGACGGCACCCTCGACCTGCGCGGCTCGGCCGTCGAAGGCGACCTCACCCTGGCTCTGGCCGACATCGCCGGCGACCTCGACGTGAGCGGCGGCGCGGTCGTGTCCGGCCTCTTGTTCGCCGACCGGCTCACCGTCGTCGGCTCCGTGTTCCTGGACGACCGGTCCCGGTTCGCCGACATCCGCCTGCGCGGCGCTCACATCGGCAGCAACCTCGACGTCGACGGCGAGTCGGTCGTGACCGGCCTCCTGACCGCCGACGGGCTCACCGTCACCGGCGACGTGTTCCTGCGCGACGGGTCCCGGTTCGCCGACATCCGCCTGCTCGGCGCTCACATCGGCGGCCAACTCGCCATCAACGGCGAGTCGACCGTGACCGGCCTCCTAGCCGCCGACGGCCTCACCGTCACCGGCGACGTGTTCCTGAACGACGGGTCCCGGTTCGCCGACATCAACCTGGTCGGCGCTCACATCGGCGGCACCCTCGCCATCAACAACGGGTCGGTCGTGTCCGGCCTCCTCAACGCCGAGCAGCTTACCGTCACCGGCGGCGTGTTCCTGTACGACCGGTCCCGGTTCGCCGACATCAACCTGGTCGGCGCTCACATCGGCGGCACCCTCGACGTGAGCGGCGGGTCGACCGTGTCCGGCCTCCTGGCCGCCGACGGGCTCACCGTCACCGGCAACGTGTTCCTGCACGACCGGTCCCGGTTCGCCGACATCCGCCTGCCCGGCGCCGACATCGGCGGCCAACTCGCCATAGCCAACGGGTCGGTCGTGTCCGGCCTCCTGGCCGCCGACCAGCTCACCGTCACCGAAGACGTGTTCCTGCGCGACGGTCGGTTCGCCGACATCCGCCTGGTCGGCGCCGACATCGGCGGGCTCATCGTGTTGAATGGGGCGGTGTGGGAGCCGGGCGGGGCGCTGGACCTGAGCCAGGCCCGCGCGGGCGGGGTGTTCACCGACGAGCAGGCCGCCAGCCTGCCGGCCAGGCTGGACCTGGACGGGTTCACCTTCCCGCAATGGGCCAACCCAGACCCCGGCACCCTGGAGCGCGGCTGGTTCACCGACACCTGGCTGGCCCGGATGCCCGCGTTTCGCCCCGGCCCCTACACCCAACTGGCGGAGGTGATGGACGCCGCCGGGCACCCCACGATCGCCGACGACCTGCGCTACCACCGCAACAACGCGCAACGCCAGCTGGTGCCCTGGACCCGCCCCGACCGCTGGGGCCGCCAACTGCACTGGCTGGTCCTGGGCTACGGGCTGCGCCCCTGGCGCGCGCTGGGCTGTCTCGCCGCCGTCTGGCTGACCGGCCTGCTCGTCTTCTGGCTGCGCCCGCGCCTGCGCCCGCCCCGGGAGCGCGTCCGCTCCCGCCCGCGCCGCTGGCTGGCACGCGCCGCCACGCTGGGCCGGCTACGCCTGGTCGTACGGGAGGAGTGGTCGGCGGGGCTGGCCGGGCTGTACAGCCTCGACCGGCTGGTCCCCGCGGTCAAGCTCGTCCCCCCCGACCGGCTCCCTGACCGCACTCGACCACAACACGCGTGGGCCGTCGCCGAACAGCTGCTGGGCTGGCTGCTGACCCTGTTCCTCGTCGGCTGGCTCGGCAGCCTCCTCGTCTAACCCCGACCGCTCCGCAGGCTGCGCAGACGCTCGGCGAACTCGCGGGTAGCGGCCAGGTCACCGTGACGCAGGCGCAGGGCGGTGAGAAGCTCGCCGGCCTGCTGGAGGCAGGGCTTTGTGGCGCCGCGGGTGAGCCCCAGCGCGTCGGTGGCCAGGCGCACACCTTCTTCGGGGTGGCCCTGGTGGACCATGCAGATCGCGACGTTGACCTGGGACTGGGCCTGATTAGAGGGGTACTGGAAGGGCACTGGAGCAGCCTGGTAGCAGACGATCGCCTGGCGTGCGTAGGGCGCGGCGTCCCCGGGCTGCCCGAGCCACAACAGCGAGATCCCCGTGTACAGCTCCAAGTCTCCCGGGCCACACGACCACCACGCGCCGTCGACGTCGTCACCGAGCGGTTGGCTCGGCAGCTCCCGCTCTGCGCGCCGCAACGCCTCGAAGACCCCTGAGCGGTCGTTCATCCTCGCCAGCGCACGCGCTTCGCAGCGGACGGCAAGCAGGGCACGCTGCGCGCCGCTGATGGCGTACCGCTGGCCCTCCCGCGCCAACGACAGCGCGCCCTCGACGTCCCCGTCCCACAGCGCGACCGTGCTCTGGTCCACCTTCACCGAGGCAAGCAACCTGTGGTCCCCGACCTCACGGGCCAGTTGCTCGGCGGTCAGCAGGTGCGCGTAGGCGGCGGGAAAGTCGCCGAGAACGAATGAGGCGTTTCCTAGCAGAACAGACAGTAACCCGGCGATGCGGTACAACGCCGCCCGTTGAGCAGGACGGCGACCTGGTCGCGCAGCGCGGACACCGCGCGCAACATCGGACCGCTCGGCGTGTGCTCGAAGTGCCGCAGGAGATGCGCGACCTGCAACTCCAGGTGCTCGAGGGTGAAGGGGGCGACGTTGGACTCCTCCACCATCTGGGCCAGTCGCCGCGACGCCAGGCTGCTCTGCTGGAGCGCCACGCCGACACTGGCGGCGCCAGCCGCCTGGGGTGCGTGTCGCCCTCCTGCTCGCCGTCCGGCTGTGCGTGGCCAGCGTAGTCGGCGACCGGTACGGGCGCGGCTGGGGCGTAGTCGCGGCCGAACCCCAGCAGGTCAGCCCTCGTCTGGTAGAGCCGGCACAGGCAGTCCAGGTACTCCTCGTTGGGGCGCCCGGCCGTGCTCCCAGTGGCACAACCGGTCCGTGGTCAGCCCCGGTGGCGCCAACTCGTCGGCCACGTAGAGCGCCAAGATCGCCGCCACCACCTGCGGGCGCGTCCACCCACGCGCCAGCCGGTACGCCTTCAACGGCGACACCCCGAACTGCGCGACGATCGCGGCGACGGTCCGCTCGATCGGCCACCCCTCCGCTTCGGCCAGCGACCGCAGCGCAGCGGTCTGCCTCACGTCCACGCCACCCCAACCCCGCCCCGGGCGAAGATGCCTCGGCCCGGAGCGTGGGAGGGTCAGCCACCTCTACCCCCGCTCTAGACAAGGCGAGCCCTCGTGAACTGGAGAGATCACGCTGCCTGCCGGGGCACCGACCCCGAAACCTTCTTCCCCGTCGGCACCACCGGTCCCGCCGCGGACCAGATCGAGCGCGCCAAGGCGATCTGCCAGCAGTGCCCGGTCAGGCAGCGATGCCTCGACTGGCGATCCAGACCCACCAGGACGCGGGCGTGTGGGGCGGCCCGCTGGAGCGAACGAACTCGCACCCGGCACGCCACCACGACGAGACCACGGTATTCAAGCCGTCTTGTCAGCGATCGAGGTCACCCCTACAGTGGCTGTGGCACAGTACGGGACGCAAGGGCCCGAATTTTCCCAGGAGGCGGCTCCGGCCGCCTCCTGCGCGTGTCCCAGGTCAGGAGGCACTCGGCAGGCATGACGAGATCGCCTGAGCGACGAGCCGTGTCCGACCTTCAGGCTTGACGTCGATCGGCATCACCGCGATCCGGAGCCCGGGCTCGAGGTCGACTCTCTTGCTCGCGACGATCGTGCAGCGGCGGCCTTTCTCGTCGATGCCGATGCCGTGGCCTGGGGCTTGTCGACTGAGCACCCGCACGAGACGGGGCTCGTGCAGATCGACAACCTCGTGACCATCGTGCAGCGCTGGCCCATCGGACAGCGCGCCGATCACCCGCCACGACCTTGCGATCTCGACAAGCACCTCGGTGCCACGGATCAAGGCGACCAACTCGCACGACGCCTGGCGCGCGCCGGCGCTGAGCGCGTCAGGGGGCTCGGCCCCCCAAGTTGCACTGGTCTATTCGGAACGCCTGCTCGAATATCGTCGGCGCCTCCACGCGGTTGCCCGAGTGCTGAAGATACGTGCCGTAGCGGTTCAGCAGCCATGAGGCGGCCGTCATTTCGCAATTGGCGGCCTCGACATGGCGTGTGGCGAGATCACGTGAGGCTCAAGGACTTGCGCGGTGTCCCACGCGTCCCGCTCGTCCGGTTGAGCGGGGACGGAATGACGGAGGAGACGCACGGCAGTACCGCACCAGCGGTCGGTCTCCCCAGCGTCGAGAAGGCGCAAGCGGGTGACCTCCTGCACCAGACGATGCACGGACAACGTCAGCGTCTCACCCGTGCGTGGATCTCGAGAAAGCTCGATCAGTGAGTAACGGGCCAACGCTGCAATGCCCTCGTCGATGTACGGCTCGTCGCCGCCGCGCAGCGAGTGCTGCTGAGCCGCCGAGTCACAAGCAGCGGCCCGAGGGAAGAAGTTCGTAGCCAGAAACCGCACCTGGCCCCGCCCGCCCTGCTCATCCGTACGTTTAGCCTCGACGGGCAGCATCTGGCCACGCCGGCTACCACGGCACGGTGCGCATCTGGACTTGCGAGGTATACGGACGCTCATTGACACCTCGAATGGCTGACGGGCGCAAGGAATCTGGTGGCAGTCTCAGGTCCGTGCCATGATTGCGACGTGGACACCAGCGGCGATCCCAAGCCGAACGCGGTCACCGTGCTCGAGCGACCTCTGTACACGTCGGCAGAGGCCGCACACCTCCTGCGCCTCCGGCCCGACAAAGTGCGTAGATGGCTCGAGGGCTACCACCGAGCGGGCAAGTTCTACGAACCGATAATACGCATCGCGCCTACCGGTAGTGACGAAGTCACCTGGGGCGAGTTCGTCGAGCTGGGTTACCTGCGAGCGTTCCGAGACGCCCGGGTTTCCGTGCAAACGCTGAGGCCCTTCATTATGCTGCTCCGGGAAGAATTCGGCATCCCCTATCCGCTCGGGCATGAAGGGACATACCTGGCCGATCGTCGTGGGCTCGTGTTGGGAATCCAGCGACGGTCTGGCGTGGAAGAATCCTTGTTTATGGTGATCGATCCGAAGCGGCGGGGGCAGCTCGTCATCCCTTCCACTCAACCTCCATTGAGCGAGCCTGTGGAGCAGTTTCTTCGTAGAATCGAGTTTGACGGGCATGTGGCTAGGCGTTGGATGCCATTCGGTGAGGACTCTCATGTCGTAATTGATCCGGAGCAGAATTTTGGCATCCCCGCCATCCACGGCATCCGTACTGAGATTTTGGCTGACGCGTTCGACGCCGACGAATCCGTCGCGGAGCTTGCCGCGGGCTATGGCCTTGAGCGGGACGAAGTCGAAGAAGCCATCAGGTGGGAGCGTCCGCGCACGGAGGAAGCAGCATAGAGCCGCTGCCGCCGCAGCCATTCTATGTTGATGCCAGCATGCTCCGAACCGCCAAGGTGCTCGCCTTGGCGCGCAAGAATATTTGGTACCCGGACAACCGGACTGCCCAGTCAAAAGTCCCGCCATGCCAGATGAAGAGTGGTTGCCAATCGTAGGAGCACGCAACTGGCCGGTCATCATGAGGGATAAGAAAATTCGTCGTCGGCTCAGAGAAAAGGCGGCGTTAGTCGAGGAGGGCGTCCAGGCGTTCGTTCTTACCGGCTCTGGCCAGTCCTCGACATGGGATCAGGTGTTGCTCCTCGCGCGCAACTGGGAGTCGATCGAGCGAACGGTGGGACAGACGCCTGGGCCATGCTTGTTCGCTGTCACCGCTGGCGGGCTACGGGAAATCGAACTGTAATAAGCGTCTTCCACGCGCTGCGTCCGTATTCAAGTTCTGCTCCCGAACGGGCGACATCGTGGGCGTCGGGCAGTCATGGTACATACCGTAAGATACCGATCCCGTGTCCCTGTTGTCCCGCCAAACCTGTGGCGGCGGCCGCTCTATATCCGGCATTATGGCCAGGGCGCACCGGCTCTCAACGCGCTTTCGTAGCACTCGCACGAAGGCTTGCGCGGCTAGCTTGCAGACGAGGTCGATGATGGATTCTGTGCAGGTCGACGGGCTGTTTCGTGGTAACGGCCGTGGTAACGGTTTCGAGACCGAACGAGCTGGGCGAGGTCGACGAAGGTCCGATTCCCGTCCCCGGCTCCGTTCGTTAGCTCGCGGATTTCGTTGGAGCTCGTCATCAGCCCGTCACGCTTTCCGGCCCGCGCTGGTGGTTAGCGCCTCGTCCACCAACTTCGACGCGCGCGAGCGACGGGCCCGCGTCGTCGCGCATCACGCCGAGGTAGATGTCGAGCAGCACTCTGGCGGTCCGGTGCCCGCTCCACCGCTCCGGCGGGTGGGAATCGAAGGCACCGTCTGGTCGTCCGGCACGGCCGCGCGCGTTGGGGCTAGGCGCAACCGCGCTCCGCTCGCTCGACGACCGGCATCGCGACGAGGTCTCCCCTCTCGGGAGAGACTGTGTCGCCGCGCATGCATGAGAAGGATTACTTCATCGACCATCCTGCGGCAGAGGAGCCATCGCCATTCCGTCTGGCAACCCTCACGCACCTCAGCGAGTGGCTGGACAGATGTGGAAACCAGCCGGGCGCGTAACGTGGAGGCGGATCGGCCCGTGACGACCTGGGTGAATGCCGGGTCGGTGCGGTGCTGAGTGACGGTGCGAGCTGACCCTCCCCGCTCGTCCAGATGGCCGCCGTGAGCGGCGGCCGGTCGCCCCATCCGCCACGCAGGAGGAAGACATGCCGGCTTTGCGTTCCCGCGTCACGACCCACGGTCGGAATGCCGCGGGGGCTCGCGCATTGTGGCGGGCTACCGGCGTGGGAGAGGACGACTTCGGCAAGCCGATCGTTGCGATCGCCAACTCGTACACGCAGTTCGTGCCCGGGCACGTGCATCTCAAGGACCTGGGCGACCTGGTCGCGGGCGCGGTGCGGGAGGCGGGCGGGATTCCTCGCGAGTTCCACACCATCGCCGTCGACGACGGCATCGCCATGGGCCACGGCGGGATGCTCTACTCGTTGCCGTCCCGCGAGGTGATCGCCGACGCCGTCGAGTACATGGTCAACGGCCACGCCGCCGACGCGCTGGTGTGCATCTCCAACTGCGACAAGATCACCCCGGGGATGCTCAACGCCGCGATGCGGCTGAACATCCCGACCGTGTTCGTGTCGGGGGGGCCGATGGAGGCGGGCAAGGCCGTGGTCGCCGACGGGGTCGTGGACGCCCCGACCGACCTCATCACCGCGATCTCCGCCTCGGCGTCGCCGCGGGTCGACGACGAGGGTCTCACGCTCGTGGAGCGCTCCGCGTGCCCGACCTGCGGCTCGTGCTCGGGGATGTTCACCGCCAACTCGATGAACTGCCTCACCGAAGCCCTCGGGCTCGCGCTGCCCGGCAACGGGTCGACGCTGGCCACGCATGCCGCGCGCCGGGAGCTGTTCCTGGCGGCCGGGCGCACCGTCATGGAGCTGGCGACCCGCTGGTACCGCGACGGCGACGCGTCGGCGCTGCCGCGTTCGATCGCCACGCGCGAGGCGTTCGAGAACGCGATGGCGCTCGACGTCGCGATGGGCGGTTCCACCAACACCGTGCTGCACATCCTCGCCGCCGCGCAGGAGGGCGAGGTCGACTTCACCCTGGCCGACATCGACGCCGTCTCCCGGCGGGTGCCGTGCCTTGCCAAGGTGGCGCCGAACTCCGACTATCACATGGAGGACGTGCACCGCGCCGGTGGCATCCCGGCGATCCTCGGGGAGCTCTGGCGGGGCGGGCTGCTGCACGAGTCGGTGCATACGGTGCATTCGCCGTCGCTCTCGGCGTGGCTCTCGCAGTGGGACGTGCGCGCGCCCGAGCCGTCGGAGGCCGCGGTGGAGCTATTCCACGCCGCGCCCGGCGGGGTGCGGACCACCGAGGCGTTCTCGACACGGAACCGGTGGTCGTCGCTGGACACCGACGCGGCGGCGGGCTGCATCCGCGACGTCGAGCATGCCTACACCCGCGACGGCGGGCTCGCGGTGCTGCGCGGCAATCTCGCTCCCGATGGCGCGGTGATCAAGACCGCGGGCATCCCCGTACAGCTGTGGCGCTTCGCGGGACCCGCGCGGGTGGTGGAGAGCCAGGAGGAGGCCGTCTCGGTGATCCTCGGCAAGCAGGTCCAGGCCGGGGACGTGCTGGTGGTGCGCTACGAGGGCCCCGCGGGCGGGCCGGGGATGCAGGAGATGCTGCACCCGACCGCGTTCCTCAAGGGCGCCGGGCTCGGCACGGTCTGCGCGCTGGTCACCGACGGGCGGTTCTCTGGTGGCTCGTCGGGTATCTCGGTCGGCCACGTCTCGCCGGAGGCGGCCTCCGGCGGGCTGATCGGGCTGGTCGAGGACGGCGACCGGGTGCTGATCGACGTGCGCTCGCGGGCCCTGCAGCTCCAGGTGCCCGACGAGGTGCTCGCCGAGCGGCGCGCGAAGATGGACGCCGCGGAGCGCCCGTGGCAGCCGCGCGACCGCGACCGGCCCGTCTCGAGGGCGCTGCGCGCCTACGCCGCCCTCGCCACCAGTGCCCACACCGGCGCTGTCCGCCGGGTGCCCTGACGGGGACAATCTCATGGCGCCTGCTGGATGAGCTCGAAGGGCCTTGCGCGCCGCCCGTGGCGAGATGGGGGACCAGGGGGTACCAAGACGGGAAACCGGCAGTGTGGGACGACGCCGAACGCCAGCGGACTCACCTTACTCGGCCCCCAGCGCCGCGCGGCTCGTGCGGTTGGTGTGTCGGCTCAGTCGTCATCTCAAGCGCGCCTTCCACGACCGGGAGGTATCAAGGATCTGGCAAGCGTGCTCCTGCAAGGAGAGCTCTGTTTCGAGATCATGCCCGGAGGTGTCTCGATATGTTCACGAGTGACCTGGTAGTCCGCGAGCTCAACCCTAAATGCTGGCGGCTCGTTGAGCCTCTGGTCTACGAGGGCCTACGCGAGCCTTTCACGGTCCCCGCACGCTTCGAAACTGACTTCGCCTCCATACCCCGACCGTTCCAGTGGCTGGTCGGACGAACCGGCGCGCACACGAAAGCCGCGGTTCTTCACGATTACTTGTGGAAGCATGCCGAGGTCAGCAAGGCTGACGCGGATGGCTTATTCCGTCGGGCGCTGCAGGAACTCAACGTCCCCTTCCTCTACCGCTGGCTCATGTGGGCGGGTGTGCGGTGGAACTCGCTGAGCTCCTCCGGTTTCAGGGACGGGATCCATGACCTGCCGCGACTTCTGCTCATCTCGACGCTGCCGGGCCTGCCAGTACTGGCATGTGGGGTAATCGCGCTTTTGATGCTGCTCGCATTCCGGGCTGTTGAAATAATATTATGGACGGTCCTCTGGCCGCTGCATCAGCTCAATCAGATTGATTCGGTGGCAAAACGCATTAAGCCGAATCGAATCAAGGATCCCACGCGCCTTACCCCACAGACCAGTTCCCCGGCGCCGGTCTAAGGCAGCTCGTCTCACCGTACACCGATTTGGGGACGCATGCGCCTCTAAATCGGAGTTGTAGCGTCTTGCGAGCGGCTGGAGTGCCGCGGGGGGCGGAAGGCCGGCTTGCAAGGACGGGCGTGCGCTACTCGGGGGACAGGATGACGATCGGGAACTGCCGCGCGGTTTTGGACTGGTATGTCTCGTAGAGCCGGTAGACGTCCACCATCCTTGGCCACAGCTGCGTGTGCTCGCTGGGGGTTGCGTCGCGGGCGGTCATCCGTCGCGTGTGCGGTCCAAGTTGGACGTCCACGGTGGGGTTGGCGGTGAGGTTGAGGTACCAGGTCGGCATACGGGCCGCGCCCCCGTTGGAGGCGACGACCACGAGCCGATCGCCTCGCGCGAAGTACATGAGGGGCGTCGTCCGCGCCTTTCCCGTCTTGCGGCCGGTCGTGGTAAGGAGCAGGATCGGGGCGCCGCGGAACCTCGTGCCGATCTTCCCCCCAGTTCGCCGGTAGAGGCTGTTGTGCCCGGTGACGAACGTCTTCTCCACCAGCCGAAGGGTGCGATCCCTGAGCGTGCCGCCGGTTTGCGTGGGAGTGTCCATCCCCGAACGATACCAGCGGGTGAGCGCACGCTCACCTTGGGAACGTGAGGTAGGCGCCCTCCTTTCGTCGGAGCTCGTCGAGCCCGACCAGCTCGAATACGCGAGTGAGGGGAACCATGAGATCGCGCAAGCCCGCGCGGGGATGTAGCGGCCGGAATGCTCTACGCCGCGCGCCCGCAACGCGGCGTGGAGCACGTCCGGCGGCAGCCCCGCCCGTAGCCGCGTGTGGCCGGTCACGAGCGGTGACGGGCAGGAACAGCTCGGGAGGGTGCCACCCGCCGCGACGTCCACCTGCGCCGCCCGCCGCCATGGCTCCTCCTTTGCGATCAGCTCGTAGCGACATGCCGGCTCCTTGGCGTCGGTAGGGAAGGGGCAACCGCGCCGACACGGACTGCCGCCATATCCCTGGGTCGCGCTCGACCCAGGTACCGGTCCCGTCAGTCGAGTGCGGGCCGGCTCGCCCGATCGGCCTCACGTACAGGAGCACCCCCACCCCCGCTGATACATCGAGAGCCGGTTGTTCCGATGGAACCCCTGATAGCTGCGACCATCTAGTTGAGGGCGACTAGATGGTCGAGTATGGTTTTCCTCGACTATAAGGAGTGATGTGGTGGCGGATCGCAAGATCTCCAACCCGCTGGCGTTGGCGGTGCTCACGTTGTTGCAGGAGCGGCCCATGCACCCCTACGAGATGGTCGCGACGCTGCGGTCCCGCGGCAAGGAGGACAGCATCAACATCAAGTACGGGTCCCTGTACACCGTAGTGCGTGCACTCAGCCGCGATGGCCTCATCGAGGAGGCCGAGACCGTACGCGCGGGCCGGCGCCCGGAGCGCACCGTATACGCGCTCACCGGCCCAGGCCGGCGGGAGATCCGGATCTGGCTGACCGAACTGCTTGGCGAGTTGAAGCCAGAGTTCCCCCAGTTCCTGGCCGGGCTGTCCCTGATGCCGGCGCTCCCGGTCGACGAGGTCGTGGAGATTCTGGACCAGCGCGCCACCCGGGTCGCCGCACGGATCGCGATGTACCGAAGCCGGATCGCCGACGCCACGGATCAAGGCGTGGACGAGATCTTCTTAGTCGAGGACGACTATCGGCTCGCGCTCGACGAGGCCGAGCTCGAGTGGCTTCGCGCTCTGGTCACCGGCCTGCGGGCCGGAGCCATCACCGGCGTAGAAGCGTGGCGGGGCTATCACGACGGCACTGTCGAAGCAACTCCCGGAGGATGGGCATGACGACTCGCGCGGACAAGGGCTACAAGGGCATAGGGATGGAGGGCCAGATCGCCCGCTGGTACGCCACCGCCACGGGAAAAGAGCCCGAGAGGTACGCGGACCAAGCGAGACAGGTCATGGAGCGCGTCCCGAGTGGCAGCAAGATCCTGGAGGTCGCCCCCGGGCCGGGTTACCTGTCAATCGCACTGGCCAAGACGGGCGAGTACACCGTCACCGGCCTCGACATCAGCGAGACCTTTGTCGAGATCGCCCGGAAGAACGCCGCAGGCGCGGGGGTTCAGGTCGAGTTCAGGCAAGGAAACGCATCGGCGATGCCGTTCGACGCTGGCAGCTTCGACTTCCTCGTGTGCTGTGCCGCCTTCAAGAACTTCTCCGAGCCGGTACGGGCGCTCGGCGAGATGTGTCGGGTGCTCCGTCCTGGCGGCAATGCACTCATCATCGACCTGCGCCGCGATGTGTCCAAGCAGGCCGTGGACGATGACGTCGCCCGCCTCGACCTCGGACCCGTCGACAGGGCATTCACCAGGTTCGTCCTCCGCTACTGGCTGCCCAGGCGGGCGCATACCCCACAAGAGTTCGAAGCCTTCATCTCGCAGACTGACTTCCGGTCGTTCGACATCCGGAAGACGCCACTGTCACTGGAAGTCGAGCTGCAGAGATAGCCGTACTGTGCAGGATTGGGCCGGTATACCGGCATAACCCTGCACAGTGCAGGATTGGGCCGGCTGGCGCCGGCGCTGGGCCATCCGCTGTCCCCAGGGGGCGAAAATCGGGCTTGCCTCATGGCACGGCGGCGGACAGTGTGGCGGGGTGCGCATCTTGGAGTTCGTGCGGGGGAGGCGGCCGTGGGGGCGCCGGAGGGAGGCGTCCGGGCGCGGCGCGATGGTGGGGGGCCTCGACGGGTGCCGGGGTGGGTGGGTGTTGGCGGCCGGGCGGGTGGGGACAGACATTCCGGTCACGATTGAGGTGATGGCGGGCTTTGGTGAGGTGCTCGCCCGGGTTCAGGCTGGCGACCTCGAGGCGGTGGCGGTCGACATGCCGATCGGGTTGGCGGATCTCCAGCCGCGGCGGTGCGATGGAGAGGCGAGAGCTCGCCTGGGAACCCGCCACTCGTCGGTCTTCCCCGCCCCGCTCCGGCCGTTGCTCGATGTGGCGAGCTGGGACGAGGCGCTCGCGCTCAATCGAGAGCTGACGGGAAAGGGGATCTCCCGGCAGGCGTTCGGAATCTTGCCGAAGGTCCGTGAGGTCGATCAGGCCATCACGCCAGAGATACAGGACCGGATCGTGGAGGCCCATCCCGAGGTGTCGTTCGCGCTGCTCGCCGGTGGGCCGATGGCGCACTCCAAGAGAAGCCCCGCCGGGCGGGCCGAACGGCTGGCGGCGCTGGTCGGTCCTTTCTCGGACATCACCCAAACCACGGGGCAGCGGCTGCAGGGCACGGCGCCAGACGACGTGCTCGACGCCTATGCCCTGTTATGGACGGCGAGCCGCTGGGTACGAGGTGAGGCGGTCGTCCTGGGAGGTGAGCGTGACGCGCGGGGCCTCCGCATGGAGATCGTCGCCTGAGCTACGCCCGGACTGTGATCGAGATCACGTCTAGATGGTGTTTACACCTAGGTATTCGAAGAGGAATTGCTAGGCGAGCATTAGGGGGCCATTAGGGAGTCAGTAGGGGTTCACACCAGCTCCACTGGGGAGTTATGTTACTTGCTGGAGACGTGCGGAAACGGAAGGAGCGCCGCCGCAAGTATTCCCACCCCGGGGAGTGCCCAGTCGGTGGTGCTCAGACTCACGACGCTGTCCGAGAGGAGATGAGGGATGGCGCAAGTCTCGAAAGATGTACAGCCTACGCAGGCTGTAACGACCCGGCCCGGTCGCGGGCCAATTGACTGGTTAGGAGGGTGGCGCACCGGCATCGTGGCGCCGCTCGTGGTTCTTGGCATCGCCCTGGTGTACGAGGCGTACGTCTTCCAGTTCGCCTGGACCACAGGGTTGGATGCCGCGAGCCGGGAGTTCTTCCTCACCTGGAAGATCCCGCTCATATTCGGTCTGCTGGGCATCACCGCCTTCACGCTCGGCTGGTGGGGCTGGTTGGTGCGTACCGGCAAGACCATCGCTCAGACCATCACACACGATGAGGAAGTCCGCCGGATCGCCGTGTTCTGGGGTCTGGTTGGCGCCACGTCGGTGTGCCTCTTCGTGGAAGCCACCTGGTGGCCAAACTTCGACGGTGCGTGGCACCAGACGGCCGTCCGCGACACGGCCTTCACGCCCGCGCACATCCCGATGTTCTACCTGTTCTTCCCCATGGGTATCACCCTGACCATCGGGACTTATCTCTATGGCCGCACGCGGCTACCCAAGGTGTACGGCGCGGACAAGGGCTTCCCCTGGTCCTTCGCGCTGCTGATCGCAGCGTCCGTGACCGAGATGATGCAGGTCGCGATGAACGAGTGGGGGCACAGCCTCTGGATCACGGAGGAGATCTTCGCGGTCCCGTTCCACTGGCCGTTCGTCCTGTATGGCTGGCTGGCCGGCGGCATCTTCGCCCTGTGGGCCGAGACGCTGATCCGGCTGCTGGGTATCCAGGCCGAGGTTGACGCAGAAGCGGTGCCGGCTGGCAGCGCGGCAGCGAAAACGTAACAAGACCGACCTGTAGCAAATCCTCCCGTCCTTACCGCTAGTTGCAGGCTAAGGACGGGTTGGGCCGGTCCCGCGGAGCGAGCGAACCTGTGGGACCGGCCAGCCCCCACCCTCTCTGATTTCCTTGATCAGCTGGGAGTGTGTTTTGCGCTGCCTACTCCCCGTAATCCCCGAAGCTCGGATCCGATGGAGGCAAATATATGGGCTCGGTAACCGCGGACCTCAAGGCACGTGAGCGTGCGGGTGAGCTCCGCACTCTCCTAGACAAGAAGTACAAGTATATCGACCGCAAGTGGGACGTCATGTTCTGGGTCACGGCGTTCTTCGTCGTGGGAGCGGCCGCTGACATCACGAAGCAGCTGTTCGCCGGGGACTGGGACTTCTGGACGGACTGGAAGGACCAGCAGTGGTGGCCGATCATCGGCCCATTCGCGGCCATCATCATCCCGTCGGCCCTGCAGTACATCCAATGGCTGGCCTGGAAGTTCCCTACGGGCGCCGTCTACACCGGCCTCGGCCTCTGGTTCTGCGCTGAGCTCGGCCGGCACCTGCAGTGGGGTGCCCTGACGTACTACCCCATGAACTACGTGTGGCCGGCGACCGTGATCCTCGCGGCCATATGGCTCGACTGGATCCTGCTGAAAACGAAGAGCTTCGTCCTGACCTCGGTGATCGGCAGCATGGGGTGGGCGATCTTGTTCTGGATGACGAACTTCATCGTGCTCGCACCGTTCCTGCAGCCCGTGCAGTACGCGGGCTTCACGTTGACGCTGGCCGATGTCCAGGGCATGAACTATCTGCGGACGCAGACCCCGGAGTACCTGCGACTTGTGCAACAAGGGTCGCTGCGGACGTTCCTCGGTGAGACGCTCTACGTGTCGCTCGTGTTCGGGTCGACCGTGTCGATCGCCGGCTACTGGATCGGGCAGTTCATCGGCCGGATGCTCGCCATCTGGCCTATCGGGAAGTTCATGAAGAAGGTCTAGGGCCGACAATGGAAAGGTCGCGACCACACATGAGCACAACACGGCGTCTCGTCAGCACGATCTTCGCGAGCATCCTGCTCGCCCTTCTCGGCGCAGGTCCCGCGTTCGCCCACGGCGAGCAGTCTCAGGAGCCATGGCTCCGGATGAACACGGTGGGCTTCTGGGACACCGAGTTCTCCGCCAGCGGCCAGACCGTCAGACCCTCGGGCGCGGTCCCCGCTGGCCAGGCGAACTTCGACAAGGAGAACGCCATCCCCATCAACGTGGGTGACGAGGTCGTAATCACCGGCACCACCCGCGTGCTGGAGACCTGGCCGCGTACCCTTCGTGGCCCGGACACGGCCTTCCTGAGCGTGGTGTCCCCTGGCCCGGTCATGATCATGACCGAGCGCACCATCAACGGGTTGTCCGCGCCGCACTCGGTCTACATCCGCAAGGGCGGTACCTACGACTACTCGATGACGCTCCGAGGACGGATCCCCGGCGAGTACCACATTCACCCGACGCTCGCCGTCCGGGGCTCGGGCACCCTGATCGGGCCCGGCCAGTGGATCAGGGTCGAGGGCAACCGCGGGGACTTCCAGAACCTCGTCACCCTCGCCAACGGCACCGAGATCAACCTCGAGAACTACGGTCTCGCCTGGCGCGAGATCTTCAGCTGGTCGACGATGATCCTCGGGACCATCTGGCTGCTCTACTGGATCGTTCCGAAGCCGACGGTGACACGCCTGGCGATCACGAGCCAGCTTTCGGTCAACGACGATGGTGGCGAATCGGTGGGCCTGATCACGAAGAAGGACCACCGCGCCATGAACCTGATCATGCTCGCGACGGCGGCCTTGCTCGCGATCGGCTGGATCTACCAGTCGACGTCATGGCCGCTGAAGATCCCGCTTCAGGTCGACCGGTATCCCGCGCCGGTCGCGGTGCTGCCACCCGCCATCGTGTCGGACGTCGTCGCCACCGAGGCCTTGTTCGACGAGGCCGCCGGCACCGTGACGTTCACAGTGCAGGCGACGAACGTCGGAGACGCACCCGTACGCGTCGAAGAGATACACCTCGCGGACGTCACGTTGACGACCGGGAGCGAGGTCGCTGGCACGACGATGACGGTCTCACCCGCCGAAATCGCTCCGGGCGCGGATCAAGAGCTGACGATGACGATGTCAGCGCCCACGCTCGACGAGCACCTGTTGCTTCCCCGCAACAGCCCGAACACGACGATGGCTGGCGTGATCAAGTTCGCGGCCGATGGCGCCGAGCCGAACTTCGTCACAATCCAGCAGCAACTGAGGTTCGACTTCGCCACATAGGGAAGAGTCGAGATGAGTCAGCGAGGGCCTGGTCCGGGCGATCCGGGCCAGGCCTTCGCCCTGTAAGGAAGGTTCGCAAATGGCGTTTTTCGCGCACATGGGAGGGTTAGACGAGGCACTGGTTTTCCTCGCCCCCATCGCCGCCTTCGGCATAGGTGGCTACTTTTTGGTGTACCGTCCGCTACGTGAGGACAGCAACAACGTCAACGCCGACACCGCCGAACGCGACGGTGAGTTCCGCGAGTAGCGATGGCTGACATCAAGGCCACCGAGTACCAAGGCATCGACCGCCTGCTCGCGCCTGGCGTACTCGCCGGGATGCTCGCCGCCACCCTTATGGGGCTCGTGGTAATGGCCGTGGCGATGGCGCAGCGGCGGGGGCTTCTCACCCCGGTGTACGAGGTCGGCGCGCTGGTGGACCCAGATGCCCTCGCGGCTTCGATCCAGGCGGCGGAGCAGGGGAACCCGATCTGGATGGAACGGGAGCCGTTCGTCTTCGGCATCGGGATCCACCTGGTGATGGGCGCGATCCTCGGCATGGTGTTCTGGTTGATCGGGCGGATGGCCCACATCCACGGCCGCATAGCCCTGGCCGCCGGTGTCGGCTACGGCCTGGGCGTCATGCTCGTGATGCTGTTCGGTGTGCTGCCCCTCATCGGCCGCGTCCTGGGCCCGGACAGCGGCGTCGCGGCCATGGCGACCACCGCGGGTCTCGTGACGTTCGTCATCGCGCACCTGATCTTCGGCCTGGCCTTGGGCTACTGGGCGCTCCGCCGCCCCCAAGACATCAACGCCTGACGTTCCCGCGCGGCCGAGTCGCGTAGGATCTCGACCTCATGACCGGCCGCATGCCGGTCCTCGTCGTCGAGGACCACCAGCTACTCGCGCAGACCCTCGAGCTGGCTTTGCGCATGAAGGGCGTGGCCGCGCAGTGGGTCGGTGGGGTGGGACCGTCCGAGGTGCTTTCCACCGCCGCGGCGCTGCAACCGGAGCTCGTCCTGCTCGACCTGGACCTTGGCGGGGCGGCGTCAGGCCTCGACCTGATCGAGCCCTTGCGCGCGGGCGGCGCCGCCGTGCTGATGCTCACCGGCGTCACGGACCGTGTCCGGCTGGCGGAGTGCATCGAGGCGGGCGCGATCGGGATCGTGCCCAAGGACCTGCCACTCGATCAGGTCGTCGAGGCGATCACCGAGACCGTGAACGAGCGCCCCCCGCTGACACGATGCGCGCGTGACGAGCTGCTCGCCGAGCTACGGCGCCATCGCGAGGAGGAGCGGCGCCGCCTCGCTCCGTTCGAACGACTGAGCGCCACCGAGCGGGCAGTCTTACGCGCATTGGTCGATGGCCACGCCGCCGAGGCCATCGCCGCCGACCGGTACGTGTCCATCGCCACCGTCCGCAGCCAGATCCGCGGCATCCTCCGCCAGCTCGGCGTCAACTCCCAGCTAGAGGCGGTAGCGGCCGCCCGCCGTGCTGGCTGGCCCCCCCGCGCCCGGACCCGCTAGAGCCTACGGGCCCGTCCGCTTCATGGCTTGCGGGCATTTCATCAATGTTGAGGATGCCCCCGATCGGGGGAATGCCGCATCCTTTTAGTTGTCGCGGGACCGCGGGCCTGATCGGGGGAGCGTCCCGCCAACGTACTGATACCTAAGGAGCTATTGGCATGCACACACCACGAAAGCGCACCGCGCTCCTCGCGTCCGTCGCGATCGGCGCCGTCGCCACGATGGGCCTCGGCTACGCCCTGTGGACCGAGACCCTGAACATCGGCGCCAATGTGAATACCGGCAGCCTGAACGTCGCCTTCGCCAACTTGAACCCGGTCGACAACGAGCCGGCGGGCGGGCAGGACGACGCGCAGTGCGCCGCGGTGCTCGGGCCGAATGATGACAGCTTTACGGTCACGTTGACCGACGCCTACCCTGGCTACCGCTGCGATATAGCCACTGGCATCAACAACAGCGGCACAGTTGATGCGATCGCGACGGCGTTCTCACCGGACGCTTCGACTGCTGGCGGCATGATCACGATCACCCGGGCCGGTGGGGCCACGGCGTACCCCGATGGCGCGACCACTCCTGGTCCGACGTACACCGTCGCGGTCAACCCTTCGGCGACCACCGCTGAGGTCGGCTTCGGCAGCGTTCACACCGTCGGTGCGTCGATCGACTTCGCGAACGCCACCCCGTAAAGGGTTGGGGGCCGGGGTGCGGCGGGGCTCGCGGGCGGGTCCCGCCGCGCCGACATAGAGAGAGGGGAAGTCATGCGCACCATGCGGGCAAGACCGGCGCTGTTGGCATCCGTGGGCATCGGCCTGGTGGCGACGATGGGCTTGGGGTTCGCGCTGTGGAACGAGACGCTCACGGTCGCCGCCACGGTGAGCACCGGAAGGTTGGACATGCGGCTCGCCGGCGCGAGCGCGAACGAGGTCGCCGACAACGCGCCGGGCGACGCCGACTGCAAAGGCGCGGGGGTCGCGCTCGACGGCAACAGCGCGACGGTGGAGTTCATCGACGCGTTCCCGGGCCACAGCTGCATCGTCACCACGTCGGTGCGCAACGAGGGGACGGTCGACGCCGTGCTGATGGCACCCACCATCAGCGGCGACACCACGCGGTTCGAGACCGTGCGGCTGCCGTTCCCAGAGGGCGCGCAGGACGGCCAGGTCTATCGGGACGGAGACCTCGCCACTGGTGGCCCGTCCTGGAGGGTGACGTTCCTGGAGTCGAACGGCAACGACTCCGAGAACAAGACGTACGAGCTGAACTTCACGCTCAACTTCGTGAACGACACACCGTAGGCGGGGCCGCGGGCCGCTTCAGTGCAGGAGTTGGGGGCCCCGCGGGCGGGGCGCCTCACGTTCTCAGGGGGAGAACCTTTCATGAACACCGCAGTGATCACGACGCGGGGGACGCCGGCAGCGGCGGCCGCTCCCGTCGTTATCGTCGGGGTGGCGTTGGCCGCGTGGCTGGCGCCGCTCGCGCTGCCGACTGGCCTATCCTCTCCGGTCGACATCTTGGTCGTCGACCCGTTGCGTTGGCTCGCGCCGGCCGCCGTCGCCGCATGGCTGGTGCGTGACCGCATCAGGCTGCTCTTCGCGGGCGGCGCGGGCTGGGCGGCGACCGCCGCCTGCATCGGGGTGGCGCAGGTTGGCGTGCTCGTCATCGCGGGCCTGGTCTTCGGGATGGGGCGCTCACCGTGGAGCCACTCGGCGGTCGGGCTTCTCACGCTGGCATGGACCACGCCGGCGATGCTGGCCGGTGCCGAGATCACCCGCACGTACCTTGCCAGGGCGCTTCACGGGCCGGCGTCCACCGCCGTGCCATGGCTGGTCGGGCTGGTCGTGGGCCTGTCCCTCGCCGCGCCTGCCCAGTTCGGCGATCCCGCCAATGCCATCCGCTACCTCGGCGAGGTCGTCCTGCCCGCCGCTGGTGCCGGCCTGCTGGCCACGGTGCTCGCGCAGCGCGGAGGCGCCGGCGCCGCGCTGGCGTACGCCGGTCCCCTGGCCGCGTTCGAGCGACTGTCGCCGATCCTCCCCGACCTTCCCTGGGCCGCCGCCGCGTTGATCGGCATGCTCGTGCCGCTGGCCGGGCTGCACCTGCTCGACACCACCAACCGGGACCAGGACTATGCCGAAGCGCCACGCCGCTCCGACCTGCCCTACCTGGTGGCCGCCATCGTGGCCGGTCTCGTCGTCGCCCTGAACACCGGAGTGCTCGGCGTGGCCCCGGCGGTGATCCACGGCATCAGCATGGAGCCGACCATGCACGAGGGGGACATCGTGATCGCGCGTAAGGTCGCCGCCGGGACCCTGGTCGCAGGCGACGTGGTGAGCTTTCGCCAGCGAGGGCGCACCGTGGTCCACCGCGTCGTCCACGTCGATCGCAGTGGTGAGGCGCCTGTGCTCACCACGCTTGGGGACAACAACGAGGCTGGAGACTCGCCGGTCCCGGCCGACGCGGTCATCGGCCGGGTCGTCGTTCACCTGCCCGGGGCCGGCCAGCCGATCCTCTGGCTCCAGCGCGCCGTGTCGGGAGTGCGGGGATGACCACTCACTCGGCAGACCTGCGCTGGTTCGCTCCGGCCTTCTCCGCCACATTGCTGCTGTCCATGACGATGCCTGTCGCGAGCGCCAGCTTCACGCAGCGGCTGGGCGTCGCCGCCGGCGTGTCGGTGGCGTACCCCGCGGTGGATCCCCCAGCGGAGCTACCGCCTCCCGCCCTGACCTCGCCACCGGAGCAGCCGGTGGAAGCCCCTCCCGCCGACCCGCCCGCCCCGGAAGCAACGGAAACACCGGAGCCGCCCGCTGAACAGAGCGAACCCGAGACGGAGCCGACGCCCGAGGCGCCACCGGCTCCCGAGGCGCCACCGGCTCCCGAGGCGCCACCGGCTCCCGAGCCCACCGAATCTCCCGAGCCCACCGAGCCCACCGAGCCCACCGAGCCCACCGAGCCCACCGAGCCCACCGAACCCTCACGCGATGCCTCACGCGATGCCTCACGCGATGTCGCGGAGGAGGGCGTGACTCCGTAACTTCCGGCGCCCGCCAGACGTCTCTTGGAGTGGAGATATTGCGGGGGATTCGGATATCCCCCTCGTGGGCAGTGTGGAGAGATATGGGCACGAATAGCAGGGTTCAACCGCGGTCGCTGGTAGCCGGAGGTCTGTTGCTTCTGGTCTTTGCGGGGCTGTTCGCTCCGGTGCTGGGGATACGGCCCGACGAGGCGTGGGGACGCGTGCTCACCGACCGGCTCGCGGACCTGGGGACCAGCTTCGCGGCCGTCGTCACGGTCTTGTGCCTGCTGCGCTGGCGCGTCGCGAGCGATGTTCAGGCCTTGCACATCGGCCTCGCGGTGGCGCTGTATGGGGCCTCAGCCGTATTGATCACGGACGTGGAGCTGCTCACCGGCGGGACCGGGGCGGCGACGGGCGCGCTCGGGGCGCTGCGGTTCTCCACCCAGCTGGCCGTGATCGTGTTGCTCGGCCGCGCGCTCGTGCCTGGAAGCAAGGGGCGGCGGGCCCTGCTTCTCGCGCTGGTTCCGCTTATCGCGCTCGCGGTCGTGCTGCGCGCGTCACCCGCCGCGAGCCTGGCCAATGCGCTGCCCAGCATCCTGCTATGTGGCCTCGGGGTCACGTACGCCGCGCTCGGGCTGTTGGAGGGCCGCCACCTGTTCGCGTGGACCGGCGTCATGCTGATGGGTCTCGCCTTCGCCGACATCGCGACCGCGGTGCCGCTGTTGGCGAACTCGATGTCGCCGATCAACGCGCTGCTGCCCGCGGCGCTGATGTTGGGCGGGATCGGCGGCTACCGGGACGTCCGGCAGGCGTTCGCCGCCGAGCACCAGCGGATGCTGGCCTCTCACGTCACCGCCCTCGATGCGCAGGCGCTGGCCCGCGATCTGCGCGCGGCGCAGGAGGAGCGTGCCCACGAGGCGTCCTCGTCGCTCCTCGCGATCGAGAGCGCGTCGGGAACGCTGGAGCGCTACCGCGACCTGCTGGACGGCGAGACCCGAGAGGCGCTGGCCGCAGCGCTGCGAGCCGAGATCACCCGGCTCCGCGCGCTGCTCGACCACGCCTCGGCGGCCCAGCCTCCCGCCGCCTTCGGGGTCGCCGCCGCGCTCGACCCGGTCGTGGTATGCGCAAGCGCCTCCGGTATGCGGGTCCACTGCGCCATCGCGCCTGACCTCCGTGGCTTTGGCAGCGCCGCGCACACGGCTCAGGTCGTGCAGCAACTGCTCGTCAACGCGAACCGCCACGCACCCGGATCCCCCGTCGAGGTCACCGCCGATCGCGATGGGGACAGCATCGTCCTCCGCGTCGCCGACCGTGGCCCTGGTGTCGCTCCGCACCTGCGCGAACGGGTATTCGAACGCGCCCAGCGCGGCACCGCCTCAGCCGAGGCCGGCGGCCGTGGGCTCGGCTTGGCCATCGCCCGCCAGCTGATGGACGACCAAGGCGGCGCCCTGTGGTACCAGGACCGGCCGGGCGGGGGCGCCTGCTTCGTGCTCCGCCTCCCCGCCGCCGCGTACGCCATGGCCCACTCGCCGGGCTAGCCCCCGTGTTCCGCACATGGGGTTCGTTCGGCGGGTAGCAGTGGGTGGTGGACCATCCAGGTTTTGCGCGCGCACGCGCAAAAGATCAGGCCAAGGGCCTGCCGAGACAGCCACAACCTCCTTCGGCCCCCGCTTTTGCGCGTAGGCGCGCAAAGACTCCCGGCGCGCTGTGCGACCGCCCACCACCGAACACGCTGGACGTCAGGCGCCTGCCGAATGAGTTGGGGTTTCCCGCGTCCACGCGGGAAAACGGGAGAGGAGAGCGAAACCCCTACAGCCCACCATGTGCGGAACGCCCAGCTAGCCGGATAAGCCCCGCTCGAGCTTGCGGGCGAGAGCGGCGGCCTCGGTGGCGCCGAGGCTGTTGAAGATGCCGAGCGCCTCGTGGTGGTGGTCGCGCGCCCGCGCGGCATCGCCGCGGAGGGCCACGATGTCGCCGAGGCGCTCCAGCGTGCGCGCCTCCCATGGCCGGTCACAGAGCTTGCGGACGATCTCAAGGGACGCCTCGACGCAGCGCAACGCCTCGTCGAGATCGCCCTGGCGCTCGGAGAGATCACCCAGCCGGAGCAAGCTCTGCGCCTGCATGCGCGGGCGGCCAACGCTTTCGAACGTCTTGACGCACTGCCGCAAGCCCTGCGCCGCGTCGTCGAACCGGCCCTGCTCGGCATGGATCGTCGCGATGGCCAGCGTCGTCGCCGCCTCTCCGAGCGGGTTGGGAATGTCGGAGAAGATGCGCAGGCCAACGTTGAGGTTGTTCATCGCCTCCTGCAGCCGTCCCTGCGCCTGGTACGCCACCCCAAGGCTACACAGGCTGGTCGCCCTCCCCACGTCGTACCCCATCACGTCGAACATCGACCAGCTCTCGCTCAGGCATCCGATCGCCTGGTCGAACCCGCCCTGCTCTTGGTGCACGACGCCGAGGTCGCGCAGGCTGTACGCCTCGCCCAAGCGATGACCGATCGCGCGGAAGATCGCCAAGCAGCGGTTGAACCGCTCGAACGCCTCGTCGAACCGGCCGTGAAAGTGCGCGATCCGCGCCAGGTTCCGCAGCGTGGCCGCCTCCGCGAGCTGATCGCGGGCACGCTGAGCGGCCTGCAGCGCGATCTCCTGCGTCTGCTCCCACGTCCTCCAGTGAGAGCCGAGATCCAACAACGGCGCCGCGGCGTTCGCGAGCAGCCAGGTCAGCTCTAGAAGCTCGGCCTGGGAGGCCTGTTCGATCAGCGCGACCAGGTTCAGCCGCTCGACCTCGAACCACAGTGGCGCATCCTTGGTGCGCTCGTCGGTCCGCCCGGGATCGATGACGTCGACCGCCCTGATCTCCGGGCGCGCGAGGATTGGCACGTCACCCGGGAATAGCCGCGCGGCGGCGCGGTCCACGTGCGTGAGGTAGCTCCGGAGCACCCGCTCGAGCGCCGCGGAGGTCGCCAGACCAGGCTCCTCATCCTGGAGCCACTCCCCCGCGAACGTCCGGACCAGGGCATGGAAGCGGTAGCGGTCGCCGCCAGTGGCCGGGTCGCGGAACCGCTCGAGCAGCTGCGCCTTCGCGAGGCGCCGCAGGTAGGCGTCCGCATCCCCCTCGGCGACGTCGAGCAGCGCGGCGAGGACCCAGGGGGCGAAGTCCGGCACCTTGAGCAGCGCCAGGTGGCGAAGCGCACGCCGCTCGACCGGTCGGCACGCGTTGTAGCTGAACGTGTGGCTGCTCTTCACCGGCAGGTCCTCGTCGGTGAGCACGTTCAGGCTCACCCGGCCGTCGATGAGGTGATCGACCAAGGTGGCCAGCGACCACGACGGGCGAGTCGCGAGCCGCGCCGCCGCGATGCGCAACGCGAGTGGGACGTATCCGCACAAGCCCGCGATGGCCTGAGCGGTCGCGCGGTCCGCCTCCACCCGCTCGGCGCCCGCGACCTTGCCGAGCAGCTCGACGGCCTCCCCCGGCTCCATGATGTCGAGCACCACGTGGAACGCCTCGAGCCCGTCGAGCTGGCTCTCGCTCGTCACGAGGGCAGCGCTACCCGAGGAGGTCGGCAACAGCGGCGCCGCGCTCGCCACGTCTGGCGCGTTCTCGATGACGACGAGCGTGCGGCGACCGAAGAGCAGCTCGTGTTGGGCGAGCTGGCGGTCGTACAGCTCCGCCCGGCTACTCAGATCTTCTGGGATCTGCACCCGGGGGACCCCGAGCGCGAGGAGAAAGCCGTTTAGCACGGCCTCGGGCCGCAGCGGCTGTGGCCCCCCTCCCCCAAGGTCCACGTACAACGTCTCTGGATACTGGCTTCTCAGGCGATGCGCGGCATGCACTGCCAGGGCTGTCTTGCCGACGCCGGGTCGCCCCGCGATCGCGACCACCGGCGCGCCGGCGCCTTCCCGCTCGAAGTAGCCGAGGATCTGCCGCAGCTGCTTGTCGCGCCCGGTGAAATCCCTGATGTCTTTGGGAAGCTCGAAGACCGCCCGGCTGATCTCCGGCTGTTGCGGGGGGTAGATCGCGGAGGGGCGCGGTGTCCAGCGCAGCTCTGGAGCATGGTTGAGGATCGCGTGCAGGCAGCCGGCGAGCATGGGACCGGGGTCCAACCCATGCTCCCGCAGCAGCGCGATCCCTTCCGAGCACACGCGGACCGCGTCGTCCTGCTGGTCACAGCGGTACAGCGCGAGCGCGAGCTGTGCGCGCAACCCCTCATGCATCGGCTCCTCGGCCACGAGCCCCGTCAGCTCACCGATCACCTCGGCGTGTTGACCGAGCCGCAGGCGGGCGTCCAGCAGCCCTTCTCTCGCATCGAGCCGCAGCTGGCGGAGCCTTGCCACATGCGGTTTGGTGAACGGCCAGGACGCCACGTCGGCGTAGGCCTTCTCTCCCCGCCACAGGTTGCAGGCCCGCGAGAGCGCCCGGACCGCGGTGCCCAGGTCGTCGCTCTGCAGCGCTCGGCGGCCCTCGCTCAACGCTCGGACGAACTGGGACTCATCGGTCTGCTCCGGCGCGATCCGTAGCCGGTAGCACGAGCTGTCGGGCGACACCAGGACGCGGGCGGGCTCGCGCTTCTTCCGCTCAGGCTCCAGCGCCTTGCGCAACGCGTGGATGTGCGTCTGCAGCGTGCCTTCGCGGCGGTTGGTCCCGCCCTTCCACCACACCGCCCCGATCAGCTCCTTGGTCGGGACCGCCTGGTTCGCTCTGGTCAGCAGGAACGCGAGCACCGCCCGCCGTTGAGGACCCCCGAGGGCGGCTGGCTCATCGCCCACCAGGACCCGAAGCGTGCCTAGTACTTGGGCGTCCATCCCTTCGCTCCTCACGGCCTCGCCACACGATCACCTTGTAATCAATAAATTTCGATGATTTCCAGTTGAGCCACGCGGGGGTAGCCCTCTATCACGCTCAGATTATTGACTGTAGGCTCGAAGAGCAAGAGCGAACAGGTAGAGAGCCGCCACATGACCCACCGCCTCGACCTCGACCGGCTGCAGGAGCCGCCGCAACTCCGCTGGATCGCGAACTCGCTCGGCCTGCGGAGCGACGCGGCAAGCCGCCAGTGGGCGGCCGCCCGCGCGGTGGACTGCCTGGACACGCGGCGTTGCCCGACGTATCCGCTGCTGCTCGCGGAGGCACGGCGCCTCGCGAGGCAGGCCTTGGCCATACGGGACCGGTTTGATCAGTACGCGCAGCGCTCCGCCTCGGCCGAGCAGGAGCGGTACCTACGTCAAGCGCTCAACTGGAGGGCCCCACCTGACGACCTCCGGGACGCGCTGCAGGAGGCCCGCGCGCGCCTGCTCGAACAGGTCCGCGCGCGTCCCTTCTTTTCCGACGCCCACTACACCTGTTACGAGCAGTTCCGTAAGGGCCTACGGACCACGGCGCGCCGGATCCTCGCCGATGGCCACCCTCTTGTGCCTGCCGAGATCGCGGGACCCGCCGCGACCGGGCTCCCGCGCAGCGTGCGCGAGCGCCTCACCGGCCGGCTCGGCGGCCCCCAGCGCCTCCGGTGGGTGGTCGCCGCCTGCGAGGGCCTCACCCCCGAAGAGATCGCCGAGGCCGAGACCGCTCGCCTGCGCGAGCCTGTCGAGGCGTTCACCGTGTACCAGGCGGTCGACGTCATGGTGCGGCGGTGGCCGGATCTCCGCGCGGAGGTGCCTCTCCCCTGCGAGTCCGAGCGTGAGCGCCACGTCCGAGCCTGGCTCCGGCACTATGGCTACGACCAGCAGGTATCTGTTGTGGATCTCGAGGTCGTCGTCCGCGCGCTGGTCGACTTCGGCGGCCCGGCCGGCGACCGCGAGCGCGTCGCGCGGCTGTACTGGGAGCATGCCTGGTTCCGCTACTGGATCGACCCCAACCGCGCCGAGCTCGACCGCCGGCTGGAGGAGTGCCGCCGCGCCGTGCGCCGCCACTGCCCCGAGTTGCTCAAGGACTCACACGTCGACACCGTCGCGGCTCGCATGGCGGGTGAGCCGGCGGCCGACACCGCGCGCCGCCAGCACCACGCCGGCATGCGGCGCAGCGTGCGGGCGTCGGCGGTCACGTCCGAGCTGCACATCCTCCGCCGCCGCTACCCGAGCGTGGCGATGATCGCGCCGGCCTTAGGCACTCGTTGTGTGCTGGATCCGCGCCATATATGGCGCGGATCCAGCACACAGAATCACGCCGAAGCGGACGGGCCACCCTCTCCCAGCGCGGCGTGGGCCGCGGCGAGGCGGGCGAGCGGGACGCGGAACGGCGAGCACGAGACGTAGTCCAGCCCCACCTCGTGGCAGAACTCGACGGAGGCGGGGTCCCCGCCGTGCTCACCGCAGATCCCCAGCTTCAGGTCGTCACGGGCCTGGCGGCCGCGGTCGCAGGCCCAGCGGACCAGCTCGCCGACCCCGTCCCGGTCGAGCGTCTCGAACGGGTTGGCCGCCAGCAGCTTGCCCTCGACGTAGCGGGTCATGATCCGGCCCTCGACGTCGTCGCGGGAGAAGCCGAACGTCATCTGCGTCAGGTCGTTCGTGCCGAACGAGAAGAACTCGGCGACCTCGGCGATCCTCCCCGCGTCGATCGCGGCCCGGGGCGTCTCCACCATCGTGCCGGCGAGGTACTCGACGCGGGTGCCGGCCGCCTCGAAGACCTTCTCGGCGGCCTCGTGGGTCCATGTGACGAGCAGCTCCAGCTCAGGAGCGGTCACGGTCAGCGGGATCATCACCTCGACGACGGGGTTCCCGCCAGCCTGCTTTCGCTCGACGGCGGCCTCCATCAGCGCGCGCACCTGCATCTGGTACAGGCCGGGCTTGATGATGCCGAGCCGGCAGCCGCGGGTGCCGAGCATCGGGTTGGCCTCTTGCCATGACCGCGCGGCCCGGAGCAGCTCACGGCCCTCATCGTCCAGCTCGCCGAGCGCCTCTTTGACGATCAGCTCCTCGGTATCGGGAAGGAACTCGTGGAGCGGGGGGTCGAGTAGCCGCACCGTGACCGGGAGCCCGTCCATGGCCTCGAGGATCTCGACGAAGTCGGCGCGCTGGACGGCTCGCAGCTCCTCCAGCGCGGCCGCCTCCTCGGCCTCGTCGTCCGCCAGGATCATGCGCTGGACGACGGGCAGGCGATCGCCGAGGAACATGTGCTCGGTCCGGGCCAGGCCGATGCCCTCGGCGCCGAACTCGCGGGCGCGGGCGGCGTCCTCGCCGGTGTCGGCGTTGGCGCGGACCTTTAGGCGGCGGAACCCGTCCGCCCACTCGAGCACGGTGGTGAACGGGCCGGTGGGCTCGGGCGTGACGACCGGGACCTGGCCGAGGACGATCTCGCCGGTGGTGCCGTTGATCGAGATGACGTCGCCCTCACGGACGACCGTGCCGTCCGGCACCTGGAACTGGCGCACCTTCAGGTCGATCCGGACGGACTCGGCCCCGCACACGGCCGGCTTGCCCATGCCGCGGGCGACGACCGCCGCGTGGCTGACCAGGCCGCCGCGGGACGTGAGGATGCCTTGGGCGGCGATCATGCCGTGCAGGTCGTCGGGTGAGGTCTCGGGCCGGACCAGGATCACGTCCTCGCCCCCGGCGGCCTTGGCCTCGGCGTCGTCCGCCGTGAAGGTCACGCGGCCCACGGCGGCGCCGGGCGAGGCGTTGAGGCCCTTCGCGATCGGCTCGTAGGTCGCCTCGGGGTCGAACTGCGGGTGCAGGAGCTGGTCGAGCTGGCCGGGGCGGATGCGCAGCACGGCCTCGCGCTCGTCGATGAGGCCCTCTTCGACCATCTCGGTCGCCATGCGCAGCGCCGCGACGGCGGTGCGCTTGCCGACCCGCGTCTGCAGCATGAACAGGCGGCCCTGCTCGATCGTGAACTCGATGTCGCACATGTCGCGGTAGTGGCGCTCCAAGGTGCTCATGAACTCGTGGAGCTGGGCGTGGGACTCGGGGAACTGCTCCGCCAGCGCGTCGAGGCTCTCGGTGACCCGAACCCCGGCGACGACGTCCTCGCCCTGCGCGTTGGTGAGGAAGTCCCCGTAGGGCACGCGCTCGCCGGTCGAGGGGTCACGGGTGAACGCGACGCCAGTGCCCGAGTCGTCACCCTTGTTCCCGAAGACCATGGCCTGCACGTTCACGGCCGTCCCCAGGTCGTCGGGGATGCCCTCCATCTTCCGGTAGTCACGCGCCCGCCGGCCGTTCCACGAGCGGAAGACCGCCTCGATCGCCTCCCGCAGCTGCTCGGCCGGCTGGCGGGGGAAGTCGCGGCCACTCTGCTCCCGGACGATGCCCTTGAAGGTCTCGACCAGCCCGGTGAGGTCCTCCTCGTCGAGCTTGCCCTCGCTGCCCTTCGCGTGGGCGGCCTGCTCGAACACCTCGTCGAACGCGCTGCCGGGCACCTCGAGCACGATCTTGCCGAACATCTGGATGAAGCGCCGGTACGAGTCCAGCGCGAACCGCTCGCTGCCCGTCTGCTTGCCCAAGCCGACCACGGACCTGTCGTTCAGCCCCAGGTTGAGGACGGTGTCCATCATGCCGGGCATCGAGAAGGGAGCGCCGGACCGCACCGACACGAGCAGCGGGTCGACGTCGTCGCCCAGCTGCCTGCCCATGGCCTGCTCCAGGTTCTTCAACGCCTCAGCGACCTCGTCCATCAGGCCGTCGGGCATCTGGCCGCCCGCGGCGAGGTAGTCCTTGCACGCCTCGGTCGTGATCGTGAACCCCGGCGGGACCGGCAACCCGAGGTTCGTCATCTCGGCGAGGTTCGCCCCCTTGCCTCCCAACAGGTACTTCTGCTCTTTCGATCCCTCACTGAACGCGTAGACGTACTTCACGGGGGTTTCCTCCTGGAGTCGGCACGGGCCCGTGCCCACCAGTCGCCGGGCTGGTTCGAGGCGATCATAGCCGGCCCGCGCTCAGGCTCGCACGAGCAGGCCGCCGAGCCAGCCGACGATGAACAGCGTCAACAGCCACCCCATCAGCATCTGGCCGGCCGACCAGACCCGCTGCGCCCGGGTGCGGGGCGGGAACTCGCCGGGGTCGGCAATCTTCACCGCGGGCACCAGCCGGTCGAGGCTGTACAACGCAGCCTGCCCCGCCGACCACTCGCTCCTTCTGACCATCACGAGGAAGCCGGTAAGCCACGAGGCCAAGAACCAGCCCAAGGCCCGCTCTTCGTCACTGCGCTCGTAGCGGACGTCGGCGGCGACCGTGGGATGGCCTGACTCGTCCATCACCATTGCCAGCTGGTTGTAAGGGCCGGGGCTGAACTCCTCCAGCCGCCCAAGCCATGTGCTGATGAACCAGCCGGCCCCAACCTCGCGCGGGTCCGGACCGGCCCACTGCCCGAACGTGAACCCGTCCAAGTCCAGCCTCTGCGGCAAGCTGTCCGGCCGTTCATCGGTGGACACCCCACGAGCGTCAGCCCGGCGCCCACCTCGCACCATCCAGAAGAAGAATGAGCCCGCCGACCTCGGCGCCGGACAGGTCGACGGTGCTGAACTGCGGTCCGTCGTTCAGGACCAGGGCGGCGACCGCGAGCCCCTCGGTGCCCAGGATGCCAGACACCACCGACCCGCCGTCCACTGCGAGGTCGCCGCCGCGCAGGACGATGTCGGTGAACCACGACCCCCTCGCGTAGGAACACGGAGCGGACAACCGTCAGCCCGCCGACGAGAATCTCCTCGTCAGTCTCGCGCTCTTTGGCCTGCCATTCGGGGGTCCAGAACCATGCTTGGTGACGACGGTGAGAGGCGCTGACGGATGCGGCACGTCGGCGCGGTCAGTTGGTGTGTCGACTCGGTCGTCTGTGTGACGACTCAGTCGACACACCGGCTGGGCCGCGCCGGATGTATCAGGCTCTGGGCTGGCTGCTCTTCTGAGTGGTGTCTCAGCGCGCGAGGTGGCGCGCCCCTCCCCAGGTGACCCGTGAGCAGAAGACCTACGGACGCAGCCCCGAGTCGAGACCGTGTGATCGCCGCGGTACTCGCGGTCCTTATCATGCTCGCAGCGGGTACGTCTCTCTGGGCGCGGCTGGCGGCGCCCTCCGACCTTGCGGTGCTCAGTGTTCGGGAGCAGCCATGGGCGGCGGGGGGCCCGGTGGTGGCGACAGACCTCGCGCCGGGCGGGCTGCGGGAGGGGGACCGTATCGTCTCGGTCGGCGGGCGGCCCGTCGCCTGGTGGGCGCTGCGGCTCGGCGCCTCGGGCGTGACGCGGCCGGTCCTGGATACGAGCTCTCCGCTGGAATACCAGGTGGTGAGGGACGGGCGGCTGATCACCGTACCGGTCACCGCGCGGCCGTACCGGCTTGCCGCAACGGTGGCGTGCCACTGGAGCACGGTGCTGCTGCTTCTCCTGCTTTGGATGGTCGCGGGGGTGGCGTTTGCCCGCAGCCCCCGGAACCCGGCGTCACAGGCCGCCTTGGGATTTGCGAGCCTCTACACGTGGGCGGCGACCGCATGGGTGTTCGGGCTCGAGGCGAGCGACCTGGTGACGGCGACCGGTTTCTGGCGTTGGCTGGGCGGCGAGCTCGCGAACGCGCTGCTGTGGGGAGCCCTCCTGCACTTCGTTCTCGTATACCCGCGCCCCTGTGCGACGCTCGCACGCCGCCGCTCGCTGCTGTGGCTGTGCTACGTCGCGCCCATCGCGCTGCACGGCCTCTACCTACTCGCGTGGCTGCCGCAGGTGGCGGACCCCCTCGAGCGAGTCCGCCTGCTGGCGTCCCCCATCATGCTCGCGCAGATGGTCTTTCCCGCGGCCGCGCTCGCGATCCTGGTGCACCGCTATCGGGCCACGGTCGACACGCTCACCAGCCAGCGGCTGCGCGGGCTTGCGGTCACGCTGGCCGCCGGGACGGCGATGTACCTGGCGATCTGGATCGCACCCGCGCTGTTGACTGGCGAGCCGCTGCTCACGTGGTCATTGCGGACCGCGGTGTTCTTGCCATGCCCGGTGGCGCTCGCGGCCGCCATCGTGCGCCATCAGGCCTTCGATATCGATCACGTGGTGAATCGAGCGCTGGTCTACGGGTTCCTTACCGCCGGTGTGATCACCCTGTACGTGACCACGGTGGGGCTGTTGAGTGAGCTGTTGCACGAGCGGGCGGATTTTGGGATCTCCCTCTCGGCTACCGGCCTGGTGGCCGTCATGTTCAACCCGTTGCGTGAGCGCCTGCAGCGCGTGGTCAACCACCTGTTGTACGGGTACCGGCACCAGCCCTACGAGGCCATCTCCCAACTGGGCCAGCGACTGGAGACGACGCTCGTCCCGGAGAGGGTGCTGCCCGCCATCGTAGAGACGGCCGCTCAAGCGCTGCGCCTGCCCTACGCGGCGATCGAGCTGGTAGGGGGCGACCCCGACGAGGTGGCGGCAGCTCATGGCCGCCGATCGGGCGCGGTCGTGCGGTTGCCGTTGACCTACCAGGGCGAGACGATCGGTTGGTTGTCGCTCTCCCCGCGCGGGCCCACCGAGACGTTCTCCACCGCCGACTACCGCCTCTTGAAGGACCTCGCCCGCCAGGCCGGCGTCGCCGTGCACCTGGTGCGCCTGACCGCTGATCTGCAGCGCTCCCGGGATCACCTCGTGCGCTCGCGCGAGGAAGAGCGGCGCCGGCTGCGCCGCGACCTGCATGACGGGCTCGGCCCCACCTTGACAGGGATGACGATGCAGGTCGGGGCCGCCCGAGCACTTCCAGACGGCGATGGCCGTAAGGCCTACCGTGTGCTGGCCGAGCTCGAGCGCGAGCTGCAGGCGTGTGTCCTCGAGGTCCGCCGGCTCGTGGACGACCTCCGTCCTCCCGCGCTCGATCAGCTCGGCCTGGTGAGCGCGATCCGTCACCGGCTCGACGCCTTCGGCTCTGCCGCGTACGGGTCAGCGCTGCAGGTCGTCATCAGCGCGCCACACGACCTCGGCGACCTGCCGGCCGCGGTAGAAGCCGCCGCCTACCGGATCACCACGGAGGCCGTCACCAACACCGTCCGGCATGCCGCCGCGAGCCGGTGCAACGTCCGGCTCGAGCTGCAGGACGATCTGGCGGTAGAAGTCGTCGACGACGGCATCGGCCTGCCGGACCGCTACCAGCCCGGAATCGGGTTGACCTCGATGCGCGAACGCGCCGAGGAGCTGGGCGGCACGTTCACCGCCCAGCGCGTACCCGGTGGCGGCACCCGCATCCGCGCCGAGCTCCCCCTCACGGCGAGATGATGTGTGGAGGATCCGCGCGGTATACCGCGCGGATCCTCCACACATCACTACGGCTCGGTGACCTCGGCCTCGGCGAAGAGGGCGCGGAGCTTGGCGAGGAGCTCGGCGCGGGTGCCGGCGCCGAGGCGTTGGCGGATGCGGGCGACGTGGTGCTCGACGGTCTTGGAGGAGATGAACAGCTGGGCGCCGATCTCCTTGTACGTCAGGCCGGCGAGGACGAATGAGGCGACCTCACGCTCACGCTCGGACAGCAGCGTGTCCTCGGACGGCTCGGCCGGGGGGACGCTGGCGGCCTGGGCTGACCGCGCGTAGGTGAGGAGGGCGCGCATGACCTTGGGCTCGTGGGCGCGGATCGCGGCCTGGCCGGCGAGCCGGGCGGCGTCCCACGCCAGGTGCGCGTCCTGCAGACCACGAGCCGCCGACTCGACCGTGGAGACGTCCACCTCTCCCGCCAGGATCCGCACCCACGTCCGAGCGGCGCGGCCCAGCACCTCGGCCAGGCCACCTCCCTCTCCCGCGCTGGCCAACGCGCTCGCATGCTTGTCGGCCTCCGCGTGGTCCTCGCTGGCGACCGCGATCAGCAGGCTGTACCAATGCATCGAGACGGTCCAAAGCGGCGGCGAGCCCAAGCGGTCGAGCAGGCTCCACCCGTCGGCGAGGAACGACGCGAGCCAGCGGAGCTCCCCCAGCCGGGTGGCGGCGACGGCCAGCTCACCCAGCGGCTGGAGCACGAACAGGTCGACGGGATGGCGCATCAGCGTCTCGCGCGCGCCACGCCAGGCCCCCATCAACGCGTCGAGGTCCGACAGGCGCCGCGCGATGCCGACGTCGATCGCGGTCGCGAACAGCTCGTCGCGCGGCTCCAGCCGCCCGGCGCCCCGTTGCGTCGACAGCGTCGCGGCGCCACGGGTGGCGAGGTCGGCGAGGCTCCGCGCGAGGGCGCAATCGCCCCTGCGCAGCGCCGTCCAGGCCTGCAAGAGGCGGTGGCGCGGCGCCATCAGCGGCTCACCGACTCCGGCGGCGACGGCCCGCTCGAGGACCGAGTCCGCGACGTCGAAGTCTCCACTGTGATGCGCCACGACCGCGGCCAGCGCCGCCGGGGTGTCGGGCAGGAGCACGAGCCGGCCCGAGGCCTCGAGCAACGAGGACGCCTGCACCAGCGCGGACAGCGCGAGGGTGGGCGATCCCGCCACGCTCGCGTAGACGCCCCGCGCGGTCAGCGCCACGGCGTCGTCGAGCAGCGACAGCGGGCGCGCGATGTCGCCCCCGGCGTGGGCGAGCGCGGCCTCGGCCTCCTTCGCGTTGCCGGTACCGACCAGGCCGGGCACGGACAGGAGGTGCGCCGACGTGGCCTCAGGGCCAGCCGCCTGCTCCGCGAGCGATCGGTGCAGTGTCGCGCTGCGGGCGAGCAGCCCGCGGTGCGCGAGCACCGCCGCCGCCACGCGGAGGCCGCGTGCGCGGTCGGGCGTGTCCGCGCACGCGACCGCCTGGTCCGCCAGGCGCAACGCCCCGTCGAGATCGCCGGCGATCGCGGCCGCCTCGGCGCGCTGGGCCGCGAGCTCCTCGGGCCGGGCGCCCGCCTTGACCGCCTGGTCGAACAGGCTGCGGGCGAGGTCGGCGGACTCGGTCATGGCCTCACGCCCGGCCGCCTCCAGCAGGCGGGCGGCGCGGGCGCCGGTCACCCCCGCACCGAGCAGGTGCTTGCCGGCGGCCAAGGTGCTGCCCCCACGCTCGACGAGAAGGCCCGCGAGGCGCTCGGACAGCGTCCGTCGCGACAACAGCGGGGTCAGGCGGCTGACCGCGTGCCGCACGATGAGCGCGAGGCTGCCGTCCGGGCTCATGAGGCCCGCCGACTGCACGGCCTCGACGGCCTGGGTCACCTGCCCGGGCTCGATCTCGAGGAGCACCGACAGCAGCGACTCGTCCAGCGGCGCGTCAAGGCTCGTCGCGGTGAGCAGCGACCGCGCGAGCGGGTCAAGCTGGTCGAGGCGGGGGCGGATGACCTCGACGAGCGCCGCCGGCATCCGCGGCACCCCGCGCAGGCGGCCCGCGCTCACCTGCCCCTCGTCGAGGAGCGCGATGGTGAGGCTGTCGACGTAGGCGGGCAACCCTCCGGTCCACTCGTGAAGCACATCGAGGAGGGTCGGTTGCGGCGACACGCCGAGCAGTTCCACCGACCGCTCGGCAACGGCGGCACGGTCGAGGTGCCCAAGGACGACCAGCGGCCGGTCCCTCGTGAGCACCTTGTCCAGCGCGGCGAGCGCCGCCGGCCGCGGCCAAGGGCGATGGGCGACGACCAGCCGCGGGCCGTCAGGCTGCTCGGCCAGCCGTGCCAGCGCCTGCAGCGCGTCGTCCTCCAACCAGTGCGCGTCGTCCACGATCAGCACACCGTCGGGCGGCGGCTTCGCGAGAGCGTCCAGGTCCCCGCCAGCCGGCCCACCCGCGCAGCGCCGGACCCTCGCCCCCGCGGCCGTGTAGACGCGCGCGACCCCGTCGAGGAGCGCAGATTTTCCCGTCCCGCCACGCCCGACGATGCCGATGGTGGTCGGCGCGCCGTGGGGATCGGCCGCGACGCGGTGCAGCAGGCGCTGCGCGGCATGGCACCCGGTGAGCGAGGCCAAACCGCTCCGCGAGGAACCCGGCGAACCCGGCGCCCTACCCTGGAGGAACGCTCCCGCTTCGACTGTTCGGCGTGCCACGAGCCTGCACAATACGCGACCCGCGGGCAATGTGAAGCACTCGGGCGGGGAACAGTACAGGCAGGCCTGTCCATGGAGGTGCACATGTCCGGTAAGCCGCCCGTCCTGTGGCTCCGCGAAGTATCGAACGACGACGTCGCGATCGTCGGTGGGAAGAACGCCTCGCTCGGGGAGATGATCGGCGCGCTGTCCGGCATCGGTATCCAGGTGCCCGAGGGGTTCGCCGTGACGGCGGAGGCGTACCGGGCCTTCGGACGCGCGAACGACCTCGAAGAACCCCGACACGTACACCGTGTTCAAGCCGCTGCTCGACCAATCCGGGACCGTCCCGATCATCGGGAAAGCGCTGGGCGCGAAGGCCACAAAGGTGGTCTACGCGAAAAAAGGCGAGACCGAGACGCGGGACACCTCCGAGAAGGAGCGGGGGAGCTTCGTGCTGTCCGACGACGAGGTGCTGCGGCTCGCCCGCTGGGGTGTCGCGATCGAGGAGCATTACGGTCACGCGATGGACATCGAGTGGGCGAAGGACGGCCGCACCGGTGAGCTGTTCATCGTCCAGGCCCGACCCGAGACCGTGCACTCCGGTGCGCGGCCTGGATTCCGCACCTACCGGCTGCGGGAGCGCGGGGACGTGCTCGTCCGTGGCCTCGCGATCGGCGATGCGATCGCCGCCGGCCACGCCATCCGCGTCGACGACCCGTCACAAGGCGAGCGGTTCGAGGACGGCGCCATCCTCGTCACGGAGATGACCGACCCCGACTGGGTCCCACTGATGCGCCGGGCCTCGGCGATCGTCACCGACCACGGCGGCCGCACCGCCCATGCCGCGATCGTCAGCCGCGAGCTGGGGATCCCCGCGGTGATCGGCGCTGGCGACGCGACCTCGGTGCTCGCCGAGCCACGCGACGTCACGGTGTCGTGCGCCGAGGACGACGAGGGACGGGTCTACGCGGGGCTCCTGGACTTCGAGGAGCGCGAGATCGACCTGGACGACCTTCCCGAGCCCCGCACGCGGGTGATGCTGAACATCGCGAGCACCCTCGCCGCCTTCCGCTGGTGGCGGCTGCCGGCGAAGGGGATCGGTCTGGCCCGTATGGAGTTCGTGATCAACAACGGGATCCAGATCCATCCCCTGGCGCTCACCCGCTTCGACGAGCTGGACGACTCCGACGCCCGGGCGCAGATCGAGGAGATGACCCGCGGCTACCCCGACCGGACCGAGTACTTCGTGGACCGGCTGGCCCGGAGCATCGCGGCGATCGCGGCCTCACAGCACCCGCACCCGGTGATCGTGCGGATGAGCGACTTCAAGACCAACGAGTACGCCGACCTGATCGGGGGACGGCAGTTCGAGCCCGAGGAGGCGAACCCGATGCTCGGCTTCCGGGGCGCCTGTAGGTACTACAGCGACCGCTACTCCGACGGGTTCGCGCTCGAGTGCGCGGCGATCCACCGGGCCCGATCCGAGATCGGCCTGCGCAACATCAAGATCATGATCCCCTTCGTCCGCACGCTCGCCGAGGCCGACAAGGTGCTCGGCACGCTCGCGGGTAACGGGTTGGTGCGTGGCCAAGGCGGGCTCGAGGTCTACATGATGGTCGAGATCCCCTCCAACGTCGTGCTCGCGAAAGAGTTCGCCGAGCGCTTCGACGGCTTCTCGATCGGCAGCAACGACCTCACGCAGCTCGTGCTGGGCATCGACCGGGACTCCGGCGAGCTCGCGCCGCTCTTCGACGAGCGGGACGAGGCCGTGAAGCGCATGGTCCGCGACCTCATCTCCACGGCGCACGCCGCGGGTATCCCGGTCGGCATCTGTGGCCAGGCTCCCAGCGACCACCCTGACGACGCGGCCTTCCTCGCCGAGGCCGGGATCGACTCGATGTCGCTGAACCCGGACAGCGTCGTCGACGCCATCACCCAGCTCGCGGAAATGGAAGCAACTCCGACTTAGGGGAGCATGCTCCCCTAAGTCGGAGTTAGGGTTGGCGCGTGAAGCCGATGTCGGCGTAGGGGATGGGGCGGACGAAGCCGAAGGCGCCGAAGTTGGCCAGCGTCGAGCGCGCCGCGATGATCTCGGGACGCTGGTAGGTGGTGATGGAGTGCGCGATCTCCCAGATCATCACGTCGGCAGCGTTGGCGAGCTCGATCGCGCGGGCGGGGTCGAGCTCGGCGATCGCCCGGTCGATCGTGTCGTCGATCGCCGGGGAGCTGACCCGGGCGTAGTTCTGGAACACGATCAGCCCACCGGGCCCGCTCACCGGCATCGCGAAGAGCGACTCGCTGGAGCTGATCGGGTAGTTCACACCCGTGAAGCTCGACGTCGTGATGTCGAAGTTGCCGGGTATCAGAAAGCTTGGAAAGAAGTCGTGGGCGGGCACGGTCTGGATCGTCACTCCCACGCCGACCTCGGCGAGCATCGTCTGGACCAGCTCCGCCTCTTGCTGCGACTCCGCCCGCGCCGCGGGAATGACGAACCGCAAGCGCAAGGGTTGGCCGCCGCGCTCGCGGATGCCGCCGTCCCGCCGCCACCCGGCCTCGTCGAGCAAGGCGGCCGCCTTGGCCGGATCGTGGGCAAGCACGCCGGCGTTGTCGCGATAGCCCGTCTGGTTCGCCATGAAGATGTGGTTGCCGAGCACGAGGGGGGGGATGCTCAGCGGCCCGATCAGCGCCCGCGCGATCGTCTCGCGGTCGATGCTCATCGCGACGGCCCGGCGAACCCTGAGGTCGGAGAGGATCTCGCTCTGACCGTTGAAGGTGATCTGCCGGTAGCTCGGGCCGGCGGCCACCCTCAGGTCCACCCCCGGCGTCGAGCGTGCCTGCGCGAACTTGTTCACGTCTGGCCCGACGTCGGCGAGGTCGACCTCGCCGTTCGCGAGCGCGGCGACCTGGGCGTCCCCCTCGATCGCCCGGTAGATGATCCGATCGAGCTTGGCCGGGGATCCCCACCACCGCTCGTTGCGGGCGAGGGTGACGGTCTGCGCCGTCCGGTCCACGCTGTCGGGCCTGAAGGGCCCGGCGGTCGTGATCGGCCCGTCGGCCCAACCGGTGTTGAAGACGGCAGGCGAGCTCATCGTCGACGCTGGGTAGAGCGGGGAGAAGATCGCCTGCCAGTCGACGTACGGTCGCCCGAACGTGACGACGACCTCGCGCTCGTCCACGCCTTGGGCAACCTGCTCGATCTGGTTGTACCCGTTGTTCGCCGACGCCTGGTACGCCGTGTCCGTCCCGTTGAGCGCCCTCCACTGCGCCTCGAAGTCACGCCACGTGATCGGCATGCCGTCAGACCAGGCGGCTTTTGGGTTGATCCGGTAGGTGACGACCTGCTTCGGGTCCCGCGCGGTCAAGGCGGCGGACTGGAGAAGGTCGTGGTTCACGGACGGCTCACCAGTCGCGCCGGTGTGGAAGGCCCATGGCATCAGCGCGTTGACGATGACCTGGGTCTCGTAGCCCGCCGACGCGTCGACGTGGTAGTAGTTGAAGTTTGGGGTGATCGTCGTCACGGGCCACCGCAGCGTCCCGCCGACCGCCAGCTTGTCCCGCGGCACCGGGTTGATCGAGATCTCGGTCGCGTCCGTTACCCCGACCGCGCCGCCCCCTCCGCCGCCACAGGCGCCCACCGCGACGGTGAGCGCGAGCACCATCGCGGCCGCCAGGATGCGCCGCATTCAGATCACCGAGCGCGCGTGAGCGTAGTGGCAGGCACAGCGGTGGTCGTCGCCTTGGTCCGTCAGGGGTGGGTCCTGGTCGACGCACCGCTGGCGCGAGGGTTCGTCGAGCTGCGCGAACGTCGGGCAGCGGGCCCTGAAGCGGCAGCCCTCGATCGTCCCGGCGATACTGGGTAGCTCGCCTTCGAGGATGACGCGGCGGCGCTCCCGCTCTCTGGAGGGGTCTGGCAGCGGGATCGCGGACAGGAGCGCCTGGGTGTACGGGTGGGTGGGCGCGTCGAAGACACGGTCCACCGCGCCGACCTCGACGATCCGCCCCAGGTACATCACCGCGACACGGTCGGCGATGTGGCGGACCACCGCCAGGTCGTGGGAGACGAACAGGTAGGACAGCCTCAGCTCATCGCGGAGCCGCTCCAAGAGGTTGAGGACGCCGGCCTGGACCGAGACGTCGAGCGAGGACACCGGCTCGTCGAGCACCACGACCTTAGGCTCCAGCGCGAGCGCGCGAGCGATGCCGATGCGCTGCCGCTGCCCGCCGGAGAACTGGGCTGGGTAGCGGTTCGCGTGCTCAGGCGCCAAGCCCACCAGCTCTAGAAGCTCGACGACCCGCTCTCGCCGCCGCGCGGTGGGAACGCCATGCGTGCGCAACGGCTCGGCGAGAATCTCGCCGGCGGGCATCCGGGGATCCAGCGAGGCGAGCGGGTCCTGGAAGACGATGGAGAGGTCGCGGCGGATCCGCCTGCCCTGCTCCCTCGAAAGCCCCGCGGTGTCGTGGCCCAGCACCACGATCTCGCCCGCCTCCGGGCGCTTGAGGCTCATGATCTCCAGGATCGTAGTGGTCTTGCCGCACCCGGACTCGCCGACCACGCCGAGCGTCTCGCCCTCGCGGATGTCGAAGCTGACCCCGTCGACGGCGTGGACGGTGCCCACCTGGCGCCGGAACATCGAGCCTTTGGTCAGCGGGAACCGCTTGACCAGGCCCCGGACCGAGAGCACCTCCCGGTCGGCCCGCTCGCCTCGTGCCGGGGAGCCGGCCGGTTGGGCGTCTCGGAAGATCCCGGCGCCGGCCTCCTCGACCTTGGGTAGGCGGTGGCAGGCGGCCAGGTGGCCTTTGGCTCCCGTGGGCCCCAGCGCTGGCTCGACCTGCTCGCACTCGTCGATCCGCAGCGGGCAGCGCGGCGCGAACGGGCAGCCGGCCGGCAGGTCGACCAGGGATGGCGGCGAGCCCTCGATCGGCGTGAGCGGTTCCCGCTGCCCCTGGTCGAGGCGGGGGATCGAGCCGAGCAGGCCGATCGTGTACGGCATGCGCGGGCGGGCGAAGAGGTCGTCGACCGGGCCGGTCTCGACCGGCTTGCCGGCGTACATGACGAGCACGCGGTCGGCGATCCCGGCGACGACCCCGAGGTCGTGGGTGATCAGCACGATCGCGGCGCCGGTCGCCTGCCTCGCGGTCCTCAGCACCTCCAGCACCTGCGCTTGGATGGTCACGTCCAGCGCGGTCGTCGGCTCGTCCGCGATGATCACGTCCGGGTCGTTGGCGACGGCCATCGCGATCATCACGCGCTGGCGCATGCCGCCAGAGAACTCGTGAGGGAACGATCTCGCGCGTGCCGCGGGATCCGGGATGCCGACGAGGTCGAGGAGATCGACGGCCCGTTTCGCGGCGACGTCCTTGGCCACCCGCTGGTGGACCCGCACCGCCTCCGCGACCTGGTCGCCGACCGTGTAGACGGGCGTGAGCGCGGACAGGGGATCCTGGAAGATCATCGAGATGCCCCGGCCGCGGATCTCGGACAGCTCGGCGTCGCCGAGGGAGCGCAGCTGGACCCCACGGAACCGGATCGAGCCGGTCACCTGAGCATGGCCGGGCAGCAGGCCCATGACCGCGAGGGCGGATGCCGACTTGCCCGACCCGGACTCGCCGACGATGCCGAGAACCTCACCTGGCGCCAGCTGGTAGCTCATCCCGCGGACCGCCATGACCAGGCCGTTCTCGCTGGGGAAGGACACGTGGAGGTCGTCGACTTCCAAGAGCGCCATCAGCGTGCCCTGGCGATCTCGGTGTTGGGGTCGAGCGCGTCGCGGAGGCCGTCCCCGACGAGGCTGACCGAGAGGACGGTGAGGACCAGCAGGCCGCCGGAGAATCCGAACAGCCACGGGAAGGTCAGCGCCGAGCGCGTCCCCTCGCCGATCAGCGTCCCGAGGGAGACGTCCGGAGGTTGCACTCCGAACCCGAAGTAGCTGAGGCTGGTCTCGGCGAGGATCGCGAACGCCACGTTGATCGTCGCGTCGATGATCAGCAGCGACGACATGTTGGGCAGCAGGTGGCGGAACACGATCCTCGGCCCCGACACGCCCATGAACCGCGCCGCCTGGACGAACTCGCGCTCGCGCAGGCCCAAGGCCAACCCCCGCACGACCCGGCCCGTGATCATCCAGCTGAACAGCGCGAGCAGCAGGACGAACAGCACCCAGGTCGTTCCCTCGAACGCCGGGCTCGCGATCGCGATGATCAGGAAGGAGGGCAGGACGAGCAGCAGGTCCGTCACCCACATGAGGACCCGGTCCACCCAGCCGCCGAAGTAGCCCGCGAAGGCCCCCACCACCGCCGCTAGGCCGGTGGACAGCGTCGCGGCGAGTAGGCCGATGACCAGCGACTTCTGCAGCCCGCGCATGGTCTGCGCGAACACGTCCTGGCCGATCTGCGTCGTGCCGAACCAGTGCGCGGACGAGGGCGGTTGCAGGAGGGCGTTGAAGTCGCTCGACGTGTAGTCCCAGGGCGTCAACCGCGGCCCGACGAACGCGAGGACGAACAGCAACCCGAGGCAGGCGAGCCCTGACACGGCGAGCTTGCGGCGCAAGAAGCGCCGGAGCGCGAGACGGCCGCGGCCCAACCCCGCACGCTCCGACGGCTGGGCCCGCGGGGCGGCCGCGAGGGTGGGCTCGGCGTGCGTCGCCACGGCCTACCGGATCCGGACACGCGGGTCGAGCGCGGCGTACGCGAGGTCGGCGAGCAATCCGGAGATCAGCACGAGCACCGCCGCGAACAGCATCACGGCCGCGACGGCGTTCACGTCGTTCGTGTAGATCGAGTCGACGAGCCACTCCCCCATCCCGTGCCACGCGAAGATCTTCTCGACGAAGACCGCGCCCGTGAACAGCAGGCCGAACTGGTAGGCGAAGAACGTCGCGAGCGGGATCAGCGCGGTTCTCAAGCCGTGCCTGACCAGCGCCCGCCTTCGCCGCAGCCCCTTCGCCTGGGCGGTGCGCAGGAAGTCGCTCCCCAACACGTCGAGCATCGCGCTGCGCTGGTAGCGGCTGTAGAAGGCGACCTGCGGCAGGATCACCGCGAGGGTCGGCAAGATGAGGTGTTGCAGGCGGTCGAGGGCCAGTCCCCAGAACCCGGCCTGAAGCCCGGGAGTCGCCTCACCCGTGTAGTACAGCAAGGGTGTCCCCACCGCTTGGTTGACGTTGAGGGCACCGAACTTCAACAGGACGGCGATCAGGAACACCGGCGTCGCCAGGACCAAGAAGGACACCATAGTGATCGCATAGTCCGACAGCTTGTACTGCTTGACCGCGCAGATCACGCCCGCCACCACGCCAAAGATCCCTCCCAGGACCGAGCCGATCAACAGAAGCCGCAGGCTGACCCCGATCCTCCGGCCCATCTCCTCGTTGACGGAGCCGCCGGTGACCGTCCTCCCGAGGTCACCCCGCAGGACCCCGCTGCCCCAGGCGGCGAAGCGCTCCGCGGCCGGTGTCTTGTCGTTCAGGTTCAGCTCGTCGAGCCGCGCGTCGACCACGTGCGGCGGGGGGGGCGGGTTCCGGTCGGCGTAGTTGGATCGGGGGTTCAGGGCAGACGCGGCGAGAAAATATGCGAGGGAGGCCGCTACGACAACGAGGACGAGATAGTTGGCGAACCTCCGTAGCAGAAATTTCACCATACGTGCCTCACTGTCGCGAAGAGCCAATCACCCACGGATGGGTCAAGAGGTAGTATCCCCCAATCGGGTGATCGTCGCCGCACTATCCCTGCACTGTGCAGAGTTAATCCGATATTCCGGACTGAGCCTGCACAATAGCGCCGATGGACCAAATTATGGTGGACCAGGTATGGGGCGCGGTGCTGCTCGTGTTGGTCGGCGCCATTGCCAGCTCGGTGCCCGCGCTGCTCATCGAGCGGGCGAAAGGGCGGCGGGAGCAGGCGATGGACTGGGTGACCGTGAGGCGGTCCACCTACACGAGGTTCCTCGCCACGCTGTCGCGCACGAGCTTTCAGGCGGTGATGCTCGCGCGGCGGCTGGAGGGCACCACTCCCGAGGTCGACGCGCGAGGCCGCCCCTTCGTGGATTGGGTGGCATTGCCGCCGGGCCACGTGCGTGACGCGGCCGAGTCGTTCGAGCGGCTGCGGGACGCGCTGACCGAGGTCTACGAGGAGCTGCGCCTGGTCGCCGGCCAACCCATCGTCGACGCCGCCAAGCGGAGCCTTCAGATCCTCCACGACCTGACGATCGCCGCCCGCGAGTGCAAGGGCGCGCAGACCCAAGCCTTCCTCTCCGCGCGGCAGGCCCTCTCCGCCAAAGAGGGCGAGCTCCGCAGGCTGATGCGCGCCGAGCTCGCCCCCTAGTGGCCAGGGTTCGGCACGCATGCGTGCCGAACCCTGGCCATAAGCCCATTGGGTGGTCAGCGGCCGTAGGCGGTGAGGGCGCGCCGAGCGCGGCGACGGCTGCCTCGACCAGGCGATCGGGCGGCGCGGCCGCCGGGAGCCACGCGAGCAATGCCCGCTCGAGCTCGAGGGCGGCGGCGCGCAGCGACCTCGCCCCATGCAGTCGCTCGGCCAGGTGGTCCGAGCGGTTCCCGAGGAGCGCCGACGCCGGCACTCTCCGATCGAGAAGCTCGCAGGCCGCGACGCCGAGGACGGTGGGAGCCCGGCCGGGGCGGAACCGTATCCCCGCGAAGAAGGCTCCGGGATCCGCGGCCAACGGCACGGGTCTCGTGTCAGGCCCGGCGATGAAGACGTGCTCACCGCCCCACACGATGTCGATGCACCCATCCGGCAGGACGCTGCCGGTGTACGGCGTGCCGTCGTCCCCGATCCGGCCCGCCCAGCTGCAGACGACGTGCCGGCGAAGCGGCTGGGCCGGGGACCATTCCTGGTAGTACGGCACGAGGGTCAGCCTAGGTCTGCCAGGGCGGGGATCAGCTCGCGGCCGGTGCGCTGGGTGAAGGCGACGTTGTCGCCATGGGGGACGAGCCACACGACGTCGACGCCGAGCGCGGCGTAGGACGCCATGTCGTCGAGAAACCCCTGGCGGTCCTCGAACGGGTCACCGACGGCCATGACCGTCTTCTCGATGGTCGCGTAGTCGCGACCTTCGGCGTCGCAGTGGCCACGCAGCACGTCGAGCTTGTGGGCTACCCCCTCATGGCTGGTGGCGAACAGGTTGCACGCGTCCGCGAACCGGGCGACCAGCCGGAGCGTCTTCCGCTCGCCGCTCCCACCGACGAGGATCGGCGGGTGGGGCCGCCGCAGCGGTTGCGGGCTGCACAGCGTCTCGGCGAGCTGGTAGTGGCGGCCCTCGTAGGGGCCGTTGTCGCTGCTCCACATCTGCAGGCAGATCTCGATCGCCTCCTCGAGCCGCTCGAACCGCTCGGCGAGCGGCGGGAACGGGACCCCCAGCGCGCGGTGCTCGTGCTCGTTCCACGCGGCGCCGATCGCGAGCTGCGCGCGTCCCCCGGAGAGCACGTCCAGCGAGGTCACGATCTTCGCCAGCAAGCCGGGATGGCGGTAGGTGACGCCAGTGACGAGCAGGCACAGGCCCACCGTCTCGGTGTGGGCGGCCAGGAAGCTGGCCACCGTGTACCCCTCGAGCATCGGGTCGGACGGGGGACCGACGAAGCCGATCTGGAAGTAGTGGTCCATCGGCGCGAGCCAGGCCATCCCCGCCTCCTCCGCCGCCTCGCCGATCGCGGCAAGCGTCGGCGCGATCGAGCGGGGGCCGTCCGGGAACGCGAAGCTGACCGGGTGCAGTCCGACACGCATAGCGCACGCTCTCCTCGGGTCCGGATCCAGCCTAGGGTGCCATCGTGCAGAGTTAGGCCGGTATACCGGCATTACCCTGCACAGTGCAGGGTAATGCCGGTGTCGCGCCAGCGGCGGAGGGCGGCGGCGCGGGCGGGGGCGGTCTGGGCCTGGACGAGGAGGAACAGCGCGGTGCGAGCGAGCCGGCCGGCCGGGTCGCCCGGGGTCATCGCCCGGCCGCCGCTCGCGACGACCAGGGCGGTCGTGGCGGTGGTGAGCAGGACGCTCGCCTCGGCGCGGCCGGCTCGGCGCTCGTCGAGGCGCCTGCCGTCAGGGTCGTCGTCGGCCAGGCGGTAGCAGTGCGCGCGAACCTGGTCGAGCCGGCTGCGCAGTAGGGTCGCGAGGCTGGCCGCCTCGGCATCGCGCTCACCCGCCCGCGCCAGCTCGCGCAGCGCGGCGGCGGTCACCCCGAACATCCCTGGTTTCGCGTCGGACGCGCTCACGTCGTCGCGAGCCTGCCAGGCCTCGTGCGGCATGCGGTCGACGATGTGGCTATCGGGGACCACGAGCCCGTCGAGGTCGAGCCGTACCGTCATCGCTCCCGCGACGGCGGCGGTCTCCATCGGAGGGGACGCGCGCAGGCCCGGCTGCGGGGCGGCCTCGACGATCGCCCACACGATATGCGCCCGGTCGTCGATCCCTCCGAGCAGCATCACGTCGTTGATGCCCCACCCGGTGTACCAGGGCGCGGTCCCCTGGAACCGCCAGCCGCCGGTCACGCGCTCCGCGACGACGGGGCGCTCGGGAAACCGCCGCAGGTGGGCGAAGGCGATGCCGGCCACGACCTCGCCGGTGGCCAGCTTGGGGAGCAGGTCCGCGCGCAGCGGCGCGCCGCTCGCGGCGAGGAGCAACATGGGCGTGTGGTGCTGCTCTTGGACGAACCACGTCGTGGGGCACGCGCCGGCCAGGGTCTCGCCCACAGCCCGGAACACCGAGCGCGGCGAGGACGACCCACCCACCTCGACCGGCGCCCGCAACCCCAGCAGCCCCGCCTTCGCGAGCGCGTCGAGGTGCGAGCGCGGCACCCCCTCCCGTTCGACCTCAACGGCGGACGGCTCCAGCAGCTCCGCCGCGAGCCGCGCCGCGGCCTCGATATAGGTATCACTCACGCCACCCGACCTTACCCCCCGCGGCACGCGCACGGCGCAGCCCGTGAGGCACTTGTGGGCCCGGGCTTCCCACTGGGCATACAGAGGGGCGCTGCGAGCTGAGCGTCGCGCGCGGAGGTGGCCGCCGGACGGGCGAACCACCCCGACGTCCACCCACGTCGCGATTCTCAGAGCGGAAGCGTAATGTCGGCGGTATGAGCGATTATCTGCATGTCTCAACGACAGCCGCGAGCCGCGAGACAGCCATGGGCCTCCTCCGGTCCGCCGTCGAATCGCGGTTGGCCGCCTGCGGTCAGGTCATCGGACCGGCGACCTCGGTGTTCTGGCACCAAGGCGAACTAGGGGAAGCGGAAGAGTGGCAGGTCTTCCTGAAGACGACCGCCCGAAAGTACCCAGAGCTAGAGAAGCATCTCATCGACCGGCACCCCTGGGAGAACCCAGAGGTCACTGCTTCGGTGATAGCGGCAGGGACACCTCACTACCTGGAGTGGCTGAACAAGACGACCATATAGGTAGTGAGGCCGCGCGATCAACCAGCTCGGCAACCGCAGGCACCGAACCATAGGGCCGGAGCCCCTGCAGGACAGTGTTGACGCGCTGCTGGGGACGGACGGATCCGACATCGGCTGACAGGTCGAGCGCCCGCCCGCACACGACAGCAGCCCGCTCGACTTCCCCACCTTGCACGTACGCTTCGGCCAACCACGTGAGGTACAAGGCCTTATCGCGAGAATGCGAATCGTCGTACCGCGCCAGAGCATCCTCCAGCTCGGGGATCGCCCGCCATGGACGGCGCAGCTGGCTCCAGCATCGTCCGGTCATGATCTTCAGCTCGGTCCGGTCCACCGAGACGGCCCAGTCCGGGTTCGGCCGGTCCTCGCCCCCTCGAGTGCCTCTCCGGCGAGCGCAAGGGCCCGCTCGGTCTCGCGGGTCCGGTTCATGGCGGCGTACGTCCAGGCGGCACGCTCCAAGAGAAGCGCTCGCACAGCCGGTGGAGCGTCCCGTCCCGCGATCTTGAGCGATGCGACAGCGTCGTTCAAGTTCGGAAGCCCAATGCTCGCCTTCTGGTAGGCCCGATATGCGAGTGAGTTCCCTATCAGGGCCGCGTCGTCGGTGTCCCGAGCGGCCTTCAGCGCGAAGTCGAACAGCCGGCTGGCCTCAGTGTGCTGTCCCGCGTCGAACGCGGCCCAGCCCGCCTGATGTGCCTGCTCCGCGAGGACTACCCGCAGCGCGCGCCCGGTCTGCTCGGAGTAGCTTGCCTCCTTGAGCACAGTTGTGGTTGTCTTCAGCTCGGTGGCGTACATCTCGTATGTATCTACGCCACCCAAGTAGTCGTCTACGCGCCTGAGTCGGATGACACGGCGACGCAGATGCCCAACGAGATCCGGGCCCACGCGCCGCCCGACAGCGAGATACGCCACGTGTGGGGGCACCAGCGGGAGCCCGAGGCTAACCATCAAGGAAGCAACGAACTCTCGGCGCAGCACGATGTGGTCTCCGAACAGATCCTCCTCGGTCGCGCAGAAAACGCGACAGTACAACTCTACGTACGGATCACCAGGCCGATGCCTGCCCGCCTCCCAATCGCGGATCATCCGTACGAGCGACTCTCTCAACGGCAGGTGAGCCCTGGTCGCTGGATCGGCAACGATAGCGAGACGGCGAGCCATCTCCCTCTGCGACCAGCACCGACGACGGCGCTCAGCGCGTAGCCGACGCGCCCACGGGGAGCGGAGGTACTCCTCCACGCTGTTCATCGGCGGTACTTTACCCGGCGTTTCCTATGGTTACCCGCTGTCTCCTCCAGTCTCCTCTCCCGCTGCGTGTGCATACCGGGTTTGATTACCGTGACCGTCCATCTGCGTGGCGATGCCACACAAATACCCGATGGGAGAGTCCACTGTGATGGAGCAACATGAAAATGATGCCGGACTGTTCAACCCGTGCGCGTCGCTCGACGTGGAGTGGAATGTCCCTTGCCATGTCAACGGCGAAGATTTCAGTTTGAAAGGAAAGGGCCGTGGTGACGGTGCGTACGGCGCTCTTGATGTGTCAGTAGAGTTCAGCTCACTCCCGGAGGGCTTCGACCCGTGGGTCGTGACCGCTTGGACGTCTTCGGACACTTTGCTATTCATGCAAGAGAACGAGGGGGCCGCCAACCTCTTAAGATTGACGGGTGGATTCTACCGGGTTATGAGAATCATCGACTTGGGTGGGGGCAACTATCTCGACTGCATCTGGGAGAAGCAGAGAGTCGATAACAAGATCGTCACGAGTGGGTCGGTACGCGGTCAGGTCCACATCCCCGCCATAGTTGCGGCGCTCAACATGCGGGAGACACTCGCCCACCTTGACCAAGGCGTTATCGTGGGTGAGTTTCGCACAACGTTCGTCACTCAGGACAGCGGATCGATCGAACCGCGTGTTCACGGTCTTTACATCTACGACACCCGGCGGCAAATGCCCTCCAAGCAGGTACGCACCGCAGATGTGGAAGCCGTCAAGGACGGGCTCCGTTTCAACATCTCTTACAAGGTGTGCGTCCAGCCGGCGCCGAAAGAGGCGTTCGTAGGCTCGTAGCCGCAACGGCGTCGTGCGCCTGAGCGCCCGCCATGGGTGCACCGGCGCCCCCACAGGTCAGAAGGGAGGGAGGCCGCCAGGCCTCCCTCCCTTCCAGTGATCCCGGCCGGCATCTCAACTGTGGACAAGACCCGTCCGGTCGCGCACCAGCGCCATCGTCGCGCAAGCTACCTCTCGTGCGCGATCTGCACCCTTACACAGCAGCTCGGACACCATGGCCGGATCACTACGCAGCTCGAGGTAGCGCTTCCGGACGGGTCGCAGCAACTCGTTGACCGCTTCAGCCAAGTCGCGCTTGAGTTCTCCGTATTGCCGGCCCGCATACCGATCCTCCAGCGCGTCAATCTCGTCTCCTGTGACGGCAGCCGCCAGATCCAAGAGATTAGTGATACCTGGCTTGTCGGGAGCCGCGCGGATCTCGGTGCCAGAATCGGTGACAGCCCGCATGATCTTGTTCCGTGTGCTGCCTTCTCCCTCAGACAGAAGGATCTTGCCCTGGGGAGAAGACACCGACTTGGACATACGCCGGTCAACCTGCTGGAGGTCCATCACCTTGGCCCCAGCCCTTGGCAGGGTGGCTTTGGGTAACACGAACGTGTGGCCGAAACGGGTATTGAAACGCTGCGCGATGTCGCGCGTTAGCTCGATGTGCTGCTGCTGGTCCGCACCAACTGGAACCTCCTCCGCCCCATACAGAAGAATGTCCGCAGCCTGCAAGACCGGGTAGTCGAATAGACCCACGCTCACGGACTCCTGCCGAGCGGACCTCTCCTTGTACTGGACCATACGCCCTAGCTCACCCATCGTGGCAATGCAGTTGAGGATCCACGCGCATTCTGTGTGCTCACGCACATGCGACTGAATGAATAGCACGCTGACATCTGGGTCGATCCCCGCCGCCAGCAACCAGCAGGCAACGTCGATGACACGCTCCCGCAGCGCTGCCGGATCGTACGGTACCGTCATTGCGTGCAGATCAACGATGCAGAAGAAGTGTTCTGGCTGCTGCTCGCCAGCCCACCGCCCAAACGCTCCGATGTAATTTCCGAGATGCACCTCACCGGTTGGTTGAATACCACTAAGAATTCTGGTCATCTCGCATTCCTGTGCTGGGCAACCGCTTTCGCCGCATGATACTACCGACTCCATTCAAGGCCGTTGCGGGTGGAGAACGTGCGCATAGCGCGGGGACTCACGATTTGCGTCAGGCGCGGATGCGGCCGGCGTCGAGCTCGATGAGCTGGTCGGCGCGGTCGAGGGCGGCGGCGCGGTGGGAGACGACGAGGCAGGTGGTGCGCCTGAGGGGGTCGTCTCGCAGGCGTGCCCACAGCCGGCGCTCGGTCTCGGCGTCCAAGGCGCTGGAGAGGTCGTCCAGGACGAGCAGCGCCGGGTCGGTGAGGAGGGCGCGGGCGGTCGCGGCGCGTTGGACCTGGCCGCCGGAGAGGCGGACCCCACGCGGCCCGACGACGGTGTCGAGCCCCTCAGGCATGCGGGCGACGTCGCCGTCGAGCGCGGCGCGGCGGACCGCGGTCGCGAGGAGCTCCTCCTCGGTGTCGACCCCCAGCGTGAGGTTGTCGCGCAGCGAGGCGCTGAGCAGGCGCGGGACCTGCGCGAGGTACGCGCAGCGAGGGGGGACCATGTGGGCGGCGAGGTCGCTGACCTCCCCGCCGTTCCACCACACCGTGCCCTCGATCGGGGTGAGCAGGCCCACCAGCGCCCGCAACAGCGTGGTCTTGCCGCTGCCGACCGGCCCGCGCACCACCGTGAACGAGCCGGCGGGCAAATCGAGGTCGATGCCGCTGATGCCGTGGCTCCCGTCCGGGAACTGGTAGCGCAAGCCCCGGACCCGGATCTCGGCGGGCGGGTGCGGCCGGGGACGTGGCCGTGCGACCGGGACGGTCTCCCTGAGGTCCAACCTTCGATGGGCGACGACCGTGCCGGCGTCTCGCCCGGGCATCAGCGCGGCCATACGGGTCACCGCAACCTGCGCCTGGCGCTGGCGGATCATGAGCCGGCCAGCCCAGCGGGGCAGGACGGACAGCGTCTGGACATAGGTGGCGAACAGGACGAGGTCGCCGAGGCTGAACGAGCCCTGCCGCATCGCGGGTGCCACGATCAAGAGGACGAGGCCGATCGCGACGTCGGTAAACGAGCCGTTAAAGGACTCCAGCCCATAGGAGAGCAGCTGGTCGCGCAGCGCCGTCCGTTGGCGCGCCGCGTTCAGCGCGCGCAAGCGCCGTGCGACGGCGTGCTCGGCGCCGGCGACCTTGATCGCGAGCACCGAGGAGAAGACGCCGCCCAGGAAACCGGTCAATCCCGCCGTCGCCTCCCGCGCGGCCCTGCGGTAGGCCCGCAAGCGCTCGGTGAGCCCGTGGGTCACGATGGCGGCCAGCGCGAGTGGGACGGCGGCGACGAGGGTGACGGCGACGTCGATGCGGAGCATGACCGGGATCGCCAGCGCCGCGAACAGCGCCGCCGCCGCGACGTCGACCCAGCTGTCCACGAGCTCGATGAGGTCTTCGACGTCGTCGCGAAACACGGTGATCGCCGAGCCCGACCCTGCGACCGGCTTCCCGGCCTCGGGGCCTCCGCTGGCCAGCTGTGCTCGCATCATGTTCGTCCGGAGCAGGGCTTGGGTTCGTATCCACCACCCCGTCCACGCCATCACGAACGTGTAGAAGAGCCCTAGGCGAGTGACCTCGACGGCCATGACCATGGCGATCAACGCGCCGATGCTCCAGCCTGCGGGGGCCCCGCCCCCGATCTTGTCGAAGATCGCTCGCAACGCGAGGCCGAGGACGAGCGGGCTCGACCACCAGATCATCCACAGCACGACGCCGACCGCGAAGCGGGCGGGCTGCCACCGGGCGATCCGCCAGGTGAGGGCGGCCAGCCTCATCGCGAGACCTCCAGCGTCGATCTGTCGGCGCGGAGCAACGCCGCGAACCGCGAGGTCTCGTCGGCGGCCAGCGCGTCCCGGGCGCCGGACTCGACGATCCGGCCCTGGTCGACCACGACGACGGTGCCGGCCCGGGTGACCGACCTCAGGCGGTGCGCGATGACGATCGCGGTGCGCCCCTCGAGCAGGCGGTCGAGGGCGCGCTCGACGAGCTCGGCCGTGACCGGGTCGATCCTGGACGAGGCCTCGTCCAGCACGAGGAGCCCCGGGTCCCGCAGGAACGCGCGCCCCAGGCCGAGCAGCTGCGCCTGGCCGGCGGACAGGTCGGTACCCTGGCCGATCACGGTATCGAGCCCCGCCGGGAGCTGGCCAAGCCAGTCACGCAAGCCCAGGTCGTCCAAGAGCTCGACCAGGGTGGTGTCGGCCACGCCATCCTCGAACAGGGTGAGGTTGTCGCGGACGCTGGCCGAGAACAGCTGGACGTCCTGCGTGATGATCCCGACGCGCTGCCTCAGCTGGTGAGGGTCGGCGTCGCGCAGGTCGACGCCGCCCACGCGGACCGCTCCGGTGGTGGGGTCGAGCAGCCGGAGCGCGAGGCGCGCGAGGGTCGTCTTGCCGCTCCCACTATGGCCCACCAAGCCGACCACCTCGCCAGGCCGGATCGCGAGGCACACGTCGTGGAGGACGGGCCTGCCTTCGGCGTAGTAGAAGCTGACGCCCTCGAACGTGACGGCGAGCGCGCCCGCCGGCACCACCGCCCGCCCACCGGGGGGCAGCGCGGAGCCGGTGGCGAGCAGCTCGTTCATCCGGCTGGCGCCCGCGGCGGCACGCTGAACCTCTTGGAGCTGGTCGGCGATCAGCTCGACCGGGCGGCGCAGCACCTGCGTGTACTGGAACAGCAGGAACACCGTGCCGACGGTGATCAGGCCGCGCCGCTCGAGCATCCCCGCGCCGGCCAGCATCAGCAGGCCGCCGGCCGCGAAGAAGCCCATCGTCGCCATCTCGATCCCCGCCTGCGCGCGCCCCCTGCCCAGCGCGACGCGCAGAAGCCGGCCGCTGGAGCGCTCGTGGTGGTCCAGCGCGTGCGGCCCCGCGCCGAGGGCGCGCAGGTCCTCGGCCCCGTCCAACTGCTCGGCGACCACACCCATGACCGAGGCGAACGCGGCCCGTTCGGCGGCTGAGTGCGTCACCGCCCGGTCGCGGAGCCGCACCATGACAGCCAACCCGGCGGCGGCGAAGGCGGTCATCGCCACGCCGGCGCGCCAGTCCTCACGCGCGACCAGCAGCAGCGCGCCAGTCATGGTGACGGCCGCGGCGGCGACCTGGATCACGAACGTCGCGAAAAACGTCGAGATGGCCGTGGCATCGCCGTCCACCCGCTCGACGAGCGTCCCGGGCCGGGTCTCCGCGTGGTATCCCAGGTCCAGGCCGAGCACGTGCGCGAAGGCGCGCTCGCGCAGCTCGTTCGTGGCCTTCCACGACACCCTCGTCGCGATGTACGTCGTGACGACCGCCGCGGCTTGCGTGAGCAGGCCGATCCCGGCGTAGGCCCCGGCGATCACGACTAGGTCGGCGATCTTGGAACCCTCCGCGGCCCGGTCGACGAACGCTCTCAGCAGCTGCGGCCCCGCCAGCGGCACCGCTCCGCTGGCCGCGACCGCGACCGCGAGCAGGGCGACCACCCGGCGGTGCGGCCGCAGCATGTCGGTGAGCAGGCGCCAATGCGTGGCGCGAGATGAACGCATGGGTCAACCCGTTTTTCGGCGCGCGAAACCGCGCGTAGGGAAAAGGACGAGAAGCTACGAGGTGATGAGGTCGCCGCTCGGTGGCCCGCTGACCGACCTACCGAGCACGTAAGGGGTAACCGTGAGAATCAAGAGATGCACGGCCACCCTCCTTCTCGCATCTCGTGCATGCGTTCAAGACGAACAACTCAGGGTACGCGGCGGGACCGCACCGGTCAATGGTGTTCGGCCTAATGGCCAGGATTCGGCACGCATGCGTGCCGAATCCTGGCCATTAGAAGAGGCGGTACTCGCCGCGGGCGACGATCACGGCCGAGCCGCCGACCGTCACGCGTTCGACCTTCTCGGGCGAGCCGTTGGCGCGGGCGTAGAGGGTGGACGGTCTGCCGATCTCGGCGCCCTGGGAGATCTCGATCTGCTCCCCGAAGCCGATCCGGCCGTGGCGCGCGAGGTGCACCGCGAGCGGGCCGGCGGCCGAGCCTGTGGCCGGGTCCTCGGCGACTCCCAGAGCCGGCCCGAACATGCGCGTCTTCCAGCGCCGCCCCGCGCCGGCGAAGCAGTTGGCGCCCACGCCGGTCAGGTCAGCGAGCGCGCCGAGGTCGGGCCGCAGCGCCGCGACCGCCTGCTCGCTTGGCAGCTCGACGTAGACGTGCCGCGGCCCGTTCCGGTAGGCCTCGACGGGCAGGCCCGAGCGGTCGACGCCGAGGGCCTCGAGCAGCTCTGCCGCACGCTCGTACGGCTCCCATTGCGGGATCGGCTGCTCCATCCGGCCGAAGACGATCCGTGATCCCTCACGGTCCAGCTCGACCGGCACGACCCCGGCGCCGGTCTCCAACCGCACGGCCGCCGCCCCCGACTGCTCGCCCCACACGAACGCCGACCCGAGTACCGGATGGCCGGCGAACGGCAGCTCGTGGGTCGGGGTGAAGATCCGGATGCGCGCGTCACCGCCTTGCTCGGCGGGCAGGAAGAACACGGTCTCGGACAGGTTCAGCTCACGCGCCGCCCGCTGCATCCGCTCACCCGAAAGGCCCCGGCCGTCCAAGAACACCGCCAGCGGGTTCCCCTCCAACGGCGTATCGGTGAAGGCATCAACGACGACGTAGCGGTACATCAGGGCGCTCATGCTACGCGAGTGCCGGTATGATGTTTGCATGAACAAGCGTCGCGTCACCTTGAGCTTAGACGAGGACTTGGTCCAGTTCCTCGGCAGCATCGAGGGTAAGAGCATGTCGGCGGTGGCAAACGACGCGCTGCGCGAGGCCCTCGAAGGTGTCGCGCATCGCAGAGCCCTGTTGAGCTGGTTGGAGGAACTGAACGAGCGCTACGGCGCGCCGACACCGGAAGACTATGCCTGGGCTGATGAAGTGCTGGCCGAGGCCGCGGGTCTGCGGGACAGCGGGACGAGCGCGGCATGATCCCCCGGATCGTGCTGGACGCGACCGCCTTCGACGTGCTCGACACGATCAAGGGTGTCAAGGCCCGTGCCCTGATGGAGCGGACCGCCCTCGCGGGCGGCGATGTCTACTGCGCCGCCGTGACGCTTGCCGAGGTCTGCCGGGGCAGCGCGCGCACCCGGCGCGTCGAGGCGGCGCTCGTCCGCACTCGTGGAGGCAAACGCATCCGGGTCGTGCCCACGGACGAGGCGCTCGCCAAGCTCGTCGGCGACATCCTCCACAAGACGGGCTCGAACAGCGAACGGCTCGGCGATGCTCACGTCATCGCCGTGTGCGCGGACGCTGATGCGGCGGTCGTGTTGACCGGTGATGCCGACGACATCGCGGCGCTGGCGGTCGCCGTACCGGGCACGCGGATAGAGATCCGAGATCCGGCGAGGCGTTGAACGCCGGCACCGCGTGGGCGGGCGGGGCCTGGCGCCCGACGGGTTCTGCGTGACGACCGCGGCGTACGCGCTGGCTATCCCGTCGACGACGTTGTGGAAACACGTGAGGAGCTGCAGGCGGTGCCGATCCCGGCCGCGGTGGTCGAGGCGGTGAGCGAGGCGTACGGGGGGCTCGGCTCCGCAGGAGCGCTAGACTCCCGGCTCGCATGGCCTCGATGGGAAGGACTGCATTTTGAGCCTCTATGTCGCCGACCGGCTTGAGGCGCTCGCGGGCATGACGGCCGCTGACCTCGGGTGGCTGCTCGGCCGGGTCCCCGCGGTGACCGAGATGGTGCGGGGTGGCGGCCAGCTGGCGCTGTTCGGGATCCACCACATGCGCGGCCAGGGTGGCGAGAGGCCGTCGCTCGGGCGGCTCGCCGCGCTGCTGGCCTCCCCGGCGGGGATCGACCTCACCCTCTCGAGCCTCAACCGGTTCGAGTACCAGCTCGTCAGGCTCGCCGCCTGGCACGGGGGAACGCTGGGCAGGGAGCAGGCGCTGGCCGAGGCGGGACCAGAGGCGGGCGCGCTCCTCGACGAGAGCGCCGAGAGCCTCGCGCGGCTGCTGCTCAGCGACCAGGCGAGCGACTGGGTGCGGCTACGGCCGGGGGTCGCCGAGCTGATCCGGTTGCCGGGCGCCAGGGCGCGGGACTGGCTGGAGCACGAGACCAGCGACGCCCTCGCGTCGAAGATCCGGCGCCTCGGCGGGCAGACGCCGGCGCGCAAGGCCGAGCGCGTGGACGTGCTCGTGGCGCTCCTCCAAAGCCGTGAGGCGGTCCAGGCGGCGATCGCCGCGATGCCCGAGGAGGTGCGGCGCATCTTCTGGCTCCTTGTGGAGCATGGGACCCACCGCGTCCGTGACCTCGGCATCCCGTACTACCTGTGGTACGGGGCGAACACGCCGCTGCACTGGCTGGACCAGCGCGGGCTGGTCGGGGTGGACGCCCAGGACCAGGTCGCGTGGGTGTGGACGGACGTCATGATCGCGCTGAACGGGCGGCTGTTCGCCGACTGGTCGCCCGGGCCCGCGGTCGTTCACGACCCCCCGCCGCTCCAGGACGCGGCGGGGCTCCCGCTGGTGCTCGGCCACCTCGCCAGCCTGCTCGAGGTCTGGGCCGCCGAGCCCGCGCCGACGCTGGCCTCGGGCGCCCTTGGCGTGCGGCCGGTGCGGGCGGCGGCGAAGGCGCTGGGCCTGGCCGCGGGGGAGGTCGGGCTGCTCGCGCACCTCGCGATCGAGCTGCGGCTGCTCGGCAGGGTCCTGGTCTCGTCGAAGGGGAAGGGGCGGAACCGGGTCGACACCTGGGCTTGGGCGCCGACCGACCTCGTCGCCGCGTGGGAGGCGGAGGAACCAGCCCGCCGGTGGGCGTTGCTCATGCAGGCGTGGCAGGACAGCCCCAGCCTCAACGAGCTGCACGGGCTGCCGGAGCGCTGGGACCCCGCCGAGTCCAGCCGCGTGGCGCTGGTGTCCCGCATGCTGTTCCTGCGCCTGGTCGCCGAGGTCCCGCCCGAGCGCGGCCTGCCGGTGGCCGACCTCGCCGAGCATGCCGGCTTCGCGCACCCCATGCTCCTCGACGCGCAACGGGCGCGCGGGCTCGCCGAGGCCGCGCGGGTCCTCGGCCTGGTGCCCGCCACCGGGCCGGTGGGGCTGACGCGGCTCGGCCGGGCGCTGCTCGACAGCCCCGAGGCGGTCGAGGCCGCCCTGCCCGCCCCAAGGACCGAGTTCACGGTCCAGGCCGACCACACGGTCATCGCCCCGCCCGACCTCGCGGTGGGCATCACTGCCCAGCTTGAGCGCTACGCCGAGCTCGAGTCCGCGGCCGGCGCCAGGATCTACCGGCTGTCCGAGCGGAGGGTCGCCACGGCGCTCGCCGACGGCGACACCGCGGCGGAGATCCTCGCCTTCCTGGAGCGCCACTCCACCGTTCCTGTGGCGCAGAACGTCGCCCACCTGATCTCCGACCTCGAGCGGCGCCATGGCCAGCTGCGGGCGGGCAGCACGCAGTCCTACCTCCGCTGCGACGACCCGGCGCTGCTGACCGGGGCGATCGGCGTGAAGGCGGCGAAGCTGCACCTGCTCGCCCCCACGGTCGCGGTCTCGCCGCTGCCCGCGGACAAGCTCGTCGCCGCGCTCCGCACCCGGGGATTGCTGCCGGTCCTGGAGTCGCCGGGCGGCGCGATCTTGGAGCGGCCGGCCACGACCGCGGCGACCACGACGGAGAGCCTGCCACCACTGCGTGAGCAGCTCGTGCTTCCCGACGGCGCGGGATTGATCGCGCTCGCAAAGGCGATACTCGATAACTCATGATAGATTACGACAACCCGCTTATCGTGCAATCCGATCACACGATCCTCCTCGAGGTTGCCAGCCCCAAGGCCGCTGACGCGCGCGCCGCGCTCGCCCGGTTCGCCGAGCTGGAGAAGTCGCCCGAGCACGTCCACACGTACCGCATCACCCCGCTCTCGCTGTGGAACGCGGCGTCCGCCGGGCTCGGCGCGGGCGAGGTTGCCGAGACCCTGACCGGCTTCGCGAAGTACCCGGTGCCCGAGTCGGTGCTCGTTGAGGTGCGGGACCAGCTCGGCCGCTACGGGCGGCTGCGCATCGTCCGCGACTTCGACTCGGGGGCGCTGGCCCTCACGACGGCGGAGCCGGCGCTCCTCGCCGAGGTCAGCCGCGACCGCACGGTCGCCAAGCTGCTCGGCGACCGGCTCGACGGCAACCGGTTCGCGGTACGCCTCGGCGACCGGGGGCCGCTGAAGCAAGCCTTGCTGCGCCTCGGCTGGCCCGCCGCCGACGAGGCGGGGTACGTCGAGGGCGAGGCCCTGCCCGTCGAGCTGACCTGCGGGCTGCGCACCTACCAGAGCGAGGCCGTGGCGGCGTGGTGGGCCGACGGGTCGGCCGCGGGCGGGAACGGCGTCCTCGTCCTGCCCTGCGGCGCGGGCAAGACCGTGATCGGGCTGGCGGCGATGGCGCAGGCCGGCGTCCACACCCTGATCGTCGCCACCTCGATCCTGGCGGCGCGCCAGTGGATCGCGGAGCTGCGGGACAAGACCGCCGTCGACCCTGACCTCATCGGCGAGTACTCGGGTGACCGGAAGGAGGTACGGCCGGTCACGGTCGCGACCTACCAGGTCCTCACGTGGCGGGACCCGAAGGTGCCGGACGGCGCCGAGCTGGAGGAGGCGCACCCTCATCTCGCGCTGTTCAACACGCAAGCGTGGGGGTTGGTGGTCTACGACGAGGTCCACCTGCTCCCCGCCCCCGTGTTCCGCGCCACCGCGCAGATCCAGGCGGTGCGGCGGCTGGGGCTGACGGCCACGCTGGTGCGCGAGGACGGCAAGGAGCCCGACGTCTTCTCGCTGATCGGGCCGAAGCGGTACGACGCGCCGTGGCGGGAGCTTGAGGCGCAAGGCTGGATCGCCCCCGCCACATGCACCGAGGTGCGCGTCGACCTGGGCGACGACCTGCGCATGACCTACGCGACGGCGCCGCCCCAGTCGCGGTACCGGATCGCCGCGTGCGCACCGGCGAAGCTGCCGGTGCTCGACCGGCTGGTGGCCGAGCACGCCGCCGACCGGGTCCTGGTGATCGGCCAGTACCTCGACCAGCTCAAGGAGGTGGCGACGCGCTTGGATGCCCCGCTCGTCACGGGGCAGACCTCCCAGGCCACCCGGGAGGAGCGCTTCGCCCAGTTCCGCGACGGCGGCCTGCGCCTGCTCGTCGTGAGCAAGGTCGCGAACTTCTCGATCGACCTCCCCGAGGCGAACGTCGCGATCCAGCTCTCCGGCACGTTCGGCAGCCGCCAAGAGGAGGCCCAACGCCTCGGCCGCATCCTGCGGCCCAAGGCCAACGGCGGCCAGGCCCGCTTTTACTCCGTCGTCGCCCGCGAGACCATCGACCAGACCTACGCCGCCAACCGCCAGCGCTTCCTGACCGAGCAGGGCTACGGCTACACGATCCTCGACGCCGAGTGATTCCATGTATCTATGTGACCATACGGCGCTCTTCTGGATATGACCGACTACCGCTTGAGCAATGCCTGGGAACGCGAGCGCGAGCGCCTCGCCGGCATCGAGCGCATATTCGACTCCAGCACCATCCGGCATCTCGACGGCATTGGGGTCGGTGAGGGTTGGCGCTGCCTTGAGCTCGGCGCGGGTGGCGGCACGATCGCGGCGTGGCTCTGCGACCGGGTCGGCGCCAAGGGTCACGTCGTGGCGACCGACCTCGACACACGCTTCCTCACCGAGCTGGGGGCGCCCAACCTCGAGGTGCTCACCCACGACGTCACCACCGACGACTGCCCCGGCGAACCCTTCGACCTCATCCACGCGCGCGCCCTCCTCGAGTGGGTGCGAGACCGGGACGCCGTGCTGAAGCGGCTGGTGACCTGGCTCGCGCCGGGCGGCTGGCTCTTGGTCGAGGACTGCCAGTGGTCAGCCATGTACCCGATCGGACCGCCCACACCGCTCGACGCGACGCTGGCGGCCGTCTTGCAATGGTTGGCGTCCGGAGGCTATGAGCTGGACTTCGGGAGCCGCCTGCCCGCCGCGTTCGGGGCGCAGGGCCTCGTGGACGTGGGCAGCGAGGGGCGGACCGTGCTCGCCCGCGGCGCCTCGCCTGAGGCGGCCTTCTACCGGCTGAGCGTTGAGCAGCTGCGCGGGCCCGTCGTGGCCTCGGGATTGATCGTGGACGTGGTGGTCGACGCCGCGCTCGAGCTGCTCGCGGACCCGGCGTTCGCCACGATGATGCCCTGCCTCGTGTCGACCTGGGGGCGCATGCCCGCCTGAGCCGCGCGCTGCTCGACCCGGCTGAACAGCCACGTCAGCGAGAGCAAGGTGAGCGTCAGCGTCGCGAGCCAGACGGGGCGCAGCATCCACCACCAGGCGGTGCCCACCGGGACGGCGGGCCAGAGGCCGGGCAAGACGACGGCCAGGATGACGAGGACCAGCGCGGGCAGGTGCCACAGGTAGAGCGTCATCGCCACCCCGTTGACCGCGACCACCGAGTGCCAGACCCGGGGCCGTCGCAGCCATGCGTTCGCCCGCCGCCGCAGCACCAGCGCGAGCCCCACCTGCGCGACGCCGAGCGCGAGCAGCGCGGACGTCGGCGGCGTCGAGTTCGTCCTGCCGTAGTGGTCGAAGCCCACCATGTTCACCGCGTAGAGCCCCGGCCAGACCAACGCGAACGCCGTCCCGGACCCGGCCGCGAACAGCGCCCACCCCGCCCGCGGCGTGCGGACGAGCCGCCCGTCCTGCCACCAGTAGCCCAGCTGGTGAAGGAGCATCCACACCCACAGGCAGTTGAGCCAGCCGATCAGTGGGATGCGAAAGCCCAACCGCGCCACGTCGGTGGCCACCACGAGCGCCGTCAGGGTGGCGACTGCCCGCCACCGGCGCCGGTCGTGCACGCGAAGCGTGAGCGGCACGGCCGCGACGACCACCACGTACACGACCAGGAACCACAGCGGCCCCGCCGGGTACCACACGCTGACGCGGAGCACCTCAGGGTCGAGCCCCGCCAGCGCGAGGACCGCGAGCAGCACCGCCCAGCACGCGACCAGCACGGCGGCGGGGGCCAGCAGGCGCCGCGCCCGCCCCTTCAGCCACACCGCATAGCCGGTCCCGCGCCGCGTCGCCGAGCGCCACGACGCCGCGTTCGCGTAGCCTCCGACCAGGAAGAACAGCGGCATGACCTGGAACAGCCACGTGAGGTACTGCGTCTGCGGCGCAAGCGTCAACAGGTTCCCCGCCTCCAGCACCCCGTCGGCGTACGCCACGACGGCGATCAGCCAATGGCCGTACACGACCACACCAATCGCCAACACCCGCAGCAAGTCGACGTACCGATCCCGATCACGCATGGAGCACAGCGTCAGCCCCGCGCGCGCTTGTCTCGATCCCGCCAGCAGGCGGCCTGAGGGTAAGGACGCCCCTACCTTGCCGCGGCGGTAGGGGCGCCAGCTCGGGGGTCGGCCCAGGCCCGCCGCGGCGCGCTGCTCATGCAGTGCCTTGATCTTCAGGGCGGTGCGCTCAGGGTGCTGGGTGATGTCGGCCCAGGTCACGATCTCGAATGCCCAGCCGTCGGCCTCAAGGGTGCCGCGGCGGGCGCCGTCCAGGCCCCGGCGGCCCGGCGGGTGCCACCGAGCGCCGCCGAACTCGGGGATCAGTGAGCTATCCGGCAGGCAGGCGTCGACGACCGTCCCCCGGACGACCTCCACACCCCACTCGGGGAACAGCCCGACGTGAGCTAACGCGGCGGCCAGCCGCCGTTCGCCCTCGCCGCCCTGATCCAGCAGGCCCTGGTCGAACATCCGCTTGATCTCGACGGCCCCGCGGTGCTTGCCCAACTGCTCCGCATCCTCACGCAGACGCGGCAGGCTGACGAGACCGGCGCGGCGGGCATCGTCGATCGCGTCGAGCAGCCGCCGACCCCGTACACGCCGTGCGTAGTCACAGTTTTCCTCCGTATACGGAGGAAAACTGCAGTTACCGGCACTGCATGCCCGTGAAGGTCGGGCCAGCCCTACCACGGTCCGCCGGTCACCGGGATGTTGAGGCGGCGATGGGCTTCGTACCGTCGCGGTATGGAACAGCTCGCGGACGCGGTCTTCTCGCTCTCCGGCCTTGCCGCGTACGTCGTGATCGGGCTGGTCGCGTTTGGGGAGGCCGCCGCGTTCGTCGGGCTCTTCTTGCCTGGCGAGCTCGCGCTGATCGCGGGAGGCGTCCTGGCGGCACAGGGCCGCGCCTCGCTCGGCGTCATGGCCGCCGTCGGGTGCGGGGCGGCGATCGCCGGTGACGCGGTCGGCTACGAGATCGGCCGCCGGTGCGGGCCGCGGCTGCTCTCCTCCCGCCTCGCCGCCCGATATTGGCTGGCGATCGCCGAGGCGCAGCGGGCGCTTCGCCGGCACGGCCCGCTCGCGGTCTTCGCCGGCCGCTGGACGACCGTGCTGCGCGCGACCGTGCCCGCGCTCGCGGGGATGGCCGGGATGCCCTACCGCACGTTCGCGCTGTGGAACGCCCTGGGCGGCGTGACCTGGGGGGCCGGCTGCGTGCTGATCGGCGACGCGGCCGGCGCGTCGTTCCACGCGGCTCACCGGGTGGTGGGCAACGCGTCCTGGGTGGCGCTTGGCCTGCTGCTGGCCGCCTTCGTGGCACATCGGGTGTGGAAACGCCAACGCCGGGGAGGCCGGGCGGAACTACCATCCGAGCCATCGGAACAGAATCCACAGGCAACGGTGGGATGCGCTCAAGGCCCACGCTCGCAAGCCTGACGGCCCACGTCGTCGCGCGGCCGTTCGTGACGCTGTTCTGGGCTATCCCGGTGCTCGCCGGGCTGCTTGCCGGCGCCGTGGTGACCGCCGCGGCCCGGCTCGGCCTGGCGCTGCTGTCGGCTCGGCCGCTGCGCGGGCGGCTGCCGCGGGCGATCCGGCGGATCGCCGGATCCCGGGCGGGGGTGGCCGGCGCGTGCGTGATCGCGCCGTTCATCATGGCGTGGCGGGTGGGCGCGCGGCGTGAGCGCGCCGCCGCGAGCCGTGCCGGTGGGTCCCCGGTCGGGGAGGACTACCGGCCCTTGCGCTCCCGTGGCTACCGGTCCCACGCCATGGTGCTGGCCACCGATCCGGCGAGCTGGTTCGACGCCGCCTACCTGCTCATGGCCCCGCTGCTCGGTCTCGTCGGCCTGGCGGTCGTGTTCGTGATGATCGGCGGGGTGGCCCTGATCGTGGCGGCGGTGATCGAGCCGAGCCTGGTTCCGCAGAACCTCCCGCCATGGTGGGTGCGAGTAACCCTGGAGAACGTACCGGCGGCTGGCACGCTCGGCGTCATCTTCGTCGGGCTCGTCCTGGGGATCGGAACGGCGGTCGCGACCGGCGCCGGGCAGATCGGGCTGGCGCGGATGCTGCTCGACCCACACCGCGAGACCCGGCTGCAGGCGGAGGTCGAGGAGCAGCGCTCGCTGCGCCAGATCGCGGTGGAGGCCGCCGAGGCCGAGCGCCGCCGGATCGAGCGAGACCTGCACGACGGTGCCCAGCAGCGCCTGACCTCCCTCGCGCTGACGTTGGGGATGGCCCGCCACCGGCTCGCCACGGACCCGGAGGGGGCGGCCGAGCTGCTCGCGCAGGCGCATACCGACGCGAAGGAGGCGCTTACCGAGCTCCGGAGCCTCGCGCGGGGCATCCACCCGACGCTGCTCACCGAGCGGGGCTTGGAGCCCTCGCTCATGGCGTTGGCTCGCCGGGCGGGCGTCCCGGTCGAGGTCGAGGTGACCCTCGCGGACCGGCCGCCGGCCCCCATCGAGTCCGCCGCCTACTTCCTGGTCGCCGAAGCGCTGACCAACGTCACCCGTCACGCGAAGGCGGGCGGCGCGTGGGTGACGGTGGCGCAGCACAACGGCGCCTTGACCGTCGAGGTCCGTGACGACGGGTGTGGCGGCGCGGACGCCGCGAGGGGCACCGGCCTCGCCGGGCTCGCCGACCGCGTCGCCGCGCTGGACGGCCGGTTCGAGCTGCACAGCCCCGACGGCGGCCCGACCGTGATCTCAGCGGAGCTTCCGTGCGCGTCGTGATCGCCGAGGACGCCGTCCTGCTGCGGGCAGGGCTGGTCCGGCTGCTCCAGGACGCCGGGCATCAGGTCGTCGCGCAGGTCAGCGAGGCGCTGCCGCTGATCGCCGCCGTCGACCGGCATGCGCCCGAGCTGGCGATCGTGGACGTCCGCATGCCCCCGACCCACACCACCGAGGGCCTCCAGGCCGCGATCGAGCTCCGCACCCGCAAGCCGGCCACCGCGGTGCTCGTCCTGTCGCAGTACGTCGAGGTCGACTACGCGAGCGAACTGCTCGCCGACAACGCCGCCGGTGTCGGCTACCTGCTGAAGGACCGGGTCGCCGACGTCGGCGACTTCCTCGACGCGGTCGACCGGGTCGCCTCGGGCGGGACCGCGATCGACCCCGAGGTCGTCGTCCAACTGCTCGGCCGGCGCCGCCGCCGTGACCCGCTCGACGCGCTGACGCCGCGCGAGCGCGAGGTGCTCGCGCTGATGGCCCAGGGCGCCAGCAACACCCGCATCGCCGAGACCCTCGTCGTCACCAGTGGCGCGGTCGAGAAGCACATCCGCAACATCTTCACCAAGCTCGGCCTGCTGCCCGACGGCAGCGACCACCGCCGCGTCCTCGCCGTCCTCACCTACCTCCGCGGCTGACCGGCGGGTAGCTTGATCGCGTGTTGCGGCAACTCGCGGTTCGGGTACTCAAGAAGCTCGTTCGGTTCACGACCAGGGCTCATCTGGTGCGTACGGCCATCTCCCAATTCATCGAGGGCGAGCAGCGCCTCGCGATCGGCGAAGCGATCGCCGAAGGCTATCGACGCGTTCCGCAGACCGACGAGGAACTCGACGCCGCCACCGCGGCCGCGATCCGATCCATCCACGAGGAGCCGTGGTGACCGACTTGCGGCGCGGGGACATCTGGTGGGGTGAAGCGGGCAGCCCCGCTGAGCTAAAACCTGTTTCGCGGACGCATGCGTCCGCGAAACAGATCTTAAGGTCAACGCCAGTCGCTCAACAGCTACGGGAACAAGGCGCAAGTCCCGCACGCCGGCTCGGGGTCCGAGGGCGCAGCCCTCATTACCCCTCGATGGTAGAGAGGTAGCGGGAGGCGGAGCGGTGGAGGGCCGCCTTGGCGTCGGAAGGCACGATCCGGCCCCACCAGGCGCCGTAGATGCGCTCGAAGGGGTAGGGCTCGGTCAGCTTGACGGCTCGGCGGACGGTGTCGGGACGCTCGGGGATGAGGTTGGGGTAGCTGTACATGAAGCTGACGTAGCGGCGGTCCATCACGACCTGCAGGATGTCGCCGGAGAGCAGGGCGCCGCCTGGCGCGCCGGCCCAGTGGAGGACGGTGCCGCCCGCGAAGTGCACCGCGCAGTTGAGCAGGGTGATGCCCTCGCCGAGCGCGAGGGTGTCGCCCTCCCAGAACACGACGTTGTCCGTGTGGGGGGTCCACTGGCGGTCGGCGGCGTGCAGGTAGACCGGCACGTCACCGAAAGCGTGGCTCCACTCGACTACGCCTGAGTAGTAGTGCGGGTGGGAGACCGCGATCGCCGCGATCCCACCCAGCTGGTGGACCCGGGCGATCGTGGCGTCGTCGATCAGCGTGATGCAGTCCCACAGGATGTTCCCGCCAGGCGCCTGCAAGAGCAGTGCCCGCTGGCCGATCGCGAACGCCGGCTCGGTGCCGATGCCCCACAGCCCCGGCCCTTCCTCCTCGATCCGGTTGCGATGGTCGCGGCGGAGCTCCTCCAGCGTCGTCCACTCCTGCCCGTCCCACCGCACGTACTGCCGCTCATCGGTACAGATCGGGCAATCGTCACGCGGCCCGGCGTACTGGACCCCGCACTGGACACAGATCGGAAGGCTCATCGCCTCACCCTACCCAGCATCCAGGCAAAGCCAGCCTGGCTGAGCGCGGCGCGCAGGCCCCAAGGTGCGCGGGCGAAGAGCATGAGCATCGTGGTCGCAAGCGCCTGGGCGGAGCCGGCGCCGGACAGGTAGCCGCTCATGCGGACCATGGGCAGGTCGAAGAACGCGCCGAAGAACGTGCGGAGCTGGGCGCCGTCGAGCAGCAGCAGCGCCTCGAGGCCCAGCTCGTGGAGCGCCCGCTGCCGCACGAGGTCGTCGGGCCACACGGCCGCCCACCCGGCGGCGGCCACGGACGCCGGGCTCGCGCCTCTCGCCTGGAGGGCGGAGGCGAGCGCGGAGGCGAGCCGGGGGGCTCTCTGGAGGGCGGCGCCGACCTGGTAGCCAGTCGCCGGGTGGACCATGCCGGCGGCCGCCCCATACCCGACCACCCGCTGGCGCCGTGACGGGAGCGGCTGGCCCATCGGGAACAGGCAGCGCTCGACGGCGAGGATCTGCGTGGGGGCAACCCCCGCCGCGCCGAGCCGGCGCCGCAAGCGCGCCTCTAGGACGTCGAACCCTAGGGCTGGCCGCCGGGCCAGTGACGTCTCTTCGACGAAGAACCGCCCCCCACCGAGGTCCATCGCGTACAGGAACGTCCCGTCTGCGGAGGTGTCCGGGAGGTGATCGTCCCGGTAGTCCATCAGCACCATCGACCCGGGCTCCACCGGCGGCGCGGAGAAGTGCCCGAGCACGCCGTACGCGGCCTGGTAGGCCGGGCCCGTGGACACATGAGACAGCAGGGCGGGGCGGTGCCCGCTGGCGTCGATCACCAGCCGTGCCGGCAACCGGGCCCCCTCCGCCGTCGTGACCACCGATCCGGCGCCGTCGTGCTCGACGTGGGCGGCCTTGCCTGCCCGCAGGCATCCCCCGCCTCGCGCGACGCGCTCTAGTAGGCAGTGTCGCAGGCGGTGATTGTCGAGCCGCCCGTAGGCGCGGGCGATGCGGCGCGGCGTGGGCTCGCCGAGATGGACGGTCGCTTGCGGCCAACGCATCGCGAGGGCCTGGCCAAGACCGAGCGGCGCGAGCTCGTCCTCCCAGATCCCGTAGGTGTTCGGCCACTCGGCATCGAAGTCGAGGCCGAGCACCGATACGCACAAGCCGATGTCACAACAGGCCGCGGCGGCGGCCAGCCCGGCCGGCCCATTTCCGACGATGAGCACGTCGTCTCTTGCCACCTGCGCTCCCAGCGACACGTTCTTACAGGGAGTTGAGACGTGTCACTCCCCACGTTCGGAGTCCGGGGCATGATAGTGGCGTGATGCGACAGGTTCTGTGTCCTGTCTTGGTTGGGCGCGACGAGGAGCTCTCGACGCTCGCGACCGCGCTCAAACGCGCGGGAGAGAGGATTGGGGGCACGGCGTTGCTGCTCGGCGACGCCGGCATGGGCAAGTCTCGGCTTGCCCGTGAGCTGTGCACGGTCGCACAGGACTGCGGGTTCACGGTGCTCGCGGGGCGAGGCGTTCCCGGGCGCACCAGCGCCTACCGTGCGCTCGCGGAGGCGCTGCTCGGCGCGCTGCGGGGGCGTGACCTCCCGCTTACCCCCGATCTCGACCCGTTCCGCCCCGCCCTCGGCCGCCTCGTGCCGGAATGGCGGTCAGGCGAGGCGCCCATGGTCGAGGGATCCGACGTCGTGCTCGCGGAGGGTATCGTCCGCCTGCTCAGTCACCTCGCGGGTGACCAGGCCTGCCTCCTCGTGCTCGAGGATCTCCACTGGGCCGACCCCGAGACCCTCGCGGTCGTGGAGTACCTCGCGGACAACCTCTCCGGCGAGCCGGTGCTGTGCCTGGTGACGATCCGCACTGGTGAGGGCAGCGTCGCCGAGCGTATGGCCTGGTCGATGCGGTCACGCCGCGCGGCGACACTCGTCGTGCTGCCCCCGCTCGGCAGCACCGATACCGAGACGCTGGCGGCTGCTTGCCTGGAAGTACCGCAACTGCCCCCCGCCATCGGCTCGCTCGTGCGGCAGCGGTCTGAGGGCGTGCCGTTGCTGATCGAGGACCTGCTGGCGGCCATGATGGGGAGCGGCGCGCTGCGCCTGGACGGCACCTCGTGGATCACCGGGGCAGCGTTGGAGACCGTCGTCCCTGCTTCGTTCGTCGACATGGTCGAGACGCGGCTGGACGCGCTGGGCGACGAGCCACGCCGGGTACTGCACGCGGCTGCCGTATTGGGGCGCGCGTTCGACTGGCGGTTGCTCCCGGCGCTGACCGGGTTCGCGGAGCAGGTGGTGGTCGATGCGCTTCGCCAATCGGTCGAGGCCCAGCTGGTGATCGCGAACCCCGATTTCCGCTTCCGCCACGCCCTGACCCGTGACGCGGTCCTTCACGGGCTGCTGCCGCCTGAGCGGTCGGACCTGTGCCGGCGCGGGCTCGAAGCCGTCGAGGCCGCTCACCCAGAGCTCCCGGGGGAATGGTGCGACCTCGCCGCCAACCTGTCGGAGACGGGAGGCGAGGTCTCACGAGCGGCCAGCTACCTGATCCAAGGCGGCCGGCGCGCGCTCGCGGCGGGGGCACTGGCGACAGCGGAGGCGGCGTTGCGGCGCGCTCGCGGCCTAGGGAGCGCCGATGCCGCCCTTTTGAGCGCGGCCGACGAGGCGCTCACCGAGGTGTTATCGCTAGCCGGCAAGATCGACGAGGCGTTTCTGGTCGGCGAGGCGCTCCTCGCCCGGCTCGGGCCCACCTCGCCCGCGCTCGAAGCGATTCACCTTCGCCTCGCTCAAGCCGCCGCGGGCGCCGGCCGTTGGGATGACGCCCGCCGCCATCTCGACCACGCTCGCCATCTCGCTGGCGCAACCATGCGGCAGGTTGGCACCGACGCCCTGGCCGCCTACATCGCGATTGGCGAAGACCGCGTGGACGAGGCGGAGGTGTTGGCCAGCACGGCGCTGGCGGCCGCAGAGGAGGCGGGCCTCCCCGACATCGCCTGCCAGGCGCTGCAGGTGCTCGGCCGGTGTGCCCGCACCCGCGACGTCGACGAGGCCGAGGCGGCTTTCAAGCGGGCGCTCTGGATCGCCGAGGAGCACGGGCTCGCCCTCGCCCGCTTGGGGGCGCTTCACGAGCTGGGAACGATCGACCTGTACACCACGGGACGCACCGACCGGCTCGCGCTGGGCGCTGAGCTTGCCCGCAACACCGGCGCGCTCCTCGACGGCGCGAAGATCGACTACCACCTTGGGATCGTCCAGCTCGTTCGCCACGAGCTCGACCAGGCGGCCATGACGCTCGAGCGTTGCGTCACCTCGGCCAAGCGGTTCCGCTTGGGGACGTTGCTCCCCAGCGCGCTCGCGCACCTCGCCATGGTTCACGCCCACGCCGGCAGGCGCGAGGAGTCCGATCGTTTGACCGAGCAGGCGCTGGCCGATCCCTCGTGTGACGTGAACGTGCGGGTGATCGCGCGGTTGGCCCGAGCCTGCCAGGCGCTGAACGAGGAGAACCGCGGCCTCGCGTGCTCCGAGCTCGAGTGCGACGCCCATCTGATCGGGGAGCTGTCGGGGGCGATCAACTCTCCGTACTGTGGGATGCGCGCGCTTGTGGCGATGGTCGAGGACCAGGACGGCGAGTCCGCCTGTAAGGACGCTCGCGCCGCCGGGGCGCTCCTTGTCCCGGTGAACCGCTCGCTGATCGGGCTCGCCGAGGCGGTCGCCCTCGGGCGGGCCGGGCAGCACGCCGGGGCCGCCGCCGCCCGGGCGAGCAGCGAGGGGGCGTTCGTCTCGCATGACTGGTTCCGCTACATCGCCCGACGCCTCGTCGCCGAGATGGCGCTCAAGGACGGATGGGGTGAGCCGGCGCTCTGGCTTGAGGAAGCGTGCACCTTCTTTCGTAACGCCGGGCTTACCCACGTGGTACGCGCGTGCGAGCGGCTGCTCGGTGGCGGCCGGACACAGGTCGGGGGTCTTAGCGAGCGCGAGATCGAGGTGCTCAGGCTCGTCGCCGCGGGCAAGACGAACCGCCAGATCGCCAGCGAGCTTCACCTTTCTGAGCGGACCATCGACCGGCACCTGTCCAATATGTTCATCAAGCTCGGCGTCACGAGCAGGGTTGCCGCCACGGCTTTCGCACTGCGCGAGGGCCTTGCTTAATTCCGCAGCACGTTTCCATATCATGTAAAGATATTGGAAAACTTCACAGCCTTGGGTAATTAGGCCCACACGTTCGGTAGATGGAGGGGTGGGTAATTCCCCCGATGCGGGGAGGCCACTTACCCCCTATCGTGAATCTCGCGGGTCGGGCAACGGAGCGCGAATCCCTTCACGCTCGCCAGTGGTGCCTCGTGGTAGCCCCTGGTGGAGCGGTGGCCGGTTAGGCGGGCAAGCGGGCGGAACGACGGCGGCCATCGCTCCACCAGGAAGGCAGCGCATCCCCGGGATCGGGGGCTGTCAGCGCGAAGCGCGCGTAGTAACCCGAACGGCCGGGACCGCTTGCGCGAGCCGGTGGATGTCACTGCTATCGGCCGTAACAACTATCCCGCCCCCGCGCAGTGCGCACACGGCCACGACATGCGCGTCGACCATATCCGAGCTGTCTGCTCCCGCGCCATGGAGCACTGCTCCTACCTGCCGGGCGAGTCTGAAGTCGGTCGGGACGATCCTGACCGAAGGTCGCTTACCACTGGTCGGATCGTGGCGGGCTACAGCAGCCTCGACACGCCGAGTCCGAGGGACGCCCCGGCACACCTCCGCGCAGACGACCGCAGGCAACAACACAGCCCGCTGTCGAGCCAGCGCCTCGTGGAGCAACCCCTGCAGCTGAGGCGATAGCCTCGACTCACAAAGCGCGTCGAGGCCGTCTGCGTCGAGAACGAGGGGAACGATCACGACCCACCGTGCCCGTCAGTGATCCCGTCGGCCTCGTCCCAGGCGGCGCGTGCCCATGCCATGGCCTCCTCGGAGGGCGGACCGTGCTTCTCTTCCATCTCGTCGAGCCACTCATCCAGAGCAGCGAGGTGGGCGAGCCGCTCGACGTGCTCTTTGAGTGCCGCGTTGACCACGGTGGCAATATCCTCGATGCCGAGGAGGCGTGCCTCCTCAACGATCTCTTCGTTCACCATCGCGGTGATCTCGTGCTGTGCCATACCGTTCAGAGTAAGCGGGATTGGGAATCTGTCGAATCCTTATCCACAGTTCACCATCGCACTGTTCTCCCTGGCGCGCTTGGTCGTAACTACGGTTTCTACTCTGGGCTTTGCCTCGCGTTGTCCGGTACGGTCCCCCACCGACTGCGAGACCGACATGGCCAGGGGGAAATGCGATGCCAGCATCGACCAGGCGGCGGGTCGAGGAGCCGACCGCGGACCTCGTCCGCCGGCGGAACTCGATCGAGCGGCTGAAAGAGGAGAAGTTTCCCCTCGACATCATCGACGAGCTGCCACAGCTCATCGCGCTCGGCTACGAGGCGGTGCCCGAAGAGGACATCGTGCGCCTCAACTGGTGGGGGCTCACCCACGACAAGCCGAAGGTCGGGACCTTCATGGTCCGCATCAAGGTCTCGGGAGGGCAGCTCACGCCCGTGCAGCTCCGCGGCGTCGGGGAGATCTCCCAGGAGTACGGGGACAACTACGGCGAGCTGACGACCCGCCAGGGCCTGCAGCTGCACTCCGTGCGGCTCGACGAGCTGCCCGTCGTGCTCGACAGGATCAGGGCCACGGGCCTGACGACGGTGGGTGGTGAGGGTGACACGGTCCGCAACATCACGGGCTGCCCGGTCGCCGGCATCCTGCCCGGCGAGGTGTTCGACGTCCGGCCCGTCATCCAGCGGGCGGCGAAGTACTTCTACGGCAACCGCGAGTACTCGAACCTGCCCCGCAAGCACAAGTACACGATCAGCGCCTGCCCGGGCCAGTGCAACGCGCCCGAGATCAGCGATGTCGCGCTGGTCGGCGCGATCAAGGACGGCCGCCAGGGCTTCGCGGTCCTGGTCGGCGGGGGCCTGTCGAGCACCCCGCGCCTGGCGCGTGACCTGCGCGCATTCGTCCCGGCGGACAGCGCGATCGAGGTCTTGCGGGCGATCACCGACGTCTGGCAGACAGACCTGCGCTACCGGGTCAGCCGCGCGAAGGCGCGGATCAAGTTCATGGTCGACCACTACGGCGCCGATGGCGTGCGCGCGAAGGTCGAGGAGCGGCTCGGCTACCCGCTGGAGGATCTCCCCGCCCCCCTCCCGCTCGGCGGGTCCGACCACCTGGGCGTCCACCCGCAGAAGCAGGACGGCCTGGTCTACGCCGGCTTCTCCATCCCGATGGGCTGGATGCGCGGCGACCAGATGATCGCGGTCGCCGACCTGGTCGGGGGCATCGGAGGCGCCGACCTGCGGCTCACCCGCCAGCAGGACGTGATCGTCGGGAACGTCCCGGAGCGCCAGCTCGACCACCTGCTGGGCGGGATGCGCGACCTGGGCTTCCCGATCACGCGGAACAAGGTCTACGGCAACTCGATCGCCTGCACCAGCCACCGCTTCTGCAACTACTCCGTCGCCGAGACGAAGGGCAAGCTCGAAGAGATCCTCGCCGCGTTCGAGGCGAACTTCGGCGAGCAGGTCGCCGACCTCGGTGTGTTCATGGACGGCTGCCCCCACGCGTGCGCCCACCACTGGGTCGGCGACATCGGGCTGCAAGGCACGACGACCACGGATCCCGCCACCGGCCTGCGCGTCGAGGCCTACGACGTCACGCTGCGCGGAGGGCTGGGCGAGAAGGCGGCGATCGGCAAGCCGCTGATGCGCCGCGTGCCGACAGACAGGATCACCGGCGTGCTCGTCCAGCTCGTCGGCGCGTGGCTCGCTGAGAAGGGCGCAAAGAACGGCCACGCGTACACGTTCCGCGACTTCTGCGACGAGTCCTCCGACGAGCGGCTGAAGGCGTTCGCCTCGGCCGAGGCTCCGGCGGAGAACCGCAACCCGGACGGCCGGGTCATCCGCATCCCAGGAACGCTCTTGGAGCTGACCAACGGCAACGACGCCGTGGAGGTGCGGGTCCGGACCGTCCGGGAAGCGCTAGAGGTGCTGGCCCGGTTGCACCCCCGGCTCACCGAGTACCTGCTCGTCTCGCCCGGCCGCGTCAATCCTGCCGTCAACCTCTACATCGGCGAGGAGGACATCCGTGCCCTCGGGGGGCTCGACGCGCCGCTGGAGGCGGGCCACGAGCTGACGATCCTGCCCGCCCTCGCTGGAGGATGACCATGCAGACCGCGTTCGACGACCTCGAGATCGGCGAGATCGCCCTGGACCTGGACGACCAAGAGCCCGAGGACGTGATCGCCTGGGGCCTTGAGACGTTCGGCGACCGGGTCGCCATCGTGACCGCCCTCCAGCCGGACGGCATGGTCGTGCTCGACATGGCCTACCAGATCAAGCCGGGCATCCGCGTCCTGACCGTCGACACGGGCCGGCTGCCGAGGGCCACCCTCGACTTCGTGGACAAGGTCCGCGCCCACTACCCACTCGCGCGGCTGGAGGTGCTCACCCCCGACGAGCGGGAGGTCGGCGCGATGGTGCGCCGCAACGGCCTCGACCTGTTCCGCGAGTCCGTCCCGCTGCGCCTGCTGTGCTGCCAGATCCGCAAGGTCCGGCCCATGTTGCGCGCGCTGGAGGGCCTCGACGCGTGGTTCACCGGCCTGCGCCGCGACCAGTGGGCGTCGCGGGCCGCGATCCGCAAGGTCGAGCTGGACCACGACCACGACGGGATCGTCAAGCTCAACGCCCTGGCGGACTGGTCGAAAGAAGAGGTCTGGGACTACATCCACGACTGCGGCGTGCCCGTCCATCCCTTGCACGCCGAGGGCTACACGAGCATCGGCTGCGAGCCGTGCACCCGCCCCGTCCAGGCCGGCGAGGACGACCGCGCCGGCCGCTGGTGGTGGGAGGTCAACGCGCCCAAGGAGTGCGGGATGCACTGCCCGATCGAGACCGGCGGCTTCGAGCACGAGGTTCACGCCATCCTCGGGGACGCCCACGGCCATGCGCACTGACACCCCGGCGCCGGCCATCCGGCTAGA
>Ga0187893_10000115_pt1 | contig 176963 bp, 177 predicted proteins | sample MA1701074metaG_FD_139574 | JGI IMG/M metagenome (GOLD analysis project Ga0187893, IMG submission 139574) | White microbial mat communities from a basaltic lava cave in the Kipuka Kanohina Cave System on the Island of Hawaii, USA - MA170107-4 metaG ...
CATGGGCACCTTCCAGGACATCACCTCCATGGATCGCATCCTCTTCGCCGTCTTCGTCCACGAAAACAAATCACAAGGGATCGCTACCCCTTTCCTGCTGACACAAAACAATTGACGTTACCCTCCCTCGGGGCGCGGCCTAAATGCGCGCCTCGTGCGCCCGCTCGCGATGCCGCGACTCACCAAATCCGCGATGCCGTTTCGTTTCTGCGCGTCGTGGGATAAGTCGGATCGTTCGGGCGCCGGTCGTGGCGGCGCGCCAGTGTCCGCACCTGTGATGAAAGCGGATTTGGTGTCTTATCGCGCCATCTCGGAGCGGGCATTAGTCTGTAGGATCCTGTTCTTGCTCGATGCACCTATCGCCTGAAACATGCGGTTCGGCTGCTGTCGGCTGCGCACTGCTTCGGAGGCGGCCATGAAAACGCGTCGCGCGCTTCTCGCAGTCATCGCCATCGTGCTGCCCGTCCTGTGCTCGAACGTTACGGGCGCCGACGCCGCCGAGATCAAAGTCTTTACCGCACGAGCGATCGCAACCGTTTTGGACAAGATCGGTCCCGAATTCGAGCGCCAGACCGGTCACAAGCTCGACGTGATATCCGGATTCGGCCCCATCTTCATGCGTCGGATCAATGCCGGCGAGCCCTTCGACGTTTTCGTCAGCACACCCGCCACGATGGAGGGGTTGTTCAAGGAGGGAAAGCTTATCGCGCGCACCAATCTCGTGCGCTCGGGGACCGGCGTGGCGGTGCGCGCGGGAGCGCCCAAGCCCGACATCAGCTCGGTCGAAGCATTCAAGCGCGCGCTGCTCAACGCGAAGTCGATCGGCTATCTGAGAGTCGGCGGAGTGCCGCAACTTGTCGATCGGCTTGGATTGGCGGATGCCATCAGATCGAAAGTCACCATCCCGGATACCGATGCCGTGTCCGAGCTCGTCGCTAAGGGCGAACTCGAGCTCGGCGTCGTCGTCATCACCCAGATACTGACGACGCCGGGCGTCGAGCTGGTCGGACCGCTGCCGCCCGAGATCCAATTTTATACGGTGTTCGTCGCCGGAATCAGCGCCAGCTCCAAAGCGCCGGACGCGGCCCGAGACTTGCTCAAGTTTCTAACCGGTCCAACGGCCATTCCGGTCATCAAAGCCCAGGGTATGGAGCCGGGCTGAAAATCGGCCGCCGGCTGCATGGCCCGTTCTCTTGCATCCAAGCGCCGCCTCCGGGTGTATTGTTCCGGCATGTTGCGGTGGCCGGAAACCGCGCAGCCGCTGCGTAGAATGGAGACCGACGCGCACGTGGCCGAAGAGGGCGGATTCGACTACGAGGCTGTCCTCGCAGCGTGCGCGCGCGGCGAAACTGCCGCGCTGCGCCTGCTCTACGACCGCGATGCCCCGCGGCTCCTCGGGGTGGCGATGCGGATCGTGCGCCAGATCGAGCTCGCGGAGGACGTGGTGCATGATGCGTTCGTGCAGATCTGGCGCGGCGCCCGGACCTTCGATCCGGCGCGGGGTGCGGGCCGCACGTGGGTGTATAGCGTGCTGCGCCACCGCGCGCTCAACGCGGTGCGGGCGAGAGGCCGCGAAGTATTGGCGGACTCCGAAAACCTTGCGCGCATGACCGATATCGGACCGAACGCGACCCTCGCCGCCGAGCTCGCCGCCGATGCGCCGGCCCTGCGCCGGTGCCTCGAAGCATTGACCGGCGAGCAGCGCGACAGCATTCTTTTGGCCTATCTGCAGGGGTTCTCGCACGGCCAGATTGCGCGCCAGCTGAACGCGCCGCTCGGGACCGTGAAGTCGTGGATCCGGCGCGGCCTTGACGCGCTGAGGCGATGCCTCGAATGAACTTGACCGAGCCCGACGACATCCAGCATTTGGCGGCCGAGTACGTCCTCGGCGTCCTGACCGCCGACGAGGCCGCCGTCTTTGAGCGGCGCCTGGCGAACGATGGGGCGCTGCGGGCGGCCGTCGCCGCATGGGAAGAGCGCTTGTCGGTCCTCGACCGCGGCACCGCGCCGGCGCAGCCGCGACCGCAATTGTGGGCGCGGATCGAGCGGACAATCGCGGCGACGCGGGCGGCTCCGTCCCCGGCGCGATGGCCGCAGCGCCTCTGGGCGAATCTCGCGCTATGGCGCGGTCTGGCCGCCGCCGGCGTGGCGGCGAGCCTGCTGCTCGGCGTCTACGCGGCGATGCGCGACGATCCGCGGCCCGCCTTCACGGTCGTTCTCGCCGCCCAGGATCGGGCGCCGGGCTGGATCGTCGAGATCTCGGCTGAGGGCGACCTGCGCCTGACGCCGCTCCGCGACACGGTGGTGGGCCCCAACCAGGCGCTCCAGTTCTGGACGCTCCGCGATCCGGCCCAGGGTCCGATTTCGCTGGGTTTGGTGCCGCCGGATCGGACCACCCGCATCGAGGCTGCGCGGCTCCCGCCGGTGGCGCCCAATCAGCTTTTCGAGCTCACGCTCGAGCCGGCGGCAGGCTCGCCCATCGGGCGGCCGACCGGCCCCATCCTCTACGTCGGACGGGCGGTGGCGGTACGCTGAGCCGCGGGCAATTTTTTGGCGCCGGCGCATCCAAAGACGTGTCCCAGGGGTAGTTCCGCCGCAGTCCGGACCGGCATCGCGCCGCCCGGCCATCGCGGAAAGGGACATCCCTCATGAGAGCATTCCTTCGCTACGCGGCGCTCGGCGCCGGCGCCGCCCTATGGGCAGCCTCGGCCAGCGCTCAAACACTGGTCGGGCTCACCGAAAACCAGAGCCTTGTGTGGATCGACACCAAGGGCTGGGCGGCCACAAAGACGATGAAGATCGGCGGCGTCGCCGGACGCCTCATCGGAATCGACGCGCGCCCCGCCAACGGCATGCTTTACGGTCTCGGCGAAGACGGCGCGCTCTATGTCATCGCGCGCGACAGCGGTGCGGCGACCGCAGTCGCCAGGTTGAACAAGCCGATCCCGGCCGCGCGCCGCGCGGTGGTCGACTTCAACCCGGTGGCGGACCGCCTCCGCGTCATCCTCGCCGACGGGACCAATTTGCGTATCAACGTGGACAGCGGCGAGACGACCGTCGACGGCAGCCTCAAATTCGATCCGGCCGCTCCCATGAAAGACGCCAAGCCGGCCGTCGTCGCAGGAGCGTACACGAGCTCGGTCGCGGGCGCGAAGCAAACCGCTCTCTACGACATCGATCTCGCCCAAGACGCCTTGCTGCTGCAATCGCCGCCGAACGACGGCGTTCTCAAGGTGGTGGGCAAGCTCGGCGTTGGGCCGGCAGGTGCAGCGGCATTCGAGATTGCCGCGGGTGCCGACGGCTCCGACGCCGGTTGGCTCGTCGCCGGCGGCAAAGTCTATTCCGTCGACCTCAAGACCGGCGCCGCCACGCAGAAGGGAACCATCAAGGGCGTGGCCGGAGCGCTGATCGACATCGCGGCCTTGCCCGGCAAGTAACGACGACGGCGCGCGGCGGCGCTTCCGGCGCGCCGCCGCAAGCCGCGCGCCTAGCGCGCGTTGGCGCTTGCGGTTTCGGCGTAGGTCTGCGTCGACGTTTCGAGCACCTTCAGCGTCGTCGCGGCGCCGCTCGGGCCTTCCTCGAAGCGCGAATAGAGGTTGAGGCTCACGATGCGCTGCTTGACCACGCCGAACGCGACCACGCCGACCTGGAGCTTGGTGGAGCTGTCCGGCAGGCCGAGATTCTGGACGAGGCCCATATAACTGGCGCGCTCGTCGGTGCGCAGCACGCCGAGCATGCGATTCTCGCCCATGCGGATGCCGAGCCGCAGCGCCGCGATCCGCTCGCGCGTATCCGCCTCGGCACCTTGGATCAGCTGCGCGCCCTGCGACTTGAACAGCTCCGTCATCTGCTGCGCGAAGGCGGCCGGCGCCATGTTCGTCTGATTGCCGCGCAGCGGCGTCATGTACTGGCCGTAGTCGTCGAGCACCTGCCGTTGCCGTGCGCGGAATTGCGCGCGCTGCTCGCAATCGGCGAATGCGGCGAGCACGCGGTTGGTCGCGGCCACCACCCGCTCGACGGTTTCGACGACGAGGCGGTCGATTTCGTGTCCGCGCTCGAGCGGACAATGGCCTTCCGGCAATTTCAGCGCGACCGAAGCGCCGTCGATCTGAACCTGGACGGTCTCGGCGCGGAGAGATGTGACGGCGGCCGTGGTGAGGATGAAGGCGAGAAACAGGCGCATCCCGGCAGCTCCATGGGGCTGGCCGCCAGCTTAGCGCCATAGTGTTGCAAACAATTTAGCGCCGCAGCGTCGCATACGCGAGATTTCCCGAGCTCAATACCGCGGCGTCGCCGGATCGATCTCGAGCGACCAAGCGTCGATGCCGCCGGCGACGTTCGACGCGTTGTCGAACCCGTTGCGGCGCAGCCATTGCGTGGCCTGCATGCTGCGGCCGCCGTGATGGCAGTGGACGAGGATCGGCCTGTCGCGCCGCAGCGTCTCCGCGCGCTCGGCGAACTCGCCGAGCGGAACCAGAAGCGCGCCCTCGATTCTCGCGATGTCGGCTTCCCAGGGCTCGCGCACGTCCACGACCGTGGCGCTCCCCGCGTCGAGCGCGCGCTTCAGATCGTGGACGGAGATTTCAAAAGGCGCGCCGCCGCTCACGACTCGACGAGATCCTCGGGCCGGTCGGCGAGCTGCTCCAGCGCTTCCTTCATCTTCTGGAGCGCCCTCGCCTCGATCTGGCGGATGCGCTCCTTGCTGACGCCGAAGCTGTCGCCGATGTCGGCGAGCGTCTCTTTGCGCTCGTCGAGGAACCGGCGCTCGACGATCTTGCGCTCGCGCGGGGAGAGGCGCTCCAAGGCCTGCTTGATCCAATCGCTGCGCGCGCGCCGGCCGCTGTCGTTCTCGGCGATCTCTTCGGGCGTCGGCGCGGTGTCGGCGAGGAAGTCCTGGATCTCGGCCGATTCGTCGTTGCCGATCGCGGTGTTGAGCGACTGGTCGGGGCGGGCGAGATGCGTCTCCATGCGCTCGACCTCGGCCAGCGTCACGCCGAGGCGCTTGGCCAGCGCGATGCGCTCGTCGGTCGAAAGGCCGCCGTCGTAGCCGCCGCCGACGCGGCCGCGCAGCCGGCGCAGGTTGAAGAACAGACGGCGCTGCTTCGGCGTCGTCGCCGCGCGCACGATCGAGGAATTCCTCAAGATGAAGTTCTGGATCGAGGCGACGATCCACCAGCTCGCGTAGGTCGAGAAGCGCACCTCGCGCGTGGGGTCGAAGCGCTCGGCCGCCTCCATCAATCCGATGTTCCCTTCCTGGATGAGGTCGGCCAAAGGCAGGCCGCTGGCGCGGAAACCGGCGGCGATGCGCACGACGAGGCGCGCGTGCGCGCCAACGAGCTCGTGGAGGGCCTTCTCGTCGCGCTTCTCGAGCCAGCGCTTGGCGAGATCGACCTCATGGTCGCGCTCCAGCAGCGGCGCTTCCATCGTGGTGGCGATGTAGCGCCGGTCGCTGCGTTCGGTCTGAGATGCCTTGACTAAAGCCATGGGTCCGCGTGTTCCCTCGTATTCAAGACGTTCCCTCAACGCCTTTTGTTACAAACGCTCTTGTTGCCTTGTTTCGAGTCGATATTATTTGATCTCACGTACCATGCCGAATAAACGATGTCGAGTCGAAACTATATCGACTCGATAACAATAATGTAACCGTCTCAAGACAGCTCGCGAGGGGATCGTCACAGATGCGGACAAGCGTGTAATGCCGGACAAGATCGCAAACCTTATCAACAGGTTGGGTCGCAGTATTCACTGCCGCCAATTCGCCCAGGGGCTGAATCCGGCGCAGTGGGAAGCCCTCCGCTATCTGTCCCGGGCCAATCGCTATTCGCGTACCCCCTCTGCCTTGGCCGAGTATCTCCGCACCACCAAGGGAACGGCGTCGCAAACACTCAAATCCCTCGAGGCGAAAGGCTACGTCCGGCGTGTCCCGGTTCCCGAAGACCGGCGCGCGGTGCGTATCGACATCACCGACGCCGGCCACACCGTACTCCGCCGCGACCCGCTCCAATGCCTCGAGACGTCCGCCGCCGAACTGGGCGCCGACCTCGAAACGGTCAGCCGCTTCCTGGGCCGCCTCGCCTCGAGGCTCGAAACCTCGAATGGCGAGGCCTTCGGCCTTTGCCAGGAGTGCACGTACTTCTGCAAGAACGTCGCCGCCGGCGTCGAAGGCGGCCCGCACAAATGCGGCCTTCACGAGGAGCCGCTGAGCGCCGCCGACTCCACCAAGATATGCGTCAGCCACCGCTGCGCCCGCGCCTGAGTTCCAGATCGTTCTCTTAGCTCCGCGAACGATCAGTTTGCGGCGTGAGTTCCCGCGCGTCTGAGACGCAGGGGCAGTACGCGTTAGCGTGCCGGCTCGAGGCGGAGGAGCCGTCCGTCGCTCTGGTCGGTGAGGAGATAGACAGATCCGTCCGGCGCCTGCCGCACATGGCGCAGGCGCTGGTCGAGGTCGCGCAGCATCCGCTCTTCGCGCACGACCTTTTCGCCGTTCAGTTCGAGTCGCACCAGCATCTGCTGGCGCAGCACGGCGACGAGCATGCTGCCGCGCCAACCGGGAAATTTATCGCCGGTATAGAAGTCCATGCCGGCGGGCGCGATCGCCGGGTTCCAATTGTATGCCGGCTGCTCCATGCCGGCTTTGTGGGTGCCGACGCCGATCGGGGCGCCGTGATAGTGGCGGCCGATGCCGATCACCGGCCAGCCGTAGTTGCGGCCGGCCAGCGGAATGTTGACCTCGTCGCCGCCCGCCGGCCCGTGCTCGACGGTCCAGAGCTTGCCGGTCTGCGGATGAAGCGCGGCGCCCTGAACGTTGCGGTGGCCGTAGGACCAGATCTCGGGCCGCGCGCCGCTCCGGCCGACGAATGGATTGTCGGCCGGCACGCGCCCGTCGGCTTCGAGCCGGATGACCTGGCCGCGGTTGACCGATATGTCCTGCGCCATGTCCATCTGCCCGCGGTCGCCGAGCGTGATGAAGACGCGGCCGTCGCGAGCGAAGACGATGCGCGAGCCGAAATGAATTCCGCCCCCGGACTTGGGCTCCTGGCGGAAGATCACTTTGAGGTTCTCGAGCCGCGTGCCGTCGTCCGAGAGGCGCGCCAGCGCGGTCGCGGTTCCCGCGCCGCCCGGTCCGGGCTCGGAATAGCTGAAATAGACGAGGCGATTGCGCGCGAAGTCCGGATGCAGCGCCGCATCGAGCAGCCCTCCCTGGCCGCGCGCGTAGACGTCGGGCACGCCGGCGATGGGCGGCGAGACGCGCCCGTCCATCGACACGACGCGCATGCGCCCCGGCCGCTCGGTGACGAGCATGCGGCCGTCCGGCAGAAACGCCATGCCCCAAGGATGGTCCAAGCCGCGCGCCACGGTGACGACGCGGACTTCGTGCTTTTCCGTGCGGAAGGTCTGCGCGGGAGCGCCGGTCACCGGCGCGCAGATCGCCGCCAGCAGTGTGATTGCGGAGAAGGCTTTCATGGTCGAGTCCCTTGCAGCGGGGCACTCATACTTAAGTCCGGCGCCGCATCGGGAAAGCATCAATTGCGTGTGACCGTTCCCGCTGCGGCAGGTCTACCGCAGCAAGAGAAGGTCCGCGCGCACCGGATAGTGGTCCGAGCCGATATCCTCGAGCGCCTGCCCGCTGACCGCCGCGAAATGCCGGCTGGTCAGCACATGGTCGATGGGAAAGCCGCGGATATAGCGGTTCAGGCAGCAATGGCTGGCCGAGGGCCACGAGCGCGGCCAATTCCAGCCGAGATGGACGTAGCGCAGGCCGCCGTCGCGCAGCAGCGCGCGGAAGCGCGGCGAGTAGGGCGTGATGTTGAAATCCCCGACGATGAGCAGCGGCAGCTCCGTTTCGGCGGCCAGCTTGGCGTAATAGTCGAAATTCGCCTGCCGGATCGCCGTATGGATCGGACCGGCGGGGAGCGGCGGATGCACGGCGAGAACGCGCACCGACTTGCCGTTCACCGCCAGCGTCGCCTCGACGTGGGCGAACGGCCTGTACTGGTTCGGCGGAACGACGACCCGGCTCTCGGTGATCGGGAAGCGGCTCAACAGGACGTTGTCCGAACGCTGCATGCGCCAACCGGCCGGCGCCACATGGGGAAGGCGCGCGGCGAGGCGGTCGACGACCGCGTGCCACTGCGGTGTGATCTCCTGCAACGCTAGGACATCGGGGGCTTCGCGTTCGACCGCGCGAACGACGTCGTCGTAGCGGCGATTGGACCAGAGCACGTTCACCGACATCACGCGGACGCTGGCATGTGCGCTGGCGCGCGGCGCTTCGGGCGTGCGCGGGGGCGCCGCCACCGCCCAGAGCTGGGGAAGGACGAGGCAGGCCGCGGCCACGCTCGCGCCGCGGCGGCCGAGCGCCACCGCGATTGCGGCCAGCAGCAGCGCGCCGAGCACGTAGTGATAGCGGAAATGAGCGAAGAGGTCGGCGATCCACCATTCTTCGCCGAACTCGGCGAGAACGGTGCTCGCCGCAAGCCCGGCGACGCTCGCGTAGAGCAACAGGAGTGCGATGAGCCGCAGGCGCCGGCGCAACGTGGCGACGGTCATCTGGTCAACCCCTCTGGCCATGCGCGCCATCGCGCGCGTGGGTTGACTAGGGGTCAATTTGGGCGCGCGTGTGGCCTGCGCTCGGCGGCGTCGGGCCTTGTTCGAATCCTCCGCGTCGACGGGATCGCCGCTTTCCCTACCGCCCGTTGCGCGAAGCCTCCTTGAGGCGCTTGCGCGCCAGCACCGTGCGTTCGAGGACTCCGAATTGCGGTTCGGAGGACCACTGGATCAGCACCTTCTGCGATTCCGGAGAATACTCGATACGGTCGGCGGCGCCGCCCTTCTCGCAGTCCTGCAGCAGGTTCAGCTCATTGACGACGCGGCGATTGCGCGGCTGCTGTTCCTCGATCGTCACCACGGCCGAGAACACGGCCGCGCACTTGCCCTGCAGCAGGGTATTGACCGGCGCGCCGCGCACGAAGGTCCACACCGTCTTTCCCTCGCCGAGCTCGCACTTCGCGACCTTGGGCGCGCCCGGCCCGGTGCGCTCCTTGCCGGCCGCCTGAACGTGGCGTGCCACGTCCACCAGCCAATCGGCGTCTTTGATCGAACGCAAGCGATCGCACTCCTCGTTCTCGGCGCGGAACGGGACGACGCGCACCAAGCTCGCGGCGCGGTCGCACTGAACCTCGACGAAATTGCAGGCGTAGTCGGCGGCCGCGGCCGCGGCCGGAAACAGCAGAAGCAACGCAGACGCCGCCGCAGATGCGCGGCGTATCGCCGCCGCACGTTTTCGGGACGGTCGGACCATCGCATGAACTCCGGCTCGTGGGGACGAGGCGTGATTGTCCGCGTGAAACGCTACCATGCCGTAAACGCCTGCATCCGATTGTCATCCTCCATTAAGGGCTTCGAAACCGGCATCGGCTGCGTGGATCTCGATCGCCGGTCGCGCGATCACGCCGTAAACGCCTGGATCCCCGTCTGCGCGCGCCCCAGGATGAGCGCGTGGATGTCGTGCGTGCCCTCGTAGGTGTTGACGGCTTCGAGATTCAGCACGTGGCGGATCACGTGGAACTCGTCGGCGATGCCGTTGCCGCCGTGCATGTCGCGCGCGGCGCGCGCGATGTCGAGCGCCTTGCCGCAGGAATTGCGCTTGATCATCGAGATCATCTCGGGCGCGAGCTTGCCCTCGTCGAAGAGCCGGCCGACGCGCAGACACGACTGCAGCCCGATCGTGATCTCGGTCTGCATGTCCGCGAGCTTCTTCTGGATGAGCTGGTTGGCGGCGAGCGGGCGGCCGAACTGCTTCCTGTCGAGCGTGTATTGGCGCGCGGCGGTCCAGCAGAACTCGGCGGCGCCAAGGGCGCCCCATGCGATGCCGTAGCGCGCGCGGTTGAGGCACCCGAACGGGCCCGCGAGCCCGCCGACGTTCGGCAGCAGGTTGGCCTCGGGGACGAACACATTGTCCATCACGATCTCGCCGGTGACCGAGGCGCGCAGCGAGAATTTGCCCTCGATCTTGGGGGCGCTGAGGCCCTTCATGCCTTTCTCGAGCACGAAGCCGCGGATCACGCGGTCGTCGGTCTTGCCCCACACGACGAACACGTCCGCGATCGGCGAGTTCGTGATCCACATCTTGCTGCCGGTCAGGCTGAAGCCGCCGTCGACCTTCTTGGCGCGCGTCTTCATGCCGCCGGGATCGGAGCCGTGGTCGGGCTCGGTCAGGCCGAAGCAGCCGACCCACTCGCCGGTGGCGAGCTTCGGCAGATACTTCATGCGCTGCTCTTCGGTGCCGTAGGCGTAGATCGGGTGCATGACCAGCGAGGACTGCACCGACATCGCCGAGCGATAGCCCGAATCGACGCGCTCCACCTCGCGCGCGACGAGGCCGTAGGTGACGTAGTTGACGGCCGGGCAGCCGTACTTCTCCGGCAACGTCGAGCCGAGGAAGCCGAGCGCGCCCATCTCGGTCATGATCGCGCGGTCGAATCTCTCGTGCCGGTGCGCTTCGAGCACGCGCGGCATCAGCTTGCCCTGGCAATAGGCGCGCGCCGAATCGCGCACCATTCGCTCGTCTTCGGTGAGCTGGTCGTCGAACAGGAACGGATCGTCCCAGCGGAACGCCGCATGTTCGTTCGACGGCACCTTGGCGGGCTTGGCCGCGATATTCATGACGACGTCTCCGAAAGCGCTGTGCCCTTCATAGCACGGTTCGAGCCCGGCGGTGGCGGGCGCGTGATTGTTTTAAGTCTAAAACATTTTCCCTGTCCAGGCGAGGGAGCGGCGCAGGGGATGCCCCGCTCGGGCGGGGACCAAATTCCGTTGTCTCGCTACAGGCGCTTGGCTATGAAGGCGCCTGCCTCGGGCGCGGTCGGCGCCGTGCGAGCAACGACAAGGGCGGGGATGGCGGGGATCAAGCAGGCCGTCGCGCGAGGGGGCGTGCGCCGACGCGACGGCACGGAACACAACTTGCATCACCGGAGCGAGGCCCGTCGGGCCCGAGAGCGCTGATCGATGCAAGACAGTTTCTCCTATTTCTTCAACCAGCTCATCAGCGGCATCTCGCTGGGCTTCGTCTACGGCCTGATCGCCATCGGCTACACGATGGTCTACGGCATCGTGGGCATGATCAATTTCGCGCACGGCGAGATTTTCATGATCGGCGCGTTCGTGGCGCTGATCACCTTCTTCCTCATGGACTTGATCGGTATCGGCTGGGTGCCCGTCGCGATCTTCGCGATGCTGGTGCTGTCGATGATCATCAACGCCGCCTATGGCTGGACGCTGGAGCGCGTCGCCTACCGGCCGCTCAGGGGCTCGACGCGCCTGGCGCCGCTCATCACCGCGATCGGCATGTCGATCTTCCTGCAGAACTACGTGCAGCTGCTGCAGGGCGCGCGGCCGCGGCCGCTGAAGCCGCTCATTCCGGGCGGCGTCGAGCTCTGGACCGTGAAGACCCCGGCGGACACGGACTACACCGTGCAGGTCAGCTACATGGAACTGATGATCATCGTGATCACCATCGCGCTGATGGCGGTGTTCACGGTCATCATCACGCGCACCTCGCTCGGCCGCGCGCAACGCGCCTGCGAGCAGGACCAGAAGATGGCCTCGCTGCTCGGCATCAACGTCAACGGCACGATCGCCGCGACGTTCGTGATCGCGGCCGTGCTCGCCGCCGTGGCCGGACTCATCTACACGCTGCGCTACGGCTCGATCGATTTCTTCATCGGATTCCTGGCCGGCGTCAAAGCCTTCACCGCCGCCGTCCTCGGCGGCATCGGCTCGCTGCCCGGCGCCATGCTGGGCGGCGTCCTCATCGGTCTCATCGAGACGTTCTTCGCCGGCTATGCCGAGCGCGGGAGCGAATACAAGGATGTCGCGGTGTTCACCGTGCTCGTCGTGGTGCTGATCTTCCGGCCGACCGGCCTGCTCGGCAAGCCCGACATCGAGAAGGTCTAGCGATGACGGCCGCAGCGCGTCCGCTCGATATTGGCGCGATGGCGAAAGAGGCGGGGCTCACGGCTTTCGTCGTGCTGATGCTCGCGATTGTGCTGGTCGGGTACGAAATACGCGACGTGCCGGGCGCGATCGCGCTGTTCACGCGCTTCCCCGACGTGTTCGCGGCCTGCCTCATCGCGTTCGTCGGCCGGGTCGCGGTGATCCTGCTGCGCGAGGGCTATCGCGACGCGGTCATGATCGGCGCCGGCGTCGCGGCGTTCGCGCTGCTGATCGGGCTCCTGCCCGAGACCCTGTTCGGCACCGAAACCGCGACCAGGCTCGCGAATCGTTTCATGCCGTTCGAGGCGCCGATCGTGCGCTGGTGCGTGTTCGCGGCGGCGCTGTTCCTCGCGGTGCGCGCCGCCGTGGGACGGCGGAAGCTCAAGGTCGAGGATTTGAAGGCGCGCGAGGCCGCGGCCGACCGGGCCGGCGCGCGCGTGCAGCACATCGCACGCTACGCCGGTCCCGCGCTGGGCGCTGCGGCGCTGGCGCTGCCGGTCCTCTTCGGCAGCGACCAGCAGGCGATGTCGGTCGCCATCCTGGTGATGACCTACATCATGCTCGGCTGGGGCCTGAACATCGTGGTGGGCCTCGCCGGCCTGCTCGATCTCGGCTACGTCGCGTTCTACGCGGTCGGCGCCTACACGTTCGCACTGCTCGCGACCACCGAGGGCATCGAATGGAGCTTCTGGCTCTGCTTGCCGCTCGCCGGCGCGCTGGCGGGGCTCGTCGGCGTGCTGCTCGGCTTTCCGGTGCTGCGCCTGCGCGGCGACTATCTCGCGATCGTGACGCTCGGCTTCGGCGAGATCATCCGCGTCGTGATCCAGAACTGGTACGGCTTCACCAACGGCGCCAACGGCATCTCGGCGATCCCGCGGCCGACGCTGCTCGGCCTCTCCTGGGACGAGGAGCCGCCCGCCGGGCAGACCGCGTTCCACCAATGGTTCAGCCAGAATTTCTGGCCGGTCGAGTACAGCCCGACGCATGAGAAGATCTATCTCTTCTACATCATTCTGGCGCTGGCGCTGGTCGTGAACTGGTTCGCGCTGCGCGCGCGGCGCATGCCGATCGGCCGGGCCTGGGAGGCATTGCGCGAGGACGAGATCGCCTGCCGCTCGCTCGGCATCAACCCCACCAACACCAAGCTCACCGCGTTCGGCGTGGGCGCCATGTTCGGCGGCTTCGCGGGCTCGTTCTTCGCCACGAGCCAGGGCTTCGTGAGCCCCGAAAGCTTCGTCTTCATCGAATCCGCGATCATCCTCGCCATCGTCGTGCTGGGCGGCTTCGGCAGCCAGCTCGGCGTCGTTCTCGCGGCGCTGCTGCTGATCGGGCTGCCCGAGGCGTTCCGCGAGGTGAAGGACTTCCGCATGCTCGCCTTCGGCCTCGCCATGGTCGGCATCATGCTGTGGCGGCCGGCCGGCCTGCTCGCCCATCGCGATCCGACGGTGCGCCTCAAGGCCGCCGGCAAACGGGCGAAGCCGTGAGCGAGACACTGCTCGAGGTCGAGCATCTGACGATCCGCTTCGGCGGTCTCGTCGCCGTCAACGACGTGAGCTTCGCCGCCGAGGACCGGCGCATCACCGCCGTGATCGGCCCCAACGGCGCCGGCAAGACGACGGTGTTCAACTGCCTGACCGGCTTCTACAAGCCCACGGTCGGGTGCATGCGTCTGCTGCACACGGCCACGGGCCGCGAATTCCTGCTCGAGCGCATGGAGGGGTTCCGCATCGCGGCCCAGGCGCGCGTCGCCCGCACCTTCCAGAACATCCGCCTGTTCCCGAAGATGACGGTGCTCGAAAACCTCATCGTCGCCCAGCACAACCGGCTGATGCGCGCCTCGGGCTACACGGTCCTCGGCCTCTTCGGCTACGAGGGCTATCGCCGCGCCGAGGCCGCCGCGATCGACCGCGCCCGCTATTGGCTCGACCGCACCGGACTGACCGACCGCGCCGACGCCGCCGCGGAGGGCCTTCCCTATGGCGGCCAGCGTCGGCTCGAGATCGCGCGCGCGATGTGCACCGAGCCGGTGCTGCTGTGCCTCGACGAGCCGGCGGCCGGCCTCAATCCGCGCGAGTCCGAGGAACTCAACGCGCTGCTGCGCTTCATCAAGACGGAGCACAAGATCGGGGTGCTGTTGATCGAGCACGACATGAGCGTCGTGATGGAGATCTCCGACCACATCATCGTGCTCGACTACGGCCGCAAGATCGCCGACGGCACGCCCGAGCAGATCCGCAACGATCCGGCCGTGATCCGCGCCTATCTCGGCGAGCCGGAGGAGGCGGCCTGATGCTGAAGGTTTCGGGCCTGCGCGCGCGCTACGGCAACATCGAGGCCCTTGGCGGCGTCGACGTCGAGGTGCGGCGCGGCGAAATCGTCACCATCATCGGCGCCAACGGCGCCGGCAAGTCGACGCTGCTCATGACCGTCTGCGGCAATCCCCGCGCGGCGGCGGGGCGCATCGACTTCGAAGGCGCCGACATCACCCGGATGCCGACGCACGACATCATCCGCCGCGGCATCGCGCAGGTCCCCGAGGGACGGCGCATCTTTCCGCGCATGACCGTCTACGAGAACCTGCAGCTCGGCGCCTCGCTGTCCGATCCCCAGCACTTCGCCGCCGACATCGAGCGGGCGTTCGGCCTGTTTCCGATCTTGAAGGAGCGCTCGCATCAGCGCGGCGGCACGCTCTCGGGCGGCGAGCAGCAGATGCTCGCGATCGCGCGCGCGCTCATGAGCCGGCCGCGGCTCTTGCTGCTCGACGAACCCTCGCTTGGCCTGGCGCCGCTCATCGTCAAGCAGATCTTCGCCATCCTTGCCGAGATCAACAAGGCCGGCATGACGCTGCTGCTCGTCGAACAGAACGCGCACCAGGCGCTCCGTCTGGCCGGCCGCGGCTACGTGATGGCCAACGGCCGGATCGTGCTGGCCGGCACGGGGCGGGATCTGCTCGCGAATCCGGAGGTGCGCGCGGCCTATCTCGAAGGCGGAGCGGCGCGATGATTCCGCTGCTCGACACGCACGTGGGCGGAACCATCATCGTCACGGTCGTCATGATGGGCTTCGCGGCCTGGGCGACCGGGCGCGCCGTCGCGGTCACCTGGCGGCCCTACTGGCAGGTTATCGTTTATCCTTTCCTACTCGGCTTCGTTGATCGCGGCCTCAACCGCGCCTTTGCCGAGGGCGAGCTTTGGTCGCTCTCGGGCTATCTGCTCGATTCGGTCTTCCTCGTCGGCGTAGCGATTTTTGCGCATAGGCTGGCGCGCACCCGGCGCATCACGACGCAATACCCCTGGCTCTTCGAGCGCGCGGGCCCCCTGAGTTGGCGCGAAAAAGCGGGGAAATAGGCGGTCCGGCCGAACACCTCCCTTGTCCCGGTTGGGGCGGGGCGATTAATATCGCCGCCAGCGGCGCCGATGGGATCGGCTTGGGAGCGAACAGGACCGCCGGGCCGCGACATTTCAATGGACAAGGGAGTGCCAAAACGATGCGTAAGATTCCGATCCTTGCGCTTGCGGCGGTGTCGGCCATCGCGCTGACGGCCGGCGCGCATGCGCAGCAGAAAGATGTGACGATTGCCGCGATCGGACCGATGACCGGCAAGGAAGCCCCGTTCGGAGCGCAGATGAGGATGGGCGCCGAGGCGGCGGTCCGCGACTTGAACGCGGCCGGCGGCGTCAACGGCATGCAAGTGAAGCTCGTCATCGAAGACGACGCCTGCGACCCGAAGACGGCCGTCACCGCCGCGAACAAGGTGGCGGGCATGAAAGTGGCGGCCGTGATCGGCCACTTCTGCTCCGGGTCCTCGATCCCGTCGTCGGAGGTGTACTGGAAGGCCAAGATCGTGCAGATTACGCCGGCCTCGACCAATCCCAAGCTCACCGACGACGCGGCGAAGAAGAACTGGACCAACGTCCACCGCGTGTGCGGCCGCGACGACGCGCAGGGCGAAGTGGCGGGCAAGTACCTCGCGACGACGCACAAGGGCAAGAAGGTCGCGATCCTGCACGACAACACGCCCTACGGTAAGGGCCTGGCCGACGAGACCAAGAAGGCCTTCAACAAGGCCGGCGCCAAGGAAGCGATCTACGAAGCCTACAAGCCCGGCGAGAAAGACTACGCCGCAGTCGTTGCCAAGCTGCAGGCGGCCGGCATCCAGGTCGTCTACGTCGGCGGCTACGCGCCCGAAACGGCGCTGATCGCCCGCCAGGCGGCCGAGAAGAACTTCAAGCCGATCATCATGGGCGGCGACGCGCTCGACACCGACGACGTGATCAAGGTCGCCGGTCCGGCGTCGAACGGCATCCTGTTCACGCAGGGTCCGGATCCGCGCTTGAACCCGGCGTCGAAGGCGGTCGTCGACAAGTTCAAGGCGGCCAACCAGGATCCCGAGGGCTACACGCTCTACACCTACGCCGCGGTGCAGGTGTGGGCGCAGGCGGTGACCAAGGCCAAGTCGACCGAGATGGCCAAGGTGACGCCGGTGCTCAGGAGCGGCCAGCCGTTCACGACCGTCATGGGCCCGATCAAGCTCGACAAGAAGGGCGACGTGATGGGCGGCGGCTACGTGTTCTGGAAGTTCGAGGCCAACAAGAAGTCGCAGATCGCGCAGTAAGCGCCTCTCCGACGGACGAACGACGGAGCGGCGGCCTCCCCGGAGGCCGCCGCTTTCGTTTGGAGCGCACCCTCGTCTTTTCTTGCCCTTCGTTGACCTTTCTTGCTGTTTTCCGGCGCCGGAAGACAAGAAAAGGCAAACCGGGATATAGAAAAGGCAAGCTCTTAACCTGGCCTTTTCTTGTCTTTTCCCGTGCCCCGCGCGCGCTGCGCAGCCGAGCTGTTCCGCGCCGCGTGCAGCACCGGGCCCCTGGATGTTGACGGGGGAGGAGGGTGTTCGCGTCAACATTCGTAAACATTCGTCAACATCCGTGAACATGCGCCGGCGAAAACGCAAACATGGCGGAGCGGTGATGAAACCGCCCGGCAGAGCCTCAGGAAGCTTGCGCGCACGCCGCCCTGCTGGAACGCGCCTGCGCCGGCAAAAACTCTGCAAGGCCTCATCATTACTCATCAGCGGCGCGCGCACTCCGAATCTTTCACTCATCCAAAGCTTCGCACGGCGCGCGCGATAGCGCGGCGCCGCCGGGCCCGATCGGGGGCCATGGCGCGGCATATAGGAACTTTACAAGAACATTTCAAGCGCAACGTGCGCGCGAACTGACCGGACGGATGTCGCGTGAGAAAATCGACCTCGACCAGGTCTGATCCCTTTTTCTCGGGTTGAGCAGCAGCAAGACAGATCGTGGAGTATCGCAGTGAGCCTCGGTGGGATCCGCAACCTCGACTACGCCATCCTATTGTGCAGCAAGATGGAGGAAACGCGCGCGTTTTACCGCGACATCATGAAGTTTCCGATCGAGAGCGACCGCGAGAATTGGGTCAGTTTCCGCGTCGGTGCCGCGCTGCTGACGCTGCGGCCCCGCGGACAGTGGGCCGTCTGCGACGATGGGGCGGCCGTGCCCGGATCGGCGGCGATCCAGCTTGCCTTTCGAGTTGCGCCTCCAGCGGTCGATTCCTGCGATGCGGAACTGCGTGCCAGGGGCGTGAACATTCTTAGGGGGCCGACCGACCTGCCCGAATGGCGCCACCGGACGCTGTTCTTTCGCGACCCCGAGGACAACATCATCGAAATCTACGCCGAATACTGACGCGCTCATGCGCGCCCACGCCTGGCTGCCGATCGAGTAGGAGCGCCAATCGATGATCGCCTTGTCGGAGCCCTGGTTGATCTGGAGCTTGTTGGTATCGGGCTGCGTGATCGTCGCCGTGCCGCCGACGACCGTGCCGCCGGTCGGCAGCGCGTTGGGCGCGACGAGCGACGTTTGAGCTGAGGCGTGCGCGAAGACGAGGAGTGCAGGCGCTGCAACGCCGGCCAATAGCCGGCTAACCGTGCGAGTCGATGCACCGGGAAACATGCCCTCGCCGCCGCAGGAGAGTACGCATGCACTCGACCCTCACGGCCGCGGCGCTTGCCGTGGCTGCTGCTCGACACGGCCTTGGGGCTGACCGGCAGAGAGGTTGTAGCCAGCCCCGGTTTGCGACGCCGAAGCCGCGTACTCCTTCAGCACCCCGTTCTTGTCGAAGGCCAACGTCACGACGCTGGTCCGCACGTCCATGCCACCGACCAGTGCGCCGATATAGGGAATGAAAGACTCCGGGCGCGTCTGTGCTTCGCTGTAGACATACGCAATGATGCGGGTGCCATCGGAGCTGATGGTGTTCGAGTTCGGCGCTCCGAGCTTGCTTACTACTTCAGGATAGGTCGTCTTGCCCTTTTGGAAGGCGCTGATCTGTTGCTCCGTGACCTGAACGCCCGACGCCGCGCAGGCGCTTAGTCCGGCGATGAGGGTGAAGCTGAATACCGCACGTAGCATTTCTTCCCTCCCTGAGGCTCCGGCTCTAGTCCTCCCGCTGCGCCGCCGGGTGCTGCCGGCGGCGCGGACGATCGCTTCGCGGACGATCGCTTCGCGATCTACTGGCGACGCGAAGCTTCGCCAAGAGCTGGCGTCGCCAGCGACTCAGTGCGATGCGGCGGCGCCCGGCCGGGCCGCGCGGCGGCCGAGGCCGATGCGCTTGGCGAACGCGGAGCGCTGCTTGGCGTAGTTCGGCGCCACCATCGGATAGTCGACGGGCAGGCCCCACTTCTGGCGGTAGTCGTCGGTTGTCATGTTGTAGGTCGTGCGCAGGTGGCGCTTCAGCATCTTGAGCTTGCGGCCGTCCTCGAGGCAGACGATGTAGTCCGGCGTGATCGAGCGGCGGATCGGCACGGCCGGGCGCGGCAGGTCGCGCCCGCCGCCCGCGCGGCCGAGGCTCGTGAGCGAGCCATAGACGGTCTTGATCACGTCCGGAATTTGCGTCGGCGGAAGATTGTTGTTTGCGACATAGGCGGAGACGACGCTCGCCGTCATTCGCAGCATCTCCTCGTCGGAGACGCTTCTCGCTTTGTCGCTGCTCATCCCTATACCCCTCTTCGTGCCGTCTCGGCCGCCGCTTTTGACGCTTCGCGGTCCGGCGTGCCGGGCCTATTTTTGCTTTGTTTGAGGCCTGTTTTTCAGCTTAAACTGATTCCATAACGGGGCAGATGTGTCAATCGGAGACCAAATATTAACCATTCGATTCTTGGCCGTATCTGCGCATTACTTTGATTCTATTCGAGTCTTCTGAAAACGACGGCCGGCATCGCCCGCGCGGGGGCCTTCGCTTGCGTGCGCCCTCGCCGCCGCGCTATACGGATAGATAGTGCCGTCGCCCTCGCGTTCCCGCGAGATATTGTGTCCCAGCGACAGCGGCGGCCCGGCGGAGAATGCACGCGGTATGAGCGAAGGGCGGCGGTCGGCACCGGCACGGGGCGATAGGGTCGCGATCGCAGCCGACCATGCCGGGGTGGCGCTGAAGGCGATGCTGAGCGGAGAGCTCGAGGCGCTGGGGTACCGCGTGGTCGATCTTGGCACGAACAGCGCCGACAGCGTCGACTATCCCGATTATGCCAAGGCGGTGGCCGAGGCGATCGAGAACGATCGCGCGAAATGGGGCGTGCTCGTTTGCGGGAGCGGGATCGGCATGGGCATGGCGGCCAACCGCCATCCCAAGATTCGCGCGGCCGTGGTGCACGACGCGCTTTCGGCCCGGCTCGCGCGCCAGCACAACGACGCCAACGTGCTGGCGCTGGGCGCGCGCCTCGTCGGCGACGAAGTCGCCAAGGACGCCGCGCGCGTGTTCTTCGCGACGCCGTTCGAGGGCGGCGGCCGGCACGAGCGCCGGGTTGCCAAGCTCGGCGGCAAATGAACGTCCGTCACGTTTACTCGAGGCAAGGGGCAATGGCACTCGCACAGCAGAAGATGGCACCTTCGTTCTACGACCGGTTCTTCGGCGACAGCCTCGCCGAGGCCGATCCCGAGCTCGACGCCGCGATCCGCGGCGAGCTCGGCCGCCTGCGCGAGCACATCGAGCTGATCGCGTCCGAGAACGTCGTCTCCGCCGCGGTCCTCGAAGCGCAGGGATCGGTGCTCACCAACAAATACGCAGAGGGCTATCCCGGCCGGCGCTACTACGCGGGCTGCGAGCACGTCGACGTGGCCGAAATCCTCGCGATCAAGCGCGCGAAGAAGCTGTTCGGCTGCGAGTTCGCCAACGTGCAGCCGCATTCCGGCGCGCAAGCCAACGCCGCCGTCTTCATGGCGCTGCTGCAGCCGGGCGACACGTTCATGGGCCTGGCGCTGCCCGCGGGCGGGCATCTCACCCACGGCATGCCGATCAACATGTCGGGCAAGTGGTTCACGCCGGTGTCCTACGGCGTGCGCGCCGACACGCAGATGATCGACTACGACGAGGTCGAGCGGCTCGCGAAGGAGCACAGGCCGAAGCTCATCATCGCGGGCGGCTCGGCCTATCCGCGGCTCCTCGACTTTCCGCGCTTCCGCAGGATCGCGGACAGCGTCGGCGCGTATCTCATGGTCGACATGGCGCATTTCGCCGGCCTCGTCGCCGGCGGCGCGCATGCGAGCCCGGTGCCGCACGCGCATGTCACGACCACCACCACGCACAAGACTCTGCGCGGGCCGCGCGGCGGCTTGATCCTCGGCAACGACCTCGAGCTCGGCAAAAAGATCAACAGCGCCGTGTTTCCCGGCATGCAGGGCGGGGCGCTGATGCACGTCGTCGCCGCCAAGGCGGTGGCGCTCGGCGAGGCGCTCCGGCCCGAGTTCCGCGCCTATGCCCGCGCGGTCGTCGACAATGCGCGCGTGCTCGCCGAGACCCTCAGGGGCCGCGGCTTCGGCATCGTCGCCGGCGGCACCGACACGCACCTGTTGCTGGTCGATCTTCGGCCCCGGAAGCTCACCGGCAAGGCCGCCGAACGGAGCCTCGAGCGCGCGCACATCACGTGCAACAAGAACGCGATTCCGTTCGATCCGGAGAAGCCGACGGTCACCTCGGGCGTGCGTCTCGGTTCGCCGGCCGCCACCACGCGCGGCTTCGGCATCGAGGAGTTCCGCCAGGTTGGCCATCTCATCGGCGACGTGCTCGACGGTCTCGCGGCGAGCAATTCGGGGGACAATTCCGCGGCGGAGGCGGCGGTGCGGGCGAAGGTCGGCGAGCTGTGCCGGCGGTTTCCCGTCTATCCGGGCCTCTAGGCGCGGGGCAGGGGGAGGAAACGAATGCGCTGTCCGTTTTGCGGTCACGACGACACGCAGGTGAAGGATTCGCGGCCGACCGAGGACAATTCCGCGATCCGGCGGCGGCGCTTCTGCCCCGCCTGCGGCTCGCGCTTCACCACCTTCGAGCGCGTGCAGCTGCGCGAGCTCGTGGTGGTCAAGAAGAACGGCCAGCGGGCGCCCTTCGATCGCGACAAGGTGCTGCGGTCGATCATGATCGCCGTCCGGAAACGCCCGATCGGCGAGGAGCGCGTGGAACGCATCGTCAACTCGATCACGCGCCGGCTCGAGAGCTCGGGCGAGACCGAAATCCCGTCGAGCCAGATCGGCCAGCTCGTGATGGAAGCGCTCGCCAGCCTCGATCCGGTGGCCTATGTCCGCTTCGCCTCGGTCTACAAGAATTTCCGCGAGACGCGCGACTTCGAGCAGTTCCTCGAGACCCTGAATCCGCAAGAGCGTGACCTCAAAGACAAGGACTGACGCCGCGCCCGCGCGCGCCGATACGGCCTGTATGCGGGCCGCGCTGACGCTCGCCCGCCGCGCGCTCGGAACCACGTGGCCCAACCCCGCCGTCGGCTGCGTCCTCGCCAAGGACGGCATCGTGATCGCGCGCGGCATGACGGCGCCGGGCGGCCGGCCGCATGCCGAAGCCGCGGCCATCGCCGCCGCGGACGAGGCCGCGCGCGGGGCCACGGCCTATGTCTCGCTCGAGCCCTGCGCGCATCATGGGCGCACCCCGCCTTGCGCCGATGCGCTCGCCGCCGCGGGCGTGGCGCGCGTCGTCTACGCCGTCGAGGATCCCGATCCGCGCACCAAGGGCGCCGGCGGCGGCGCGTTGGCCAAGGCCGGCATCGCCGTCGAAACCGGTGTTCTCGCGGAGGAGGCGGCCGAGCTCAACGCCGGCTTTTTCACGCGCGTGCGCGAGGGCCGGCCGCTGGTGACGCTCAAGACGGCCACGAGTCTCGATGGGCGCATCGCGGCCGCCGGCGGGCGCAGCCAGTGGATCACGGGCGAGGCTGCCCGCGCCGCCGCCCACGCGCTCCGCGCGCGGCACGACGCGGTGATGATCGGGGCTTCGACCCTGGCCGCCGACGATCCGCTGCTCACCGTGCGCTTGCCGGGCCTGCCGGTCCGCGCGCCGGTGCGGATCGCGGTCGCGGGCCGCGCGATGGTCGCGGCCGGACGGCGCCTGTTCGCCTCGCTCGAGGCCGGCCCGGTGTGGCTCGTGCTGGCCGAAGGCACCGCGCCGCCGCGCGATCTGCCGGCCGGCGTCGAGATCGTCGCCGTTGCGGCCGGCCCGCTCGGCCGGCCCGACCCCGACGCGATGCTGCAGGCGCTCGGCCGCCGCGGGCTCACGCGCGTGCTGGTCGAGGGCGGCTCGCGGCTCGCGGGCGCGCTCGTGAAAGCGGGCCTCGTCGACCGCATCGCCTGGTTCCGCGCGCCGCTGGCGCTCGGCGGCGACGGCGTGCCCGCGCTGGAGCCGCTCGGCGTCGCCGACCCCGCCGCGGCCCCGTCCTGGAAGCGCGTCGACCTGCGCCGGCTCGGGCCGGATACGCTGGAATGTCTTGCCCGGCGGTGAAGCGTACATACATTGTGTAAATACGCCGGATGCGCTACACCTGGGACGCGAAGAAAGATCGGATCAACAAGGAAAAGCACGGCATTTCTTTCGCCCAGGCAGTCCGAATTTCCGAATTGGATACGTACGATCAGATCGACGATCGCGAGGACTACGGCGAAGAACGGATGTTCGCCATGGGACTCTACAAGGATCAGGTGCTCGTCGTGATCTATGTCGATCGAGACGACACTCGGCGCATCATCTCGGCACGGAAGGCCAAGCGTCATGAGGAAGCGATATTCTGGCAAGCGAAGGGCCGCAAACCGCGACAGCGGGTGGCGGCGTTTCGCGGCCATGACCGACGACGATATTCAGCGCGGTATCGAAGGCGATCCCGATGCACGGAACACCGATGCGGCCTTCTGGCGCAACGCTCGCATCGTTGCGCCGCTTCGTAAGCGGCCGGTCACGCTGCGCCTCGACGCCGATATCCTCTCCTGGTTCCGGCTGAAGAAGGGCTATCAAACCGAAATCAACGCGATCTTGCGTGCCTATATGAGCGCGCATCGCGGGAAGCGGACCGCTGGAACGCGCCGCCGCGCGGCGCGGCGCCTCGGCGCGGCCGCGGAATAGAACTGCGTGTTCACCGGCATCATCACCGACGTCGGCAAGGTCCGCTCCGTCCGCGCCGAGTCCGCGGGGCGCGACCGTCGCTTCGAAATCGCCACAGCCTTCGATGCCACGGCCATGGCCATCGGCGCCTCGGTCGCGTGCTCGGGTCCGTGTCTCACCGTGGTCGAGAAGGGACCGGGCTGGTTCGCGGTCGAAGCCTCGGGCGAGACGCTCGCGCGCACCACCCTCAACGAGTGGGGGGCCGGAACGCCGGTCAATCTCGAGTGCTCGCTCGCCGCCGGCGACGAGATCGGCGGCCACCTCGTCAGCGGCCATGTCGATGCCGTGGTGCGCGTTCTGGCGCGCGCCGAGGCGGGCGGCAGCGTGCGCTTCGAGATCGAGCTGCCGCCGGCGCAAGCGCCCTATGTGGCCGCGAAAGGCTCGATTTCGCTCGACGGCGTCTCGCTGACGGTCAACGATGTCGCGCGCGACCGCTTTACGGTGAACATCATCCGCCACACCGCCGAGCAGACGACGTTCGGCGGCGTGGCCGCCGGGCGCCGGCTCAATATGGAAGTGGACCTGCTGGCGCGCTATGTAGAGCGGCAGCTGGCCGCCCGCTTCAAGGGCTGACGCCCTCGGAGGGCGCACATGGACCTCACCGCGACCTACCGCTCCTATCTCTCCTCGGTCGAGGAGATCATCGAAGAGGCCAGGAACGGCCGCATGTTCATCCTCGTCGACGACGAGGACCGCGAGAACGAGGGCGACCTGGTGATTCCCGCCCAGATGGCGACGCCCAACGCCATCAACTTCATGGCCAAGCACGGGCGCGGCCTCGTTTGCCTTTCGCTGACGCCGCAGCGCATCGAGGAGCTCGGGCTCCCGCTCATGTCGGGCCGCAATCAGTCGCGCCACGCCACGGCGTTCACGGTCTCGATCGAGGCGCGCGAGGGCGTCACCACCGGCATCTCGGCGGCCGACCGCGCGCGCACGGTCTCGGTGGCCATCGACCCCACCAAGGACCGCCGCGACATCGTTATCCCGGGCCACGTCTTCCCGCTGATGGCGCGCGAGGGCGGCGTGCTGGTGCGCGCCGGCCACACGGAAGCGGCGGTGGACGTGGCGCGCCTCGCCGGGCTGCATCCTTCGGGCGTGATCTGCGAGATCATGAACGACGACGGGACGATGGCGCGCATGCCCGATCTCGTCGCGTTCGCCCAGCGCCACAACCTCAAGATCGCGACCATCGCCGATCTCATCGCCTATCGCCGCCGCTACGACCGCATCGTCGAACGCATCATCGAAAGCAGTTTCGAGAGCCGCCATGGCGGCGCCTACCGCACCTATGTTTATGTCAACCGCGCCGCCTACGCCGAGCACTTGGCGCTGGTGAAGGGCGACCTCCGCGCGCCCGGGCCGGCGCTGGTGCGCATGCATCGCCTCTCGGTCTTCCGCGACCTTTTGGGCGACAAGCTCGACAGCCACATGGGCGAGCTGCAGGCCAGCATGCGCATCATCGGCAAGGAGGGGCGCGGCGTGATCGTGCTCATACGCGAGCCCTGGATCTCCGCATTGTCGGACAGCATGCGCAGCCCCGGGACCGGCGACGGCGAGACGCACGGCCACGATCCGGCGCTGCGCGACTACGGCGTCGGCGCGCAGATCCTGATCGATCTCGGCGTGCAGGACATGATCCTGCTGACCAACAGCAGCCGCGTCATCGTCGGCCTCGAGGGCTACGGCCTGCGCGTGGTCGAGCGCCGGTCGATTCCCGTGGGAGAGGATTGATGGCAACGCAGGCCAAGCCGGGCGCGCGCAGCGTCCCCAAGCTCAAGGGGAAGGTGCTGATCCTCGAAGCGCGCTTCCACGAGCACATCACCGACATGCTCGTGAAAGGCGCCGTTGGCGTGCTGGAGCAATCCGGCATCAAGTTCGACCGCCTGCCGGTGCCGGGCTCGTTCGAGATTCCGGGCGCCATCAAGTTCGCGATGAACATGTACGACGGCTTCGTGGCGTTGGGCTGCGTGATCCGCGGCGCGACGAGTCATTTCGAGTATGTCTGCGCCGAGAGCGCGCGCGGGCTCATGTCGCTCTCGATGGACCACAACATCGCGATCGGCTACGGCGTGCTCACCTGCGATACCGAGGCGCAGGCGATCGAGCGCGCCGATCCGAAGCAGCTCGACAAGGGCGGCGACGCGGCGCTCGCATGCCTGCGGATGATCGAGCTGAAGTGCCGCTTCCTGGGCGGGCGGAGCGTATGAGCCAGCGGGGCGCCGTGCGCGAGCCCCACCGCTCGCCCAAAGCGCAGCGGCGCGGCGCGGCGCGCCTGGCCGCGGTGCAGGCGCTCTACCAGATCGAGCTCACCGGTGCTTCGCCCGACCGCGTGCTGCGCGAGTTCGTCACGCACCGCATCGATGCCGCGCCGCAGGCGGCGAGCGACGAGGCCGCTTCCGACGAAGCGGTCGGCGAGACCGATCGCGAGCTCTTCGCCGCCATCGTGCGCGGCGCCAGCGAGCGCCGCACCGAGCTCGATGAAATCGTGGCCTCGGCGCTGGCCGTCGGCTGGTCGCTCGAGCGCATGGACCGCGTGCTGAGGGCGCTGCTGCGCGCCGGCGCTTTCGAGCTGTTGGCGCGCCCCGAGACGCCGGCGCGCGTCGCGATCACCGAGTACGTCGCGGTCGCCAACGCGTTCTACGAGGGCCGCGAGCCCGGTTTCGTCAACGGCGTGCTCGACAAGCTCGCGCGCGCGCTGCGGCCGGACGAGATGGCGGAGGCGCCGCCGCCCGATCGACCGCAGAAGGGCGACTGACGGACGCCCCATGGCCGCGCGCGGGCGCATGCCGGGCGAGTTCGAAGCGATCGCCAAGTATTTCGCGCCGCTCGCAACGCACCCGGGCGCCTTCGGCTTGAAGGACGATCTCGCCTGGATCGCTCCCCGATTCGGGCGCCGCCTCGTGCTCAAGTCCGATGCGGTCGTGGTGGGCGTGCACACCTTGCCTCGCGATCCGCCGGACCTGATCGCGCGGAAGGCGCTGCGCGTCAATCTCTCCGACCTCGCCGCCAAGGGCGCGCGGCCGATCGGCTACATGCTGACGCTGCTCCTGCCCACGCACACTGAAGAAACCTGGCTATCCCGCTTCGCGGCGGGCCTTGCGGCGGACCAGAAGACCTTCGGTTTGCCGCTCTTGGGCGGCGACCTCACCCGCACGCCGGGGCCGCCGTCGATCTCGATCACCGCGGTGGGCGAGGCGCAGCCGGGCCGGCCGCTGTTGCGCTCCGGCGCCAGGCGCGGCGACGCGGTGTTCGTCTCCGGCACGATCGGCGATGCGGCGCTTGGCCTGCGGGCGCTGAAGGGCGGGCTGCCGGATTTGCCGGCGCGCCACCGCCGGTTCCTGGCGGCGCGCTATCGCTTGCCCGAGCCGCGGCTTGCGTTGGGGCTCGCGATCGCGCGGATCGCGACGGCGGCGATGGACGTTTCCGACGGTCTCGTCGCCGATCTCGGGCATCTCTGCGCGGCGTCGAAATGCGGCGCGGAGATCGACCTCGCGGCGGTTCCGGCGTCGCCTGCGGCAAGAGGGGCCGGCGAGCGCCACGCGATCGCCCGGATCACGGGCGGCGACGACTACGAGCTGCTGTTCACGGCGCCGGCCGGCGAAGAGCCGCGGCTGCACGCCATCGCGCGCAAGGCCGGCGTGCCGATCACGCGGATCGGCCACATCGTGGCGCGGCCAGGCGTGCGCGTGCTGGCCCCGGACGGCAGCGTCGTGACGATCAAGGGCGGCGGGTGGCAGCATTTTTAGCGCAAGAAAGCCTTCCCCCGCTTGCGGGGAAAGGTTGGATGGGGGTGAGTCCGCGCGAAAACCGCTGACCTTTTGGGTCGCTCGTTGACCCCCATCCGGCTTCCCCCCGCAAGCGGGGGAAGGGAAGTAAGTCACGCGTGACGAGACTGGATTTGCGCGGGCGCAAATTGCCGCGCCGGGCGTTTCTTGCGCGCTATCAGGCTTTTGCGTAAGTTCCGCGCCGCTTTGCGCCGCCCGCGAGGGGAGAGGACGCCGGGCGCGCCGGGCCACCCACGATCCCGGCCGGCCGCTCGTCCGTGCGGCGCTTTCTTCGCGCTTGGCTCTCAAGGAACAATCGAAAATGACAGCGGTGATCTGGTTCGTGTTGGCGTGCGGAGTGCTCGCCATTCTCTACGGCATTGTCACCAGCCGGGCGGTGCTTGCGTCGAGCGCGGGCTCCGAGCGCATGCAGGAAATTGCCGCTGCGATCCAGGAAGGTGCCCGCGCCTATCTCAATCGCCAATACACGACGATCGCGATGGTGGGCGTCGTGGTCGCCATCATCCTGTTCGTCACGCTGGGCTGGAAGCCGGGGCTGGGCTTCATCATCGGCGCCGCGCTCTCGGGCGCCGCCGGCTACATCGGCATGAACGTCTCGGTGCGCGCCAATGTCCGCACGGCGCAGGGCGCAATGGAGAGCTTGGCCCGCGGCCTCGATCTCTCGTTCAAGGCCGGCGCCGTCACCGGCATGCTGGTGGCGGGCCTCGCACTCCTGGGCGTGGCACTCTACTTCTACATTCTTACCGCCGCGTTCGGCCACAAGCCCTCGGACCGTATGGTGGTCGACTCGCTCGTGGCCTTGGGCTTCGGCGCCTCGCTGATCTCGATCTTCGCGAGGCTTGGCGGCGGCATCTTCACCAAGGGCGCCGACGTCGGCGCCGATCTCGTCGGCAAGGTCGAGGCGGGAATCCCGGAAGACGATCCGCGCAACCCGGCGGTCATCGCCGACAACGTCGGCGACAATGTCGGCGACTGCGCCGGCATGGCGGCCGACCTGTTCGAGACCTACGCCGTCACCTCGGTCGCGACGATGGTGCTCGCCTCGATCTTCTTCGTCGCCGATCCGGTGCTGGTGACGAAGCTCATGATCTTCCCGCTCGCGATCGGCGGCGCCTGCATCATCACCTCGGTGATCGGCACCTATTTCGTGCGCCTCGGCGCCGACAACGGCATCATGAAGGCCCTCTACAAGGGCTTCATCGCCGCCGCGGTGCTCTCGGCCATCGCGTTCGTGCCGATCACGTATTGGGTTGTCGGCTTCGACACCCAGATGACCGTGGGCGCCAAGACCTTCAGCGGCACGAGCCTCTTCATATGTGCGCTGGTCGGCCTCGCGGTGACCGGCCTCATCGTCTGGGTCACCGAGTACTACACCGGCACCGGCTACCGCCCGGTGAAGTCGATCGCGCAGGCGTCCACGACCGGCCACGGCACCAACGTGATCCAGGGCCTCGCCGTCTCGATGGAGGCGACGGCGATCCCCGCGATCGTGATCTGCGCCGGCATCATCGCCTGTTATCTCCTCGCGGGCCTCTTCGGCATCGCGATTGCGACGACGGCGATGCTGGCGCTGGCCGGCATGGTGGTGGCGCTCGACGCCTACGGGCCCGTGACCGACAACGCCGGCGGCATCGCCGAGATGGCCGGCCTGCCGAAAGACGTGCGCAGGAACACCGACGCGCTCGACGCGGTCGGCAACACGACCAAGGCCGTCACCAAGGGTTACGCTATCGGCTCGGCGGGCCTGGGCGCGCTCGTGCTGTTCGCCGCCTACACCTCCGATCTCGAATTCTTCCGGAAGTCGGGCGCGCTCAAGATCGGCGAGATCGATTTCGGGCTCACCAACCCCTACGTCGTGGTCGGTCTCATCTTGGGCGGCCTCCTGCCCTATCTCTTCGGCGCGATGGGCATGACGGCGGTGGGGCGCGCGGCCGGCTCGGTCGTGATCGAGGTCCGCCGCCAGTTCCGCGAGATCAAGGGCATCATGGAGGGGACCGGCAAGCCCGACTACGGGCGCGCCGTCGACATGCTCACCAAGGCCGCGATCAAGGAAATGATCATCCCCTCGCTGCTGCCGGTGCTGTCGCCGATCGTGCTGTATTTCGTGGTGTCGTGGATCGGCGGGCCGGCGAACGGATTCGCGGCGCTCGGCGCGATGCTGCTCGGCGTCATCGTCACCGGCCTCTTCGTGGCGATCTCGATGACGGCCGGCGGCGGCGCCTGGGACAACGCGAAGAAGTCGTTCGAGGACGGCTTCACCGACGCCGCGGGCCAGAAGCACATGAAGGGCTCGGAGGCGCACAAGGCGGCGGTCACCGGCGATACCGTCGGCGATCCCTACAAGGACACCGCCGGCCCGGCCGTGAACCCGATGATCAAGATCACCAACATCGTGGCGCTGCTGCTGCTCGCGATCCTCGCGCATTGAGGGCGCTGCGCTTGGGTGGACTCGGTTATTGCAGCGTAGGGGCGCGCTGCGCGCGCGCTGCGGACGCCGCGCATGCGAGGGCAGGTGTGGCAGGCGCCGTGCGCCACACTCCACCATCGCACATGCGCGAACAGGGCGCGCGCAGCGCGCCCCTACGCGGTGATGGTCCCACCTCGAGAAGAATCTGCGGCTATCCGAGATCGTAGAAGAACTGCTCGTGCACGATCTTGCCGCTGCGCACCTTGAACACGCAGATCTCCGAGAACTGCGTGCGGGCGGCGCCTTTCTGGGTCATGTCGATGGTCATCGCGCAAGAGAAATGGTTGCCGGCGATCACGGGCTCGCCGACCGTGACGCCGTGCATCGCTTCGAGCGACGCCTCGAAATCCCGGCCCTTTTCGCGGAGCGCGGCACGTCCGCGCGCGGGCGCGAACGGCGAGCCCTCGGGCTCGAGGCTGACCGCGTCGTCGGAATAGAGCTCGTCCTGCGCTTCGTTGAACTGACCCTTGCGGCACATCTCGACGAGCCGCCGCGCGATCTTTTCGGTCGTCATGACCATGGCTCGGACCTCGCTGTTTCCGGGAGGGGCGTATTGGAACAATACAAGAACCCATGTCAAGCCAAGATTTCGTGAAAACGCGGCCGCGCTAAAGCTCCAGCTCCTGCAGCAGGCTGCGCCAGAACACCTTCCAGCGGCGGACGGCGCGTGCGTCGGGCAGCTTTTCGTGGCCGAGGCCGAGGATCGCTTTGCCGCCGGGCTTCGAGCCGATGCCGACGAAGACGCGCGAGCCGTCGGCGAGCGGCACGCGCCAGTACCGCCATTTCGCCGTCCGGCGCACGCTCGGCGCGCCGGCGAGGGCGACGCGATCGAATTCGCGTCGGCGTCCGACGAGCTTCTGCCAAGCGGCGAGCGCCTTGTCCTTGCTGCCGGCGAGGGTTTTGCTGACGGAAACGGCATATCCGCCCGCGATCTCGCCGACTTCGCGTCGCCCGATCTCGCGCTCGAACGCCACCGTGATCGATTGCGACCACCAGCCCGAGACGCCGTGCCCGCTGGAGAGGCGCGCGGCGATTTCCGCATGCGGCAGCTCGGCCGCACCCATCGTGCGCAGCACGCGCCGCCACTGCGGCCAAGTCTTGCCCGTGGCCTTGCGGTAGGCCGCATCCGAGAATCTCTGCGGCTTCATGCGTCTGACCTCGATGGCGCGGCGCGAGATTGCCAGCGGCGGCCGGCCAAAGGCAACGCGTCCGCAATTCGTGCGAGCCGCTCGCCTCGACCGGTTTTCAGCCCGCCCTGTCCGGCGCGCCGATGAGAATGCAGCGCAGCTCGCGCGCCGGCACCGGCATGGGCGCGCCGGATTTGAACGCGGCCCAGAGATATTCCTGCGGGCTGTTGCGATAGCGCGCCGGAATCTGCGGTCGCTCGCGGTCGCGCGGCCAGTTGACGAAGGCGTAGGTGGCGGCCAGCGCATGGATGCGTGCCGCTTGCGTGCTCACCGGCACGCACCGAAAGAAGCGGTGGGCGAGCGCGCGCAAGACCGTATCGCGCGTTTCCGCCGCGCCCGGCCAGCGTCGCGGCGACATCGCGCGGTGCGCGCCGCTGATCCCGAGCGCACGCTCGAGCCAGAGCGCCAGCTCGCCCGGAAGTTCGGAGCCGGCGCTGGCGTGGAGGGCGGCGGCGGGCACGAGCTTCAGAAAGGGCTGCATGGGAGACCTCCGGGGACAGTGAATGGACGTTCGTTCATTTACAGCGCAATTTTTTTAGACGGCGCCGACGAGGCGCAGCGCCCCCCGCGCCACGCTCTCGCCCAGCGCGGCGGGTGCTGCCTTGGCGCGGCCGGCGACGAAGAGCTCGACCACCTGGTTGACGGCGCCGACCACCATCGCGGCGGCGACGGTGGCGTCCTGCTTCGGGATCTCGCCGGCCTCGATGGCGCGGGCGATGAGATTTCGGAAGGCGAGGAACGGGTTGCCGTCGCCGGGGCGGACGCGGCGCGTGTATTCCTGGCGCGTGCGGATGAGATAGGTGACCGCCGCCTCGTCGCGCGCCACGCTCTCGAAGACGTGGGCGACGAGCGCCTTCAATCGGGCGGGGAAGAGGCCCTTGCCCTCGGCGAGCCGCTCGAGCTCGGCGCCGATGCGGTGGAAGAGCTCGGCGAACAGCACCTCGGCCAGCTCGTCCTTGCTCTGGTAGTGATTGTACATCGCGCCGAGCGAGACCCGCGCCGCCTTCGCGATCCGGCGGATCGAGGTCTCGGCGATCCCGCGCTTGACGAACAGCGTCAAGGCCGCCCGCTCGATCCGCTCCTTGGTTTCGGTCCCGTCGCGCATCGGCCGCTCTTTGAAATGAACGAACGATTGTTCATCTACGGAGATTGGCCGGCGGAGTCAACAGAAATGTCGCGGGCTTTTTGTTCTTGCGGGACAAGCCGAGAAGGTGCGCGCCTGGAGGCGCGGCCCGGGCGAAGCGGGGCGCGGCGGCGGTGCTAGTATTGTGGTCCGCGGCTGGGTTGCGATTTGCCGCGATTGACCGGTCCGCGCATGATCGTGTCGTAGAGCGAGCGCACGAAGCCCGGCTCGCCGCCGCGCGTGGGCGTGGCGCGATCGACGTAGCTCGTCGTCTGGGCGTCCTCGAGCCCCAGCTGCTTCATCTCGCGCACGATGCCGGCCCCGTCGAAGTGGATCACGAGCACGTTCTGCTCGGTGGTGCGCGGCTTCAGGAACGCATACTGCACCTGCTTGGCGCTGATGTAGTACCACGTGTCCTGATCGAACGCGGCGACGTTCGAGGGCGAGCCCAGCAGCCGTACGACTTCGTTCTTGCTCGAGCGCCCGACCTGGATCTGCTCGACATTCTCCTTGAGCGCGCGATTGCCGAGATTGTCGGTGATGGGATTGCACCCCGCCGCGGCGAGCACCAGCGCGAGCGCCGCCGCAAACCGTGCCGGCGGCAGTTTCGATTCGCTTCGCATCATCGCTGCAAGACCCCCCGATGATCGGCGCCGTCCGTTGCCGCCGCGGATCCCCTTTTGCTTCGAAGGGGCAGGAGACAATTGCATCGGGTCCGAATCGTGTCAATGTGACAGCCTTGTCTCGCGGCGCGGCGAGGCGGAAGAAGAGCTTATGGGACTTCTCGATTTCCTCTCGGCCACGGCGCGCAAGGGCGATCGCGGGGGGCGCGAACGCGCGGCCGCGGCGCTCTATGCGGCGGCGGTGGCGCAGGCGCGCGCGCCGGCGTTTTATACCGCGCTCGGCGCACCCGATACGCTCGAAGGCCGCTTCGAGCTCATCGTGCTGCACGTGCATCTGCTCTGCCGCCGCCTGGGAAAATCCGGGGCGGAGGGCGCCGCCTTGGCCCAGGCGCTGTTCGACACGATGTTCCACGACATGGATCGCAATCTGCGCGAGCTCGGCGTCGGCGACCCGTCGATGCCGCGCCGGATCAAGGCGATGCTCGAAGCCTACTACGGCCGTATCAAAGCCTACGACGCAGCGCTCGCCGCCGGAGGCGACGCGCCGGCCCGGGCGCTCGCGCGCAATGTCTACAATGCCGACGCCGTGACGCCGGGCGCGGCCGCGCTCGCCCGGTACGTGGTCGGGGCGGCGGCGCGGGTCGAAGCGGCGGCGGCGTCGGACCTGCTCGCCGGCCGCGTCGAGTTTCCGGCCGTTGCCGCGGCGCGATGACGATGGCCAGGGCAAAGCGGAGCGCCAGTCCGTCCGCGGCCGGCGTTCGGCGGGCGGGGAGAGAGGCCGCGGCGAAGCCCGAATTCAGCCGCCTCGTCGACGTCTCGCGCATGGGCCGGCTCGAGCACCGGCTCGAAATCAAGGCCAATGCGGAGGAGCGCGCGGCGCTGGCCAAGCGCTTCGAGCTCGTGGAGCTGCCCGAGCTCGCGGCCGCGCTCGTGCTGAAGAAGCGCGGCGACGGCCTGATCGAGCTCGCCGGGCGGTGGCATGCGCGCGTGGCGCAGCGCTGCGTCGTGACGCTCGATCCGGTGTGGGCCGATCTCGCCGACGAGGTGCGCCTCTTCTACAGCGGCGCGCCCGGCCGGCTTGCGTCCGAGGCCGATCCGCTCGACGACGCAGGCTGGCCCGAGCCGCTCGAAGGCGGCATCATCGATGTCGGCGAGGCCGTCGCGCAGCTGATGGGCGTGGCGCTCGATCCCTACCCGAGATCAGGCGACGGACGACAGACGACGGACGACAGGCGATAGGGTAGGGCGGCGCTTCGGCCATCACCTCTTCGTTTCCGCCGCCCGTGTCCGTCTTCCGTCGTCTGTCCTCTATCGTCTGACTTTTATGCCGCAGCAAAGCCATTGTTTGTCCGGCGCAATTTCGTTATGTAACCTGCTTCACGCCCCGGCGGCCCGGCCCTGGGGCGCTTTTCTGTCCGGACAGCACGGAACCACGCCCCAGTTCGAGGCCCCCATGGCCCTACCGAAGAAGAAAATTTCCAAAGCGCGCCGCGACTTGCGCCGCGCCCACGACCACCTGAAGCCCACCGGCTACAACGAGTGCGCCAATTGCGGCGAGATGAAACTTCCGCATCACGTGTGCCCGGCCTGCGGCTACTATGACGGCCGCGAGGTGAAGCCTTCCGGCGCCTCGGAAGCCCAGTAGGCGCCAGCCTTCGGCCGGGGAAGCCCGATGCGGGCCCGGCGGTGAGGGAGGACGACACGCCAACGTGGCCGAGCGCCTGACCATAGTCCTCGACGCCATGGGCGGCGACAACGCGCCGCGCAGCGTGGTGCGGGGCGCCAACATCGCGCGCAAGCGCTTCCCCAACGTCGACTTCCTCATCGTCGGCGACGAGGCCCGGCTCGCGCCGATGCTGAAGCGCCTGGCGAAGCTGCGCCGCGTCTCGACGATCGTCCACGCGCCCGACCGGGTCGGCGCCGACGACAAGCCCGCGCAGGCGCTGCGCGCCGGGCGCAACTCCAGCATGCGCATCGCCATCGACCAGGTGCGCGGGGGCAAGGCGCAAGGGATCGTCTCGGCCGGCAACACCGGCGCGCTGATGGCGATGGCCAAGGTCGTGCTGCGCACCTTGCCCGGCATCGACCGGCCGGCGATGGCCTCGTTCTTCCCGACCATGAAGGGCGAGAGCGTGATGCTCGACCTCGGCGCCAACATCGAGTGCAGCGCCGAGAACCTCGTCCAGTTCGCGGTGATGGGCGAGCACTTCGCCCGCATGGTGCTGGGCTCGCTGAAGCCGACGGTGGGCCTCTTGAACGTCGGCTCCGAGGAGCAGAAGGGCCACGAGGAGCTGCGCCAGGCCGCGGCGATGCTGCGCGAGGGGCGGCATCCCATCGAGTTCCACGGCTTCATCGAAGGCGACGACATCGCCAAGGGCACCGTCGACGTCGTGGTGGCCGACGGCTTCTCGGGCAACGTCGCCATCAAATCCGCCGAGGGCACCGCGCGCCTCGTCAGCGATTTCCTGCGCCACACGTTCCGCAGCTCGATCCTGGCGATGATCGGCTACATCTTCGCGCGCCACGCGCTGCGGAAATTGCGTGCGCGGCTCGATCCGCGTCGCTACAACGGCGCCGTCTTCCTCGGCGTCAACGGCATCGTGGTGAAGGGCCACGGCAGCTCCGACGCGCTCGGCTTCGCCACCGCCATCGGCGTCGCCGTCGACATGGTCCAATACGGTTTCATCGCCAGCATGAAGCGCGAATTCGAGAAGCTCGCCGCAACGGCGGGCGCCGGCCCCCCGGTCCCCGACGCGCCGCCGAGGCAGGCGGCGACCGGATGAACGCGCCGTTTCGCGCCGTCATCCGGGGCAGCGGCTCCTATCTGCCGAAGCGCGTCGTGACCAACGCCGAGCTCGCGAAGCGCGTCGACACCTCCGACCAGTGGATCGTCGAGCGCACCGGCATCAGGCGCCGCCACGTCGCCGCCGAGGGCGAGCTCACCTCGCACCTGGCGCTCGAGGCGGCGAAGCGCGCGCTGGCCGCCGCCGGTATGAACGCCGAGGCGGTCGACCTCATCGTGCTGGCGACGACGACGCCCGATCAGACCTTTCCCGCCACCGCCACGCGCGTCCAGGCGGCGCTCGGCATCGGGCGCGGCGCCGCGTTCGACGTGCAGGCGGTGTGCTCGGGCTTCGTCTACGCGCTCGGCGTCGCCAACAATTTCCTGGCGCTCGGCCAGCACGAGACCGCGCTGGTGATCGGCGCCGAAACCTTCACGCGCATCCTCGACTGGAACGACCGCGGCACCTGCGTGCTGTTCGGCGACGGCGCCGGCGCCGTGGTGCTGACGCGCGAGCCGGCGAACAGCGAGAGGCTCCCGCGCGGCGTGCTCTCGACCCACATCCATTCCGACGGGCGGCTTTACGACCTGCTCTACGTCGACGGCGGCCCCAGCTCGACGATGAGCACGGGCCGGGTGCGCATGCACGGCCCCGAGGTCTACAAGCACGCGGTCGTCAAGCTCGCCGAGACCGTGCGCGAGGCGCTCGCCGCCAACGGCTTGACCGTCGCCGACGTCGACTGGTTCGTGCCGCACCAGGCCAACAAGCGCATCATCGACAGCACCGCGAAGAAGCTCGGCCTGGCACCCGAGAAGGTCATCCTCACGATCGAGGATCACGCCAACACCTCGGCCGCCTCGATCCCGCTTGCGCTCGACGCCGGCGTCGCCGACGGCCGCATCAAGGAAGGCGACATCCTCGTGCTCGAAGCGATGGGCGGCGGCCTCTCCTGGGGCTCGGCGGTCGTGCGCTGGTGAAGGCGCGGCGGGGCCGGCGCCGGCGAGACATTGGGCCACCCCCTAATCGCTCGCCGCAACGTCGTCCGCCAAGACTGCCAAGATTGCAAAGAGGCGGGGAGGTGGGGGAGCGGAAAGGGAGAAGAAAGAAGGATCGAACCACAGAGGACACGGAGGCCACAGAGAGGCATTCTTTCGCGCGCCTTGGCGCGCAATCCTCTCCTTCTCCGTGATCTCCGTGTCCTCTGTGGTTTGTCTTCTTCTCCCGTCTCCCTGCCTCCCCCCGTTTCGCGTAGTTCATTTGTAGACATTCGCGGACATTCGCCGGCATCCCGCGCGCCGGAAGCCCGTGAACGCAAGCGGCGCGAGGATCCGGGCGGGCCGGCCGGCGCACGACAAGGGCCGTTCCCAATGACCGAATCGCGAAAACCTTGGCTTTCATTGGCTTTCCTTGGCGTTTGTTGGCTTCTTTAGCGCGGTCACCTTGGCTTTCATTGGCTTTCCCCGGGGCCTGCACCTTGGCTTTTCTTGGCTTTTCCAACCTTGCACCTTGGCTTTTATTGGCTTCCGCAGGGCCGCTTGGCTGCAATCCCCTTCGGCTGCGGCGCGCCGCAATGGCGCGACCGTCAGGGGGCGCAGCGTAGCGCTCGATTATGTTCCTTTTATGTTCTTCAAGCGAGGGTCCGCGCAAAACGGAATGGCCGATGCTGCGCGCGCCTCGCTTGCGTCGATTTTTCGAGGCCGCGGGGGCGGGTTGCCGGCGCTCGGCCGTGCGCCGCGCTGCGCGGTGCCCTCACTTCCCATTTCGCTGCAAGGGCAGCGAAACGGGCCCCTTCGCTCCCAGAGGGAGAGACAAGAGTGGGCGCCGCTCTTTTCTTTTCTCTCCCTCCGGGAGAGAAGGGGGCCCAAGCAACGCCCCTGGCGTTGCTTGGGAAGTGAGGGCACGGCGCCGCGCTCGGCCTCGGCATGACGCCATGGGTTTCGCGATTTCGCCGGGCGGGCGGGCGCGATTTTCTTCGAACCGCCATTCGATGACCGCGCTTTTGAAATATCACCCTTCCGCGAAAACTTCGCATATATGAGTTGCGCGCTCGGCTGATCGGGATGGCCATCCGGATCGGCCCACCCGGGAGAACCGCATGCGCGCAGCGATTCGAAACTTCCGCCCACTGATCGTCTCCACCGTCGTCGCGCTGAAAGTCGCGCTCATCGGCGCGTTGTTTGCGCTGGGTTCCGTGGGCACGCCGGCGCACGCACACTGGATCACGTCCAGCTACGTCGGATGCAATTACCCCGCCGATTGCCCCACGGTCAGCGTCGCGTGCGAGAAGTGGGCAGCCTATTGGCGCGCTTCCTATCCGCTGGCGCAATGGGTCGGCGTGCTGCCGCATAACTACAACACGCTTCAGTGTGTCATCACGGCCGTCCCCTCTCCCAATTGGGGGATCTTCGCGAGCTGTCCCTCTGGCCAGTACCCCGACGCCGCGACCGTGACCGGGTGCAATACGGATCCGCCGGAGATAGCGAAAAACTTCAATCAATGCCCCACCGGCGGCAATCCGGTCACGATCGGAGTCGGCAACAAGTCCGAGACGGCCGCCGATATCCGCACGGCGGGGCCGGACGTGTTGGAGCTGGTCCGCTACTACAACAGCAAGGAATACAAGTTCGGGCTGCTCGGCTACGGGTGGCGCACGAACTTCGACCGCAAGATCACGTTTCAGCCCGGCGGTTATCGCAATGTGGAGCGCCCGGACGGAACCTACGTGGTCTTCCTCGGCACCTCGCCGCTCTCGAACTTCACCGACGTCGATCTCCGGCTGGCGCAGGTCGGCTCCGACTATACCGTCACCGACCGCGAGGGCACGGTCGAGACCTACAACTCCGCCGGCCGGCTGATCACGATCCGCACGCGCAACGGGTACACGCAGACGATCGCCTACGGCGCCGGCAACCGCATCGAAAGCGTGATCGACTCCTACGGACGGCAGATCACGTTCACGACCGACAGCCACGGCATCATCCAGAACGCGACCGGCCCGGACGGGAAGCTGGTGGCGTTCCAGTTCCGCAACGCGTTCGCGGTGCCTTCGCCCTACGTGTTGGAAAAGGTCGTCTACCCCGACGACACGCCCGCCAACCCCAACGACAACCCTACCCTCACCTATCACTACGAGAACGCCAGCTTCCCGTTCGCGCTGACCGGGATCACCGACGAACGCGGCATCCGCTACGCGACCTGGGCCTACGATTCGGTCCGGCGGGCGACCCTGAGCGAGCACGCCGGCGGCGTCGACCGCGCCACGTTCACCTTCAACCCGACCGGCACCGTCACCGAGACCAACGCGCTCAACAAGGACACGATCTACACCTTCTCGACGATCCAGTCCGTGAAGAAGGCCACGGCCATTCAGGGCGTGGCCAGCCCGAACTGCCCGGCGGCCAATTCGAGCTACACCTACAACACGCGCGGCCGCATCACCAGCACGACCGACTGGAACGGCCGCGTCACCAACCGCTCGGTGACGCCCGAAGGCCTCGAAACCAGCCGCACCGAGGCTTTCGGCTCCGCGCAGGCGCGCACGATCACGACCTCGTGGGACATCCCGAAGCGCGTGCCGACGCTGATCTCGGCGCCGCGCAAGAACACCGCGTTCACCTACGACGCCGCCGGCCTCGTCGAGACGATCACCGAGACCGACACCACTGCGCATTCGGTGCCTTACAGCACCAACGGGCAGACGCGCGTGTGGACCTTCACCTACACCACCGCGTCCGGCGTCAAGCAGCTCACGAGCGTCGACGGCCCGCGCACCGACGTGAGCGATACGACGAGCTATCAGTACACGGCGGCCGGCTATCTCTCGCGCATCACCAACGCGGTCGGGCACCAGATCAACATCACGTCGCATGACGGGATGGGGCGCCCGCTCGGCATCACCGACCAGAACGGCATCGTCACCGACCTCGAATACAACGCGCGCGGCTGGCTGACCAAATCCACCGTCCGGCACGGCACCGGCGATGCGGTGACGACGATGGAATACAGCCTCGCCGGCGACGTCACCAAGGTGACGCTGCCCGACGGCTCGTTCCTCACCTACACCTATGACAACGCACGGCGGCTCACGGCCATCGCCAACCAGGTCGGCGAGAAGATCGAGTTCACGCACGACCTCGCGCGCAACGTCACGCAGCAGGTGACGAAGGACAGCGGCGGCACGATCAAGCGCACGCAGACCCGCGCCTATGACGAGCTCTCGCGGCTGCTGCGCCTCGTCGGTGCTTCGACGCAGACGACGACGCTCGGCTACGACAACAACAGCAATCTCGTCGCGCTGACCGACCCGCTGAACAAGACGACGGGGTTCGGCTTCGACGCGCTCAACCGGCTCATCACGGCCACCAACCCGCTGATGGGCGTGCGCAACACGGGCTACGACCCGCAGGACAACGTCACCAGCGAGAGCGACGAGCGGAACGTCGCGACCAGCTACGTCCACAACGGGTTCGGCGAGGTCATCCAGGAGGCGAGCCCGGACGGCGGCACCATCGTCTATGTGCGCGACACGGCCGGCAACGTCACGCAGAAGACCGACGCGCGCGGGCAGGTGAGCACGTCGAGCTACGACGCGCTCAACCGCCTCACCGCCACCACCTTCTCGGGCGCCGCGACGTTCAACATCACCTACAGCTACGACAGCACCGCCGGCGGCAATGTCGGCATCGGGCGGCTGACTTCCGTTACGGATGTGAGCGGCCAGACCGCGATCAAGTACGACCACCGCGGAAATACGGTGCGCGAAGACCGGACGATCGGCGGCACGCTCTATACGACGGAGTACAGCTACGACCTCGCCGACAATCTGATCGGCATGGTCTACCCCTCGGGGCGCATCCTCACGTACGTGCGCGATGCGCTGGGGCGCGTCACGAGCGTCACGACGAAGAACAATGCGGCGGCGCCGTCGGTCAACGTCGCCACGGCGATCACCTACATGCCGTTCGGGCCGATTGCGACCCTGCTGCACGGCAACGCGCTCGCGGCGACATTCACCTGGGACCAGGATTATCGCCTCACAGGGATCGTGACGGCGCAGGGCGGGACCACGATCCAGAACCTGACCTACGGCTTCAACCTCGCCGACAACGTCACGACCGTCACCGACAACATCGCCTCTGGGCGGAATCAGACGTTCACCCTCGACGACCTCCAGCGCCTCACCGCCGCGACCGGCATCTACGGCGCGATCACCTACACCTACGACGCCGCCGACAACCGCCTCACCCGCAATCTCGCGAGTGGGCCGTCGGAGACGTTCACCTACGGCCTCACGGATAACCGCCTGCAATCGGCCGCCGTCACGGGCCAACCCACCCGTACGTTCACCACCAACAGCGCCGGCGACATCACGCTCGACGACCGCGGCGCGGGCAACACCGTCACCATCGCCATCGGCGCCGACGCACGCCCGCAGACGATCGCGGTCGCGGGCACGGGTGCGACGACCGTTTCCTACAAGCACAACGCCTTCGGTGAGCGCGTCTCCCGCGTCGAGGGCGCCAACACCACGCACTTCCACTACGACCAGGACGGGCGCCTCATCGCCGAGAGCGACGGCACCGGCGCGCTCATCCGCGAATATCTCTGGCTCGGCGACAAGCCCTTGGGCCTCGTCGTCGGCCCCGCCAGCTCACCCACGCTCTACTTCGTCCACGCCGACCACCTCGAGCGCGTCCAGAAGATCACCGACGCGAGCCAAGCCATCGTCTGGGACGGCCAGTTCACCCCCTACGGCCGCACCCACGCCATCACCGGCACGGTGCAGAACCCCTTGCGCTTCCCCGGCCAATGGGCCGATCCCGCCGCGAACTACTTCTACAACTACATGCGCGATTACGATGCGACGCTCGCGCGGTATCTTAGCGTTGATCCACTCGATCGAAATTGGGCATTAGATATGCTGCTGCGCAGGCGAGGGGTTGCAGAACTATCGCTTCGCGCGGACTTGTTCTCATCATTAATGGTACCGGTTTCAGACGTTTCTTCTGGTTTGCAGCGGTCATTCGCCTATAGCACCGGCGATCCAATTAACCGAATAGATCCATTTGGCTTGGAGACCTTCTACTATCATCATTGGGTTCCGCAATCGATTTACAAAAATGCCGGATTGCCGGCTGCGGCATATAGTATATTCGACAGAGGTGCTTTCGGCCCCCTGGTATCTCACAGCTACAACGAAAACCACAGGCTGTATAACGCGGCAGCTTGGGACCTCTGGAATCGCACGCTGAAAGAAAGGGGCATTGACCCCGCTCGAATGACGGCAGATCAAGCAAGGCAGATACTGCAGGAGTTTCGGCGCTGTCCAGATCCTCAAATGAGACCGTTGCAGTACGAGGTACGCAAGGGACGGCTCGATGCGTTGATGAAGATCTGGGCAAACACGACGCGACGACGGTAAGGGCGCGCGGATGCAGCGACGCGATACTCGAAACGACGACTCCGGAACACGCGATTTCGTGGATATGGTCCGGAAAGCGCTAACGGAGCACGGCAAAGAGAGCTACGATTTTAGAATCACTGGGATACCCGAAGGCTCCAAAGCAATTGAAGTATTGTTTCGCCACCATGAATTCGTATCGCCTTCACTGACGCTAGCGCTGGATAACGTTCTGGATCAGGTCGCGGACGATCATGAGGTCTTGCTCATTTTAGCCGATCCGGAGTGGCGCCCGATACTGCCTAGGTCTGGATTTCGAGTAGCGGTAGGTCAACTAGACTCGATCCCGCCCGCTCCTCTCCCTGAAATTTCGGAATATGCCGCCCAGCGAACAGATGCGTTGCGAACTGCATTGTCACGGGTTCTTTCGCGGATGGGGCGCGAGAATTGGCGTGGCGAAGGCGACTATTGGATCTTCGACGACTGGATCGGCCCATACTCTCAGAAGGTTTATGTTTGGAGTATTGATTTCATTACGCCCGATCTGGTTCGAAATATCCAGCAGGCCCTCGAAGATTTCACTGATTGTGAGGTCATCCTCGCACTGGATGAAGCGCTTCCACATCCGCCTAGCGGACTTCGGATCGCGGCAGGAAAAGTCGAGGAGGAGTGGAACCGTCCCATGCTGCGAAACCTATTTGGACCTCGACTGCGATATTAGCTGACTGCAAGGATGCCGAGTCAGCAGATAATCCGAGTCAGAGTTGCGAGAAATCGGGGTCAGCGGGAAATCGCGGTCAGAGTTGTGAACTGCACCCCTGCGGTGAGACCGAAGATCAGGGACAGCTTGCGATGGACAAATAGCGGTCGCAGAGGTTTTCGGCGACGTGGTCTGACCCGCATTCATGCTTTTTGACACGATCAGACTGATTTCCTCCCTCGTCGCCTCGCTCATCGGCGCTCCGACGCAGGTGGCGTCGTTCACCTACGACGCCAACGGCCTCGTCGAGACGATCACCGAGACCGATACCACGTCGCATTCGGTGCCCTACAGCACCAACGGCCAGACGCGCGTGTGGACGTTCACCTACACCACCGCGTCCGGCGTCAAGCTGCTCACCGGCATCGACGGCCCGCGCACCGACGTGAGCGACACGACGGCCTATCAATACACGGCCGCCGGCTATCTCTCGCGCATCACCAACGCGGTCGGGCACCAGATCAACATCGCGTCGCATGACGGGATGGGGCGCCCGCTCGGCATCACCGACCAGAACGGCATCGTCACCGACCTCGAATATACGCCGCGCGGCTGGCTCAAGAAATCCACGGTCCGCCACGGCACCGGCGATGCGGTCACCTCGATCGAATACAGCCCGGCCGGCGACGTCACCAAGGTGACGCTGCCCGACGGCTCGTTCCTCACCTACGCCTACGACGACGCGCGCCGCCTCACCGCCATCGCCAACCAGAGCGGCGAGAAGATCGAGTTCGCCTACGACCTCGCGCGCAACGTGACGCAGCAGGTGACGAAGGACAGCGGCGGCACGGTCAAGCGCACGCAGACCCGCGCCTATGACGAGCTCTCGCGCCTGCTCCGCCTCGTCGGCGCGGCCACGCAGACGACGACGCTCGGCTACGACAACAACAGCAACCTCGTCGCGCTGACCGACCCGTTGAACAAGACCACCGGGTTCGGCTTCGACGCGCTGAACCGCCTGATCACGGCCACGGACCCGCTGATGGGCGCGCGCAACACGGGCTACGACCCGCAGGACAACGTCACCAGCGAGAGCGACGAGCGGAACGTCGCGACCAGCTACGTCCACAACGGGTTCGGCGAGGTCATCCAGGAGGCGAGCCCCGACGGCGGCACGATCGTGTATGTGCGCGACAGCGCCGGCAACGTCACGCAGAAGACCGACGCGCGCGGGCAGGTGAGCACGTCGAGCTACGATGCCTTGAACCGCATCACCGCCACGACCTTCGCCGGGGCGCCCACCTTCAACATCACCTACAGCTACGACAGCACGGCGGGCGGCAATTTCGGCATCGGGCGACTCACCTCGGTCACCGATGTGAGCGGCCAGACCGCGATCAAATACGACCACCGCGGCAACGCGGTGCGCGAGGACCGCACGATCGGCGGCGTGCTCTACACCACCGAGTACAAATACGACCTCGCCGACAATCTGATCGAGATCGTCTACCCCTCGGGCCGCATCCTGACGTACGTGCGCGATGCGCTGGGGCGCGTCACGAGCGTCACCACCAAGGCCAACGCGGCGGCGCTCTCGGTCAACGTCGCGACCGGCATCACCTACATGCCGTTCGGGCCTCCGGCCGCTGCGCGGCCGTGTCCGGTAACTCTCTAGACACGCTAGAAATTTTACCGGTTCGCGGTTGACGCGGCGACTCCGCTTGGGCAAGCTTCGCGGCCAAGAGGGGAGCGGGGAATGTCTCAGAAGACGATCACCCGGGCGGATCTGGGCGACGCCGTCTATCAGACGGTGGGCCTGTCGCGGAACGAATCGGCCAAGCTGGTGGAGCAGGTGCTGGACGAGGTCGTGGAGGCGCTCATCCGCGGCGAGGCGGTGAAGCTCTCCTCGTTCGGCAGCTTCATGGTGAGGAAGAAGGGCCAGCGCATCGGGCGCAATCCCAAGACCGGGCAGGAAGTGCCGATCCTGCCGCGCCGCGTGCTCGTGTTCCGCGCGTCGAACCTCTTGAAGACCCACATCAACAAGCCCAAACCGGCGGGCGAGCCGCCGCGCTGAGACGGACGTGAAGTTTCACCACGAAGACACGAAGCCCACGAAGAATAAGGATTGTCGCGTCGCGGGCGCGGACGCTCGCTGCGCGAGCTACCGGCGAAGCGAAGCTTCGCCAAAAGCTTGGCCGAAGGCCAAGCGGCGTGGATTTCGTGTCTTCGTGGTGAAATCTCTCTCCCCGGCGCCGCGGCTCCTGTTCACTTTTGGCGAGGGTGCATGACTCCGGCCAAGCCCGAGCCCCCGATCAACGACAACGGCCCCGGCCGCAGCGAGCCAGAATTCGCCGAGGGCGAAGACAAGGCGCCCGCCGCCTACCGCACGATCAGCGAGGTCTCGACGCTGCTCGAGGTGCCGCAGCACGTGCTGCGCTTCTGGGAGACGAAATTCGCGCCGCTGCGCCCGATGAAGCGCGGCGGCGGGCGGCGCTACTACCGCCCCGAAGACGTGACGCTGCTCGCCAAGATCAAGGGCTGGCTCTACGACGAGGGCCTGACCATCAAGGGCGCGCAGAAGCGCCTGAAAGGGCGCGGCATCCGCCAGGCGCTGGCCGAGGACGAGCCGAAGCCGATCCCGCTCTCGGAACCCGCGCGGCGCGAGCTCGACGCGCTGCTCGGCGAGCTCAAAGCGCTGCGCGACGAGCTCGATTGATTCCGCGTGCCCTGTCCATGATCGTCATGCCGACCGAAGCGAGCGGTCTTCCGCTCGCGAAGCGGAGGCATCGCGGCGCAGCGGCCACGCGATCCTTTTTCGCCACGATCCCTCCACTTCGCGGCCGCGCGAAGGGCGCGGCCGCTTCGGTCGGGATGACGCTGATTTGAGAGGCGGGACGGGTGGATTCTCATCGGCGACGCTCCGCGTTGGACACCGATCTTTTTCCGCAAGCGGGGGAAGAATTTATTCCGCTGCCTTTCCTGCGATGGGTCGCGTGCTCGACGCTCGCCGCGCTTGCGCTCGTCTGGGTCCATGCCGCGGTCGAGCTGCGCCCGCTGTTCGCGGATGGGTTCCTCTACCTGCTGCGCGTCCTCGAGCGCGAGAGCTTCTGGCTCGAGGCGCCGGCGCGGCGGACGGTCGAGCTCGTACGGCAGCTCCCGGTGCTGGCGGCGCTGAAGCTCGGCGCCGGCGGCGCCGAAACGCTCGCGATCCTGTTCGGGCTCGGCCTGCTGCTGATCCCGCTGCTGCTGACGGCGCTGTGCTGGCCGGCGCTGCCGCGCGCGCGAAAATATCTCTTCGCGTTCCCGCTGCTGCACTACTTCGCCGGGACGGCGGGCGCCGCGTTCGCGCCGATCACCGAAGGCACCGCCGCGGCCGCCTATTTCTGGCTGCTGCTGTTCCTGCTGCTGTTCGCGCCGGCGCGCGCGGCAGCGCTGGCACTGATCGGCGCGCTCGCGGCCGGAACCGTGCTGCTGCACGAAGGCATGGCGCTGCTGGCGCCGGTGCTGGCGGCGGCGGCGCTGTGGCGGGCGAGAGGCGAAACCGCGCGCGGCCCCGAGCGAAGCCGGACGGGACGCATCGCGTTCGCGGCGCTCGCGGTCTGGTTCGCCATCGTGGCGCTCGTGCAGGCCGGCTACATCGTCGACCCGAGCCATCCGCACAACCGCGCGGCGTTCTTCACCGCGCTGATCTCCTTCTGGTGGCTCTTCGGCCTCTGGGGCAGCCTCAATCTGCCGGCGCTGTTCGGGCTCGCGGCACTCGGGCTGCTGGCGGTGTTTGCGGCGGTCCACGTGCGTTCATCCCGTAGGGGCGCGCTGCGCGCGCCCTTTCTCCACGTGCATGGTGATCGCGACGTCAAGTTAGGACCGGCGCGATCTATTCGCCCGCAAGACGCCCAGCCTGCGGAGACAGGGCGCGCGCAGCGCGCCCCTACATGGGCGAAGCACGTGGTCACTCTCTTCGGTCTCGCGATGCTTGCGGCCGTGATGCACGCGATCGCATCGGATCAGATGTTCGTGGCGCAAGCGCAATTCAATGCGCGCAACCATCCGATCCTGATCTCGGTGCCGCTGGGCGTGCTCGCCGTGTATGCGGCGGCGAGACCTGCGGCCGCGGCTTGGCTGCCGTTCCGCGCGGCCGTCGTGCTTTCGGCATGGCTGGCGGCGGCGTCGGCTCTGTGGCACGTCGAGGCCACACGGCGCTGGTCGGACTATATCGGCGTGTTCCGCGAGGCGCTGCGCGCGAACCGCGGCCTCGTCGCCTGGGAAGATGTCATGGCCGCCCTGCCGCCGCAGAAGCGCCGTTTGTTCGAAGGCATGTCGCATTTCTGGATCGAGCCGGCGATGAGCATCGTGCTTGCGCCCGAAGGAAAGGTGGGCGTCATCGTGGCCGCGCGCCGCGCCGCCGGCTGGTACCCGTTCGACGCGCGCAAACCCGAGGAACTGCCGCGCTCGCGCTTCTGGAACTTCGATGCGTATCTCGCCACGCGGGACGGCCGCCAATAAAAAGATCGCAGGGAGACGGGGAGGCGGGGAGAAGGAAAGGAAGATTCACCACCAAGGCACCAAGAAGTGCAGGCTTGCGCCGCAAGACCGGCGCGAAGAAAGAAACATGTCCCTTCCTTCGCGCGCCCGTTGCCACGCAACACTCCCTTCTTGGCGTCTTCGTGTCTTGGTGGTGAGCCTTTCTCGCGCCAAAGGGCGCCTCATTCTTTCTCACCGCCTCCCCGCCTCTCTGCGCCTTTCCTTAGCTTCGCTTCGCGAGGCTCACGGGCAAGGTGCGGACGAGGCGGCCGAAGAAAGCTTGCGGCTCGGAGGGCGGGCGGTAGTTGCGCGCCTGTTCCGCCGCGCTCACGCAGGCGGCGATGGTTCCGTGCAGCGTCGTCCAGCTCGCGCTCGCGCCCCACGAATCGAGGAAGCAGCGGTCGTAGACGCTCAACTGCTCCTTGAACGAGCAGCCGAACGAGCTGCGGTCCGCGCGGGCGGCGGTGAGGATCACGCGGTTGTCGGTGGTGAGCGCCGGCCGCAGGAACGTGCCGGAGTGGCAGGCGGAGACGACCACGACGGTCGGCCGCCGCCCGCAGGCACGGTCGAGAAGGCGAGCGAGGTCCTCGGGCGGCAGCAGCGAGCGGTGCCGCGCCATGTAGAGCCCGCCCTCGTCGCCGTGCGAGGTGAAGTAGAAGAGACAGGCGTCGCCGGGCGCCATGCGGCGCGCGAGTGCCACGCGGCTGATGTCCTGCCAGGTCGCGTCGTGCTTGCCGTCGGGGCGCTGGCGCCGCGAGGTGAAGCGCTCGGCCGCGATGCCGTAGCGGCTCTTGAACAGCGCGGAGAGGCGGTCGACGGCGTTGTCGAACACCGGCTCCGCGCGATCCGCGGCGACGAGGAAGACGTGCCAGTTGCGCGGCGCCGTCTCCGCGCGCGCGGCGGCGGCGAGGGCGGCAAGCAGAAGAACGAGCGCAAGTTTCAGCATGCTCGCGATCAGACGTGTCGATTCGGGCGAGACTGCGGCATCGTCTTCCCCTCGCCCTGGGGCGAGGGGGCAGGGGGAGAGGGGGATGACCTGCGATCTCGACGAACGCAATCCGCTGCGCGGCGCGAACGAAGGCGCCGAAAGTCGAGGTATTCCCCCTCTCCCCTGCCCCTCGCCCCCGGGCAGGGAATTAGTCCAGCTTCGCGAGCTCTCGCCGCATCAGCTTGCCCGTGCTCGTCATCGGCAGCGCGGGCACGAAGCTCACCGCGCGCGGCACCTTGTACGCGGCGAGCTCCTTGCGGCAGAAATCGAGGAGGTCCTGCTCGGAAGCGGCGGCGCCGGGCTTCAGCACGACGTAGGCTTTCGCGAGCTCGCCTTTGAGCTTGTCGGGCACCCGGCCCACGGCCGACATCGCGACGGCGGGGTGCGCGGCCAGCACGCGCTCGATCTCGGCCGGGAACACCTTGAAGCCGGCGGTGTTGATCATGTCCTTCTTGCGGTCGACGATCCAGACGTAGCCCTCGGCGTCCATCTTCGCGAGATCGCCGGTGTGCAGCCAGCCGTCGGGCTCGATCGTCTCCTTGGTCGCCTTCTCGTTGTTGAAATAGCCCTGCATCACGATGGGCCCTTTGACCATCAGCTCGCCGACGTCGCCGGGCGCCATCGTCTTCCTCGCGTCCTCGGCGTCGGCGATGCGCGCCGAGACGTAGGGGAGTGCCACGCCGATCGAGCCCAGGCGGTTCTCGGCGTACCAGGCATGCGTCGTGCCGACGCCCGCGAGCTCGGTCATGCCCCAGAGATCGAGCAGCGGGCAGCCGAACTTCTTCTCGACCTCCTGGCCCTTGGCGACCGGCATGGTCTGGCCGCCCACGGTGCAGCGCGTGAGCGAGGAGAGGTCGTGCTCGCCGAGTTCGGGATGCGCGAGCAGCATCATGTAGGCGGTGGGCACGCCCTCGAACATCGTGGCGCGATGCTCCTGAATCGCCTCGAGCACGGCGATCTCCTCGAAGCGGCGGATGAGGGCGAGCGTGCCGCCATAGAAGAAGCAGCCGTTCATGACGACGTTGCCGTAGACATGCGCGCAGGGAAGCGCCGTCACGACGGTGTCGTTCTCGGCGCGGCGATGCATGACGGCGGTGAGCGCGGTGTTCAGCAGCACGTTGCGGTGCGAGAGCATGGCCCCCTTGGGGTGGCCGGTCGTGCCCGAGGTGTAGCAGATGGTCGAGAGCGCATCGGTCTCGACGTTGGGCGACTTGAACGTGTCCTTGCCCTTGCCGGTCAAGTCCTCGAACGCCTTGGCGCCGGACGGCGTCTCCGAGCCGAACAGGATGATCTGCTCGAGCGGCGTGTCCTTCTTGATATCGAGCAGCGCTTCGCCCCTGTCGGCCGAGGCGACGATCGCGCGCGCGCCGCAATCGCGCGTCACGTACGCGACTTCGGGCGGCGTCAGCATCACGTTCAACGGATTCGCGACGGCGCCGGTTTTGAGGATGCCGTAATAGGCGACGATCCACTCCCAGCAATTGCCCGAATAGAGCGTGACGCGGTCGCCGGGCTTGATGCCGAGGCCCTTCAGCGCGCTGGCGAGGCGGCAGGCATAGGCGTCGATCTCGGCGAAGCTGAACCAGCGCCCCTCGAAGACGAGCGCCGGCTTGCTGCCGAACCGCTCGGCGGCGAGCGAGGTCACCTGCGCGAGATTCTTGAGCATGCCATCCTCCGGCGGCGCGTTATGTCGGAACCGCTTGAATCATCGATACTATCCTGCCGTGATATGACACGACAATCCGCGCCGTGAGCGACCGGCCGGCGCTTACAATCCTATGCAGATTTTTACATTCGCCTGCATTGGCGACACATTTCGATCGTGGGGCCGAGCGTAGCCTGCGCGCGATGGGAGCGGCGCTTCGGGCGCCGCCGGAGGACTCGCGCCATGCCTCGCCGCGACAAGGTGATGCCGATCGATCGGGCCATGGAGCGCGTGCGCGACGGCACGCGCCTCATGCTCTCGGAGTTCGTCGGCGCCGGCGAGCCGGCGCGTTGCGTCGAATGGCTGATCGAGCGCGGCGTCAAGGACCTCACGCTCATCACCAACACTGCCGGCCTGCGCGGCGGATTCTTGAAGGCCAAGCTGTTCGAGCGCGGCCAGGTCCGCGAGCTGATCGGCACGCATGTGGGGACGACGGCCGAGTCGACCGAAGCTTATCTCTCCGGTCGGCTCGCGGTGACGGAGTTCTATCCGATGGGCACCTGGGCCGAGAAAGTGCGCGCCGGCGGCGTCGGGCTCGGCGGCGTGCTCGTCCCGGTCGGCGTCGGCATCCTCGACGCCCCCGGTCTTTTTCCGGAGCGCGCCGAGGCGAAGCAGCGGATCACGCTCAGCGGCAAGGAATACTTCGTCGAGGAGGCGCTGACCGCGGATGTCGCGATCATCAAGGGCTGGCGCGCGGATCGGCTCGGAAATGTCGAGTTCCGCTACACCAGCACGCAGAACCAGCGCGACCTCGCCATGGCCGGCCGCTTTACCATCGTCGAGGTCAACGAGATCGTGGACGTGGGCGCGATTCCACCCGAGCGCGTCGGCTGCCCCGGGCCCTTCGTCGACGCGGTGGTGCAGGGCTATTCGCTCGCCGAGCAGCACGCGCTCTACCGCGACCACTGGATCAAGCTCGGCCGACTCGGCCCGGTCTTATGAAGGGAGTCCGCTGATGGCCAGCATCGCCAGTGCCGCGCTCGACCCGCGCGAGATCATCGCCCGCCGCTGTGCCCGCGAGCTCAAGGATGGCGAGGTGGTGAACCTCGGCATCGGCATCCCGACGCTGACGGCCAACCACCTGCCCGCCGACGTCAACGTGATCTTCCACACCGAGAACGGCGCGTTCGGCTTCGGCGCCAAGCCCGGCACGCTCGAGGCCGACAGCGACGTGACCAACGCCGGCTGCGAGCCGGTGACGCTCCGTCCCGGCGCGGCGATCATGGACCTCGCCACGTCGCTGGGCGCCATGCGCAACGGCTACATCGATGTCACAGTCCTCGGCGCCCTCGAGGTCGACCAATTGGGAAACCTCGCCAACTGGGCGTGCCGGCGCAACGGCCGCTGGTGGCCCGGCATCGGCGGCGCAATGGATCTCTGCTACGGGGCGCGCAAGGTGGTCGCCGCGCTCCAACACACCGGCAAGGGCGGCGAGTCCAAGATCAAGCGAAAATGCGCACTACCGCTTACCGGCCGGGGCTGCATCAAGGTCATAGTCACCGACAAGGCCGTCTTCGGCGTCGGCATCGGCGTCCTTGTCCTACGCGAGGCGCTGCCGGGATTGACGGTGGACGATATCCGCGTGCTCACCGAAGCGGATTTCACCGTAGCCGACGATTTTCGGCCGATGGATCTTGGCCTTGCCCCGGCGAGACCGCTCGCGGTCGCGGCGCCGGCGTGATCACAGAGCGGCGTCCGGCGGCCGTTTGCGCAGGATGCGTGCACATGGTGAAATCGAGGGCGCCCACCTCCGGCCGCCATGGCGTGCCGATGGAAGGTACACCCCTGCGTGAGAGTCGAATGGCGTGAAATCGATCGCGGAGCACGGTTCGCTCTTGACCGCGCCGGCGGAGCCGCGGCGCGACGCCTCTGGGCTGCACATCGCATCCGACGACTGGATCGCCCTGCTGCAGACCTCGCTCGAGCACATGGACGAGGGCTTCACGGTGTTCGACGAGCAGCTGAGGCTCATCGCCTGGAACCAACGCTTCTTCAGGCTGCTCGATCTGCCGCGCGAGCTCGCCTATGTCGGCGCGCCGTTCGAAGCCTTCATGCGCTACAACGCCGAGCGCGGCGAATACGGGCCGGGCGAGCCCGAGCAGCTCGTGCGCGCGCGGGTCGAGCTTGCACTCACCTTCGTCCCCCACGTCTTCGAGCGCGCGCGCCCCGACGGCACCGTGCTCGAAGTGCGCGGCAACCCGATTCCCGGCCGCGGCTTCGTCACGGTCTACAAGGACGTGACCGAGCACAAGCGCGCGGAGCGCGCACTCAAGGACAGCGTCGACAATCTGGAGCAGCACGTGCGCGAGCGCACGGCCGAGCTCGAATCGGCGAACGCGCGCATGGCGCTCGAGATCATGGAGCGCCGCCGCGCGATCGAGAGCCTCGAAGCCAGCGAGAAATGGATTCGCCTCGTTGCTGACGCCGTCCCCATTCTCATCGGCTACGTCGATGCGGATCACGTATATCGCTTCGCCAACAAGCACTACGAGGACTGGTTCGGCTTCGGCGTCGAGCGCATCATCGGCCGCTCGGTTTGCGAGGTCTTTCCGCAGCCGCTCTATGAGGGCCAGTTCGCCGATCAGGAAGCGGCGCTCGCCGGGCGTCCCGCGACGCGCGAATTCGCCCTCAAGAAGCCCGACGGGCTGGCTATCGAGGCGGCGGTCAGCTACCTCCCGCATTGCGACGACGCCGGGCGGGTCATCGGCTACTTCATCCTCGGCCAGGACCTCACCGCGCGAAAGCAGGCCGAGCGCACCTTGCGCCACGCCCAGAAGATGGAGGCCGTCGGCCAGCTGACCGGTGGGATCGCCCACGACTTCAACAATCTCCTCACCCTTGTGATCGGCAATCTCGCGCTCGCATGCGATGGCCGGCTGCGACCCAGCGAGGAGCGCGAGGTGATCGCGGAGGCGCTCGACGCGAGCCGCCGCGGCGCCGATCTGGTCAAACGGCTTCTTTCCTTTTCCCGCCGCAAGCCGCTGCGCTCGGAGATCTACGATCCCAAAAAGATCGTGCGCGACATGCACCCGCTCCTGGCGCGGACCCTCGGCGACGACATTGCGCTTTCGCTCGAGTTCACGGATGAAGCCTGCAATGTCGAATCCGACCCGAGCGAGCTCGAGAACGCGCTTCTCAACATGGCCATCAACAGCCGCGACGCCATGGCGGACGGCGGCCGGCTGACGATCCGGGTCGAGGGGCGCCGGCTTGGCGCATCCGCCGCGCATGAGGGGCTCAACCTCAAGCCCGGTGACTATGTCGTGATCACCGTGTCCGACACTGGCTGTGGCATGCCGCCCGAGGTAAAGGAACGCGCCTTCGAGCCGTTCTTCACGAGCAAGGGGCCCGGCCGCGGCAGCGGGCTCGGGCTCAGCATGGTCTACGGCTTCGCTCAACGCTCGGAAGGCGCGGCCCGCATCGAGAGCCGCGTCGGCCAAGGCACGATGGTCGAGCTCTACCTCCCGCGCCGCGCCGCGCCGCGCGCCACCGCCGAAGTGCCGACGCCCACGGCCGAGCAGCCGCCCAAGGGTCACGAGCGCGTTCTCCTTGTCGAGGACGATGCGCGGGTCCGCGCGTTCGCCGCGCGCACGCTGCGCGCGCTCGGCTACGACGTCACCGATGCGCCCAGCGGGCGTCATGCGCTCGATCTGCTGGGCCAGGGGCCTGCGTTCGATCTGCTGCTCACCGATATCGAGCTGCCCGAGGGAATCTCCGGCATCGAGCTTGCGCGCATGCTCGATACGCGCGCGCCGGCGACGCGCGTGCTGCTGATGTCGGGCTATCCCGACCGAATCGTGGAGCGCTCGGGTCCGTGGAGCCGGCGCTGGGCCTTCCTCCCGAAGCCGTTCGAGCAGCGCGATCTGGCCCAGGCGGTGCGCGCGGCGCTCGACCCCGTCGCCGAACGCCGCGGCGGACTATGACCGGCGCCCAGCGCATCCTCGTGCTCGACGACGATCGGGCGATCGGCACGCTCGTCAAGCGCTGCCTCGCGCCGGGCGGTTTCGAGGTGGAAGCCGTGACCAACGGCCACGCCCTGCGGCGCGCGCTGATGCAGCGGCCGATCCACCTGGTCATCCTCGACCTCAACCTGCCCGGCGAGGACGGCCTCAACCACCTGCGCGATCTGCGCGCGAAGCACGACATCCCGGTGATCATACTCACCGCCCGCGGCGAGCCGATCGATCGCGTGGTCGGCCTCGAGCTAGGCGCCGACGACTACCTGGCCAAACCCTTCGAGCCGCGCGAGCTGCTGGCGCGCGTGCGCACTATTCTGAGACGGGCACGTCCGCGCGCGATCGCGGGCGTCGAAAGCGGCGCGCGCGCGCTGGCGTTCGGCGCGTGGACCTTCGATCTCGCGGGACGCGTGCTCGCGCGCCGGGATGGCAAGCAGGTGCCGCTTACGGCCGCGCAGTTCGACATCCTCGCGGTCCTGGTGACGCATCCCAACCGCACCTTGTCGCGCGAGCAGCTCCTCGATCTCGCACGCGCGCGCACGGCGGCGGCGTTCGACCGCAGCATCGACATTCAGATCAGCCACCTCCGGCGCAAGCTCGAAGACGATCCGAAGCACCCGACGCTGATCAAGACCGTGTATGGGGCGGGATACATCTTCGCCGTAACGCCGCGGCCGGCCTAGCGGTGCGAGCGGCCGTTACAATTCGATACAATGCCAACACACTCGCGCAAACGTCAGCGGCCATTCTCGCGCGCCAAGGCGAGAACGCGCCGTCACAGGTGGGTAAGCGAACGCGTCGGTACCGGACGATTGCACGCGCAGATCGCCCGCAATTGACGTGGCCCATCGGCGGCTCTACGCTTCTCAGCGAAAGTCAAGAAGCACGCCGCTTGCGGGGCCGGTGCCTCGCGCCGAGCGGGCGCTAGGGAGGAGGAAATATGAAGAAATCCGCATTGTTACTGAGCGTCGCCGCCATTGCGCTGGCGGGCCTCGCCGCGGCGCCGGCGTCGGCGCAGGAGCGCACGATCAAGATCGCGGGCTTCGGCGCCAAGACCGGGCCGGTGCGTTCGTTTGGCGTCAATTCCGAGGCCGCGATGCGCGCGGCCGCGGACGAAATCAACGCCAAGGGCGGCGTCAAGCTCGCCGACGGCAGCATGGCGAAAGTGGCCGTGACCTTCGACGACGACCGCTGCCAGGCGGAGGACGGCATCAACATCGTGCGCCGTCTCGCCTCGGGTGACGCGCTGATCGCGGTCGGCCCCACCTGCTCGAACGTCGCCGAGCCGCTGTTCGGCATCCTCCAGAAGAAGGTCGACGACGCCTCGGATTCGGGCCTGAAGTTCCCGATCTTCACCGACGTCGCCGTGAAGGCGGGGCTCGCGAAGATCTCGGAGTGGGCCTTCCGCAACACGCCCAACGAGCCGCTGCTCTACGACGCGCTGTTCAAGTATCTCCAGGAGAAACGCCCCGAGCTCAAGACCATCATGGGCGGCAAGGAAGGCGACTTCGCGCATTCCAAAGCCGGCTGGGACCTGGTGATGAAGGCGACGGCGCCGAAATACGGGTTGAGCATCGTCGGCGAGGTGGAGTGGAAGCTCTCCGACACGACGTTCACGACCCAGGTGCGCGAGATGAAGGCCAAGGACGCCGACGTGGTGGCGATCGCGGCGCATCCGTTCACGCTCTGCGGCGTGGTCAAGGAAATGGCGCGCCAGGGCGTCAAGCCGAAGCTCATCATCGGCCTCACCAGCTCGTCGAGCATGGAGACGATGGAGGGCTGCAAGATCCAGGTCGAGGGCACGATCATCCCGACGACCTTCGCGCCGGTGAACCCGGAGGCCCAGCGCGTGTCCGAGCTGATCGCCAAGCAAAAGGGCAGCGCCGACCTCCACTCGACCGCGGCCTGGGAGAACATGGTCATCCTCAAGGACGTGATCGAGAAGGCGCAGATCGGCGGCAAGCCCGAGACGCTGCAGGCGGACCGCCGCAAGGTCCGCGACGCGCTCGCCGCGCTCAAGGAGACGCAGGGACTCCTCGGCGTCACCAAGCGCACCGAGGATCGCGAGGCGGTGAAGCCGTTCGTGTTCGTGACCGCAACGAAGGGCGAGTGGGTCGTGACCCACGATCCGACGAAGCCGAACTAACGCGGTGAGAGACGCTGACGGGCGAGCCGTGCCAGGCGCGGTTCGCCCGCTTTGCGTAGGGGCGGGTCCCCGACCCGCCCGTGCCTCCGCTTGGGAATGGCCGACGGTGCGGCGGGGCGCGGCGCCTGGGGGCGGGTCGGGGACCCGCCCCTACGAGATTCGCAACCGATATCGCGTCGCTGGAAATTATGCTGAGGCGGACGGCATGACGGGCGAGGGGAGCGCCGCGTGGTCCTGATCCAGGCCATCATCGACGGCATTCTGGTCGGCACGACCTACGCGCTGATCGGCATCGGCTTCACGCTGATCTTCGGCGTGATGCACAAGCTCAACCTCGCCTTCGCCGCCGCCTCGATCGCGGGCGCCTTCCTCTCGCTGATCGTGTGGCAGAATTTGAAATGGCTGCCGGTGCCGGCCGTCTTCCTCATCGCGGCGCTCGGCGCGGGCGTGCTCGGCTACGTCATCTACGTCGCCTGCTTCCGCTTCATCCCGCTGAAGAGCCCGCTCGCCACGCTGATGGCGACGGTCGGCATGCTGATCTTCCTCGACGAGGTCGTGACGCACGTCTCCGACGGCAAGGCCCAGGACTATCCCGGCATGCTGCCAACCGCGCGCTGGGTGCTGGGGCCGCTCGATCTCCGCGTCGACTACCTCCTCGTCTTCGCGATCAGCGTCGTCGCCATGCTGCTGCTGCTGGCGTTGCTCTTCCGGACGAGGCTCGGCATCGCGACGCGCGCTGTGGCACAGCAGCCGGTGGCCGCGCAGCTCTGCGGCATCTCGCTCGACCGCACCAACGCCGCGACGTTCGTCATATCGGGAGTGCTCGGGGGCCTCGCCGGCGCGATGATCGGCTCCTCGGCCGAGCTGCTCTCCAACCTTCTGCCGCTGCAGCTCACGGTCAAAGGCCTGATCGTGACCGTGATCGGCGGCCTCGGCAGCATCCCGGGCGCCGTCGTCGCCGGGCTCCTCGTCGGCGCGTTCGAGAAGGGGCTTGAGACCTGGAGCGTGCTGGCGCGCGATCTTTGCGTGATGCTGCTCATCTTCGTGTTCCTCGTGGCCAAGCCCGCCGGCATCTTCGGCAAGCTCAACGTGCGCGACTGAGGCCGGCATGGACTATCTTTACGGCCTCGCGCAAACGATCGGCGTCCACACCATCCTCGGCCTCTCCGCCTATGTCGTGCTTCAGACCGGACAGGTGACGATGGCGCAGGCGGCGTTCTACGCCGTCGGCGCCTACGTCGCCGCGATGCTGACGACGGTCTGGGGCGTCAATATCCTGCTCGCCATTCCCGCCGCCGCGGCCGTCGCCTGCGCGCTGGCGGGGCTGGCCGGCTTCCCGGCGCTGCGCTTCAAGGGGCTGATGCTCGTCGTCGCCACGATGGCGCTCGGCGAGGCGGTGCGCGAGTTCTTCTTCAACTTCGATTACCAGATCGCCAAGGGCGACTTGAAGGTCGGCCCCGCCGGCGCCGAGGGCTTCCGCCAGATCCGCTATTTCTACGAACGCGGCTGGACGACGGCGGAGGTGGCCGGATTCATCTGGGTCTTCGTGATCGGCATCATGGCGCTGCTCTGGTGGATGGACCGCTCGCGCATCGGCGCGGTGCTGCGCGCCGTCGGCGAGGACGAGCTGGCGGCGCAGAGCGTCGGCATCAACCTCACCGCGGTGAAGGTCTCGGCCTTCGCGCTCGGCGGCGCCATCGCCGGCGTCGGCGGCGCGCTCTATGCCCACTACACGACCCATGTCGAGCACACGGCCTTCGGCGTGGTCATGGCGACCTTCGCGATCGCCTATCCGATCCTCGGCGGGCTCTCGAGCGTGTTCGGCACGCTCATCGCCGTTTTGTTCATCCAGGGCCTCTTGATCCAGGGCTTGCCGATCCTGATCGGCGGCGAGCTGCGCAATCTGCTGTTCGGCCTGCTGATCCTCCTGGCGATGAACATCCGCCCGCGCGGCCTCATCGACGAGCGCGTCGCCCGCATGCTGCGCGGACTCTTCGTCCGCTCGCGCAATGCTTGAACTGAAGGGCCTCTCCAAGCATTTCGGCGGCGTGCGCGCCGTCGACGGGCTCGATTTCGCGGTGCGCGAGGGCGAGATCGTGGGGCTCATCGGCCCCAACGGATCGGGCAAGAGCACGACCGTGAACCTCATCTGCGGCGTGTTCCCGGTCACCTCCGGCGGCATCGCTTTCCGCGGCCGTGATATCACGCGCGCGCCGCCGCATGTGTGCCTCGCGCTCGGCATCGCGCGCACGTTTCAGAACATCCGGCTCTTCAACGAGCTGACCGTCTGGCAGAACCTCTGGGTGGCGCAGAACTCGGCGAAGCACCGGAAACAGCGCGGCTTCCTCGGCCGCTGGGTGGGCGGGCGCGGCGAGGCGCGCCGCTCGGTGGAGCGCCATCTCGAATTCTCCGCGCTGGCGAAGAAGCGCGACGAGCTGGCCGGCAATCTCTCGTTCGGCGAGCAGCGGCGGCTCGAACTGGCGCGGGCGCTCGCGGCCGAGCCCGAGCTGCTGCTGCTCGACGAGCCGGCCGCGGGCATGAATGCCGAGGAGGTGGGCCAGCTCGCCGACCGCATCCGCAGCCTGCAGGGGCAGGGCAAGACGGTCGTGCTGGTCGAGCACGTGATGGAGCTGGTGATGGGCGTCACCGAGCGCATCGCGGTCTTGAATTTCGGGCGCAAAATCGCCGAGGGATCACCGTCCGAGATCCAGGCCAACCGGGCCGTGCGCGAGGCTTATCTCGGCACCGGGGCCAAGATCTGATGCTCGAGATCGCCGACATCGTGACCAGTTACGGCAAGATCGAGGCCCTCAAAGGCGTCTCGCTCAAGGTCGAGCCGGGCAAGATCACGTGCCTGCTCGGCCCCAACGGAGCCGGCAAGACGACGCTGATGATGACGGTCGCCGGCATCCTGAAGCCGCGCCGCGGCTCGGTGCGCTTCGAGGGCCGCGAGCTCGCCGGCGCAGCACCTCGCCGCATCGTCGAATCCGGCATCGCGCTGGTGCCCGAGAACCGGCTTGTCTTCCCCAACATGACGGTCGGGGAGAATCTGGCGGCCGGCGCGTTCGCGCGCGGCGACGGCGAAATCGACGCCGACATCGAGCGCATGTATGCGCGTTTCCCGCGCTTGAAAGAGCGCTCGTCGCAGGCGGCCGGCACGCTTTCGGGCGGCGAGCAGCAGATGCTGGCGGTGGCGCGGGCGCTCATGGTGCGGCCGAAGCTCCTCTTGATGGACGAGCCGTCGGTGGGCCTGGCGCCGCTCGTGGTCGAGGAGATCTTCCGCATCGTGCGCGACCTGAACCGCGACGGCACGACGATCTTCCTCGTCGAGCAGAACGCGCACATGGCGCTCCAGGTCGCGCACCACTTCTATCTGCTCGAGCTCGGCAAGGTGACCTTCAGCGGCGCCCCCGGCCAGCTCGCCGAGGCCGAGGTGATCCAGCGCGCGTATTTGGGTTCGAAGAAGGCGTAGCCGTGTAAGAGGCGCCATATGAAAGCAACGTCATCCCGACCGAAGCGGCCGCGCTTCTTACGCGGCCGCGAAGTGGAGGGATCGCGTGGCCGCTGCGCCGCGATGCCTCCACTCCGCGAGGCGCAAGAGCGCCTCGCTCCGGTCGGCATGACGAACTCTGAGAAAGCGGCGCTGTGATCGCCTTCATTCAATCGCTCATCGACGGGATCACGATCGGCAGCGCCTATGCGCTGCTGGCACTCGGATTCGCGCTGATTTTCGGCGTGCTGCGGCGCCTCAATCTCGCCTACGGCTCGTCGATCCTGATCGGCGCGTTCGCCGGCGCCGCGGTCTTCGCGCAATTGAAGAGCGGCGGCTGGGCGGTCGCCGTGGCGACGATCGTGGCGGCGGTTGCGGCCGGCGTCTATGTCGAGCGCCTCTGCTTCTGGGCGGTGCGCCGGGGCGCCGCGATTGCCTCGATGGTGTCGAGCTTCGCCGTCTGGATGCAGCTCGATGAATTGCTGGCGCTGCTGTTCCCCGGACGCACGCTGGCCTTTCCGGCGCTGGTCGAGCGCTCGGTGTTCGAGCTGGGGCCGTTCCAGCTTCGCACCGAGTACGTCGTGATGTTCGCGCTCGCGGTCGCGCTCATGGCGGCGTTGGAATGGATGATACGCGCCACGCGGTTCGGCCTCGCCGTGCGCGCGGTCACCGAGCACCCCGAGGCGGCGCGGGCGATGGGCGTGCCGGTCGCGCGCATCGCGTTCTGGGCGTTCTTGCTCGCCTCGGCGGTGGGCGGCGCCGCAGGCTATCTCATGGCTTCCGCCGAGGAGCAGGTGACCCTCCACAGCGGCATGGCGCTCACGTTCACCGGACTCATCGCGATGATGATCGGCGGCATCGGCTCGCTGCGCGGCGCGGTCTTGGGCGGCCTGCTTCTCGGTGTCGTCGAGACGCTCGCCAAGGCGCATCTCGGCGCCTGGCACGAGTTCCCGGTGTTCGGCCTTCTGTTCCTGGTGCTCGTGCTGCGGCCCGGCGGCCTTTTGGCGCAAGACTTCGCCGCGCGGGATGCGGCGGCGCTGCGCCGCGTCTGAGGGAGAGCGGGATGGACGACTATCTCGTCTCCGTGCTGGCCAATATCGGCATGTTCTCGTTCATCGCGCTGTCGGCGTATCTGCTGCTGCTCACGGGCGAAATTTCGTTCGGCCAGCAGGCGTTCTTCGCGATCGGCGCCTATGCCTCGGGCATCGCGACTGCCCTCTGGGGCTTGCCGTTCGCGCTGGCGCTCCTCATCGGCGCGGCGGCCGGCGGCATCGCCGCCGGCCTCGTCGGGCTGCTCACACTGCGCACGCGCGGGCTCTATTTCGCGATGGCGACGCTGGCCTTCGCCGAGCTGGTGCGCCTCGGCCTGCAGCAATGGGTCTACGTGCGCAAGATCGAGGGCGAGCCGGTCGGCCCCAACGGCGTCGACGGCTTCCGCGGCATCCGCTACGTGTTCGAGAACAACATCGCGCCCGCCGAGTTCCTTCTGATCATCGCGGGATTGCTCGTGTTCGTGCTCGCCGCCTTCGCGGTTGCCGAGCGCGGGCGCCTCGGCTCGATGCTGCGCCTGGTCGGCGCCGATCCGCTGTTGGCGGAAAGCCAGGGCATCGACGTGAAGGCGGTGAAGGTGGCCGCCGCGGCCGCGGCCGGCGCCGTCGCGGCGCTGGGCGGCTGCCTGTTCGCGCATCTCAACACCTTCGTCGAGCCGCGCAACTTCGACATCATGCTCGGCGTGCACAGCCTCGCCTACGGCCTCATCGGCGGGCTCGGCACCGCGTTCGGGCCCATCCTCGGCGTCCTGATTGATGTGGGCCTGCTCGAATCGGTGCGCGTGTTCCAGGGCTACCGCATGATCGTGTTCGGCGGGCTCGTGGCGCTGCTGCTCGTGTTCATGCCGCGCGGCATCCTCGACGAGACGCGGCTGCGCTGGCTGGCGGCGCGGCTCCGCCGTGCGCCGCAGCACCATGCTCAGGCTTGAGCGCGTCACGCGCCGCTTCGGCGGCATCGAGGCGGTCAAGGAGCTCGACGTCGAAGTGCCCCCGGGCGCGCGCCTCGGCCTCATCGGCCCCAACGGCTCCGGCAAGACGACGGTGCTGAACCTCATTTCGGGCGTGGTGGCGCTGGATGAAGGCGCAATCTTTTGGAACGGCGCCCGCATCGACGGCTTGCCGACACATCGCTTCGCGCGGCTCGGCGTCGCGCGCACATTCCAGAATCTGCGCCTCGTGCCGCACATGACGGTGCGCGAGAATGTCTGGTTGGCGCAGCATAGTCTGCCCGGCGCCAACGCCCTCAGGCGCGGCACGGAGGCCGAGATTGCGCGCCGCGCGCGCGTCGATGAATTGCTGGCCGAGCTTGGCCTCGAGGCTTGGCGCGATGCGCCGGTCGCGGCGCTGCCGCTGCCCCAGCAGCGCCGCGTCGAGCTGGCGCGGGCGCTCGCGCGCGAGCCGGCGCTGCTGCTGCTCGACGAGCCGGCCGGCGGCATGACGCCGGGCGAGACGCACGCGATGCGGACGCTCATCGCGCGTCTCGTGCCGCCGGCCGTCACGCTGATCGTGGTCGAGCACAAGCTCGATCTCGTGGCCGAGCTTTGCCCGCGGGTCGCCGTCCTCGACTTCGGCCGCAAGATCGCCGAAGGCGCGCCGGACGACGTGCTGCGCGACCGCAAGGTGATGGAAATCTATTTCGGCCGCTCGTTTCCCTCCCCCGCGAAGAGCGGGGGAGGGTAGGGTAGGGGCGAGGACGAGTTCGCACCACGCCACGGCCCCCTTGCCACGGCGAAGTCGCGGATCGCCGTCGGAGCCCCTCCGGCCCGCGCTGCGCGCGGTCCATCTCCCCCGCTCATCGCGGGGGAGGGAAATCGAGGCACCTCGCGCGATGCTCGAAGTTCGCGACCTGCACATCGCCTACGGCCGCATCCGCGCGGTGCAGGGCGTCGATCTCGATGTCGCGGCCGGCGAGATCGTAGCGCTGGTGGGAGCGAACGGAGCGGGTAAGAGCTCGATCCTGAGGGTGATCGCGGGCCTCGAGCGGCCCGAGCGCGGGATTATCCGGTTCGCGGGGCGCGACATCGCCGGCTGGCCCGCGCACCGCGCGCTCGCCGCCGGCATCGCTTACGTGCCCGAGGGCCGCATGATCCTGGGCACGCTCTCGGTGCGCGACAACCTCCGCCTCGGCGCGTTCGCGCGCGCCGGCGGCGCGGACGTGACGGCCGGGATCGAGCGCATTCTGGGCATCTTCCCCGATCTCCGCGGCCGCCTCGACGAGCCGGGCGCCAGCCTCTCGGGCGGGCAGGCGCAGATGCTGGCGCTGGCGCGCGGCCTCATGGCGGCGCCGAAGCTGATGCTGCTCGACGAGCCGGCGCTCGGCCTTGCCCCGGTGATGACGCGCGCGGTTTTCACGCTCATCGCCCGCCTCAAAGGCGAGGGCGCCACGATCTTGCTGGTCGAGCAGAACGTGGCCGAGGCTCTGGCGCTGGCCGACCGCGCCTACGTGATCGAAAACGGGCGCATCGCGAAGCAGGGCGCGGGGACGTTACTTGCCCGTGATCCGCAGTTGCGCGAGGCTTACCTGGGGCTTCGCCGGGAGACATCGACATGATCCGGACACCCGTTCTGTTGGTTGCCGCCGCGATGGCCACTGCGGCGCTGCCCGCGCAAGCGCAGGAGCGCATGGGCGCCGACGTTTCATGCACCCAGGTGGGCAAGACGATGCAATACGATTGCCTGCTGATGCTGAAGGGCATGCTGTCGGGCCATCCGATCCAGGGCGCCGCCATCGTCGTCGGCGCCGACATGCCGGCGCATCCGATGGCGCACAACGTGAAGCCGGTCAGGGCCGACCCGACCGGCAGGCCCGGCGAGTACAAATTCCGCATCGCGCTCGAGATGCACGGCGAATGGGCGTTGAAGATCCGCCTCGCCAAGCCGCGGCAGGACCTGATCGTCCACAAGATGATGTTCGCGCCGCGGTAGTCGCGGCGCCGGCCCTCGCTTCCCAATCGCTGCGAGTCGCAGCAATTGGGCCCCTTCTCTCCCGCAAGCGGGAGAGAGAAGAAGATCGCCGCAGTGACTTTCCCTCTCCCCTCGGGAGAGGGGGGGCCCGTTCGGCGTGCGCGCCCACGGCGCGCGCGGCGAATGGGAGGTGAGAGCAGCCGCCGCACGCGCTTTTTGCTACTTCCCGATCCCGAGCTTTGCCAGCTTCTTCGCGTCCTCGGCCGCCTCGGCGAGCAGCCATTCGCGAAACGCGCGAACCTTCGGGCGGTTCGCGACCGGCTCGGGGCAGACGATGTAGTAGGCGAACGGGGCCCTGAGCGCCGGTCCGAACGGCTGCACGAGTCGGCCCGCGACGAGGTCGAGCGCCGCAAGGGCCGTGCGCGCGAGCGCCACGCCGATGCCGTCCACCGCCGCCTCGATCGCCATGCTCGCCTGGTTGAAGCGCGGGCCGCGGCGCACGTCGATCCCGCCGCGCGCGGCGTCCGCGAGGCCGGTGGCTTCCAGCCAAGCCCGCCAATCGACGGGGCCAGGCGCGTGCAGCAGCGTGTGCGCCGCGAGATCGCTCGGCCTCTTCAGCGGCGGTTTCCCGGCCGCAACGCGCGGGCTCGCGACCGCGATGACCTGCTCGTCGGCGAGCTTGGCGACCGCGAGGCCGGGCCAGTTTCCGTCGCCGTGGCGGACCGCGAGATCGACGTCGCTCGCCGCGAAATCGATGTGCTCGGCCGAGGCCGCGATGCGGAGGTCGATCGCCGGTTGCGCGGCTGCGAAGCGCCCGAGGCGTGGCACCAGCCACTTGGCGGCGAAATTGGGCGAGACGCTGACGGTCAACGTCGCGGCCTGGCCGGGCGCGAACAGCGTCTCGGTGCCTGCCGCGAGCCGGTCGAACGCGTCGCGGACGACGGGCAGGTAGTCACGCCCCAAGTCGGTGAACGCGAGGCCGCGCGCCGTGCGCTGGAAGAGCTTGGCGCCCAAGCGCGCCTCGAGCGCCTTGATCTGATGGCTCAGCGCGCTGGGCGTCACGCTGAGCTCGCTCGCCGCCTTGGTGAGGCTCAGATGGCGCGCCGCAGCCTCGAAGGCGCGCAGCGCGTTGAGCGAGGGGAGGCGCCGGGGCATCGGCCACCGATGAAGAAAACTCAAAGGGAGGAGATAAACCCTGGTTTGCGCCGGTCAATGGCGACGCTTAAAGGCGCCGGCAGCCACATCCGAAGGGAACCTACCGATGAGCTGCTCTCAAACCGCTCTTGGCGCCGGGCGGCGCCAAGGGCGACGCGACTGGTATTCGGCCGGCGACGAGATCCGGCTGCGCCGCGAGGCGTTCGCCCAAATCGCGCGCACGCTCGCGCTTTGGTTGGCACGCAGGCGCCAGCGCCGCGACCTCGCCAGGCTCGACGATCACCTGCTGAAGGACATCGGCGTGACGCGCGAACAGGCCGCGCGCGAGGCGGCGAAGCCGTTCTGGATCGAGTAGCAAACCGGCGCGCCTTCCGCTTTCTTCCCCTTCCCCCTTGAGCGGAAGGTGTCCGGTCCGGGCGGCCGCGCCCGGAGCGGACGGAAGGGGTATGGCGGCCCGCGCAGAGCAAACGCGGCCGCCAAATCTCGACTACCGTGCCGGCGGAGCCGCCGTTCCCCCTCCGTCGGACCTGCGAAGACGCAGGTCCGACACCTCCCCCTCAGGGGGGAGGGGAGGGAATTTTTCGCGCTGGCGATTGGCGGATCGATGACGCAAAAAGGGCGCATCGCCCCTCTCAGCGGCCGCCGGGATGACCAACCACCTCTTCGACTACTTCCGCTCGCGCTTGCCGCGGCTCGAGCGGACATTCATCGAGACTGCCGACGGACGCACGATCTCCTATGGCGAGCTGGTGACGCGCTCGGCGCGCGTCGCGGGCGCGCTCGCGGCGCTCGGGGTCGAGCCGGGCAACCGCGTCGCCGTGCAGGCGGAGAAGAGCCCCGCTTTTCTCGATCTTTATCTTGGCTGCGTGCGCGCGGGTGCGGCGTTCCTGCCGCTCAACACGGCCTACACGCCCGCGGAGATCGAATATTTCCTGGACGACGCCGAGCCCTCGCTGTTCGTATGCGATCCGGCCAAGCGCGCGGCGCTCGAGCCGATCGCGCGGGCGAAGCGCGTGCCGCGGATCGAGACACTCGGCGCCGACGAAGGCGGAACCGTCAGCGTGCGTTGCGCGGCCAGCGCAGGTTCGTTCGCGGACGTCGCGCGCGCGGCCGGCGACATCGCGGCCATCCTCTACACCTCGGGCACGACCGGACGCTCCAAGGGCGCGATGTTGACGCACGAGAATCTGCGCTCGAATGCAGCCGCGCTCGTCGACTGCTGGCACTTTACCGCGCGCGACGTGCTGATCCACGCGCTGCCCGTCTACCACACGCACGGCCTGTTCGTGGCCACCAACGTGGTCCTCGCCGCGGGCGCCGCGATGATCTTCCTGCGGAAATTCGACGCGGATTTGATCGTGACGCTGTTCGCGCGCGCCACGTCGATGATGGGCGTTCCGACCTTCTACACGCGTCTCCTCCAGCATCCCGGCCTCACCAAGGAGGCGGCACGCGGCATCCGCCTCTTCGTCTCGGGCTCGGCGCCGCTTCTGGCCGACACCCACCGCGAATGGCAGCAGCGCACCGGCCACGCGATCCTCGAGCGCTACGGCATGACCGAGACCGGCATGAACACCTCGAATCCCTACGACGGCGAGCGCCTCGCCGGCGCGGTCGGCTTGCCGCTGCCGGGCGTCGAGATCCGCGTGACCGAACCGGAGACCGGCGCGGCGGTGCCCGCCGAAACGATCGGCATGATCGAGGTGCGCGGACCCAACGTGTTCGCGGGCTACTGGCGCATGCCGGACAAGACCAAGGCCGAGTTCCGCGCCGATGGATTCTTCGTCACCGGCGATCTCGGCAAGATCGACGCGAAGGGCTACCTGCACATCGTCGGCCGCGGCAAGGACCTCATCATCAGCGGCGGCTTCAACGTGTATCCCAAGGAAGTCGAGAGCGAGATCGACGCGCTGCCCGGCGTCGTCGAGAGCGCCGTGGTCGGCGTGCCGCACGCCGATTTCGGCGAGGCCGTCACCGCCGTCGTGGTGAAGCAAAGCGCCGCGAAGCTCAGCGAAGCCGACGTGCTGGCCGCGCTTGCGCAACGCCTCGCGAAGTTCAAATTGCCGAAGCGTGTGATCTTCGTCCCCGATCTTCCGCGCAACACGATGGGCAAAGTCCAGAAGAACGCGCTGAGGGATCGGTACCGGAAGCTGTACCAATAGCGGAAGCGATTGTGCGCGCGGCGCCGCCGTGCCCTCACTTCCCATTGCTGCGCGAAGAGCGCAGCAATGGGCCCCTTCTCTCCCAGCGGGAGAGAGAAGTAGGCTGCGGCTCTGTTTCTTTTCTCTCCCGCTGGGAGAGAAAAGGGGCCCATCCGCCTCGTGGCGGATGGGAAGTGAGGGCACTCGCCCGGCCGTGCGCGCTCAATCGCTCGCCTTCACCTTCACGTAGCTCCCGGGCGCGTCTTCGAGGACTTTGAGCTTGCCGTCGCCGGGCTTGCGCGCGGGAACTTGCTCGCCCTCGAACTCGGCGATCCATTTCTTCCACTCGGGCCACCAGGAGCCCGTCTGCTCCGCGGCGGCCTTCAGCCAGTCCTCCGGCTTCTTCGGGTTCTTCTTCGCGTCGCTGGTCCAGTAGCCGTACTTGTCGGAGCCCGCGGGATTGACGACGCCCGCGATGTGACCGGAGCCGGAGAGTATGAACTGCACCGGGCCCTTGTAGAGCTGGGTGGCGGCGTAGGTCGCGCGCCAGGGTGCGATGTGGTCGTCCTTGGTCGAAAGGATGCAGGCCGGAATCGCGATCTTCCGCACATCGATGGGAACGTTCCTGAGTGTGATTGCGCCCGGCTTCACCAGCAGGTTCTCCTGGTACATCTTGCGCAGGTAGAACATGTGCATGGCCATCGGCATGCGCGTCGCGTCCGAGTTCCAGTAGAGAAGATCGAACGGGAAGGGATCCTTGCCGAGCAGATAATTGTTCACGACGAACGACCAGATGAGGTCGTTGGCGCGCAGCATGTTGAAGGTCGTCGCCATGTCGGCGCCTTCGAGGTAGCCCTTCTTGGCCATGCGCGCCTCGAGGCTCTTGAGCTGCTCCTCGTCGATGAAGACGGTGAGGTCGCCGGCCTCGGTGAAATCGACGAGCGTGGTGAAGAACGTGACGCTCCTCACGCGCTTGTCGCCGGCCGCGGCCATGTAGGCGAGCGTGGCGGCGGTGAGCGTGCCGCCGAGGCAATAGCCGATGAGGTTGAGCTCGCGCTCGCCGGTGGCCTTCTCGACGGCCTGGACCGCGTCGAGAATGCCTTCGTCCATGTAGTCCTCGAAGGTCTTCTGCGCGAGCCGTTCGTCGGGGTTGACCCACGAGACCACCAACACGGTCTGACCCTGCGACGCGGCCCATTTGATGAACGAGTTCGAGGGCCTGAGGTCGAGGATGTAGAACTTGTTGATCCAGGGCGGGATGATGAGGAGCGGGCGCTTCGCGACCGTCGGCGTCGTCGGCTCGTATTGCAAAAGCTGGATGAGGTCGTTCTGGTAGACGACTTTGCCGGGCGTCACGGCGATATTCTTGCCAACCTCGAAGGCCTCGTAGTCGGTCATCTTGATCTGGAGCCGGCCCTTGCCGCGCTCCAGATCGTCGAGCAGGTTCTTCAGCCCTTTGATCAGGTTCTCGCCCTTGCTCTCGAGCGTGGCACGCACCACCTCGGGGTTGGTGAGCGCGAAGTTGGACGGGGCCATCGCGTCGATGAACTGCTTGGTGTAGAACTCGATCTTGTGCTTGGTCTTCTCGTCGAGGCCGTTGGCCTCATCGGCGGCGTTTTCGATGTAGCGCGCGGCGAGCAGGTAACTCTGCTTGATGAAATCGAACGCCGCGTTCTCCGACCATTCGCGGTCCTTGAAGCGGCGGTCGCCGGGCGAGGGCTCGATCACCGGCCTGTCCGCGCCCTCGACGCCCCAGAAGCGCCTCACCGAGTTGCTCCAGAGCTGCATGTAGTCCTGCCAGAACGCCGCCTGCATCTCCCACAGCTTTTGCGGGTTCTGCACGAGGTGGGCGGTCATCTGCGCGAAGGCGTTGGCGACGTTCAGCGGATCCGGGTTCTCGGCCGTATCGGCGGCCTGACGCTGCAAATACTCGGCCATCACCTTGCGGGTGCGCTCGGCAAGCCCCGCCAGCTCCTGCGGCGAGATCGACGGCTCCTGGGACTGCTGTTGATCGGTCATTTGCGCTTCCTCTATAACGCCCAACGCCAACAACGGTGCTGCGCCTGGCAGCGGCGTGAGCCGTATTTTTCGCGGCTTGGGAATTGTATATAAGACGGCTCGTCTGGTCCGCAAATTGGCCAAATTGCGGGGTTTTGAGACGAACCGCGCAGCTATCCAGCCGGATGGCCGTTGGGAGGGCACCGAGCGATGAACTATGCGCTGGCAACACGGTGGGCGGCCGCGGGTGCGCTCCTGGCGGCCCTTATGGCGGGCAGCAGCGGGTGCACCTGGGTGCGCAACCTAACGGGCTGGGGCGAGGAGGAGGCCAAGCGGCCGGATCCGCCCGGCCTGCAGCAGCCCTATCCCAATCTCGCCACGGTGCCGAACCGCACGCCTTCGGCCGGCACGACCCGCGAGCGCCTGCGGATCGAGGAGGGCCTGCTCGCCGACCGCCAGAATGCCCGGCACGTCGACGGCCCGGCCGCCGGTCCCGACCGGCCCTCGTCGCTGCCGCCCGATCCCGGGACGCGCACGGCGATTATCGATCAACGCGCGCCCCGGCCGCCGGCGGAGCCGCGCACCGCGGCCGCCACCCCGCCGCCGCCCGCACGCCCCGGCCCGGGCGGCGCGGTCGGCACGATCGCCTACGCTCCGGGATCCGCCGCTCTGCCGGAGGGCAGCGGACGCACCATCGTGCGCGCCGCCGAGTTCCAGCGCCGCCTCGGCGGCACCATCGTCGTCGTCGGCCATGCCGCCAGGTCGGAGGGCGACGATGCCGCGCGCCGCGCGCTCGCCCAGCAGCGCGCCGCCAACATCGCCAACGGCCTCCTCAATCTCGGCGTGCAGCGCGATCAAATCCGCGCCGGGACGGGCGAGGGCCGTGTCGACGCCGCTCGCGTCGATATCGCGCTGACGCCGGCCCGTTGATCCGCCCGTTCCGCTTCCGAGGCCGCCGCCCGCCATGCCCAGCGAATTCTACCGCCTGAAGCGCCTGCCCCCCTACCTCTTCGCCGAGGTAAACGGCATGAAGGCGAAGGCGCGCACGGCCGGCGAGGACATCATCGATCTCGGCATGGGCAATCCCGACAGCGCCACGCCGCGTCACATCGTCGACAAGCTGATCGAGGCGGTGCAGAACCCGAGAACGCACCGCTATTCCGCCTCGCGGGGGATTCCGGGTCTGCGCCGGGCCATCGCCGCCTACTACAAGCGCCGCTTCGGCGTCGCGATCGATCCCGAGCACGAGGCGGTGGTGACCCTCGGGTCGAAGGAAGGGCTGGTCAATCTCGCGCAGGCGATCACCGAGCCCGGCGACGTGATCCTGGTGCCGAGTCCCACCTATCCGATCCACACCTACGCGTTCATGATCGCCGGCGCCGCGATCCGGCAGCTGCCCTTCACGCCCGAGCACAGCGAGGCGGATCTCCTCGCGGCGCTCGAGCGCGCCGTGCGCCATTCGGTTCCGAAGCCGTTGGCGCTGGTGCTTTGCTTTCCGGCCAACCCGACCGCGCGCACCTGCGGCCTCGGCTTCTACCGCGAGGTCGTCGAATTCGCGCAGCGGCACGGCATCTACGTCATCTCCGACCTCGCCTACGCCGAGCTCTACTTCGACGGAGCGCCGCCGCGCTCGATCCTCGAAGTGCCGGGCGCCAAGGACGTGGCGATCGAGATGCAGTCCTTCAGCAAGACCTACTCGATGGCCGGCTGGCGCATGGGCTACGCGGTCGGCAATCCGAAGCTCGTGGCCGCGCTCGCGCACGTGAAATCCTACGTCGACTACGGCGCGTTCACGCCGATCCAGGTGGCGGCCACGGCGGCCTTGAACGGCCCGCAGGAGTGCGTCGACGAGCTGCGCCGCATGTATCGCGAGCGCCGCGACGTGCTCGTCAAGGGCCTCGAGGCGGCGGGCTGGGAGGTGCCGAGCCCCGCGGCCTCGATGTTCGCATGGGCACCGCTGCCGCCGGCCTTCCGCCAGCTCGGCTCGAACGAGTTCGCCAAGCTGCTGCTGAAAGAGGCCAAGGTCGCGGTTGCGCCGGGCATCGGATTCGGCGAATACGGCGAGGGCTATGTGCGCATCGCCATGGTCGAGAACGTGCACCGCATCCGCCAGGCGGTCCGCAATATCAAGGCTTTCTTCGCCGCCTCGGGCGTCAACAGCGTGCAGCGATTGCCGGCCAGGAAGCGGGCCGCCGCATCGTGAGCGAGCCGCTGAAAATCGCGGTGGCCGGCCTCGGGACCGTCGGGGCCGGGCTGGTCAAGCTTCTCGTTAGCCAGACGGGCCTGCTCGAAGCGCGCTGCGGTCGCCGCCTCGTCGTCACCGCCGTCGCCGCGCGCGACCGCCACAAGAAGCGCGACGTCGATCTTTCCGGTTTCGCGTGGTTCGACGATCCGGTCGAGATGGCGAAAAGCGCCGATGCCGACGTCGTCGTCGAGCTCATCGGCGGCGCCAACGGCCCGGCCAAGGCGCTCACCGAGGCAGCCTTCGCGAAGAGGCGCCACGTCGTCACGGCCAACAAGGCAATGCTCGCGCATCACGGCGCGGCGCTCGCCGCTGCCGCCGAGCGCGCCGGGGTGACGCTCGGCTACGAGGCGGCGGTGGCCGGCGGTATTCCGATCGTGAAGGCGCTGCGCGAGGGCCTCGCCGGCAACAAGATCGAGCGCGTCTACGGGATCTTGAACGGCACCTGCAACTACATCCTGACGGTAATGCGCGAGAGCGGCAAAAGCTTCGAGGACGTGCTCGCCGACGCGCAGAAGAAGGGCTATGCCGAGGCGGATCCGAGCCTCGACGTGGACGGCATCGACACCGCGCACAAACTGGCGGTGCTGGCGAGCCTCGCCTTCGGCACCGCGGCCGATTTCGACGCCGTCTCGGTCGCCGGCATCCGCAACGTCTCGCCGATGGATCTCGACTATGCCGCCGAGCTCGGCTTCCGCATCAAGCTGCTCGCCATCGGCCGGCGCACCCCGCGCGGCATCGAGCAGCGCGTGCATCCCTGCATGATCCCGGCCGAGACGCCGCTGGCGCGCGTCGACGGCGTGTTCAACGCGGTGATGGTCGAAGGCGATTTCGCCGGCAACACGGTCTATGTCGGACGCGGCGCCGGCCAGCTGCCGACGGCGTCCGCCGTCGCCTCCGATCTCGTCGATCTCGCGCGCGGCGCGCGAAGCCCCTCCTTCGGCGTACCGGCCGCGAAGCTCGCCAAGCTCGTCGTTTCGCCCATGGCGGAGCATCGCGGCCGCTACTACATTCGCCTCATGGTGCGCGACCAGCCGGGCGTCATCGCCGACGTCTCCGCCGCGTTGCGCGATGAGCGGGTCTCGCTCGAATCGATGCTGCAGCGCGGCCGCTCGAAGACCAAGGCGGTGCCGGTCGTGCTCACCACGCACGAGACGGTCGAAGCCGCCATGCTGCGGGCGCTCGACCGCATCGGAGGTTTGGAATCGGTGATCGAGCCGCCCTGTATGATCCGCATCGAAGAGATCTGAGGACTGATGGCAGCCGAAACCGTTTTTCTCGACCGCAACCTCGCCTTGGAGGTCGTGCGCGTGACCGAAGCGGCGGCGCTCTCGGCGTCGCGGCTGATGGGCCGCGGCGACGAGAAGGCGGCCGACCAGGCCGCCGTCGACGCGATGCGTAAGGCGCTCAACAGCCTCTACATCGAGGGCCGGGTCGTGATCGGCGAAGGCGAACGCGACGAGGCGCCGATGCTCTACATCGGGGAGAAGGTCGGGCGCGGCGGTCCCAAGGTCGACATCGCGCTCGATCCGCTCGAAGGCACGACGATCACCGCCAAGGGCATGGAGAACGCGCTCGCCGTGATCGCGATGGCCGAGCAGGGGGGGTTCCTGCATGCGCCCGACGTCTACATGGACAAGATCGCCGTCGGCGGCGATCTGCCCGACGATCTCATCGACATCGCCGCGCCGCCCGCCAAGAATCTTCGCAATCTCGCCAAGGCGAAGCGGATCGAGGTGGCCGATCTCGTCGCCTGCATCCTCGACCGGCCGCGTCATGCCGAGCTCATCGCCAAGGTGCGGGAGGCCGGCGCCCGCATCAAGCTCATCTCCGACGGCGACATCTCGGGCGTGATCGCGACCACGCGCCCCTCGAGCGGCGTCGACATCTATATCGGCAGCGGCGGGGCGCCCGAGGGCGTGCTGGCGGCGGCGGCGCTGCGCTGCATCGGCGGCCAGATGCAGGGCAAGCTTCTCTTCCGCAACGAGCACGAGCGCGCCCGCGCGCGCAATTGCGGGATCACCGATTTCGCCAGGGTCTACACCTTGCTCGACATGGCGAAGGGCGACGTGATGTTCGCCGCCACCGGCGTCACCGACGGCTCGATGGTCAAAGGAGTGCGGCGCTACGGCAAGGGCGCGGTGACGAACTCGATCGTGATGCGTTCCAGTACGGGAACGGTTAGACTGATCGAAGCGCGGCACAATTTCGAGCGCAAGGCCGTCTACGGCCATCCCGGTCATTGAACGGCCGGGGTCGGGGAGGGGCGCCGAGCAAAGGTAGGGGACGTGGACAAGGCGCAATCCGGGCGGCACGCCAAGCCGCGGAATACGCACAGCGGCGCGGCCGATGTGATCCGCTTTCTCCGTTCGTTCGTGACGGCGCCGGTCCGGACCGGCGCGCAATGGCCGAGCGGGAAGGCGCTGTCGCGGGCGATGGCCGAGGCGGTCGATCTCGCCGTACCGGGCCCGATCGTCGAGCTTGGCCCCGGCACCGGCGTCGTGACCGAGGCCTTGCTCGCGCGCGGCGTGCCGCTGCAGCGCCTCGTGCTCGTCGAGTTCAGCCCCCAGTTCTGCAAGCTGCTGGCGGAGCGGTATCCGGGCGTGCGCCTCATCCAGGGCGACGCTTACGCGCTCGCCGAGCATGTGCGCCGGCTCGGCCTCGCGCCGCCCGCGGGCGTGGTGTCGAGCCTGCCGCTGCTCACGCAGCCGCCGGCGCGCCGGCTCGCATTGCTGCGCTCGTCGCTGCGGCTCATGAATCCCGACGGCGTGTTCGTCCAATTCACCTATTTCCGCGAGTCGCCGATCCCCGTCGGCGGCACCGGCGTGGCGCTCAGCGTCTCTCCGCGCATCTGGCTCAATATCTGGCCGGCCCTGGTCTACAGCTATCGGCGCGGGCCCGCGCGCAAGCTCCGCGCCCATGACAAGCTCGCCGCCGACTGAGGTGCTCGCTGAGGAGGCGCCGGCGCCGCTCGGCGTCGAGCGCTCGGTTTGCGGCCGCCGCTGGCGCCAGCGGACGGCCGACGAGCGCACCTCGCGCGCGATCGCGCAGAAACTCGATCTGCCCGACCTCGTTGCGGGCCTGCTCGCGGCGCGCGGCCTCGACGTCGAGACGGCGCCCGCGTTCCTGGAGCCGCGCCTCCGGAACGCGCTGCCCGACCCGGGACACCTGAAGGACATGGAGAAGGCGGCGGCGCGCCTGGCCGACGCGCTGATGCGCGGTGAACGAATCGCGATTTTCGGCGACTACGACGTCGACGGTGCCACCTCGGCGGCGTTGCTCTACCGCTACCTTTCGCAGTTCGGGGCGCCGCCGATCGTCTACGTGCCCGACCGGATGAAAGAGGGCTATGGTCCCAACGCGCCGGCCCTGCTGAAGCTCGGCGCGGAGGGCGCCAAAGTCATCGTCACGGTCGATTGCGGCATCCTCGCGCATGCGCCGCTGGCCGCGGCGGCCGCGGCGGGCCTCGACGTCATCGTGGTCGATCACCATGCCGCGGAGCCCGCGCTGCCGCCGGCCTATGCCGCGGTCAACCCCAACCGGCTCGACGAGACCAGTCCGCACAAGACGCTGGCGGCCGTCGGCGTCGCCTTCCTGCTGCTGGTGGCGCTCAATCGCGAGCTTCGCCGGCGCGGCCGGTTCGCGGCCGGAGGCGAACCCGATCTCATCGCGCTGCTCGACCTGGTCGCGCTCGGCACGGTGTGCGACGTGGTGGCGCTCTCCGGCCTGAACCGCGCGTTGGTGGCGCAAGGCCTCAAGGTGATGGCGCGGCGCGCCAACGCCGGCATCGCAGCGCTGGCCGATGTCGCGCGCATCAACGAACCGATGGGCGCGTTCCACAGCGGGTTCATGCTCGGCCCGCGCGTCAACGCGGGCGGCCGCGTCGGTGAGTCCAATTTGGGCTGGCGCCTGCTCGCCTGCGACGACCCGATCGAAGCCAAGGCGCTCGCCGAGCGGCTCGACGCGCACAACCGCGAGCGCCAGGCGATCGAAGCCGAGGTGCTGGCCCAGGCCGTGACCCGCGCGCAGGAGCAGGCGGCGCTCGGGCGCGCGGTCGTCACCGTCGCCGGCCGCAATTGGCATCCGGGCGTCGTCGGCATCGTGGCGAGCCGCGTCGTCGAGCGCATCGGCCGGCCGGCCTGCGTGATCGGCATCGTCGATGGCGCGGGCGGGCCCGTCGGCAAGGGCTCCGGCCGCTCGATCGCCGGCGCCGATCTCGGCGCGGCGGTGATCGCGGCGCGCCTGGCCGGGCTGCTCGTCAATGGCGGCGGGCACAAGATGGCGGCGGGCTTCACGGTGGCCGAGGAGAAGATCGAGGCGTTCGCGGCGTTCATGGCCGAGCGGCTCGGGCCCGCCGTCGCCGCCGCGGGCGGCACGCCGGCGCTCACGATCGACGCGGCGCTGGCGCCCGACGGCGCCACGCCCGACCTTTTGGCGCAGCTCGAGCGCCTGGCGCCGTTCGGGGTCGGCAACGCCGAGCCGCGCCTGGCGCTGACGGCCGCGCGCCTCGCCTACGTCGACCCGGCCGGCGAGCAGCATCTGCGCGTCGCAATCCCGCTAGAGCGCGGCGGCCGCTTGAAGGCGATCGCGTTCCGCGCGGCGGGCACGCCGCTCGGCGCGGCGCTCGTCGCCAACCGCGGCGGCGCGCTGCACCTCGCCGGCCACCTGCGCGCCGACCGCTGGAACGGGAGAGACGACGTCCAGTTCGTGATCGAAGACGCGGCGGCGGTGCGCGCCTGACGTCCTCCCGGCAAAGCGGAAAGAAAACATTGTCGCGAGATATTGGGGCGCGTTCTCGCTGACGCGTGGACTCCATCGCGGCAGAGATACAGATTGATGCCAGCAACCGTCCGCCCGCACCCATGTACTTTCCGCATCATTTCGCCGAATCGCGCCCCGAGATCCTCGGCGCCTTCATCCGCCAGCATCCGTTTGCGACGCTGGTTTCGCTCGGCGGCGACGGCCTCGTCGGCTCGCATCTGCCGATGCTCTGGGATTCAGAGCCGGCGCCGTTCGGCACGCTCACCGGCCATATCGCGCGGCCCAATCCGCAGGCGACGGGAGCGCAAGCGAATGTCGAGGCGCTCGCGGTTTTCTTGGGGCCTCAGGCTTACATCTCTCCGAACTGGTATCCCTCGAAGCGCGAGCACGGCAAGGTCGTGCCGACCTGGAACTACATCGCCGTGCATGCCTATGGGCCCTTGAAGCTCATCGACGATGCCGAGTGGCTGCGCCGTCTCGTCACCCGCCTGACGAATCTGCATGAGAGCTTCTCGGCCGTGCCATGGAAGGTGACCGACGCGCCGCCCGCCTTCGTTGACCAGATGCTGAAAGGCATCGTCGGCATCGAGCTCGCGCTCACGCGCCTCGAAGGCAAGTGGAAGCTCAGCCAAAATCGACCCGCCACCGATCGAACCGGCACCGTCGCCGGCCTCGAAGCGCGCGGCGATGCCGCTTCGTGCGAGATGGCAGGGGCGATGCGACAGCCGAAAGGCTAGCCAGCTGCCGTCTAGGAACTGAAGTTTGGCTAGTGCATAGTCGAAGGATGGCGACCGAGAAGCAGTATCATTTCTTCAAGGCTTTATACGACGAGGAGAACCGTCGATACTCGGAGCTCGCGGAGCGAGCGAAGATGTATATCGGCGTGATCACACTCTACATTAGGAGCGGCACATTTGGGTCTCGGCTATGCCACATATCGCCCCAATCTCACCGCCGTCTGCCCCGGCTGCAATCTCCGCGAGGGCATGATGAGGACGCAGTCGTCGTAGGGCGTCGTGACCGGTTCGTCGCCGTCGTGGCCGAGCACCGATCCCTTCTTTGCGATCACCTCGAGGCCGCGATAATCGGCGACGAAGCGGAATTCGGGCGACTTGATCGTGACCGCGTGCGTGACTTCGATCAGGCGTTGCGGCGGCAATTTCTTCTTCGGCAGATGGCGCGCGGCCCAGCCGGCGTCGGCGCTGCCGGCATGACGGAGGAAGCGCACCAGCGTCTCTTTGGCGACCGAGACGCTCGCTCTTTCCCAATGCTGACCGCATTCTACTAGTAGAGAATTGTGCGGTCGCGCGGGATCGCCGAACGCGCCGTAGTCGCGCATGCGCCGGCCGCCGGCATGGCCCTCGTCGCTGACGATGAGGGCTGGGTAGCCGATCTCGCGCGCGAGGCGCCGGCCCTTCTCGAGCGGGCCCGAGATGGCGAGCGCGGGCGTCTTGTGCTGCATCGAGTGGAGGTCGAGCAGCAGATCCGCGGCCTCGACCACGGGAACGAGCTCGCGCGCGCGGCGCAGCTCGACGGAGTGGCCCTTGCCATCAAGACGTTCGGGCGACCAGACGCGGTTGAAATCTTCGTCGATGAAGCGCGAGTCGCCCGGCGCGGCGCGGTCGAAATGCTCGAAGGCGACGACGTTGCAGAACGCGAGCGTGAGCACCCCTTTCGCCGGGCGGAACTTCCGCCGAAGCAGCCAGTCGAGCGCGATCGCGCCGCAGATCTCGTTGCCGTGGACCAGTGCGGTGACCAGCACATGCGGTCCGCGCCGGCCCGAATCGAAGCGGTGCACGTAATCGATGCCGGTATTGCCTTGCCGGTATCGCGCGATGTTGGGCGGCTTGAGTTCGACCGGGTAGGTGTGCGGCGGCTTTCTCACAACGCCGCTCCCGCGGCTGCGGCGGCGACGCGGCGCAGAAACGCCTCGCATTCGGCCAATTGCGCGAGGGCCACGAACTCGTCCGGCTTGTGCGCCTGGTCGATATGGCCGGGGCCGCAGATCACCGTCGGAATGCCGGCGGCCTCGTAGAGCCCGGCCTCGCAGCCGAACGCGACTTTTCCCGCCGAATTGCGCCCGGTCGCCCGCTTCGCGAGCGAGACGATGTCCGCGTCCTCGCTCGTATCGGCACCGGGGAACGCGGAACGCTTCTCCCAGCGGATGCCGGTGTCTGAGTGGACAGCGTGCATGGCGGGCAGCACGCGGCGCGCGGCGAAGCCTTGCACCTCGCGCAGCATCGCCTCGGGATCCTCGCCCGGCAGATGCCGGAACTCGAAATCGAAGCGGCAATCCTTGGGCACGATGTTGAGCGCTGTGCCGCCCTGGATCGTGCCGACATGGACCGTCGCGTGCGGAATGTCGAAGCCGCGGTCGAACGGTCCCTCGGCCGCGAGGCGCCGGCCCATGTCGGTGAGATAGACGACCAGCTCGGCCGCGTATTGCACGGCGTTGACGCCCTGCGGCGCGAGCGAGGAGTGGCACTCGAAGCCGCGCACATGACAGCGATAAGAGAGCTTGCCCTTGTGCGCGCGCACGACCTCCATATGCGTTGGCTCGCCCACGACGCAGGCGCCGGGCTTGATGCCGGCCTCTGCGAGCTCGGCCAGGAGACCGCGCACGCCGAGGCAGCCCACTTCCTCGTCGTAGGAGAAGGCGAGATGGAGCGGCGTTTGCAGCGGTGCGCGCGCGAACTCCGGCACGAGGGCCAGCACGACGGCGATGAAGCCCTTCATGTCGCAGGTGCCGCGGCCGTAGAGCTTTCCGTCGCGTTCGGCGATCGCGAAGGGATCGCTGCTCCACTCCTGGCCGTCGATCGGGACCACGTCGGTGTGGCCCGAAAGCACGATGCCGGCCTCGCCCGCCGGGCCGATCGTGGCGAAGAGATTGGCCTTCCGCCCGCTCTCGTCGTGGACGAGCCGCGAAGAGATGCCGTGGCTCGCGAGATAGTCGCGCACCCAATGGATGAGTGCCAAGTTCGGTCGCGGCTGGTCGTATCGAACGCGACGAGTCGGCGCAGCATCTCGACCGTGGCAGGGCGCGGTTTCATGGCGAAGGCGGCGGTGCGGAACGCGCACACTAGGGCGCGCCGACGCGTTCCGTCCAGCCGTCTCGCGCTCAGCGCAGCGGCCAGACCAGCATGATGAGCGTGGTGCCGGCGACGGCCACGAGGATCGAGAGCGGAAGGCCGAGCCGCCAGTAGTCGCCGAAAGTGTATCCGCCCGGACCCATCACCAGCGTGTTGCATTGATGGCCGATCGGCGTGAGGAAATCGCTGCCGGCCCCGACGGCAACGGCCATGAGGAATGCGTCGGGCCGCATGCCGAGATTCTGGGCGAGGCCGGCCGCGATCGGCGCCAGCACGAGCACGGTCGCCGCGTTATTGAGGAACGGCGTGACCAGCATGGCCACGACCATGATCAGCAGCACGGCCCCATGGGCGGGAAGCTGGCGCGCCACGCCCGTGAGCCCGTTCGCGAGCAGGTCCGTCACGCCGGTGGTGCGCAGCGCGTCGCTCACCGGGATCATGCCGGCGAGCAGCATGATCAGTGGCCAGTCAATGCTGTCGTAGGCATCGCGGATCGGCAGCGCGCCGGTGGCGACGACGAGCACCGCCGCGCCGAAGAACGCCACCTCCGTCGGCACGACCCGAAACACCGCCAGCCCCATCGCCAGTGCGAGAATCCCGACGGCGAGATAGCGCCACCCGCCGCGCCCGAGCGCGAGCTTGCGCTCGGCGAGCGGCAGCAGGTTCATCGCCGTCATCGCCGCGAGCACGTCGTCTTCCCGGCCCTCGAGGACGACGACGTCGCCGGCGCGGAAGCGCACGTGGTGCAGCCGCTCGCGGATGACCTCGCCGCTGCGGCTCAGCGCCAGCACGTTGACGGTATAGCGCTGCCGCAGCCGGAGATACGGAAGCGAGCGATGCACAAACGGCGATTCGGGCATGACCACCGCCTCGATGATGGCGACTTCGCCCGGCTTCTCATCGCGCGCCGGCGGCGTTTCGGCCTTCGGAAGATCGAGCTGCGCCTCGTCGGTGATCTGCTTGAGCCGGTCGGGATCGCACTGGAGCAGCAGAACGTCGCCGGGGTGCAGCGTCCAGTTGGCGGCGGGGACGTAGCGCTGCCCGTCGCTGCGGACCAGCGCTGCGATGGCGATCTCGGAATCGGCGAGCCGCTCGAGATCGGCGACGGTCCTGCCGGCCATCCGCGAGCCCTCGCGCACGCGCACCTCGGTGGTGTAGTCGGCAATCTCGAACGGGCGGTCGGGCCGCGCGCCGGCTTTTTCCGGCAGCAGGCGCCAGCCGAGCGCCAGGAACAGCAGCCCGAGCACCGTGATGCCGATGCCCACCGGCGCGAAGTCGAACATGCCGAAGGGCTGGCCGACGAGACTCTCGCGCACCCGCGAGACGACGATGTTGGGCGAGGTTCCGATCAGCGTGATGAGCCCGCCGAGCAGCGCGGCGAAGGAGAGCGGCATCAGCACGCGCGAGGGAGAATGTCCGCTCTTACGCGCCATCTGGACCGCCACTGGCAGGAACGTCGCCAGCGCCCCGATGTTCTTCGTGAAGGCGGACAGAACGGCGACGATGGTGCCGAGCACCGTGATCTGGGCGCCGGCGCCGGGCATCAGCGGCGTCACCGGCCGCAGCCAGGACTGCACTACGCCCGAGCGGCTGATGGCGGCGCTGAGGATCAGCGCCGAGGCGACGATGATGACGATCTGGTCGCGGAAGCCGTCGAATGCACGCTCCGCCGGGACCACGCCAGCGGCGAGAGCAGCGACGAGGCCGAGCAGCGCAACCAGATCGTAGCGCAGGCGGTTCCAGACGAAGAGCGCGACCATGCCGCAGAGGATCGCGAGCGTCGCCGCCTGTTCGAAGGTCATTCCGTCGCTCCCCGGTCGCCGCCGCGCGTCGACGCTCTATACGCCCCCGCGGTTCCCGCGGCCACGCTTGAATCCCGCGCGGCGGCGGGATCAAACTGTGTTTCTGGCACGGCAGGAGCGCATGGGCGATCCGTTCTCGCGTCGAATCGCGATCCTCGGAGTGCACCTCGAGAGCAACGCCTTCGCGCCGGTCGTGCGCGAAAGGGATTCCCGCGCGCTTTGCTATCTCGAGGGCAACGCCATCCTGGAGGAGGCGAGGAAGCCGGCGCCGGCGCTGCCGGCCGAGGTCGCCGCCTTCGTCGCCGAGATAGACCGCAGGGGACCGTGGACGCCGGTTCCCATTCTCGTCGCCGCCGCCGAGCCGGGCGGCCCGGCCGAGGCGCGCTTCGTCGAGGCCGTGATCGCCGATATCCGCGCGCGCCTCGGCGAGGCGGGAGCGGTCGACGGCGCCTATGTTTCCAACCACGGCGGCATGACTTCGACCGCCGATGAAGACCCGGATGGCGCGGTGCTGGCGGCGGTCCGCGAATGCGTCGGCGCCGTGCCGGTGGTGGCGACGCTCGATCTTCACGCTAACATCTCCGAGCGCATGGCAGACAGTGCCGACGTGCTCATCGCCTACCGCGCCAACCCGCATGTCGACCAGCGCGAGCGCGGTGCCGAGGCCGCCGAGGTGCTGACCGAGTTGATGGGCGGCGCCAAGGCGCACACAGCGTTCATACGCATGCCGATGACGCCGGCGAGCGTGACCCTGCTCACCGCCGCCGGCCCTTACGCCGATCTCATCGCGCGCGGCCAGGCGCTGAAGACGCGCGAGATCATCGCCGTCTCGGTCGTCGGCGGGTTCGTGTTTTCCGACATGCGCAAGAACGGCCTCGCCATCCTCGTCTCATCGCGCGATGGGCCGGCAAGCGCGCGCCGCGTCGCCCTCGAGCTCGCGCGCCAGGCCTGGCGCGACCGCCCTCGTTTCGTCAAGCGCTTGACGCCGCTGTCGGATGGCGTGCGCCTTGCCGTCGAAGCGGGGCGCGATCCATCGCGCCCGGCCATCATCCTTTCGGACTCCGGCGACAATCCCGGCGGCGGCGGAGGCGGCAATACGACCGAGCTGCTCGCGGCGCTGGTGAAGGCGGGCGCGCGGCGCGTTCTTTCCGGCGTCCATATCGACGCAGCCTTGGCGGCCGCGGCGCATGCAGCGGGAGTCGGCGCGCAGATCGTAGCCGCGTTCAACCACGGCTCCTGCGATCGCCACGCCAAGCCGTTCTCGGCCAAAGCCAAGGTGCTGGCGCTGCACGGCGGAAAATGCGTCGGCCGGCGCGGCCTTTGGGCCGGGCAGGCGCTCGATCTCGGGCCCTCGGCGGCGCTCGATCTCGGCGGCGTCATCGCCGCCGTCGGCAGCCGGCGGAAGCAGACCGCCGATCCCGTCTTTTTCGAGATGCTGGGGCTCGACATCGGCGCCGCGCGCACGGTGACGGTCAAGTCGCGCGGGCACTTTCGCGCCGGCTTCGACGAGTTCTTCGGGCCCGATCAGGTCTACGAGGTGGATACGGAGGGCCTCACCTCGCCCAACCTCGATCGCATCGCCTGGAAGGGCCTTCCGCGTCCGGTCTTTCCGCTCGATCCCGACACGCCCTGGCGCGAGCCCGACTACGGTTGAGCAGCGGCCGGCGCGCCGATAGGATGGGCGTCAAGGCGCGCCTTCTCGCGTGCAGGGATCAGGGAGAGAAGCACATGATCGCAGTATTGCGGCGAACGGCCATCGGTCTCACCGCGGCCGGGCTGCTGGCGGCGGGTGCTACGGCGCAGGAGCTCAGCATGGGCATCAGCGCCAGCGTCACCTCGGCCGACCCGCATTTCCACAATCTCACGCCCAACAACAACGTCGCCTCGCACATTTTCGACCGCGTCGTCCACATGGACGACAAGTTGCGGCCGGGGCCGGGCCTTGCCGAATCGTGGAAGACCATCGACGACACGACGTGGGAATTCAAGCTGCGCAAAGGCGTCAAGTTCCACGACGGCAGCGAGTTCACCGCCGAGGACGTCGTCGCCACCATCAAGCGCGTGCCGTGGGTCCCCAACAGCCCCTCTTCGTTCCGGGTCAACACCCAGGCGATCGACAAGATCGAGGTCGTCGACCCGCACACGATCCGCTTCAAGACCAAGGCGCCGGCGCCGCTGCTGCCGATCGACCTCTCGAACGTGCGCATCATCAACAAGAAGTTCGTGGAGGCGCCGACCGCCGATTTCAACGGCGGCAAGGCCGCGATCGGCACCGGCCCCTTCAAGCTCGTCGAGTTCGTGCCCGGCGACCGCGTCGTCTTCGAGCGCAACGACGATTACTGGGGGCCGAAGCCGCATTGGAAGCGCGTCACCGCCCGCATCCTCACCAACAACGCCGCGCGCGTGGCGGCCCTCCGCGCCGGACAAGTGCAGATCATCGAGCAGGTGCCGAGCGCCGATCTCGCCTCGCTGCGCGCCGACGCGAACCTCACGCTGCACCGCATCGTCGGCAACCGCATCATCTACCTGCATCTCGACAGCTTCCGCGACGAGTCGCCGTTCGTGCAGGACAAGGACGGCAAGCCGATCGCGCCCAATCCGCTGAAGGACGCGCGCGTGCGCAAAGCCTTGTCGCTGGCGATCAACCGGCCGGCCATCGTCGAGCGCCTCATGGAGAAGGAGGCGATCCCGGCGGGCGGCCTGCTCGCCGATGGATTCTTCGGCGTGAGCCCCAATTTGAAGGCCGATCCGTTCGATCCCGACCAGGCCAAGAAGCTGCTTGCCGCCGCCGGCCATCCCAACGGCTTCAAGCTGACCATCCACGGCCCCAACGACCGCTATCTCAACGACGAGAAGATCCTGCAGGCGGTGGGGCAGATGTTCTCGCGCGCCGGCATCGACACGCAGGTGGCGACCTTGCCGTGGTCGAAATTCGCCTCCGACGCCAGCAATCCCAAGTACTCGTTCAGCGTCATGCTGGTGGGCTGGGGCGCCGAAACCGGCGAGGTCTCGAATCCGCTGCGCGCGCTCGTCGCCACCGTGGCACCCGGGCGCGGCGTTTCCAACCGCGGCCGCTACTCGAACAAAGAGGTCGACGCGCTGCTCGACCAGGCGCTCGCCACCGTCGACGACGGCAAGCGCGAGAAGCTGCTGTGGCAGGCGAGCGAGCTGGCGATGAAGGACCAGGCCCTCATCCCGCTCCACTACCAGATCAACATCTGGGCGACGAGGAAGGGCATCACCTACACGCCGCGCGCGGACGAATACACGCTGGCGCAGTTCGTAAGGCCGCAATAGCGGCTCCGCATCGCGCACCTTCGATGGCTGTGCCCGCGGCGCCAGCCCTCACTTCCCAAGCAACGCCAGGAGCGTTGCTTGGGCCCCTTCTCTCCCGGAGGGAGAGAAGGGAAGAAGAGACGCGCCCCTCTTCTTCTCTCTCCCGTTTGCGGGAGAGAAGGGGCCCAAATCGCGCCGGCTCCGGCGCGATTTGGGAAGTGAGGGCAACCTGTTGGCCGCGATCAGGCCGCGGACAGCGCGCATGACCGTCTTCATCATCCGCCGGCTGATGCAGAGCGTCGTCGTGCTGTTCGCGATGTCGGCGATCGTCTTCTTCGGCGTCTACGTCGTCGGCAATCCGGTCGAGATCCTGGTGGCGCCCGACGCCGACGAAGCCGAGCGCGCGCGGTCGATGGCGGCGCTCGGGCTCGATCGCCCGGTCTGGGCGCAGTATCTCGCATTCGTCGAGAACGCGCTCGGCGGCGATCTCGGCCGCTCGTTCGTGTTCGGCATCCCGGCGATCCAGCTCATCCTGCAGAGGATGCCGGCGACGTTGGAACTGGTGATCATCTCGTTCGTCATCGCCATCGGCCTCGGCATCCCGCTCGGCATGTATGCCGGGTATCGCCCCCATTCGGCCGGCGCCAAGGCGATCATGGCCGGGTCGATCCTGGGCTTCAGCCTGCCGACCTTCTGGGTCGGGCTGATGCTGATCATGATCTTCGCGGTCGAGCTCGGTCTCCTGCCCGCGGGCGGGCGCGGGCCGGTCGCGTCGTTCCTCGGCATGCAGAGCAGCCTTTTCACCTGGACCGGGCTTGGCCACCTGTTCCTGCCCGCGCTCAATCTGGCGCTCTTCAAGCTGGCGCTGGTGATCCGGCTCACGCGCGCCGGCATGCGCGAGACCATGCTGCTCGACTACGTGAAATACGCGCGCGCCAAGGGCCTCTCGATGCAGCGCGTGGTGTTCGTCCACGTGTTGAAGAACATCATGATCCCGATCGTGACCGTGCTGGGCCTCGAGCTCGGGTCGCAGATCGCGTTTTCGGTCGTCACCGAGACGGTGTTCGCCTGGCCCGGCATGGGCAAGCTCATCATCGAGTCGATCGACAAGCTCGACCGGCCCGTCATCGTCGCCTACCTGCTCGTCATCGTCGTGCTGTTCATCGTCATCAATCTCGTGGTGGACGTGCTCTACTCGGTGCTCGACCCGCGCGTCCGCCTCGCGGCGAAGGCGTGAGCGCCATGCCCGAAGCAGTCCTCCCCGCCGAAGCCGCCGAGATTCCCGCGCGCGGCGAGGTGACGTGGCTGCGCTTCTGGCGCGAATTCGCCGAGAGCCGCGTAGCGCTCGCGGCGCTGGCGGGCGTGATCCTCGTCGTGATGGCGGCACTGCTCGCGCCGCTGATCGCGCCGCAGAACCCCTACGACCTCCGCCAGCTCGATATCCTCGGCAACCTCTTGGCGCCCGGGAGCAGATCGAGCACCGGCTACACGCATTGGCTCGGCACCGACGATCAGGGCCGCGACATGCTCTCCGGCATCCTCTACGGCCTCCGCATCTCGCTCGGCGTCGGCGTGGTGAGCGGCGTGTTCGCGCTCCTCATCGGCACGACGATCGGCCTCTTCGCGGCCTATGCCGGCGGCCGCGTCGAGACGCTGATCATGCGCATCGTCGACGTGCAGCTCTCGTTCCCGGCGGTGCTGGTGGCGCTGATCCTGCTGGCCGTGCTGGGGCGCGGCGCCGAGAAAATCGTGTTGGCATTGGTGATCGTCCAGTGGGCCTACTATGCGCGCACGGTGCGCGCCTCGGCCTTGATCGAGCTGAACAAGGAATACGTCGCGGCCGCGCGCTGCCTCGCATTCGGCCCGGCGCGCATCCTCTTCCGCCACATCCTGCCGAACTGCCTGCCGCCGCTGCTCGTCGTCGGCACGATCCAGACCGCGCACGCGATCGCGCTCGAGGCGACGCTCTCCTATCTCGGCATCGGCATGCCGCTCACCGAGCCTTCGCTCGGCCGCCTCATCGCCAACGGCTACCAGTACATCCTCTCGGGCAAATACTGGATCAGCGTCTATCCGGGGATTGCGCTCTTGATCGCGATCGCCAGCATCAACCTCGTCGGCGACCAGCTCCGCGACATTCTGAATCCGCGGCTGAGACGCTAGTGCGAGTCCGCGCTGCCCCGGCCCTCACTTCCCAAGCAATGCAAGTGCATTGCTTGGGCCCCTTCTCTCCCGCATGCGGGAGAGAGAAGAAGAGGGCCGCGGCACTCGCCCTTCTTCTCTCTCCCTCTGGGAGAGAAGGGGCCCGTCGCCGCCGCTTGGCGGCGATGGGAAGTGAGGGCCGGCGCGCAACGAGGCGCAGACCATGAGCGACACGCTGCTGCGCATCGAGAATCTCAAGACGCATTTCTTCACCCGCGCCGGGGCGGTGAAGGCGGTGGACGGCGTCTCGTTCACGCTCGAGCGCGGGCGCATCCTGGGCCTCGTCGGCGAATCGGGCTCGGGCAAGTCGGTGACCGGATTCTCGATCCTCGGCCTCGTCGATCCGCCGGGCCGCGTCGTGGGCGGGCGCATTCTCTTCAAAGGGCGGGATCTCGCGGCGGCGCCAGAGGCGGAGATGCGTAAGCTGCGCGGCGCCAGCATCGCGGCGATCTTCCAGGACCCGGCGATGACTTTGAACCCGGTCCTGCGCATCGACACGCAGATGATCGAGGCCGTCGAGGCGCACGCATCGGCGGGTGAGGGCGAGGCGCGTGCCCGCGCGCTCGCGGCGCTCGGCATGGTCGGCATCCCCGCGCCCGAGGAGCGCCTGCGCGCCTATCCGCATCAGCTTTCGGGCGGCATGCGTCAGCGCGTGGCCATCGCCGTGGCGCTCATGAACAAGCCCGACCTCATCATCGCCGACGAGCCGACGACGGCGCTCGACGTCACGATCCAGGGGCAGATCCTCTTCGAGGTGCAGCGGCTTTGCCGCGAAACCGGCACCGCGCTGATCTGGATCACGCACGATCTTGCGGTCGTTGCCGCGATCGCCGACGAGATCGCGGTGATGTACGCCGGAAAGATCGTGGAACACGGCTTGGCCGACGAGGTGCTCGACCGGCCGCGCCATCCCTACACCGCGGGCCTGCTCAACTCCGTCCCGAGCCGCAACCGCAAGGGCGCGCCGCTCGCGCAGATTCCCGGCATGACGCCCTCGCTGCTCGATCCGCCGCCGGGCTGCGCGTTCCGCCGGCGCTGTGCGCGTGCCACCGCCGTTTGCGCCGCGGATCCCGCACTCGAGGGCGGCCGGCACGCGTTCCGCTGCCACCATCCGCTGGAGGCCGCATGAGACTTCCTTTCACCGATCGTCATCCCGACCGGAGCAGCCGCGCCCTTCGCGCGGCTGCGGAGTGGAGGGATCGCGGCGCAGATGCGCGTGGCCACTTCACCGCGATCCCTCCACTCCGCGGCCGCCAGAAGATGGCGGCCGCTCCGGTCGGGATGACGTGATCATTTTAGGGCCCCGGACGATGAAACCGCCGCTTGTCGCGCTGGAGCATATCTCGTGCCGCTTCGTGCGCCGGCTCGATCTCGCGGCCAAGCTCGGCAACGCGCTCGGCGCGGGCATGAAGGAGGAGGTCGTGCGCGCGGTCGACGGCGTCGATCTCGCGGTCGGCGAGGGCGAGGTCGTTGGCCTCGTCGGCGAATCGGGCTGCGGCAAGTCCACCTTGGGGCGCATCGTCGCCGGCATCCTGGCACCGTCCGCGGGCACGGTACGCTACCGCGGCGGCGACATCGCGCGCCTGCCTCATCGCGAGCGCATGGCGGCGTCGCTCGCCGTGCAGATGATCTTCCAGGACCCGTTCGCGTCGCTGAACCCGCGCATGCGCGTGGGTGCCGCGATCGGCGAGGGGCCGCGCGTGCACGGACTCGTGCCGGCGCGCGAGCTGTCGCGCTACGTCGACGATCTGATGCGCCGCGTCGGGCTCGATCCGGCGCTGAAGCGGCGCTACCCGCACCAGTTCTCGGGCGGCCAGCGCCAGCGCATCGGCATCGCGCGGGCACTCGCGGTCAAGCCCGAGTTCCTCGTCTGCGACGAGGCTGTGGCGGCGCTCGACGTCTCGATCCAGGCGCAGATCATCAACCTGTTCATGAAGCTGCGCGCCGAGGCCAACCTCACCTATCTCTTCATCAGCCACGATCTCGGCGTCGTTCGCCATCTCTCGGACCGCGTCGCGATCATGTATTTGGGGCGCATCGTCGAGGAGGGGCCGGCCGACGCGGTCTTCGCCCAGCCCAATCATCCCTACACCCAGGCGCTTCTGGCCGAGGTCCCGCGCCTCGACCGCAGGAAGCGCAGCTTCGCGCCGGTCAAGGGCGAGATCCCGTCGCCGTTCAATCCGCCCAAGGGCTGCCACTTCCACCCGCGCTGCCCGCACGCGATGGACCGCTGCCGCAGCGAAGCCCCGGCGTTGAAAACGATCGCGCCGGGACGCAAAGCGTCCTGCCATTTGAACGGGTGACGGAGGACAGAGGAGTCGCCCGTTACATTCTGTCCTCTGTCATCTGTTGTCTGTCCTCTGAAATTACCCTATCTCTGCCCCGCCTTGCGGCCCTCGACCCCTTCGTCTAGAGGCCTAGGACACCAGCCTTTCACGTTGGTAACACGGGTTCGAATCCCGTAGGGGTCGCCAATTTTCTAATTTATTGATTTTCAACACATTCCCCGGCAGAGTCTAGCCACTCTAGCCACATTCCTAGCCACCGGGGATAAGGCATGGCGCACGCCGACAGGCACCTCCGCATCAAGCGGAACCGCTTCTTCGTCACCGTCTGGGTCCCGCTGAAGCTCCAGAGCAAGATCGGCCGCAAGGTCATCGAGCGCACGACGGGCACCGACTCGCTGAGCGAGGCGCGGCGGCGTGCGCCCGCGATCTTGGCCGCCATTCAATCGGAGTTCAAAAAGGCGCGCGACGGCGGCAGCGACCCAGTCGCGGAAGCGATGAGCCGCCGCGTGTTCGACCTCGCGGACCCCGTAGACATCGGGCTCGCCCGCATCCGCTCGGGCGAGACGCCCATCAAGTCTTCGGCCGAGAAGTGGTACGAGGAGATCGGCGCGACGATCTCGCCGCAGACGATCACGATGCACAAGCAGAGCGTCGGTCTGCTGCTCGCGCAGTTCGGATCGACGGGGACGGTCGAATCTATCGACAGGGGCCGGGCGAGCACGTTCCTGTCCGCGCTAATCAAGCAGCCCGGCCGCGACGGGAAGACGCCACGGTCGCGCGCGACGCTCCGCCGGATCAAGTCCTCGCTTTCTTCGCTTTGGGAGTGGCTGATTGAAGGATGGCCGGAAGAACGCCCTGCCCTGGAGAACCCGTGGCGCGGTCACGGGCGCAAGCTGAAAGACGAGCGCCGCGACGAGGAGAAGCGGCTAGCGTTCAGCGACGAACAGCTAGCGCAACTCTTACAGGGCGAGCCGGAGCAAGCGGGTTTAGCCGACGTGATCCGCATCGGCATGTTCAGCGGCATGCGCGTGTCTGAAATCTGCGACCGCAAGGTCGGCGACGTTCGCAACGGCGCGTGGCACGTGACGGAGGCGACGAAGAAGACGCAGGCCGCGAAGCGGGCCGTTCCTATACACCCGGCCATCGCCAAGTTGGTAGCTCGCCGGGTGAAGGGCAAAGCGGCCGACGATCCCGTGTTCCCCGACATTCCCCGCGCGGACAAAGGCAAGGGCAAGCGCAACAAGACCGCGTCGAAGTGGTTCGGGCGCTACGCCGACTCCCTGGAAATCAAGGACAAGCGCCTCGTGTTCCACAGCCTGCGCCACAACGTCTATACAGCGCTCGGCAACTTGGGCGTGGCGCCGCGCGTCCGCGACTCGCTCTTGGGGCACAAGGGCCACGGCATGGCCGCCACTTACGACAAGGGACCGGACTGGAGCTTGCGTAAGGCCGGCATGGCGAGTCTGCGTTACTCGAAAGCGGTCATGGACGCGGTGTAGGGGCCACAGATGGAATGGTCCGACTTCCTCAAGTCTGGAATCGGCGCCGTTGTCGGCTTCTTGCTGGGGCAAGTCGTCAACGTCGCGAAGTTGATCGCCGAGTCGATCAACCGGCCCCGGCTTAGAATCGAGCCCGCGGACTCGGACTGCAAGATTCTCTCGCACTGGGCTGAGATTGACCAGGGCCAATACGTGCCCGAGGAGGCGTTCGGATTCCACGTGCGCAACGGGGGGCGCAGCCTCGCGCAGGACGTTCAGTTCCAGCTCGTCAAGATCGAGAAGCGGGACCCGGACGAGTCTGGCTTCAGCGTCCTATCGGACCACACGTACGAACTGGCGACATACACCGACGCTACTGGACGGCGCGGCGCGACAAAGGTCACGATCCTGCCCAAGGCGGCTGTGCTCGTCAGCCTTGCATGGTGGCGAATCGACCGCGACGGCCTCTTTCCCGCGATTGAGCGGCTGCCCGACTACTACGAGGAGAGCTACTCGTACGGCGCCGAGTACCGATTCACCGTCGCAGCGTTCGGTAGCAACGCGCGGCACGTGAGCAAGGTCCTGACGATCCGCGACCCCGCCTCCCGGCGCAAGCAGGAGAAGCGGAATTCAGCGGCGGACGCCAAAGGCTTGGCGTAGATCGAAATGCCAAAGCCGCTGAATCTGGACATCGCGATGCTCCCGGGGCCGCTGCACCGGGCAAGCGTGCGGCACTTCGTGAGTTGGCGCCAGTGGAAGAAGTTCAAGGATGCGCTTGTCGCCGAGCGCGGAGCCCAGTGCGCAACGTGCGGCAAGGAAGGCGTCCGGCTCCATCTTCACGAGGAGTGGGCATACGACACGAGAAGCACTCCAGCGGTCGCGCGGATCGTCGGCACGAACCTCCTCTGCTTCCACTGCCACATGTGCGGACACATCGGATTCCTCCACAACGTTGCCCTGAGCGGGGAGCTACCGAACGCGCTGGAGGATACGATTCGGCACTTTTGCTCCGTCAACGGAGTGCGTCGCGAGGTCTTCCACAGGCGCGCTGGGGCAGCAGAGCGCGACGCAGAGCGTCTGTCCAAGCTAAATTGGGTCGTCATCGCGAACCTGGCGCCGCTCTTGATCGCGGTATTCGATCGGCCGGCCACGCTCCGTGAGCCGACGCTAGGCGAGAAGGTTGAGTTCGTATTGCGCACAGAGGCGGAGCGAAAGCGACGCGCCGTCGAGCGCGCCAAAGCTAAGGTACCCCGCATAGAGGAAAAGCTCAGGTCTGTGCGCGCGCGAATTCGCGCACTGAAAAGGGCGACACGCCGCACACCGAGCAAGCGGCGAAAACGGTTTTAGCCCGCGGCACGATGCGAGGCGCGGTGAGGAGTTTACAAATCCTTCACTGTATGGTTGCAACCTGCGCGAGATGATCCAATTCGGGGAAGCTCCAATGAGAAATCATATTGCCGCGCTACTGGGGGCGGTCTCGCTGACCGCATGCGTAAGCGCCAGCGAAGGCGGCTACGCCAACGACGATCCCGGCCCGTACCCATCCAACTACGAACAGCTCGTCAAGTCGCATCTGCGGCAGACGCTGAAGGACCCATACAGTGTGATGGACCTGAACATTGCGCCGCCAGTTCGTACCAGCGCCTGGATTGGAATCCAGCGCGGAGGCAACGCCCAAGCGTGGGTGACGTTCGTCAGCTTCAACGCCAAAAACAGTTTCGGCGCTTACGTCGGCACGAAGTGTTACCGCTACTACATCAAGGGCGGCGCCTTCATGCGGATGCCGACCGGCGGTGCGATGATCTTCGAAGGCTGCAACCGAGCCGATCGGTGGCCCTCAGTGAGTCAATTATGACTGCGGAGGCCCCATTGATCGATGTGGTACACCGCGCGATGCGCGCGGTAACCCGGAATCTCGCCTCTGAAAATCCGCCGCCGGGAGGCGAGAGAATCGGCGCGGCGCACAAGGGCGAGTTTGCGGCCACGGCTCGTTTTCCGACCGCGCCCGGCGGCTACGACATTGAACTGAGCATTACCCACCGTGGGCATGTCGTACTGGCGGTGAGCCTCGGACCCGGCTGGGAACGTAAAGCAGGAAACATACACCCGCGGACGTGGGAGCCGAGCGAGGAATGGCTTGCTCCCTTCGCAGAGTTATTCGAGGCGCCGCCCAAGTCGAAAGTCGGCACGTTCCGCCTCAAGCCCGATAAGCTCTAACTCCCGCGCTTGATCTCTACGACTTCGGCCTTGCCCTCGATCGTGACGCCCGCGGAGATGCGATTTTGCATCTCGACCAACTTACGACTCTGCGCTTCCCATTCTTCCTCGCTGGGCGCCTGCATCGGGAGAATCGCGACGCCGACGTTATCGCCATGCACGCTCACGTTCACGCCGCCCGACTCCTTGTAGAGAGGATTACGCGCGCGGTTCAGTTGCATCAGCAAGGCATCGCTGTAGACCGTCTCGGTACCGACCGGCTCGCCTTGGAACCTGACGATCTTCTCGACGCCAAAAATTGCACGACGGATAGTCTCGCTCTCCGCTACATCGCAAATTGCCGCTGCAATTTCGTCAAAGGCCTTCGCGAACTCCGGGTCTGACCTGTCCCGACGCCAACGGTACACGGTCGCAGACGACACACGAATCGCGGCGGCGGCGGCCGTCACCTGGAGCGACCTCTCGAATGCGCTCAAGAAAGCGCGCTTCTTGCGGTTCATCCGGCGCGCGACCTCGGTTGAGACGCGGCGGAAGGGCTTGGGCAAGTTATTGGACATGGTTGGGCTCCCTGGACCGCGCGAAACCAGCGGGGCGCGGTTTCCTCGCCTCCGCCTTCGCGCGCTTGCGCTGAGCCCACGCGCGCAACAAGGCGGCCTCGGGCGAATGGGGATCGTGCTGCAACAACTCTGCCGCTAGTTCACAGTCCCAACTGAGCCGCCGGCCGGCGACGATCCGACGGACGGCCTCGCGGCGCTTTGCGTCGATTTCGCGCTCACTTGTCATGTAGGTCGTTCGCTCGGACGCGGGACGTGGGCGCCCTTGCGGATGTGGCGCCCCCGAACGCGCGCGTCCTTGGCGGTGCGGGGGCGCTTGGTGGGGCGGGCGACACGGCGACTCACGGGCGCGGCTCCAGGCGCCGGATGGCTTTGGCGCTCATAGAGCGTCTCACATTCCGTCGTTATGGTGGCCGGCCTGCCGCAAGCCAATGGCGATGCTGGCGGCGCCGTCGTCCTTGCCGGAGCGGAAGCGGCGATCTGCCGCGAGCGCAGCGTCCCACGCGATCTCCGCCTTGCGGAAGCTATCGCGCGCTTCGATGAAGTGGGAGCCGACGATGTGCTCCGCGAGGAGCTTTCGATCGAAGCCCATCGCGGTCAGCCCGCCGAACTCGTCATCGGTCATCTGCGCTACGCGAGCGAGCACCACGGCAGCGAGGTGGACGTTCTTCTCGGAGTAGCTAACATTAAACGCGTTCATGACCGCGGCGGGCGGCTGACCGGCGAGCGCGGGAATCAGCGCGACACCCTCGCGGGTCCAAGAGTATGACTGCAAGATGTGCGCCGCGCTCTTGTAATGCGGGCGTTGAGCGAGAAGCCGGTCCAACTTGGCACGGAGGTCCGCGAGCATCGCGTCCCGCGTCGCCTCGGTCACGGCGGCCGTCTTCTTGCGGAACGGTGCGCTCTCGATGCGAGCGAGATTCGTGCGCATCTCGACCGGGAGGTCCGTGCGCTCGCTCCAAGTCTCCTGAGCGCGCTTCGCGGCCTCAATGATCTCGGCCTCGCGCGCTTCGACGTATCCGAGAAAATTGCCGGCGTCGCGGTCGATCTCGTTCGCCAAAACGACGATCTCGGCACTCGACAAGCGCTCCGAGGGCGGCGGCGCCTTGTCGCCGGGCAAGCTGTCGAGGGAACCGGGGATGGTGCCGCTCGCGCGCCCAAGAGGGCCGGGCTGCGGCAACGAGGGAATCGGGGTCGTCATGTCGTCCTCCATGCTCTCGCCGTCGGCGAGCCATGATGATTCGCGCGGGCACCATCGCCCGCGGCGTCGTACGGTCTGCACTTCCCGGTCCGATTGTTCCGTCGCCGCGGGAGACGCAATGCTCCGCGAGTCTGGGTCGTTCCGTCCCGGTGCGCCCAACGTCAGCGCCACGCTCCCATGCGAGCGGTCCCGGCTATCCAATGCGCCTCCCGATCCTCGCTCCCTCGGCTCCGTCACCCGCCACGAACCGTGAGGGGCGGCACGAGCCGCAGAAGGCACCGCCGGGCGCAAGGCCCACGGCCGCCAAGATCGTTCAGCACGTCGAGATTGTCTCACGCGGGAGTCGAGTTGCGCTAGTCCACCTCAGAGCGGCTAACAGTTGGCACTTGGTCTAGACCCAGCCGCTCGCGCGGCTCCACCGGAAAGCGATCAAGCCGCACTGGATCACAAAGAACGCGCCGAGCAACGCGAGGCCGACGACGCGCTGAGTCCGCCTCCGGCGATCGTGCGCGACCTCGGCGGGCGAGGTTCCATCCCAGGTCTGAATGTTCCAAGGGCGGCCTATGCTCCCGTAGGCTAGGAGGATCGCCGCGGCAACGCCAAACAGGTTCGCCAGGAGGTCGAGGGCGAAAAGAACATTCGACTCGGTCATCGCCTTCCCCGAACGCGAGCTTCCCCCGTATCTCAAGGCCCCGTTGCCGCGCCTGTCAAATTCTGAAGCCGAGGGGGCGCGCCAAACTCTCGTAATCGCGAGCCGGCGGCTCTGGACGCGCGGACGGGGGCGCCCCTATCAAATCGAAAGGGATTCGACTCTTCGATTCTGTTGTTCCTCTTAAAGTAGAACTTTAGCCTGCTTCCTTGTCTCTCTTGCCGCTCGCGACGCGAGCGAAGCACGAAGACGTGTGAGGAGGATACGCATTTGTTCGTTTTAAAATGGGAATTAGATGCATTTCGAGAGAATCCACGCCGTTAACCCCGAATCGACTCGACTCCTTCATTGGTTGAGTCTTACAAACTGACGCAACGCTCGTTTCGTCAGTTTGGAAAGAGGAGCAAGAGCAATGAAAATCGTCGTCTACCGACGAGTCAGCACAGCGAAGCAAGGGCAATCAGGCCTCGGACTCGACGCGCAAGCCTCTGCAATCAGCGAATATGTTCATCGCGTCAACGCGCAAGTGATTGCAACATTCACGGAAGTTGAGTCGGGCAAGGTCAACGCGCGGCCAGAACTCGCAAAGGCGCTGCACCTCGCGAAGGTCACGGGCGCCACGCTCTGTATTGCGAAGCTGGACCGGCTGAGCCGCAACGCGGCATTCCTCCTCGCCTTGCGAGACAGCGGCGCGCGCTTCGTCTGCTGCGATATGCCCGACGCGAACGATTTGACGATCGGCGTAATGGCGCTTGTTGCTCAGCAAGAGCGAGAAGCCATCGCCCGGCGTACGCGCGAGGCCTTAGCAGCTTGTCGGGCACGGGGTACGAAGCTGGGCAACCCAAACGGCGCAGAAGCGCTCCGGCGGGCCGCCAAGGGCAACGGCGCCAGCGTCGCAGCCGCTCGCGCTGCCGCGGATCAACGCGCGGCCGATCTTCGGCCGGTGCTGGAGGACATTCGCGCCGCGGGGATTGCGACTTTGGCCGGAATCGCGGAGCAACTGAACGCGCGCGGCATGCTGACGCCACGCGCCGGCCGCTGGCACGCCTCCAGTGTCGCGAACCTCCTCCGCCGGCTGGAGGTCACAGCATGAACCGCAAACGCGCGAGGCGCCGCCGTCAGCGACGCGGCATGACGTTCAACCTCAGCGGCCTCGTCTTCTGGACCATTCCCGCGCTCTACGTGCTCGGGCGAATGGTTTGAGGGTGCCGGGGGTGCCGCGGTTGTGGGCGCGCGCACAGGAAACCCGACAGGTTCGCTGGCCGGACCGCGTGGCATTCGTTGCGCCGATGCGCCGCGCCTGACGGGGGAGCACTACCGAGCCCGGAAAGCTGGAGCGACGCACGCCGGCTCGCAGGCGCGGTGCGCGCGCCAGCCGAGCCCTTCGATCGCACTCTCGCGCCACGATGATGGGAGCCGCTGGCGCTCGCAGGCCGTAGGCCCGCCGCCCGCGAAGCGGCGGGCCGGAGGCCGGGGGGTATGGGGGGTTTTGTGCTCACCTAATTTCACCGGTTTTCACCTGGATTTTTCGCTGTTCTCACCTCGGTTTTCACCCCGGTTTTCACCCGGTTTTCACCTCCCGCGGCCGGTTTTCACCGCCGCACCATGACAGGCGCGGCAACGCGCGACGCGGGCGGCGCCTCTTAGCTCAAGGGGTCAATGTCAGCGCTCGCGGCATTGCGACGGCGCTCGGCGAGGTGGACGACCTTGGACTCGCCGCGCCCGCGCTTCGCGTCGCGGGCGAGCGCGTCGGCTTCGTCGGCCGGATAGAAGCCGGCCATGCGGTGCTGACTGCCCGGCACGAAGACGAGCACCTTGTCGAAGACAGCCTTGGTCACGTGCTCGCGGAACTCTCGCTCGTCTACGGTGCGCCCCGCGGCCTTCTGAAGGCGCTCAAGCTGCCAAGCCGCCAGCTTGCGCTGCTTCTGGATCGGCCCTCCGCTCAGGGCGCACTCCTCCGCCAGAGCGAGGCACGCGGCGCGCACCTTCTCCGTCTGCACGCTGGCGTCCAGTTCCGGCGCGGGGAGGAGCGCGCCATCGGCCCAGTGCAGAGTCACCGAGTCGCCCTTCTTGGCGGCGTTGGCCTTGCCGACGCGAAGCTCGTAGGCGTCTTCGACCACCTTAGATTCGCCGAGGGTCAGCTTGTTGCGCGGCGCGTTCTCCCACGCGACGGACCACCCCGCCATATCGCCGGCCGCGATTCCGGTGCGGCTCGGATGCCAGAGGACTAGCAGCGTCGAGTCCGTCTCCGTGCCGAGCGGGTCGAGGACGGCGCGGATGAAAGCGCGGACGGCGGGTTCGTCGATCTTCGCCGCGCCGCGCCACTGCACGAAGTCGTAGCAGGAGTCGAGCACCACGAACTTGTGCCCCGAGATGGCCTTCAGCCAGTCGCGGAGCGCCGCATAGAACGGCGCGAACTCGACGCCGCCGCCCTCGGACACGATCGCGAGCACGTTGTTGCGGCCGTAGCGGTCCAGGTAGACGCCCTCTGACTCGGCGGGCAGCTTCAGCTTGCGCGCGATGGCCTGCGAGCGGCGCGTCACTTCGTCGGCGTCATCCTCCGCGGACACGTAGACGAATCGCGCGCGCTGCGTCGCGCGGCCGATCGCCGAGGCGCCCGCGTCGATGCAGCGGCCGATCTGGAGCGCGAGGCGGCTCTTGTGCACGCCGCCGGGGCCGGACAAGAAGTTGACGACACTCTTGCGCACGAAGCCGCGCAACAGGTACTCGACCGGCTTCGCGTCACGCTTGTCGAGTTCGCCGAAGGTCATCGCGGCGATTTCGTCGGCTGCGCTTTCATCCTGCGTCATCGCCGCGACCTCCGGCTTGTACGAGTCCATCACGCCGCCCCAGTCGCCGGGGCGGCCGGTCGCATACTGCCACGCGTTCTCCGCGACCACCGCGAGTTCGTCATACGACCAAGGCGGCTCACAGCGCTCGTTCCACACACCTTCCTGCGTCGCGATTTCAAGGCTCTTTTCGAGGCTCACGCCGAGGCTGCGCAGCATGGCGAAGGTCGCGTACGTCCAGTCGTTCCCGCGCTCACCTTCGATCGCGGGCTTGCGGTGCTTCAGGAACTCGCGCGCGCGGCTCACTCGCTCCGGCGTGTCGAGTTCGCCGATCGGCTTCTCCCAGTCGGGCGCGCGCTTGGGAAGCGGCTTCAGCTTCTCGCGCACCCAGTCGGGAGCCTCGGCGACCGTCGCCTGATTCACGACGGCGTAGACGCCGCTCGCAAGCGCGCTCCCGGGCAGCGCCACATATCCAGCGGCGCCGCGCACGTCGATTCCATCGGGCAAGCTGTGCATGTTGCCGGCGGGGCCGCCGTTCAGGCGATAGTACAGATGGACGCCGCCGCTCGGAGTGCTGACCGTCAGCGTGGGCGCCTCGCCGAAGATCGCCTCAAGGGCGCGCCATGCGCCGACGCCGTCCGCCTTCTTAACGTCGAGGTCGATTACGACTGCGTTCTCGCCCGGGCAAATTCCGAGGTTCACGGCCGCATCGGCGGTCAGCCACGCCTTGACCTTCGCCGGGTCGCGCGTGCCGCTGTTCGGCTCGTTCGCGCCGATCTTCCAACTCTCGCCCTTGGTCGCGGCCGGCAGCTTCGTCCCCGGGCGCAGCGGGATGACGTAGGAGCCGGGCAGCGCGCGGAGCATCTTCACCACCGCCGACCACTTCGCGAGGGCGTCGGGCTTGACGTACGATTCGCCTGCCGCTATTTTTACGCTCCCGTAAATTTCCACTTCGCCTTCGCGCCCGCTTCCGGTAGCCGCCGGGGCGGGCGCATTCATGTTCGGATCACTTTCCATTGGTGGTCTCCTGATTCGTGCGGATTGACTTCGGAACCGTACGCCAGCGGCGGCGCCTTTGCTTTTCGCGGCGCACATGTTCGCGTTGAACGCTGAGCCTCCCAGCTTCTTTCATCTGCTCGTCCCGCGCGCGGCGGGACGCGATCTTTGCGGCGCGCTTCGCGGCGCGGTGTGCGCGGGCGCACGATGCACAGCGGCGACGCCGAAACGTGTCGGCCGGCGGCCACTGCGATGCCCTCCAGACGAACTCGGCTTCGCTCCCGCAGATCGGAAAGAGCATGCAGGGCACGGCGCCGCGGATGTACTCGACGCGCTCGATTACCCGGACGCCGATCATGGCAGCGGCCGTCCTTCCGCGGCGCGGCGGAGACGGTAGGTCTTCATGTACCGGCGGATGTACGCGCGCTTGCGGAGCGCGCGGACCTCGGTGTTGTTCCGAGCCTCGCGGATGATGGCGGGAAGCTCGCGCTGGATCACCGCGAGGGCGGACGAGCGTAGCTCGCGGTCAAAGGGATCGTCGGGGCGCTTGGCGAGGGGCATCTATAACTCCTCGGCGCGGACCGAGGAGTCGCACTCCGAGTCCGCACCTGTTGCAGGTGTTGGAACTCGGGCGCGCTGCCGGCGGGGTCGAGCCCGCCACTGGCGCTTTGTGCCAGGTATGACCGCGCTCAACAGCGCTTAGCCATCTAGGCACCCGTAGCATGCATTAAACCACAAGCGAGTCGGTTTGCGCTAGTGCACCCGCCTGGCGTAAATCTCCGGGCGAAGCGGGGGCACCGCAGATACGGAGCGCGACGGCCAAATCAAGCTCGAATGATTGAACGAGAGGCGCACATGGCAAAGGACATGCTCATAGCGAAGATCACCCTGGGCGACTGCGGACTCGAAGCATTGCAGCATGCTTTGAATCAAGAAGGTTTCATGTTGGCGATTCAGATTACCGCTGCACGGTCGGCGACTAGGCGTGAGGGCATGTCGGGAATTGAGGAAACGCGGGCCGCGGAGGCGAAAGCCAGGAACATCTTGGCGGACTGGCGGAAGGCCCACGAAGCGCAAGCCGCCGAGCGCGAGGTAAAGGCGCACCATTGGGACATGGAGATTTCAGCCAATCCGACGAAGACATTTCCACCCGACGATGATTCCGCCGTTTTGGTTTGGCTTCCGGCCGGCGAGGAGCCGAAGCCAACAGACTGGAACTTGTGGGGCGAGGCGCAACCGGAACCTTGGTGGGAGTTGCGAGACGCGATCAAGCACGCGGCAAGCACAATGCCCTTGCGACCGGACGGGAAGCGTCCCTGGATAAAAACAGGCCAAATCATCATGACGCCCGAGCGGATCGCAGCCGTGTGGAGCAATCGCAGCAGAGCGCAATAAAAGATCGGTTTCGGGAAGCAAGGGGCAGCGTATGTCTTCGTTACACGTCGGCAATGCAGGCGAGCACTACGCGATGGCATGCCTGCTCGCGCGCGGTTTTCACGTAGGACTCGCAGACCGCGGCAACCCGCATTTCGATCTCCTAATGCGGGCGCCTGACGGCACGTTCCGCGCGGTGCGCGTCAAGACGACCAGCGGCGATGATTTCAAGTGGACGGCCAAGGACGAGTGGGAGCCGCTGCCCGGATTCAACAGCGCGAGTCCGGACCCGTTAGACATGACGATTCTCGTCGCGTTCAACGGCAAGCCCCCGGGCGCGGCGACAGAGGTCTACGTCATACCCACGGCTCGCTTGGTGGCGGATATCAACCGAGTCCAGCGGCACTACTACCAGCACAAGAACCTAGACGGCTCCGATCGCACCCGCACCAAGATGCGAATCGTCCGGCTCGGCGGGACCGTGCGGCCGGGCAACATCGCTTATGGATTCAAAGAAGATTGGCGCGAGTTCCGCGACGCGTGGCACCTGCTTGAGGGCGGCGCGTCGGCCAGCGCTCCGAGCGCGCGGCACGCGGCGGAATAGGAGAGTGGGGATGACCACGATTCATCTTACCGCAAGCGAGCGCTTCGACGACGCGGAAGCCGACGCGCTCGCAGAGGCTCTGCGGAAGCATTTCGACGTAGACGGCCCGCACCATCTCATGCGCAAGGCGGATTTGCTTCCGCAATTCGTCCAGCTATTGGCGGACTATAAGCTCTGGGTCGCTCTTGGTCTGGTGGCGTCAGGTTTTCTGACGAAGATCGGGCAGCGCGCCGGGGACGCGGTTTGGGATGCAATCAAGGAACGACTGAAACGCAAGGACGCGAAGCCGCTTGCGGACATCACAGACGCGTTGGCGCGGGCTCGCAAAGCGGCGGGTCCGACCGGTTTTATCCGTATTGGACTCGACATGCCGGACGATCGTTTTGGGACGGTGTTGACGATACACGACACTGAACCTGAGAAGATCGCCTACGCCATCGCCCGCTTCTGCGCAAAGGCTGAGGATATCGCGGCCACTCTCCGGACGGAGATAGATGGCGGCCGGGGGCCGGCAGTGGGAGTAACGGTTACCCTGCTTGAGGGTGACGCCGTTATGCTCGAATGGCAGAATCGCTCGGACCTGAAGAAGCGGCAGGTACGAATCGATTAGTAGAACCTTTGCATGACCCAGCGCAGCGAGGCGACTCTAGCCACAGGACTAGCCGCGAAACCTCTCAGAAAGCCAATAATTACGCGGCTAAACGCGATTCTGACTCTGAGGGAAAGTATCCCGTAGGGGTCGCCACTCCGCTTCGGCGAGGCCGGCATTTCCACAGCACGTCGCGAACCGCTGCTGTTGCGCCATCGCGCTCGGATCGCGATCGGCGCCGGCGTAGCGCTCGCGGTCCTCTTCGCGCTGCACGTCTACCGCTGGCACTGGCCCTCCCGGGTCGCGGGCCTGACCGATGAATTGCCGTTGCTTGCGACTGCGCTGCTCGCGGGCGTCGCAGCGGGGACGGCGCTGCCGCGGCTCTTGCCACGCTTCGCCGCCGCGCGCATGGCGGTCGGCGCGCTGGCAGCCGTCGTCGCGTTCCTGGTCCTCGAGGCCGCCGATCCCTTCACGACGCAGCGAAGCTGGCGCTACGCGCCCGCCGCTTGCGATTTCGCGGTGGCGTTCCCCCGCCGGCCCGACATCGTGGCGGGCGAGGCGCGGTTGGCCGGCATGCAGACGAAGACGGTGACGCGCGCGGTGCTAACCGATGTGGGCGCGGCTTCGACGCTGAGCGCCGAATGCCTCGACTTCGAGCGCGCGATCGCCGGCGCCGACAAGGCTGCCGTGCTCGACGCGGCAGAAGCGCAGCTCAAGGCCGCCGCCGCGCGGCTCGGGCTCAAGCACGAGCGCATCACCCGCACCGACGGCGACACGATCACGCTTTCGGGCCGGTCGGACGAGGGGCGCACGGCCGACAATGCGCCGCTGCTCCGCCGCGCCGAAGCACGCGCCGTTTTGGGCAAGACATCGCTGCTGGTGCTGTGGGCGTGGAAGATCGGGCGCGAAGGCGAGACGGAGCCGTTCGCCGATGCGTTCTTCGCTTCGGTGCGCGCGCGTTGAGGTGTCGACCATCGCTCAATGGGAGGATGTCGGATGCGCAGAAAACGAGACGGCGGCCTGTGGGAGGAACAGGCCGCCGTCCGTTTCGGCGAGAGCGCCCAAGCGTCCAGGGGAGGGGTCGTCGGGGTCGGGGCGGGGAGTGGCCGCTTGAATTTCTCTCGCGAAACTCGGGGGGTGGTGCGGTTCTCGAACCCGGACCATGCCACGGCACCCGAAGGCGCACAGTGACGCCGGTCACACAGGCGCTAGAAGTAGATGATGTTGTCCTTGTCGCCGTCGAGCGTGCCGCCCTGCGTTTCGGGCGCGGGCGCGGCGGGCGGGGCGGCGCGCATCGGCAGCGAGCGCTTGACCTTTCCGCTCTTGAGCTTGCCGGGCGTCGACACGGTCGGGCGGTCCTGGGCGAAGCCCGTCTCGGCCAGCGCGAATACGAGGCCGAGCGCCGCGGCGAGCGCGATCAATGCGGGTTTCATCATGCTCCTCTCCTTGCGAAAAATGCGCGGGGAATCCAGTGCTCGTTAGCTACGAAGAAACGCGCCGGACCGCAGTGATCTTTGTCACACCCGAAAATGGGAAGCGCCGCGGGCCCTTGCAGGCCCGCGGCGCCGGATTGGTTCGCCCGCCGGGAGAGTTACTTCGGCGCGTTGCCCTTGACCGGGCACTGCTTCACGCCCTTCACGACGATGGGCTTGGCGCAGTTGAGTTTCGCCAGCATTTTCATCTTCTTGGGCGGCAGCGCGAGCTTCGGCTTCTTGACGAGGGCCGTCTTGCCGTGATCGCCCGTGTGCGCAACGGCGAGGCTGGGCGTGGCGACCGCCAGTCCGACCGCGGCGGCAAGGGCAAGGAGCGTCATCTTCATGGTATCGTTCCTTTGCTGGTGGTTAGCGAGGGAGATCGCGCCTCAACGCGAGCCGAACCTGCACCGGATCGGTATTTTCCGCAGTGATCTTGCGCACAGCAAGTTGCGGGCCGCCTTCGCCCGACCGGCGCTCTCTACCAGCGGCCGCGATGACCGCGCCAGCCCATGCCGCGCCAGCCGGGATGCATGTATCCGGCGTAGGGGCGGTAGCCCCAATGCGGCTGCGGCCGGTAGTGCGGCCCGTAGTAGATCGAGCCGCGCCAGCTCGGCGGTGCCGCCGGCGCGTAATACGGCACGCCGGGCGTGTAATAGGGCACGCCCGGGGCGTAGCGCGGCGCTTGCGGCCCGTGGTTGGGCGAAGGGTAGGGAGCGTGGTCGTCGGTCGGCGGGGGCCTCGTGGGGGCCGCGGCGACCGGTGTGCGGGTTTCGGGCGGCGGCGTATCGTTGTGGCGCGGCGCTGCAGTGTCGTCGTCATCATCGTCCTCGCGCATCGGCGGGCGCGGAGTGCCGCGGGCGGTGTCGGTCTTGCCTTGCAGGACCGTGGGCGCACTTGGCTCGGGTCCGGGCGTGCTGCGCGCGGCGACCACGGCGGGCTTATCGGGCGGCTTCGGCTTGGCCGACTCTGTCTTGGCCTTGGCGGGCTCGGGTTTCGGCGGCTCGAGCAACTTGGCGCGCGCGACCTCGACAGCGGATTTTTCCACCTTCTCCACCTTCGCCGCCGCGGGCTTGACGGGCTCCGGCTTCGCACCTTCGGCGAGGCTGGCGGCGGGCTTGGCCTTTTCCTTGAGCGCCGCGGCCTCGATCGGCTTCTCCGGCTTGGGCTTGTCCGGCTTGGATTTCTGCGCGGTATCGCCGTTCGACGGCGCGGCGTTCGCCGGCTTCGGCGCGTTCTGCACGGCGAGCCTGCGCTCGGCGCGCCCCCTTTCGTCGGCCGTGATCTTCCAGCGCTTGTCGAGAAGCTGCCGGAAGAGCTTGGCCTCGAGATGGCCTTTGGCCTCGGCGCGCTTGTACCAGAAGAAGGCCTCGGCCCGATCCGCCTTCACCGCTTGGCCGAACTGGTAGTGGCGTCCGAGCAGATATTGCGCGCGCGCATCGCCCTTCTCGGCGAGCGGCCGGAGCAGTTTCAGCGACTTGTCGAACTCGTTTCGCTGATAGGCCGCCAGGCCGTCTTCATAGCGTTCGGTGGAAGCGGGCGCGGCGGACGCGGGCGCTGCGGCAGCCATACTTGCTGCGGCGAGCGCAATCCCCATAAAGCGGGCTGCGGGCCCTCTCATTCCCTTACCCCATGCCGGACCCCTGATCCCGGCTCGAGGTCACGCTATTCTCCGCTGGCTGAACCGGTCCTGAACGGCTGGCGGAATGCGCGCCCTCCGAATTGATTTACGGCAGCCGCGCGGCCTAATGTTCCCACGCCTCGGCAAATTCTTTGCCCGAGTTCCCGTAAAGAGGGAGGATGCGAACGTGATCGATCTCTACGCCGCCGGCACATCGAACGGCATGCGCGCCCGGATCATGCTGGAAGAATGCGGCGTGCCCTACAAGCTGCACCCGATCGACCTCATGAAGGGCGATCAGAAGAAACCGGAGTTCCTTGCCCGCAACCCTTGGGGCCAAATTCCCGTCATCGTCGACAGCGAGGGACCGGGGGGCAAGCCCCTGACCCTTTCACAGTCTATCGGAATCATGCTTTATCTCGCGGAAAAAACAGGAAAATTCATCCCCAAGGAAGGAGCCAAGCGAACCGCGTTCTGGCAGGCGCTCATGAACGCAACCAGCGATATGGGTCCGACGCTTGGCAGTATTTTTACCATCGCGCGCTCGAAGGAGCCCCACAAGCCTTCGCAGCTTCTCTTCGAGGAGCGCTGGAAGGGCTACATGAAGGCGTGGGACGACACGCTGGCCAAGCAGAAATATTGCGCCGGCGACGAGGTCACGATCGCCGACTTCGCGCTTTACGCGGTGATCGGACGCGCCAAGCAGGTCACGCCCGGCCTGGTCGAGGGCTACAAGAACATGGACCGCTGGGCCAACGAGATCGGCGCCCGCCCGGCCGTGAAGAAGGGGATGACGTTTTAGCGGCGCCGCTCCCGGCACGCATTCACGGAGGGTGCTGAAACCGGCCCGGCCATGAACGGCGCTAAAGTACCAGCGCCAGGATCAGCGTGATCAGCGAGATCAGCAGGAAACCGGCCAAGCCGGCGCCGAGCCAGACGAGCATGCGCTTCTCGGGCGGGAGGTCGCGTAGGAATTGAAACGCCGGCGGCGGGGGCCGCGGCGGCAAAGTGCCGGTTTCCGTCGGGCTGGCCGTGCGCGGCGGCGCGGGCGGCCGCGGCGGGGTGGGCTTGGGCGGCTCCGGCGCGGCCGGTGCGTGAACAGCCTCCGCGCGCACTACCGTGCGGTCGCTGTCGCGCAGCATCTCGGCGACGGTGGTCTCGTACTCGCCGAGGCGCAGCGCAGTGTCGTGGCGGAGCTCGCTTTCCGTCACCTTTTCCCACGCCTCGGCCGGCCGCACCGACGTGCCGTAAGCGCTGCCAAGATCCTTGATCCGGAAGCGCCCGCCGCCGAGCTCGGTCAGTTCGGCGTGCTCGCGCGACACCGTGGCATCGGCCAGTACGATGTCGTTGGTGTCGGCGCGACCGATGCGATACTGGCGCATCCTGCCTGACGAACCCCTTGAAAGCGTTCGCAGCCCTGCGGCTGCGAATGGTGCCGCGATATATTCGGGCAGCGCCGGCCTTCGTTGCAAGGAAAAGTGCGGGTCAAGGATTTCCCGCCCCGCGATGAGCGGGGGAGGTGGACCGCGTGCGCTTCGCGCGCGGGCCGGAGGAGGTGAGGACGAGCTGCGCATTCGCGGGCGTGGTCTATGTTTCAATTTCTTGTCGTCGCCGCGAAGGCGCTCGAAAGCGGGGACCCGCTTTCGCGGGGGCGACAGGAACCGTGAATGCCAACTCCTACGCGCAGTGGGAAAGGGGTCTAGGTTTACGCTACCTGCGGCCCCGGCCGGCCGGGCTCGACGACAAAGCTCTTAAGGGTCGCGAGCTTTGCTTCCGGCCGCGCGATGCCGTCGACCGTCATGAGATCGCTGCGCCATGCCTGCGGCGTCACCGTGCAGCGGATGTAGCCGCGCCAGCGCGCCTCGGCCAATTTGATGTAGGGCAGCTTCAAACCCGCATCGACGACGGACTGCGGCACGCCGGATGACGAGATCGAGGTCGCGACGAACTCGCTCGCGACGGTCGGCGAGCGCGCGTCGCGGTAGTCCCGCTTCATGTCGGCGACCCAGAACGAATGGATGTCGCCGCCCAGCACGACGGGATTCGGCACCTTGGCGGCGACGAGGTGGTCGGCGAGGCGCCGGCGCGCAACCGGATAGCCGTCCCAGCCGTCGGTCCAGACGCCCGGATCGCCGTCCTGCGTCGGCTGGAGCATCGAGGACATCAACAGCTGCTGTCCGAGCACGGTCCAGCGGCCGCGGCTGCGCGCCGATCCCTGAAAAAGCCAGCGCTCCTGCGCGGCACCCAGCATCGTGCGCCGGGGATCTGCGAGCTCTGCGCATGCCGCCGGATTGACGACCTGGCCGCCCCAGCGCGGACCGGGGCACGCCTGGTCGCTGCGGAACTGGCGCCCGTCGAGCAGAAAAAGGTCGACGAGATTCCCGAAGCTGCGCCGGCGATAGAGCGCGAAGTTCGTGCCGCGCGGCGCCATCGCCGGCCGCATCGGCATGTGCTCGTAGTAGGCGCGATACGCGGCGGCCCGGCGTCGCAAGAAATCGGCGCGCGGCGTGCGCTTTTCCGACTCGCCGTCGGCGTAGTCGTTCTCGACCTCGTGGTCGTCGGGCACGGTGAGCCAGGGAAACGCCGCGTGCGCCGCTTGGAGATCCGGGTCGGTGCGGTATTGCGCGTACCGATTGCGGTAGTCGGCGAGCGTCACGGTCTCGCCGCCGGCGTGCCGGCGCACGCGGAGGGGCCGGCCGGCATACTCGTAGATGTAGTCGCCGAGGTGGAGCACGTAATCGAGCTGTTCGCGCGCCATGTGGCGATACGCCGAGTAGTAGCCGTTCTGGAAATCCTGACAGGAGGCGACGGCAAAGCGAATCCGCGACGGAGCGGCCGATGCCGCCGGCGCGGTGCGCGTGCGCCCGACTGGGCTCGCTTCGCCGAGCGCGCTGAAGCGGTACCAATACCAGCGCTCCGGCGCCAAGCCCGGGACCTCGACGTGGAGCGAATGCGCCCAGTCCGCGCGCGCGATCGCGGTGCCGCGGCGGACGATGCGGCGCATCGCTTCGTCCTCGGCGAGTTCCCAGCGTACCGGCACCGGCGACGCCGGCATGCCCCCGCCGGCGAGCGGATCCGGCGCGAGCCGCGTCCACAGCACGACGCTGTCGGCCGCCGCCTCGCCCGAGGCCACGCCGAGCGCGAACAAATAGCCCTTCTGAGGCCGATGCGACGCAGGCTCGGCCGGGCCGGGGTCGATCGCGGGAATGGACTGGCAGCCGGCAAGCGCCAGCGTGCTTGCGCCGGCGGCGAGAAACGTGCGGCGATCCATGGCAGACGACAGAGGACGGAGAGCAGACGACAGACAACAGAAGACCGAAGGGAGAGGAGGAAGACAAGCAGTCTTTCCGTCCTCCGTTGTCTGTTCTCTGTCCTCCGAAAGCACGACGGCGGCCGATCCTTGGGATCGGCCGCCGTGTTCGCGGCCCCTGGTGGGGGAGGTGGGACAGGGCGGGGGCCGCAAAGCTCTGCGGAGGACCAGCCCGACTTTCGTCGGGACATGTGGAATTTGGCATAAAGGGCGTGAACCCAGCCTGATCGCCGCATTCATGCAGGGTTCAGCTTGAACTCGCGGATTTCGTGCGAGCGGAAGGGCTTAGCCGAAGCATCCGAAGGCGCCGCGTTCACGTAGAATTTCACGACTGGGGGATGAACGCGGCGCAACAAGTGTTTAATTTCACCTCGCCCGGCGGCGCCGGATCCCATAGGAGATCAGTATGAAGCGTGTTTCCGTCCTCGCAATCGTCCTGGCTCTCGCAGCCGCGGCGCCGCCAGTGCTGGCCATGGGCGGCGCGCCCGACCCGGCCCCGGCGCCGCGGCCGCCGGCCGCGCGCACCGAGAGCGGCTACACCGAGGCCGAGCGGGCGGTAAAGGCCAGGCAATACGAGCAGGCGATCAAGATGCTCGAGCAGGTCGTGGCCAAGGAGCCGCGCAACGTCGATGCGCTGAACTATCTCGCCTACAGCCACCGCGAGCTCGGCCGCTACGACATCTCGCTCGCCTATTACCAGCAGGCGCTCGGCATCAACGCCAATCACCGCGGCGCCAACGAATATCTGGGCCAGCTCCATCTGCGTATGGGCAAGACGAAGGAAGCCCAGGCCCAGCTCGCCAAGCTGCAGAAGCTCTGCGGCCGCGGCTGCGAGGAATACGAGAGCCTCCGCAGCGCGATTGCGAAGGCGGGCGGGCGGTCATAACGCCTAACGCACGAGCCAGCAAAAGGGCGGCGGGCCTTCGGGCCCGCTTTTTTGTGTGTGCAGCTTGGAGGTGGAAGTCTTCTATCCAGCGTGATGGCGGCGAAGGATTAGCGAAGCGCAAGGGCGTCGCCGCGAGGCGGGGGTCTGAAGGAAGCGCGGAGCAAAGCCGCGGCCCGATGGACAATCCCGATTCGCGTCGTCCCAGGCGCCGGGTTGTGCGCCGCCGCCATGCGGAAACGATGGCGGCGGTTCGGCTCATTGAGTATCGTTCTCGACGAAGGCCGGCAGAACCAAGTCGTCGGGCTGAAGAGCGTCTATCACCGCAGAGCCCGATTCGGGGCCCGTTTCGATGAAGTACTTCCCTGCGGCGCTTCGGGACCGTCCCGCATCACGCGCCAAACCGACTCTTCTGCGGCGGACGCCGCTCTGATAAGTAGTCAGGTGCCAGTAAGTAGGGGCTAGCCATGATTGGAACCCAGCATCGGCTGCTGCTTCTCACGCTGTGCTTGTTCTGGAGCGAAGCGGCGCTTGCGGAGCGGCGCGTCGCGCTGGTGATCGGCAACGCGGCCTACCAGCATGCGCCAGCCTTGAAGAACACCAGAAACGACGCGGAGGCAATGGCCGCTGCGCTGAAACAGCTCGGCTTCGAGATCGTGCTCGGTGTCGATCTCGACGAAGCAGGCATGCGACGGCAACTTCAGGATTTTGCGAAGCGGTTCGATCAGGCGGGCGTGGCGCTGGTCTTCTATGCCGGCCACGGGCTCCAGGTGCACGGGCGCAACTATCTCGTGCCGGTCGATGCCAAGCTCGAAACGGAAACCGATCTCTCCTTTCAGGCGATGGAACTCGAACGGATTCAGCGGCTGCTTGAGTCCAGCCAGCGTACGAGCATCCTCATTCTTGACAGCTGCCGCGACAATCCGCTGGCGCGCAATCTCGCGCGCGCAATGGGCACGCGCTCGACGGCCATTGGGCGCGGGCTTGCCGTGGGTCAGTCCGGATTGGGCACGCTCATCGTTTACGCGACGCAGCCCGACAATGTTGCGCTTGACGGCGAGAAGCGGCACAGCCCTTTCACCGAGGCGTTGCTTGCGCATATCGCGACCCCGGGATTGGAAGCGCGGCAGATGCTCACACGTGTGCGGGCAAGCGTGATCAAGGCGACCAACAACCGGCAGGTTCCCTGGGTCACGGAATCGATGACCGGCGATTTCTATTTCGTCGCGGCACCGGAAAAGCAGCCGCAAGACCGGCCGCCCGCGCCGGCGCCGGACAACGAGGCGGTATTCTGGCAATCGATCCGCGACAGCCAGAACGCCGCCGACTTCAAGGCCTATCTTGCACGCTGGCCGCAAGGCGTCTTCGCCGAGCTAGCGCGCCTGCGCATCGCACAGCTGGAAAGGAAGATCGCTGCCCCGGCGCCGCGCGCCGCGCCGCGCCGCGCAGGCACCGTCTTTCGCGATTGCTCGGACTGTCCGGAGCTGGTGGTTGTGCCACCCGGCGATTTCCTGATGGGCTCGCCGCACGAGGAAAAGGATCGCTTCGCTGACGAAGGCCCGCAGCACCGCGTCACGATCGTGGCGCCGTTCGCGCTCGGCAAATACGAAGTAACGCGCGCCGAATTCCAGCACTTCGCCGCCGAGACCGGGCTCGCGCCCAAGCCTTGCCGCGTCTGGCGCCCGGTCACCAACAACTTTGCCCTCGACCGGGGCGCAAACTGGGAAAAACCCGGTTTCGACCAGTCCGAGCATCACCCGGTCGTTTGCGTCTCGTGGGGTGAAGCCAAGGCCTATGCTGATTGGCTGACCAAGAAAACAGCCAAGCCGTATCGGCTGCCGAGCGAGGCCGAGTGGGAGTATGCGGCGCGCGCGGGCACGCGTTCGGCGTTCACCTGGGGCAGCGAACCGGCCGGAGGTTGCGCCTACGCCAACGGCGCGGATCAAGCTTACGTCCGCGCCAACCGCGGCGCGCAAGCCTCGATGTGCGACGATAGCTTCGCGGCGACGGCGCCGGTCGGCAGCTTCCGCGCCAACTCGTTCGGCCTGCACGATCTGATCGGTAACGCGTCGGAGTGGACGGCCGATTGCTGGCATGAGAGCTTCGCCGGCGCGCCCACCGACGGCAAGGTCTGGGTGTCCGGCGCGTGCCGCCAGCGCAGCACGCGCGGCGGCGCGTGGCTCGCCCCGCCGCGCCTCTTGCGCACCGCCGTCCGCGGCGGCGTTGATGGCGAAGACCGCGTCAACATGCTCGGCTTCCGCGTGGTACGCGATCTAGAGGCAGAGGAGCGATGATGTCCAATTCGCTGACCAAGTTGCCTTTGGTTCTGGCGGGAGTAGCCATTGCGGCGGCGGTGCTCACCCCGGCCTTCGGGCAGGGCACCGACAAGTTCGAAAAGTTGACGCCCGCGCCGCGCAGCGCCCCTGCCAAGCCCGCTCCCGCAGTGACGGAAGATCGTCCGGTCACGGCGGAGACCGATCCCAAGCTCAAGGCGGCACTCGCCAGGGTTTCGACGCCGGTTCCCGAGGGACTGAGCCTCCGCAAGCCGGCGGCCGGTGCACCCGCTCAATTGCGGGCCTTTCACGGCGTTTGGACCGGAACAAACGAGTTCGGAGTCCTCGTGACGGCGATCATCGACTCGATCACCGATACCGGAGCCGAGGTCATTCACTCTTGGGGCCCTGGCAAAGGGTTCTCGGCCGGCCTCACGCGCCTCCCCGCTCGCTTTCAGGACAGCAAGCTCCTGGCCAAGGACACACGGCGGACGGTCGAGTATCGGGTTCTGAGCGGCGATTCGCTGGAGTACATACTCGAACGCCAATCTGGCAACCACAGAGGTGTGCTGAAGCGCGTCTATTGAGTAGCACAGCTTAGGCGGGCGCCGCCGCGGACTCCTTCTCCTTGCGCTTCGGCAAGGCCGATTTGTCTTTCTTCAGCGGCTCCAATCGCGGCAGCGCCGCCGCGTCGGCGATGGCGCGAACGGCGAGCATCTCGACGCGGCCGCGGATCGCAAGGTCGTGGCGCGGATAGGCGGAGAGATCGATCTGCCCCAACTCCGCCACGGCTTCGGACACCACGAGCTGGGCTTTCACTTCCTTGGTCATCGATTCCAAGCGGCTCGCAGTGTTGACCGTGTCGCCGATGGCGGTGAGCGTGGTCGCGCGCTCGTAGCCCATTTCGCCGATGATCGCGTGGCCGGCGTGGATGCCGATGCCGATGCGCAGCGGGGCCTCCAGCTCGTGCTTCAGCGTCTCGTTGAGCTCGTGGAGCTTCAAGGCCATGTTGCGCGCGCCGTTGAGCGCCATGCGCGCGCCGTTCGCAGGGTCGCCGGCGGTGCCGAAGAGGGCCATGACGCCGTCGCCGATGAACTTGTCGAGGTGCCCGCCCGCCTCGGCGATCGCCATGCCCATGGCGTTGAAATAGCGGTTCAGCACGAAGACCACATCGTAGGGTAGCCGCTTCTCGGCGAACTGCGTGAACGAGCGAAGATCGGCGAACAGCACGGCGATCATCTGGTCGCTGCCCTGCGTATTGTCGGGGCGCGCGAACGCCTCGCGCGGCGTCGCGTTCGGCGGCAGCAGCGGGATCACCTCGAGCGGCTTGGTCGGACGCAACTGGCAGGCGAGGCGCACCTGCGGCGGCGCTCCCACGCGCTTGAGCACGCGCTGCTCGTCGGCCGTGGGCGGCGGCAGATGCTCGGCGCCGCGCCCGACGCGCACCCGGCAGGTCGAGCAGCGCCCGCGCCCGCCGCAGACCGACGCGTGCGGAATGCCGTTGAAGCGGCTGGCCTCGAGCACGGTGGTGCCCGGCGTCACCGTCACGACTTTGCCGCCGGGGTAGGTGAGCCGCACGAGCCCGCGCGCGCGCTCGAGGAGCAAGCGCGCGACGCGCGCCGCCAAGGTCAGCAGGAAGAGCGCCACGAAACCAACGCGGAATCCGCCGATCACGCGATACATTTCGGCGGCCTGCTCGCGAGTCGGGAGCTTCAGCGCCGCCACCATGTCGCGCATCCAAAGCTCGTTCTTGACCAGCAGCTCGACCTCGTGGCCGAGCTGGTTAAAACCGAGCAGGCCGAGCACGGGCACGACGACCGCCGCCACCAGGAACCAGGGTGCCCGCTCCAGATACCAGCGCCGAAGCCGGAGCCAGTAGTGCAAGCCGATGCAGCCATGGACCCATGCGATGAGCAGCAGTCCCGATTGCACGATGCCCTTGTCCGGTGCCCAAACCCAGAGCGCCAGGGTGATATAGGTGTAGGTATCTTGCGTGGCGAACAGCTCGTGGACCAGGCGCGTGCCGACGACGTGCTCGACGAGCAGAAGCGGAATAGCCAGCCCCATCACGAGCTGCGCCCATTCCCAGGCGTGCATGCGCAGCGTGCGCCGGCGATAGATCGACCAGAGCGCGAGCCCGATGTGGATCGCGAACGAACCATAGAGCACGACGGTCCCGACCCAGCCGCGCCAGACGAACAGAAAAACGTCGCGCCCGCTCTCCGCGGCCGGCAGCGAGATCAGGCCGAGCGCGTGGTTGAAGAAATGCGTCGTCACATAGGTGAAGAGGACGAGGCCGCTGGCGAGGCGCAGGCGCTTGATCATAGAGCGGGCTCCAGGCCGGTGGCGCCAAGCGCGCCAGCTAGTGGCGGCCGCAATCCGAACCCGCCGCCACGCGGGCACGATAATCGGCCAGGGCCTCCGGAGTGTCGAGATCGACGAAGGCGCCGTCGTCGCCGACCTCGACTTCAACTACGGCCTCGGCGCGCGCCTGGATCAGCTCGCGCGCGCCGACGTCGCCGGTGAGCTTTCCGATCGCCGCGAAATGGCGTTTGCCGATCAGCACCGGGTTACCGCGCCGGCCATCGCGCGCGGGCACGACGATGTCGCGGCCCGACTCCGGCGCGAAGGCTCGGGCGAGCCGGGCGATCAGCGCCGGGCCGATCCCGGGCATGTCGCCCAAGCAGACCAGCGCGCCGTCGATGCTGGGCCCGAGCGCGGCGATTCCGGCCTTGAGCGACGTGCTGAGGCCGTCGGCGAAGCGGCGGTTCACGACGATACGAAGCGGCAAGCCGGCGAGCGCCGCTTCCACCTTTTCGCGCTCATGGCCGGCGACGACGATGATTTCGGCCAAGCCGGCGTTGGCGACGGCCTCGGCGACGCGGCGCACCAGCGGCGCGCCGTCGATGTCGGCGGTGAGCTTGTTCGGCCCGCGCATGCGCGTCGAGCGGCCGGCGGCGAGCACGACGGCCGCGATGCGCGGCAGCGCCGCCGGGGCGGGGGCCGCGCGGGCACGCGGCATCGGCCGGCTCGGCAGCTCCTTCAAAAGCCCACCCACGCCCATGCGCATGATGTCGGCGGCCGTCACGTCGAGGCCGGCCGCGATGCGGAGCAACACGTAGTCCGAGCCGTGCCGGCGCGGCGAGCGCGCCGAACCGGGCAGGCCGAGGACGTGAACGCCGCCAAGACGGTCGCCAACGCGCGCGAGCAGAGTGAGGTTCCCGGGGTCGACCGGCATGCCGAAATGAACGAGGACGCCGCCGAGCGATTCGACCGCTGCCGGAATCACGTCGCGGCGGTCGACGATCGCAGAAGCGCCGAGCACGAGCACCACATCGACGCCGCTTCCCGCGGCGGCCGCGATGGCTTCGGCGACGCCCGCCTCGGTGTGCTCGCACGCCGATTCGCCGACGAGCTCGGAGCCCATCTCGGCCAGCTTGGCGCGCGTGACCTCGGCGGTTTTCTTGAGCAGCGCCGCTTTCAAGCCGGGCAACTTCGTCTGCACCAGCGCCGCGCGCAGCGCGCGGAACGGCGCCACGCGCAGAAGCGGGCGCCGCGCGATTTCGAGGCAGCGCTCGACGGCGAAGCGCGGCGCCGCAAACGGGATGATCTTGACCGTGGCGGCGATACGCCCGGGCGCCACCGGCTCGAACGGGGCGACGGTCGAGAGCGTGATCGCCTCGTCGACGGCGTTGAAGAGGTGCACCGCCTCGGCATCGACGGCGAAGAGGCCGGCGCGGTCGGGATAGAGATTGCAGCGGCCGGTCCCCGCATTGCCCGCGCGCAGGTGCGGGCCGGCGAGCGCGCGCGCAAGGCGCAGCGCGGCTTCGTTCTCGGGCACGTCGTCGGGGCCGGGGAGGGCGACGACGGCGCTCTCGACGCCGGCGCCGGTGAGCGCGGCGATGTCGGCGGCCGCGAGCTTGTGGCCTTTCTTGAAGCGGAGCTTGCCGGCCGAAATCGAATGGGCGAGCAGCGCACCCTGGGCGTCGCTGAGCTTGCGCCGGCCGAAGTCCATTCAAGCCGCCGCCGTGGCGGTTGCCGCTGCGGCGGCCGCGGGCTCGCCGCGCAGCACCGCGGTCACCTCGGCCACGATCGAAATCGCGATCTCCGCCGGCGACTGCGCGCCGATGTCGAGGCCGATGGGGCCGTGCAGGCGCGCGAAATCCTTGTCGCCGAAGCCCTGTCCGGCGAGGCGCGCGAGCCGCGCCTTGTGCGTGCGCGTGCTGCCTAGGCAGCCGATGTAGAAGCAGTCCGACCGCAGCGCGCGCTCGAGCGCCGGATCGTCGATCTTGGGGTCGTGGGTGAGGGTCACCACCGCCGTACGCGCGTCGAGCTTCAGCCGATCCATCGCTTCGTCGGGCCAGTCATGCGTGAGCGTGACGCCGGGAAAGCGCGCGGCCGTCGCGAAGGAGCGCCGCGGATCGATGAGTGTCACCGCATAGCCCGCAATGACGGCGATCGGCGCCAGCGCCTGCGCGATGTGCACCGCGCCGACGACGAACATGCGCAGCGGCGTATTGAAGGCCTGCATGAAGACCGGCCCGGCGTCGGTTTCGATCATGCGGCTCTTGTCATCGCGCAATGCACGCCGCGCGGCGGCGCGGATCGTCTCGGCGAGCGCCAGATCGCCCTCGGCCCTGTCGCCGTCGATCAGCGCCTGCCGCCCATCTTCGAGCGCAGTCGCGACCACGACGGCGCGCTTGGCCGTGCGGGCGGATTGAAGTGCTTCGAAGATTGCCCGTTTCATCTCAGCCATCCCGCGCAAGGAGACGCTCTTTCTTTCCCTTCCCCCTTGAGGGGAAGGTGTCCGGCGCGGCCCCTAGGGCCGCGCGGGACGGAAGGGGGACAGCGCGCAATTCGGACAGGGCGTAGACTTGGAGGGCGAGAGCGCGTGCTCCCCGTGCGGGCGCGGCGCCGCGCCCCCTCCGGCCGGTGGGCCGCGAAGGGCGGCCCATCGTCCACCTCCCCCTCAAGGGGGGAGGGGAAGATAAAGCCGTTCGCGTCAATCCAACCTCTCCACGAACACCTGCACCTTGCCGCCGCAGGCGAGGCCCACTTCCCACGCCTGCTCGTTGGTGACCCCGAAATCGAGGAGGCGCGGCTTGCCGTCGGCGATCACCTTCTGCGCCTCGAGCACGACCGCGCCTTCGATGCAGCCGCCCGAAACCGAGCCTTCCATCTCCTGCTTGTCGCTGACCGCGAGCTGGCTGCCCACGGGCCGCGGCGAGGAGCCCCAGGTGGTCACGACCGTGGCGAGGGCCACGCCTTTGCCGGCCTTGCGCCAAGCGCCGGCTGTGGCGAGGACGTCCTCCGAACCTAGTGCAGGCGCTTCAGCCATGGGCGCATCTCCTCGTTGCGGGCCGGTCGCGAGAGGGCGCCGGCCAATTGCTCGAGACTCTCGAGGTTGTGGACCGGCCGGAACTCGTCGACATGGGGCAGCATCGCGCGGATGCCGGTTGATCTTGGCTCGAAGCCCTCGTAACGCAAGAGGGGGTTGAGCCAAACGAGGCGCCGGCAGCTCTTGTGCAGGCGCTCGATCTCGCGCGCCAGGCCCTTGGCGCCCTCGCGGTCGAGCCCGTCGCTGATCAGCAGCACGACGGCGCCCTGCGCCAGCACGCGGCGCGACCAGTCGCGGTTGAAGTCGTGCAGCGAGGCGCCGATGCGCGTGCCCCCCGACCAGTCGGCGGCGGCCTCGCCCACTTTGGCCAGCGCCACGTCGGGGTCCTTGTAGCGGAGATGCCGCGTCACGTTGGTGAGCCGCGTGCCGAACAGGAACGTGTGGACGCGGTCGCGGTCGTTGGTGAGCGCGTGCAGGAAGTGCAGCAGCATGCGCGCATAGCGCGCCATCGAGCCCGAGATGTCGCAGAGAATCACCAGCGGCGGGCGCCGCGTGCGCCGGCGCTTCCTCAGCATTTCGAGGTCCTGCCCGCCGCCGCGCAAGGATCGGCGCAGCGTGGCGCGCAGATCGAAGCGCTCGCCGGCGTGGTGCATCTCGAAACGGCGGACCGGGCGCTCCTCGACCGGCAGGCGCAGGCGCGCGATCGCGCGCTTGGCGCGCTCGAGCTCCTCGGCGCTCATTTTCTCGAAATCCTGGTGGCGGATGAGCTCCTCCTCGCTCCAGGTCATTGCGGCGTCGAGCTCGGTCTTGATCGTCTCGTGCGGCTTCGCGGCCTCCGCTTCGCTCAGCGCGCGGAACGCGTCGGCGACGCGCTTCGACAGTTCGCGGCGCTCCTCCTCGGGCGGCACCACGGTCTGCGGCAGCGCGATCGACATCATGCGCTCGAGCAGACGCGGGTTGCGCCAGAACACGTGGAACACCTGGTCGAACACCTCGCGCTGGTCGCGCCGGTTCACGAACACCGCGTGCAATGTCCAATAGAAATCCTCGCGGCTCGCGAGGCCCACCGCGCGCACCGATTGGGCCGCGTCGATCACCTTGCCGGGCCCGACCGGCAGCCCCGCCGCGCGCAGCACGCGCGCGAACTGCATGATGTTGTCGACGAGCCGCCCGCGCGTGTTTTCGGGGGGCGACATCTCAGCCGCAAGACACGATGGTCGCCGCGTAGGGGCGCGCTGCGCGCGCCCTGCTTCCGCAAGCACGAACGTCGAGTGGAAGGCGGCCGAAGCAGCGCTCACGCATCGTGCCGGCGGCGCCAGGGCGCGCGCAGCGCGCCCCTACATGCGAGAAATCATCTCTCATCGCGCGACCGTCACGCGCCGGCGCGGCGCTTGTTGGCTGAGACCTCGACCTTGATCTGCTCCAGGAGCTTCATCGCCTCGCTGCCCTGGATCTTGGCGATGTCGTCCTGGTATTTGAGCAGCGCGCCGAGGGTCGATCTCACCACGGCGGGATCGAGCGCCACCACGTCGAGCTGCGCGAGCGCCTGGGCCCAGTCGATCGTCTCGGCCACGCCGGGCAGCTTGAACAGATCCTGCTTCCGGAGCGCCTGGACGAAGGCGACGACCTCGCGCGAGAGCGCGGCGGGCACGTCGGGCGCCTTCACCTTCAAGATCTCGAGCTCGCGCTCGGCCGTGGGGTAATCGACCCAGTAGTAGAAGCAGCGGCGCTTCAGCGCGTCGTGGATCTCGCGCGTGCGGTTCGAGGTGATGACGACGATGGGCGGCGCTTTGGCCTTGATGGCGCCGATTTCGGGGATCGTGATCTGCCAGTCGGAAAGCACCTCAAGGAGGTAAGCCTCGAAGGGCTCGTCGGCGCGGTCGAGCTCGTCGATGAGCAGCACGGGCGGGCCGCCGCTCGCCGGCGCCGCCAGCGCCTGCAGCAGCGGGCGCTTGATCAGGAATTGCTCGGAGAAGACGTCCCTTCCCAGGGTTTCGCGGTCCTTGTCGCCCGCCGCCTCGGCCAGGCGAATCTCGATCATCTGGCGCGCGTAGTTCCATTCGTAGACGGCGCTGGCGACGTCGAGGCCTTCGTAGCACTGCAGGCGGATGAGGCGGCGGCCCAGCGTCTCGGCGAGGACCTTCGCGATCTCGGTCTTGCCGACGCCGGCCTCGCCCTCGAGGAACAGCGGCCGGCTGAGCTTCAGCGCGAGGTAGACGGCGGTCGCGAGCGCGCGGTCGGCGACATAGCGGCCGCGCGCGAGCAGCGTCGCGGTGTCGTCGACGGAACGCGGATCGCGCGGCGGGCGGTTCTCACCTTCGGGCACGTCCAACCTCGTCGTGGCGGCGCGGCTTGCGGCGGCGGCAGCGCCCGGCTAGTCAGGGCCGCCGCTCTGGAGACACGTCGTGACGGCGCCGCCGCAAAAGCAGGGATTCGACCTCGATACCGTCCGCCTTGTCGTCGCGAGCTGGACGGAGGCCATGCACGCTTTCGAAGGGCAGCGCTATCAGCAGCAATTGGCCGAAGTGACATGCGTCGGCTTGTCCTGGATAGTTGAAGATCGGCTGGCCGGCGTCAATGCGCCGGAATGGCCGGCGCTCTGCGATCAGCTGCTCGGCAGCATCGAAGGCGCGCCGCCGCCCGAAGGCTTCGCCGACGCGCTGCGCGGCTACGACGGAATGGCCACGCTCGCGGGCGGGGTCATCGACCTCGCCGCCGAGCACAAGATCGACCTCACCGAGTTCGCCGCCGCCCTGAAGCAAGCCGGCGCGCTCGCGCGGCAGGTGGCCGCGATCCGGAAGGGTGGGTGACGCGTAGGGGCGCGCTGCGCGCGCCCCGTCCCACGCAATTCGGGCGTCGGCAAGGGCGCACAGCCGTGCGCCCCTACGCGTCAGGGGCTCAGCCTCCTACAGCCGCCGCCACCGCGCGCTTGGCCATCACCGTGACAAGATGCGCGCGGTATTCGGCGCTGGCGTGGATGTCTTCGTTGAGGCCGTCCGACGGCACGGAAACGTTGGCGACCGATTCGGGCGCGAACTTCTTGGCCAGCGCCGCCTCCATCTCCTTGACGCGGAAGACCGAGGGGCCGGCGCCCGTCACCGCCACGCGCACGCCGTCCGCCGTCTCGGCCACGAACACGCCGACGATGGCGTAGCGCGAAGCCGGGTTCGGAAACTTCATGTAGGCCGCGCGCTTCGGCACCGGAAATTCCACGGCCTTCACGATCTCGCCGCGCTTCAGCGCGGTCTCGAACATGCCGGCGAAGAACTTTTCGGCCGGAATCTTGCGTTGGCTCGTCACCACCGTGGCGCCGAGGCCGACGAGGCCGGCCGGATAGTCGGCGGCCGGATCGTTGTTGGAGATCGAGCCGCCGATCGTGCCGCGGTTGCGCACGGCGGGGTCGCCGATGGCGTCGGCGAGGTGGGCGAGAGCCGGGATTGCCTTTTGCACCGCCGTCGAGGAGGCGACCGCATTGTGAGTCGTCATGGCGCCGATCGTGACGCCGGACTTGCCCGCCTTGATGCCGACGAGATCTTTCATGTCGGCGAGATCGACCACGTGCGAGAGCTTGGCGAGACGCAGCTTCAGCGTCGGAATCAGCGTCATCCCGCCCGCCATCAGCCTGGCGTCCTTCTTCTTCTTGAGCGTATCGGCCGCCTTGGCGAGCGTCTTCGGCTTCTCGTACTGGAATTCGTACATCTTCTTCTCCCTTACTTCGCGGCCTTCTTCTTCGCTTTCTTGATTGCCGACCACACGCGGTGCGGCGTCGCCGGCATCTCGACCTTGTCGACGCCGACCGAGCGCAGCGCATCGTGCACGGCGTTCATCACGGCGGCGGGCGCCGCGATGGCGCCGGCCTCGCCGCAGCCCTTGACGCCGAGCGGGTTCAGCGGCGAGGGCACCTCGATCGTGCCCACCTTGAAGCTCGGCACGTTGTCGGCGCGCGGCATCGTGTAGTCCATGTAGGAGCCGCTCGCGAGCTGGCCGTCCGAGTCGTAAACCGTGCCCTCCAACAGAGCTTGACCGACGCCCTGCACGATTCCGCCATGGACTTGGCCTTCGACGACCATCGGGTTGATGACCTTCCCGAAATCGTCGACCGCGGCGTAGTTCACGATGTCGGTCGCGCCGGTCTCGGGATCGATCTCGACCTCGCAGACATGGGTGCCGGCCGGGAACGAGAAGTTGAGCGGGTCGAAGAACGCGGTCTCCTCGAAGCCGGGCTCGAGGTCCTTGGGATAGTTGTGCGGCACGTAGGCGGTGAACGCCACCTGCGCGATGTTCACTTCCTTGTCGGTGCCGACCACGCGGAACTTGCCGCCGCTGAACTCGATGTCGTGCGGCGAGGCCTCGAGCAGATGCCCGGCGATCTTCTTGCCCTTCTCGATGATCTTGTCGGCGGCCTTGCACACGGCCGAGAGCCCGACCGCGGCCGAACGCGAGCCGTAGGTGCCCATGCCGAACGGCGTCCTGGCCGTGTCGCCGTGCACGATCTCGACGTTCTCGAACGGAACGCCGAGCCGGTCGGCCACGACCTGTGCGTAGGTCGTCTCGTGGCTCTGCCCGTGCGCGTGCGTGCCGACATGGACCGAAACGTTGCCGGTTGGATTGAAGCGGACCGTCGCCGACTCCCAGAGGCCGACGCCGCCGCCCAGCGAGCCCACCGCCGCCGAGGGCGCGATTCCGCACGCCTCGATGTAGGAAGAGTAGCCGAGCCCGCGCAGCCTGCCGCGCTTCTTCGCGTCGGCCTTCCGCTGCGCGAAGCCGGGCACGTCGGCGAGCTTCAGGGCGTCGCGCATTGCGCGCGGGAAGTCGCCGCAATCGTATTGATGGATTACCGGCGTCGTGTAGGGGAACTCGTTGGGCTGCACGAAATTGCGCCGGCGCAGCTCGTCCGGCGCGAGCTTGAGCTTGGCCGCCGCCTCCTCGACGAGGCGCTCGACGACGTAGGTCGCCTCGGGCCGCCCGGCGCCGCGATAGGCGTCGACCGGCGTCGTGTTGGTGAAGACGCCCTGCACGTCGCAATAGATGAGCGGCGTCTTGTATTGGCCCGCCAGCAGCGTCGCGTAGAGATAGGTCGGGACGGCCGAGGCGAAGGTCGAGAGATAGGCGCCAAGATTGGCGACCGTGTTGACGCGCATGGCGAGGAACTTGCCCTCGCGGTCCAGGGCCAGCTCGGCCGTCGTCACATGGTCCCGGCCATGCGCGTCGGAGAGGAAGCTCTCGCTGCGCTCGGCCGTCCACTTCACGGGCGGCCCGACCTTTTTAGCGGCCCAGAGCGCCACCGTCTCCTCGGGATAGATGAAGATCTTTGAGCCGAACCCACCGCCCACATCGGGCGCCACCACGCGCAGCTTGTGCTCGGGCGCGATGCCGATGAAGGCCGAGAGCACGAGTCGCGCCACGTGCGGGTTCTGCGAGGTGGTGTGGAGCGTGAATTCGCTGGTGCCGGTGTCGAATTCGGCGACGGCCGCGCGCGGCTCGATCGCGTTCGGCACGAGCCGGTTGTTGACGAACTGCAGCTTCACCGTGTGCGCGGCGCCGGAGAACGCCGCGTCCACCTTCACCTTGTCGCCGAGCTCCCAGTCGTAGCAGAGATTGCTCGGCGCCTCGTCGTGGATCTGCGGCTGGCCCGGCTTGTGCGCGGTCGCCGTGTCGACGACCGCGGGCAGCGTCTTGTAGTCGACCTCGACTGCTTCGGCGCCGTCCTTGGCGGCGGCCAGCGTTTCGCCGAGCACGACGGCGATGTGGTCGCCGACATAGCGGACCTTTTTGACCGCGAGGGCCGGATGGGGTGGCGCCTTGTGGGGCGTGCCATCCTTGCCCTTGATCACCCAGCCGCAGATGAGACCCCCGATCTTGTCCTCCGCGAGTTCGGCGCCGGTCAGCACCGCGACGACGCCCGGCACCTTGAGCGCCTTGGCCTTGTTGACCTTGCGGATTTCGGCGTGCGCGTGAGGCGAGCGCACGAACGCAGCGTGGAGCTGATGCTGGCGGCTGAAATCGTCGAGGTAGTGGCCCTTCCCCGTGATGAACCGGAGATCTTCCGTACGTTTGACGGCGCGGCCGATGCCCATGTCGGTCATGGCGTCACCCCTTCCAATCGTGGCTGGCCTGGGCGCCGGCCATGATCGCCTTGACGATGTTGTGATAGCCGGTGCAGCGGCAAATGTTGCCCTCGAGCCATTCGCGCACTTCGGTCTCGGAGGGCTTCGGATTGCGCTTGGCGAGATCGATCGCGCTCATGATCATGCCGGGCGTGCAGAAGCCGCATTGGAGCCCGTGATTCTCGTGGAACGCCTGCTGCATCGGGTGCAGCTTGCCGTTCTTGGCGAGGCCCTCGATGGTCGTGACCTTCTTGCCCTCGCACTGCACGGCCAGGATCGTGCAGCTCTTGACCGATATGCCGTCGATGTGGACGACGCAGGCGCCGCACTGGCTGGTGTCGCAGCCGACATGCGTGCCGGTGAGGCCGAGCGTTTCGCGCAAGAACTGCACGAGCAGCGTGCGCGCTTCGGCTTTGCCGGTGACCTTTTTTCCGTTCACCGTCAGCGAGACATTCACGTCCATTTTCGAGTTCCTCCCACAGTCCCGGGCGGCCGCATCGCGTGGCGGCCGCATTTCCGGCCAGTCTAGAGGCGAAGCGAGAAGCGTATCAAGCCGCGAACGAACTGCGCCCCACATATATGACAAGTGAAGCGATCGCCGCGGTCAGCAGCAGCATCCAGAGCCAGAGCGGAAGCGCGCGCCGCCGCCGATCCGCGTCCGGCCGTTCGACGCCGCGCCGTTCGGGGTCCGGCCGTTCGCCGGGCGGGTTCGTCACGGGGCCTGGCCCCCGGCGTCGAGCGCCACCTTCTCGGCGGCGGTGCCGGGCGCGACCGTCTCGGCGAATTTCCTGAAGAAATCGTCGGCCAGTTTCCGCGCGGTGCCCAGCACGAGGCGCGAGCCGATCTGGGCGAGCTTGCCGCCGACCTTGGCATCCGCATCGTATGCCAGCACGGTGGCGGCGCCGTCCTGGCGCAGCGTCACCTTGGCGTCGCCCTTGGCGAAGCCGGCGACGCCGCCCTTGCCCTCGCCGACGATGCGGTAGCCGTTGGGCGGATCGAGATCCGCGAGCGTCACGGCGCCCGAGAACTTGGCGCTCACCGGCCCCACCTTGGCTTTGATCGTAGCGGTGAACGCATTGTCGCCCCGCTTCTCGAGCTTCTCGCAGCCGGGGAGACATTTCCTGAGGATGCCGGGATCATTGAGCGCGGCCCAAACCTGCTCGCGCGAGGCCGCGATCTTGTATGCGCCTTTGATTTCCATTGCTGTCCTTCGGCACGCCGTCCTTAGCATGCGGGACGGCAACTTAGGGAGCGCGGATGCGCGCCGCAAGCCGGCGGGCGCGGGATGCGCCGCGCGCGCCCTTGCGCGCCAGCCATGCATTCGGCAATGAATTCAGGCTTTCATCGGCAAAAACTCCGCAATGCCAGCGCCGGCATCCGCCGTCCGTCCGCGCACGCTGCGCGCGCGCCTCTCCGAATGGGGACGCGTCGCGCTGGTCAACGTCGCGATCCTCCTCGTGCTGACGACCATCGTCGAACTGGCGATGGGCAGCTGGCTTTCCGGCGCCAATCTCGGAACTTTGAACGTCCACACCAACGTTCGCTTGCGCATCACCGAAAGCCCATACTATCCGCCCGGCGCTGTCGCCCAGTACAATCGCGATCGCTTCGGGTTGCGCGGCGACTACGGCGGCGACCCCGCCCGCGTGACAATGCTGGCCGTCGGCGGCAGCACAACCAACGAGGTCACGGTCGGCGATGCCGACATCTGGACCAGTGTACTGCAGCGGACGCTGCGCGCCGACGGCAGCGCGATCACGATCGCGAATGCCGGCGTCGACGGTCATTCTAGTCTGGGGCACATCAAAAGCTTCGATCTCTGGTTCCCCAAGGTCCCGGGCCTGAAGCCGCGCCACGTCCTCTTTTTCATCGGCGTCAACGAGCGCGGCGTCGCCGCCAATGCGAATGCCGGCGCCGACAGTCTGGCCCACAGCACCGCGTTCAAACGCATCCGCAGCTACGTCGAGAACAACAGCGCGATCGTGCGCGCCGGCCGCATCTTGCGCGGATGGTTCGCGGCGCGGCGCATCGGCGTGCATCACGGGCGGGGCAAGGGCGAGACCAAGGACAGCCGCTGGGTCCCGGCGCGAATTCCGCCGGACCTCGCCGAGCGCATAAGCGCCGATCTCGCGGCCTACGGACAGCGGCTGCGCGTGCTGCACGCCAAGACCCTGGCGTTCGGCGCCACGCCCATCTACGTCACGCAGATCAACGGCGACGGCCGCGTTGTCGACGGCGTCCTCCACGAGATCGATGGCAGCGGCGGCGGCGCCGCGTTTGCCGAGCTGGCACTCTACAACGCCGTGCTGCTGCAGTTCTGCGCCGAAGCGAAGGCGCGCTGCATCGATCTTGCCCGAGAGCTGCGTTTCGGCCCGGGCGACTTTTACGACTCCTATCACACGACGCCGCAAGGCTCGCGCAAGATCGGGACGTATCTTGCCGGCAAGCTGGCTCCGCTGTTGCGCTGATTTCCTTGGCCGAGGCGTTCCGCCCTGGAGGTGCGCCGTACCCCTGCGCGAGCCGCTCGGGCGGTGCGTCGCGTTTCTCCTCAGTAGGATTTCGGCAGGCCCAGCGCTTTCTCGGCGATGAAATTCAGGATCATGTGCGGCGTCACCGGCGCTATGCGCGCGATGAAGCTTTCGCGAAGATAGCGCTCGACGTCGTACTCCTTGGCATAGCCCATCCCGCCCAAGGTCATCACCGCCGTCTCGCAGGCGCGGAAGCAGGTCTCGGCCGCAAAGAATTTCGCGGCATTGGCCGCGGTACCCGCGTTTTCACCGCGGTCGTAGGTCCAGGCGGCCTTCCAGACCAGCAGCTCCGCGGCTTCAAGTTCGATCCAGCGCTCGGCCAGCGGGTGCTGGATGCCCTGGTTCTGGCCGATCGGGCGGCCGAAGACGACACGCTCCCTGGCGTAGGAAGCCGCGCGCGCGAGCGCCGCACGGCCCAGCCCCACCGCTTCGGCCGCGATCAGCACGCGCTCGGGATTCATGCCGTGCAGGATGTAGCGGAAACCTTCGCCTTCCTCGCCGATGCGGTCCTCGAACGGAATCTCGAGCCCGTCGATGAAAACTTGGTTCGAGTCGACGGCGGCGCGGCCCATCTTGTCGATCTCGCGCACCTCGACGCGGCTCCTGTCGAGGCCGGTGTAGAACAGCGTAAGCCCCGCCGACGAGCCTTTCGGCACTTCCTCCTCGGGGGTGGTGCGCGCCAGCAGCAGCATCTTGTTCGCGATCTGCGCGGTCGAGATCCAGAGCTTCTGCCCGTGCACGACGTAGCGGTCGTTGCGCCGCTCGGCCTTGGTCTTGAGCTTCAGCGTGTCGAGCCCGGTGTTGGGTTCCGTGACTGCGAAGCAGGCGCGATCGTGCCCGGCGATGAGCGGCGGCAGAAAGCGCCGCTTCTGCTCTTCGGTGCCGAACACTACGACCGGATGCAGGCCGAAGATGTTCATGTGGATGGCCGAGCAACCGGAGAAGCCGGCGCCGCTTTCGGCCACTGTCATCATCAGCAGCGCGGCCTCGAGAATGCCCAGGCCCGCGCCGCCATATCCGCTCGGCATGGCGATGCCGAGCCAGCCGGCGTCCGCGAACGCCTTGTGGAAATCGGCGGGAAACTCTCCCTCCGCGTCGTGGCGGCGCCAGTAATCGGCGTCGAAGCGCGCGGCGACCTTCCTCACCGCGTCGCGGATGGCCAACTGGTCGTCGCTCAGCGCGAAATCCATGCTGCGTTGCGCTCGAAGGCGGAGACGAGGCCCTTTGCCGGAAATTGCAGTACTTGGTATAAGCGCAGAGCGAGAACAACAACAGATTCCAGCCTTCAGGGAGTGAGGAAATGCCAGCATTCTTGAAGCCCGTTATGCTCGCCGCCCTCGCGGTCGCCGTGGCCGGGCCCGCGGCCGCGCAGGAAAAGCGCAGCTTCGCGATCGGCACCGGCGGCACCGGCGGCGTCTACTACCCGCTCGGCGGCGGCCTCGCCAATCTCTTGACCAAATACGTGCCCGGCTGGTCGGCCACCGCGGAAGTCACCGGCGGCTCGGTCGACAATCTGAAGCTGCTCGGCGCCGGCAAGTCCGAGCTCGCGCTTTCGATGGTCGATGTCGGCCTCGATGCGTTGAAGGGCCAGGACAAGTTCAAGGGCAGCCCCGTCGCCGTGCGCACGCTGGCGGTGCTCTATCCCAACCGCATGCATGTGGTTTCGACCGAGGCGCAAGGGATCAAGTCCTTCGCCGACCTGAAGGGCAAGCGCGTCTCGACGGGATCGCCCGGCAGCGCGACCGAGGTGATGGCGTTTCGCGTGATCGAGGCGATGGGTCTCGACAAGGACAAGGATCTCCGGCGCGAGCGGCTCGGCGTCGCCGAGTCCGTCAACGCGCTGAAGGACGGCAAGATCCAGGCCTTCTTCTGGGTGGGCGGCCTGCCCACGGCGGCGGTCACCGATCTCGGGGCCACGCCCGGCGTCAAGATCAAGATGATCGACCACGCGCAGGCGGTCGCTGGGATGAACGAGAAATACGGGCCGCTCTACGCCGGCGGCACCATCCCCGCGAAAACCTATCCCAACCAGGACGCCGACAACGAGATCGCGGTCGTCTGGAACGTGCTCGTCACCACCGACAAGTTGCCCGACGACGTGGCTTACAAGATCGTGCAGATCATCTTCGAGAAGCGTGCCGAGTGGGCCCAGGTGCACAAAGAGGCGCTCAGCCTCGAGATGAAGAACCAGCTCGCCGCGAACACGCCGATGCCGTTCCACCCCGGGGCAATCAAGTACTTCGAGGAAAAGGGCCACAAGGCAGCCCGGTAGCCGAGGCCGTCAACGCGAGGCAGCGCGCCGCGCGGGTTCGCCGCGCGGCGCGCTTGTTGGGGAGGGCGCGCGATGTCCAGCGAAAACCGCGTCCTGGCGGAGCCGACGGTTTCGGCTGACCGCCTGCACAAGGCCGAAGAGTTCATCGAGCAGGAGGAGGGGGCGCTCAACCGGTATCGCGGCTGGCTCGGCTATCTCATCACCGCGCTCGCGGTGGCGATGTCGCTCTTCCACCTCTACGCTGCGTTCTTCGTGGTCCCGCCCGAAACGCTGCGCGCCGTCCATGTGGGCGCGGCGCTGGTGCTGATCTTCCTGCTCTATCCGATCGTCCGCCGCTTCCGCCACCGGCTGATGCCATGGGACGTGGTGCTGGCGTTGCTCGCGGTCGGCACCATCGTCTATCTGCTGCTGGGCGGCGAGGAGCTGCGCGACCGCGGCAGCCTGCCCAACCAGACCGACATGGCGGTGGGCGCGGTGTTCGTCCTGCTCGTGCTCGAGGCCTGCCGCCGCTCGACCGGCATCGTGCTCGTCGTCGTCATCGTGATCTTCCTGCTCTACGGCCTGTTCGGCCACCATCTGCCGCTGCCCTGGCACCACCCGCGCTACGATCTCGAGCGCATGGTCGGCCACCTCTACATGAACCTCGAGGGCATCTTCGGCCCCGCGGTCGACGTCTCTTCGACGCTGATCATCCTGTTCACGATCTACGGCGCCGTGTTGAACGCCACCGGCGCCGGCAAGTTCTATATCGACTTCTCGTTCGCCGCGATGGGCGGCAAGCCGGCGGCGGCCGGGCGCACGATCGTCGTCGCCTCGTTCCTGCTCGGCGGCCCATCGGGCTCGGGGGTCGCCACGACCGTGACGCTCGGCTCGGTCGCCTACCCGATGCTGGCCAAGGCCGGTTACACCAAGAACGCCGCCGGCGGATTGCTGGCGGCCGGCGGCATCGGCGCCATCATCTCGCCGCCGGTGCTGGGCGCGGCCGCGTTCCTGATCGCCGAGTTCCTCAAGATCTCGTACCTCGACGTCATCGCGATGGCGGTGATTCCGACCGTCCTCTACTACTTCGCGCTCCTGGTCATGGTCGAGATCGACGGGCGCAAGTATCGCGTCACCGAGCACGTCGGCAGCGCCCGCGTCGGGGCGCGCGAATATCTCCGCCGGCTCGGCGGCATCTACGTCGCAGGCGGGCACCACTTCCTCTCGCTCGTGCTGATCATCGTCTTCATGCTCGCGGGCATGTCGCCGATGTACGCGGTCGTGTGGGCCACCGTGTGGGCCGGCGCATCGACGTTCCTGCCGCCGCTGGTGGGCGGCGTGCTGGCGATTTTCATGCTGCTGGCCGCCATCGTTCTGCCCGGAACATGGCTTGCGGCCGGCGTGTCGATCTTCCAGCCGAACCTCTGGTCGCTCGGCGCGATCGCGCTGGTCGTGCTGCTCGGCGCCCTCGTCCTGCGCGAGCCTGCGCGCATGACCGCGCGCCAGCTCGTCTCCGCGCTGCGCGAGGGCTCGGTCGGCATGCTCAACGTCGCGGCCACCTGCGCCGCGGCCGGCATCATCGTCGGCGTGGCCACCCTCACCGGCCTCGGCCAGAAGTTCGCGACCATCATCATCGAATATGCGGGCGGCAGCCTGATCCTGACCGCGCTCTATTCGGCGCTGGTCGTGTGGGTGATCGGCCTCGCGGTGCCGGTGACGGCGAGCTACATCATCTGCGCGCAGATCGTGGCGCCGGCGCTGATCAAGCTCGGCGTGCCCGAAGTGGCGGCGCACATGTTCATCTTCTACTACGCGGTGCTGTCGGAGGTTTCGCCGCCGACAGCACTCTCGCCCTTCGCCGCCGCCGCGATCACCGGCGGCGGGCCCTACGGCACCACGCTGCAGGCCTGGAAATACTGCCTGCCCGCCTTCGTCGTTCCGCTCGCTTTCGTGCTCGAGCCGGGCGGCGTCGGACTGCTGCTCAAGATCCCGAAGGGCGGCGACGTGTGGGACGTCGCCCTCATCGGCGCGGAGACGGCGCTCGGCATCGTCGCGCTGGCCGCCGCGTGCCAGGGCTGGCTGTTCCGCAAGACCGGGCCGGTCGAGATCGCGCTGCTCGTCGCCGCCGGCAGCATGCTGGTGATGACGCGCGTCGTCGCCGGGATCCTGGCGCCGATCGCTACGCTCTCGATCGGCACGCTGACCTTGGCGGGCGCCGCCATCTTCGTGGCCGTGCTGGCCTGGCAGGCGCTGATGCGAGGTCCGGTCGTGGCGGCGCGCACGACCTGAGCGCGCTGCGTCGTCGCGGCCTCGCTCATGCAGCGGGATGGGGCCGCGCGTCTTCGCTCGAAAATCGGGCCTGGCCAATACGTTGAGACCCGGCGTGCGCGTTCACCAGGAGTTATCCAAACGCCCCGCAAAGGGGCGCGTTAAGCAAATTTTTTCGATTGTGGCTGTTGATTGCTGCCCAGCCCGCAGTGGGGACCGCGGTTGGACCAGGAACATCGAAACGCGCTGCCGATCGGCCACGAATTCGAGGGCTATCGGATCGAAGGGGTGCTCGGGGTCGGCGGCTTCGGGATCACCTATCTTGCGACCGAGCAGACGCTCGGCCGCAAGGTCGCGCTCAAGGAGTATCTCCCGGTCGGTCTCGCGATGCGCGCGACCGAGGACATGTCCGTGCGCCCGATCAGCCACGGCGACATCAAGGACTACTACTGGGGCCTCGAGCGCTTCCGCCAGGAAGCCGAGACGCTGGTCAACTTCCATCACCCCAACATCGTCGCCGTCCACCGCTTCTTCGAGAGCAACGGCACCGCCTATCTCGTGATGCAGTTCGTCCAGGGGCAGAGCCTCGACCAGATCCTGACCCGCCAGCGCGTCCTCGCCGAAGCCGACGTCATTCGCTTCCTGCTGCCGATCCTGGACGGGCTCGAGGAAGTGCACCGCGTCGGTTTCCTCCACCGCGACGTGAAGCCGGCCAACATCTACCTGCGCACCGACGGCACGCCGATCCTCCTCGACTTCAGCGCGGCGCGCCAGGCGCTGACGCGCAACAGCGCGACGCTCACCGCCATCGTCTCCGACGGCTACGCGCCCTACGAGCAGTATGGCAGCGGCGGCCAGCTCGGCCCCTGGACCGACATCTACGGCCTCGGCGCCGTGCTCTACCGCTGCATCACCGGCCAGCGCCCGACCCAGGCGCCCGACCGGCTCTCGGCCATCATCAACGGGCAGCGCGATCCGCTGCCGCCGGCGGCCGTCGTCGGCCACGGCCGCTACAACCCGGCGCTGCTCTACGCCATCGATCACGCGATGCGCGTGTTCGAGAAGGACCGCCCGCAGGCCGTGGCGGCCCTGCGCAATCTCGTGCGCGGCGCCGAGGGGCCGCGCATCTCGCGCCCGAGCCAACCCGTGCCGGCGCCGCGCGCTCCCCAAGCGCCGACCGTGCAGCAGACGTTCTCGAACGCGCCCACCGAGCGCGCCGTGCGCCCGCGCAACCCGGCGCTCACCTCGGCGCTGTTGGGCGGGCTCATGCTCATGATCGCCGCCGCCGGCTTCTGGGTGGGCACCCGCAACACCGGCCTGCCGAACTACGACACCGCGCGCGCCGAGCCGGCGCGCCCCGCGCCCGAGCCCGCCAGCGCGATGCCGCCCTCCACCACCGCTGCGATCCCGCCCGCCCAGCGCGAGCGCGAGCGCGACGACGCGCTGCCCGGCGCGGCCGTGGCCGGCTTTACCGACTGCGTCGGCTGCCCGGACATGGTGATGATCCCGTCCGGCACGGGAGCGTTCGGCTCGCCCGCGAGCGAGCAGGGCCGCGAGAACGACGAGGAGCGCCAGCGCCAGATCAACCTGCCCAACCAGTTCGCGCTCGGCCGCTACGAAGTGACGCGCGCGCAGTTCGATGCCTTCGTCAAGGAGTCGGGCTACCGCGCCGATATCGGCTGCTTCGTGTGGTCGGGCAAGCAATGGGCCTTCGACCGCACCAAGAACTGGGTCGAGCCCGGCTACAAGCAGGCTGCCGACGAGCCGGTCGTGTGCGTGAGCTTCAAGGACGCCGAGGCCTACGCCGCCTGGCTCGGCAAGAAGACCGGCAAGCGCTACCGCCTGCCGAGCGAGCTCGAATGGGAATACGCGGCGCGCGCCGGCGCGCGCGAATCGCGCCACTGGGGCGAGGACTCGGGCGAGCTCTGCCGCTACGGCAACGGCGCCGACCTCGAGGCGAAGAAGACCCATCCCGAGTGGCCGGCCTCCACCTGCTCCGACGGGTTCGTCTACACGGCGCCGATCGGCAGCCTGCGGCCCAACGCGTTCGGCCTTCACGACATGCTCGGCAACGCGGCCGAGTGGACGACGGATTGCTGGAAGACGACGGGCGCCGAAACCGCCTCGGCCGGCGAGGGCGCGGCCGCGGCGCCCGACTGCAACCGCCGCGTCGTGCGCGGCGGCGCCTTCAACTACACCCAGCGCCTGCTGCGCTCGGCCTCGCGCCTCAAAGCCAACGCCACCGGCCGCATCTTCAACCTCGGCTTCCGCGTCGCCCGCGACGCGGATTGAGGGTGGGGCCACCCCCCCGAAAACACCTACTTTCACCTACTTTCGCCTACTTTCGCCTACATTCACCTATTTCTCGGGGCGTTCCTGCGCCCCGCCTGCGGGTCCATCCGGCACGAGCCGGCCATAGGCGGAATTTGGAACGAAACAAGTATATTACAAGGCCCTCGACGGGAGGGCGATGATCGCAAACGGCGCGGGCTGCGCCCCTCCTTCGGCCGGCCACACGCGGCCCGTGGCGAAAGAAGCGGCGGTCGTTCCCATTTCCTCCAGGGTGCGAGATTTTGGTTGTGTGGCGCACGTCACTTTGCAGCCGCCGGCAGGTGCGCGATGGTTCCCCCGGTCCTTCGAGGACCCAACCACAGAGGAACGGCGCCGGGGACGGCGTTTCGGTACGATGACAGCGCTGAAAATGACTCTTCCGAACACGACCGGCGGGCGCGGCGCGCATTCAATCGGATGGCGCGATCTGCTAAGGTCGTTCCACGCGCGATTCGAAGAGAGGGCTTTCCGGTCGCGCGCCCTGGAGACGGGTTTGCCAAGCAGCGAATCGCGCGCCGATGAGTTCGCGCGCCCCATCGTGTGGGCGAAGCGCGCCGTGCTGCTCATCGACATCGTCGAATCCGTACGCCTTATCGAGCAGGACGAGGCCGGAGCCGTGGCGCGCTGGCTGGCGCTGGCCGAGCACATCAAGACCCGTGTCGTCCCCGAGGGCAATGGCCGCGTCGTGAAGAGCCTGGGCGACGGGCTGCTCATGGACTTCCACGACGTGCGCGCGGCAGTGGCCGCGGCCTTCGCGATCCAGCATGCGAGCCGGCGCGCCAACGAGGGCGTGGCACCCGAGAAGCAGATGCATCTCCGGATGGGCCTCGAGGTCAGCGACGTGATCATCGAGGCCGACGACGTGCACGGCCGCGGCGTGAACCTCGCAGCGCGGCTCATGAGTCTCGCCGGCCCGGGCGAACTCATCATCTCCGCCCACGGGCGCGACCAGCTCACCGCCGAGCTTGACGCCGAGATCGAAGACTTGGGGGACTGCTTCGTGCGTCATTTGAGCGAGCCGGTGCGCGCCTATCGGGTCGGCCCGCCGGGTCCGCGGCCGATTTTGCGCCCTTCGGTGCAGCAAGACGAGCTGGCACCGTTCATCGCGGTCGTACCGTTCACGGCGCGCCGCGCTCCCGAGGAGCACGATGTCATCGGCGAGGTGTTGGCGGAAGAAATCATCCGCGCTGTCTCGCAATCGCCGAACCTGAACGTCATCTCTAGGCTCTCGACCACGGCGTTCCGTGGCCGGCCTGTGACGCTCGCCGAAATCGGCACGCGCCTCAACGCCGATTACGTCCTCTCCGGCGTGTACACGAGCGACGGTCGCATCGTGTCGGTCGACGTGGAACTCGCCGAGGCCAAAAGCGGCCGCATCGTCTGGACGGATCGGCTCAAGGACCGCGTCTCGGGAATTTTGAGCGGCGAGCCCGAGATCGTCGGCCGCACGGTCGCGCAGATCAGCGCGGCGATTATGTCACGCGAGCTGCAACGCTCGCAGAATCAGCCGCTGCCGACCCTCAAGGCCTACACGTTGCTGCTCGCGGCAATCGCACTGATGCATCGGGGCTCGCTGCCGGATTTCGAGGAGGCGCGCCGGCTGCTACAGGCGCTGACCGACCGTGGGATGCGCCACGCGATCCCTCATGCGTGGATGGCCAACTGGCATGTGTTGCGGCTCGTGCAGGGATGGTCGACCGATCCGCGCGTCGATGGTGCACAGGCGCTGGACTGCACGAGGCGGGCGCTCGACACCGATCCGGAATGCTCCCTGGCCCTCGCGATCGATGGGTTCGTGCACACGAACTTGCTGAAGAAGCTCGACATTGCCGAAGAAAGGTACACGCTCGCGCTAAATTCCAATCCCAACAATGCTCTCGCGTGGTTGCTTCGCGGCACGCTCTACGCATTCATGGATGATGGCAAACGCGCGGTCGAAGAGACTCAGCGCGCCCTTCAGCTCACGCCGCTGGATCCACAGCGATATTTCTACGACTCGTTGGCTGCCACAGCCTGCATCTCGGCTCATCAATACGAGCGCGCTTTGGAGCACGCCAACCAATCTCTGCGCGCCAACCGCAAACACACATCGACGCTGAGGTCGAAGATTGCTGCAGAATGGCATCTCGGCAGAACCGATGAGGCCCGTAAAACAGCGCGGCAGTTATTGCAACTGGAACCGAACCTAACCGTGAGTCGATGGCAGGAGCGTTCGCCCGCAGCAGGATTCAAGATCGGGCGCGATTTCGCGCAAGTGCTTCGAAACGTCGGCGTGCCTGAGTAGCTTGGCAGCATAGGTCAGTGGGGATCGGAAATGAGCAAGATGGGGCCCGAGGGCGGTCTCGGCGGACTTGGCGGTCTCGGTGGATTGGGAGGCCTCGGGGGCCTGGGCGGATTGGGCGGCCTCGGCGGACTCGGAGGATTGGGCGGTTTGGGTGGCTTGGGGATGCTGGATTCGCCCATCTCGGCCGACGGCCTGATTAGCAACCGCGACGGAATCGTTGGCAGCTGGAACCCGCCCAGTGCCACTCCAGCCCTTCGCGATCTCGAGGCAACAAAGCACCTGCCGCTTTGGGATGCAGGGGTTCGAGCGCATATCGTTGACTTTGAACTGGCTTCGCGGCTGGGCTTTGCGCCCGGCGCTGTAGGTAGCGACAAGGCGCATCTGTGGCATCTCGAAATAACGGCGAATAACCCAGTGCCCAATGTAGCATACAAGCCGTTTTTCGAGATGAAGCGGCCAACGGCCGCAATCTTCAAGGCACAACTCCAGTTTTTGGACCGTTACGCCGATCTACGCAGCGACCGCGCTTCCGAGATTCTGGTTCAAATCGACGCCGCTCGCGCGTTCTTTGCGTCCATTGCGTATCTGCGCCCCGACCGCACGAAATGGACCTTGGAGCTGCTCGACGCCGCGTACCGGCTCGCGCTCTCGGTCGAACATCGCTTCAAGCACGCCTTCGCGTGCAGGCGGGCAAACGAGCTTTCGGCTCAAGTGCAGCCAATGATCCTGACGCCCTCGCACGGCGCGCTTCCCAGCGGACATTCCACGGAATCATTCATAATCGCCCTCGTGTTTTCGAGTGTGCTGAGAGCCTCCGTATCCGGGATCTATGCCCACGTGCAGTGGAGCGAGCAGTTGATGCGGCTCGCAAACCGCATTGCCGTCAATCGCACGGTTGCGGGCGTGCATTATCCCGTCGACAGCGCCGCGGGCGCGGTGCTGGGGCTCACGCTCGGGCAGTACTTCGTAAAGCGCTGCACCGACAAGACCGGAACTGGCACTTACGACGCCTGGTCGTTCGACGGCGCCAAGTTTCCGTCGCCCTCCGCTCAGCCGCCGGCCCCACCCGTGGCCCCGCCGCTCGACGGCGATTTCCACTGGCAAGAGCTCTACGACGCCGGCGATGGAACGCCGCAAAATCCGCCGAAGCAGAAGGAAACGAAGGGCGGCGTCTACACTGCGGCCAACGAATACGCGACGAAGATCGGCACTCAGCCGCAGCCGCTCGGCGCGCCATCGCCGATCCTGAACTGGCTTTGGGATCAGGCCGTCAACGAGTGGAAGGTCTAGGCCGGCGCGGCCGCCCGCGGCTTCGGCAGGGAAGGGGACGAGCGATGGCATCGGAATGGACGACGGTGGAGCCCGGGTTCTCGCGCGTGCCCGGTGTCGATCCGGCGGTCGAATGGGCGCTGGGCGAGGGCGCCGATTACTTCTTTCCGTCCGAGAATCAGCAGCAGTGGGTGCCAATCCTCGTGCAATTCAAAGAGGAGATCAGCGAAAGCGAGTTCGAGAACGGCAAGCGCTTCATCGCCGAGGGCTGGAAGGTGCCGGTGCGCGTGGGCCGCGTGCACACCGCGGACTCCGCCGACCGGCCGGTGCGCTTCACGACCGCGCTGGTCTCGCGCGCGTACTTTCAGCGACTCGTCGATCTCTGGCCAAACAAAGAATTCCAGGAAGCGTACAAGAAATACATTGCCCGCATCGTTATCGGCCTGCCGCTCGATGACGACTCGCTCCCCATCACGCAGAGCGGAGGGCAAAAAGGATGACCGGTACGCCGCCGACGGTCGTCATCGGGATCATCGATGACGGCATCGCCTTCGCGCACGAGCGCTTCCGTATCGCCAATGGGAGTCGAGTCAAGTACTTCTGGATGCAGGACGGCGTCTATGCAGGCCCAGGCGGCAACGTCGACTACGGACGCGAGCTTAGCCCCGCGGCGATCCAGAATCTCTTCAACAGGTACACGCGGAACGACACGCTCGACGAGGACGGGCTCTATCGGGCGGCCGGACTCATCGACTTTCATCGCGCCGGACACAAGGCGGTGAACTGGCGTGCGGCGCACGGAACGCACGTGATGGACCTCGCGGCCGGATACGATCCGGCCGAGCAGCGCGCCGACCGGCCGATCGTCTGCGTGCAGCTGCCGGCGCGCACGACAGCCAACACCTCGGGCGCGGATCTCGTGACTTATGCGCGCGACGCGCTTCTGTACATCTGCGACCGCGCGGTGAATATCGGCCAAGGACAGTGGCTGCCGGTCGTCATCAACTTCAGCTATGGCCTCATTGGCGGGCCGCACGACGGCACTTCGGACCTCGAGCTCCTCATGGAATGGCTCGTCAAGGAGCGGCAGCAGCCGCCGTATCGGCAGAAGGTCCGCATCGTGCTGCCGGCCGGCAACAGCTATCTCTCCCGCTGCCATGCCGAGATCGGTTTTCCCACGCCGGCGGCCGATGTTGTCGAATTGCCATGGCGCGTGCTGCCCGACGACAAGACGCCGAGCTATGTCGACATCTGGATGCCCCGCCGTCCGTCCGGCGCCACGGTCCAGAAGCGGATCGAGGTGAGCGTGGTCCCGCCAGGCGGCGAGGAAAGTCCGCCGCTTGGCGACACCGGGCAGGGCATGGTGCAATGGCGGCCGTTCGGCCCGCCGCTCTGCACGCTGCAGTACAATGTGTTTCCTTGGCCGACCGAGCGTGGGCGCTTCCGCATTACGCTGCGCCCGACCGCGAATTTCGACCGGCCGCTTCCGATTGCGCCGGCGGGAACCTGGATCGTCAAGATACGCAATGCCGGCCTGCCGCGCGGCGAAAAGATTCACGCCTGGGTTCAGCGCGACGACTCGCTCTATGGCTATCCGCGCCGCGGGCGCCAGTCTTTCTTCGACCATCCGGATTATAAGCGCATTGATCACGCGGGCCGGGAAACCGACAGCGACGGTGCCGGCGGCTGCCCGGTAAAGCGGGAAGGACTCCTGAACGCGATTGCCACCGGCACCTCGGTGGTGGTCGTGGGAGGCTTCCGGCGCAAGGAGAGCACTGCGGCCCTCTATTCGGGCGGCGGACCCGCCCACAGCCGCCAGGGACCCGATGCGCTTACGGTGGCCGAGGATTCGGTCGTACACGGCGGCGTCCTGGCCGCCGGATCGCGCAGCGGCTCGGTCGTGGCGATGGGTGGAACCAGCGTGGCGACGCCGCAGATCACGCGCTGGATCGCCGACCGCCTAGCCGAGTCGCGCGCAGGCGACCGCGGCGATGTCGAGGACCGGGCCAAGCACGAGGAGTTAAACCGCCCCGCCGCGCCGCGGCTGCCGGCGCGCCAGCGTGCCGGGGGCGGGCGCATCGAGCGACCGCCCGTCGTCAAGCTGCGGCGCTACGAAGGCATGAAGACCGACTAGCTAGACTTAGCGCCGGGCGGGCTCAGGGCGCTGCCTCACCCTCCGCCAGCGCCTTCAGCGCCTCGGGGCGCTTGATGGCGATGGCGCCGCGGCGGAGGGTGACGATGCCGGCGCGCTGCCAGCCGTGCAGCAGCTTGTTGACGCTCTCGCGCGCGGTGCCGATCATCTCGCCGAGCTCGCGCTGGGTGAGCTGAACCTGGAGCGGGCTGCCCGCCCTGCCCGCCGCCTGCGCCGAGAGCAGGGCCTTGGCGAGGCGCCCCGGCATATCGAGAAAGAACGCATCCTCGAGCTGCTCGCTGGTCTTGCGCAGCCGCCCGCACAAGACTTCGAGCAGCCGCTGCGCGAGCTCGGGATGCGCGCGCACCACGGGCATGAAATCGCGCCGGTCGAGCACCAGGATGTCGCTGTCGACGAGCGCCACCGCGTCGGCAGTCCGCGGGCCGCCGTCGAGCACCGCGATCTCGCCGAACACCTGGCCCGGCGCGATGACATTGAGCACGGCCTCCTTGCCGTTGCGCGAGACGGTGCAGATCTTCACGCTGCCGCGCAGCACCGCCATCATCGCGCTGCCCGGGCTCGCGCGCCGGAAGATCGTCCTGCCGCGCCGGCAGCGCTCGATGCGCGAGCGCGCCACGAGCTCGTCGATCGCCGCGCCGGCGAGGCCGCGAAAGAACGCGTGCTGGGCGAAGATCTCGCGGCGGTCGACGTAGCGGACCTCGTTGCCGTTCCCGGCCCGCGGCGCTGGCGAATTCATGTCCCGTCCGATCCCTGTGGCAACGGACGATACCACCGGCGGCGCCGCACGGTCATCAACAGACATTATGGCGAGGCCGCAAGGCGCTATCGCGCGACCGGCCAAGGATGTATGACGGCAACCCTTGCCGTCCCCGCCGGCTCGCTTCAGGCCTGTGTCAGAACCATCGATCAGCTCCTTGAAATCGCACGGGCGCAGCCCTCTGCCATTGGGTCACGTCGTAGGCGGGCTGCGGCTCTTGGCGGTGCTCGGCGGCGCGCGCTTCGGCTTGGTCTATCTGGCGGCTGCGGCCGATCCCAAGACCGGCGAGCAGCGCCACGTCGTGCTGCGCGAATACATGCCCGCGGGGCTGGCGACGCGCCGCTCGGACAGCTACGCGGTCCGCGCGCTCCGCGCCTCGGACCGCCCCGACTTCGACTGGGGCCTCGCGCGCCTGCGCCAGGACGGCGAGGCGCTTGCGGCGCTCGATCATCCGAACCTCGCGCGCATCTTCGGCCTCGTCGAGGAGAACGGCACCGGCTATCTCGCCGAGGAGTATGTCGAGGGCCAGAGCCTCGCCGTCGTTCTCGAGCGCCGGGGGAGGTTGCCCGAGGCCGAGCTCCGCTACCTGCTCGCGCCGCTGCTCGACGGGCTCGAAGAGGTGCACCGCGCCGGCCTGGTGCATGGCGGGATCGAGCCCGGCGACATCCTGTTCCGTCCCGGCGGCGTGCCGGTGCTGGCGGGCTTCGCTCCGTCGCCGCCGTCGCGGGGTGCCGAGGCCGGCGTCGAAGCCGCGTGGAGCCCCTATGCGCCGCCCGAGATCCACGACAGCCGCGCTTCGGTGGGTCCCTGGACCGACATCTACGGGCTCGGCGCCGTCCTCTATCGCGCGGTTTCCGGCGTGGCGCCGCCGCCGGGTCCGGCGCGCGCGGCCGCGGTAGGGCGCGGCGCCGGCGACGGCTGGCGACCCCTCGCGGGCCTGCCCGACTACGGCCAGGGGCTGCTGGCCGCCATCGATCGTTCGCTGGCCCTGGCCGAGCGCGACCGCCCGCAATCGCTGGCCGCTTTCAGCGCCGCGTTCTCCGGCGCCGCCGCCGAAGGCGCGCGGCCCGCATCGGCCGTGCGCAAGGCCGATGAGCCGCTGCTGTTCGATCTCGACACCGCCAAGGTGCGGCCGCCGCGCGGTACGCGCGAGATCGCGCCGCCGCATGCCGTTCGCGGATTGCGTCGGCGGGCGCCGCTGCCCGACACGCCGCCGCCGCTGATCGGGCCCCTGGCACCGCCCGCGGCGGCAAAGCGCGAAGAGGCCGCCGGGCGGAGCGCCGCGCGCGCATGGATCTGGGGGCTGGCCTGCGCGGGCGTTGTCGGCGCGGGCGTGCTCGGCTGGCGCCACTTCGAGCCGCCGACTGCGATGTTGGCTGCGCCGAGCCTGGTCGAACTCGAGCGCCGGCGCGCCGAGGAAGATCGTCGCGCCGAGGAAGCGCAGACGGCGGAAGCGGCGCGCAGGGCGGACGATGCACGCCGCGCCGAGGAAGCGCAGAAAGCCGAAGCCGCGCGCAAGGCCGAAGCGGAGGCGCGGCGCGCAGAAGAAGCGCAGAAGGCCGACGCGGCGCGCAGAGCCGAGGAGGCGCGGCGCGCAGAAGAAGCGCGGCGCGCAGAAGAAGCGCAGCGTGCGGAAGAAGCGCGTCGGGTAGAAGAAGCGCGGCGCGCGGAAGAAGCGCGGCGCGAACAAGAGGCGCGCGCCGAAGCCGAGAGGGCCAGGCGCGCGGCGGCGGCCGTCCGGGCTGCCATCCCCAGGATCGAGGCCGCGCTCGGCAAGCAGGATTGGGCGGGCGCGCGGACGGCGCTGCTCGAAGCCGAGCGCCACGCGCCCGAGCACGCGAAGCTGGCCGAGCTGCGCGGCGCGCTGATCGCCGAGACCGCGAAACGCGTGGCACGGGCCGACGAGGCGGCCGCGCGGCGCGAGTGGAGCGCCGCGGCCAAGCTGCTGGAAGACGCGGCGGCCGTGCTGCCGGATTTCGCCGCCGTCGCCGCCGGCCGCGCGCGCCTCGAGCGCGCCCGCAGCGACTGGGAAGCGCAGAGGATCGCGCTCGAGCGCAAGGCGGACCTGCTCATCGACGAGGGCCTGGTTTCGGCGCGCCAGTTCGACTTCGGCGCCGCCGCCAACAAGCTCGGCGAGGCGGAGCAGGCGCTCGAGGGCTTTGCCGACGACCACCCCCTCCGCACCAAGCTAGCCGACGCCGTCGCGCGCATACAGCGTATGGTCGACGACGTCGACTATGAGCGCCGCCGCGTGCGCGACGCCGAAGCCTACGCGGTCAACCGCGCGCGCGCCGACACGCTGTTCGAGCTCGGCCAGAAGGAGCTGCACGAGAAGAAGAACCCGGTGCGCGCCTGCGTGCTCTACCGCGAGGCGGGCGATCTCGGCCATGTCGGCGCGCAGAACCAGCTCGGCCTCTGCTTTGCGGCCGGGCGCGGCATGCCCAAGGATGAGGTCGAGGCCTACAACTGGTTCCGCCGCTCGGCCGAGGGCGGCAACGCGGTGGGGCAATACAATCTCGCGCAGGCCTTCGCGGCCGCCGCCGGCATCGCGCGCGATGCCGAAAGCGCGCTGCTGTGGGCGAGGAAATCCGCCGAGCAGGGCTATCCCAAGGGCGTCTGCCGCCTCGCCCTCTTTTACCGCGACGGCGAGGGCGTTGCCGCCGACGCGGCCGAAGCCGCCAAGCTTTTCAGCCAGGGCGCCGACAAGGGCGACGAATGGTGCATGGCGCTGCTCGGCGAGGCCTACGAGAACGGCACCGGCCTCGCCCAGGACACGCGCCAGGCGCGCCATTGGTACGAACGTGCCGCCGCCAAGGGCTACGAGCCGGCGAAGGCGCGGCTGAAGGCGCTGAAATAGGGGCGCGGCACGTGCGGCTTTCCCGCGCGGCGATCGCGGCCTTCGTCGCGGCGCTTCTTGGCGGCGCGGCGGCGCCGGCACAACCGGCGGCGGTCACGTGCCCGGACATGCCGAAGGCGCTTGCGGACGCGTTTGCGGATGCCGCCGATTGTACGCTGATCGAGCGCACGTTGCGGCAGGTGCTGGCCACGGCCGAGCCCGGCACCATCACGCGCTGGACCAACCTCCGCAGCAATGTGAGCGGTACGATCAAGCTCTCCGGCGCCGAGACCCGCGACGGCGCCGTCTGCCGCCGCGCCGAGCTCGCGGTCACGCGCGCCGGCGAGACCAGGCGCGCGGAGACCGTCGCCTGCTTAAAGCAGGGGACGTGGGTGCTGGTCGAGTAGTGCCGGCGAGCCAATGATCGGTCGTCATCCCGACCGGAGCGGGCGCGCTCTTGGCGCGGCCGCGGAGTGGAGGGATCGCGTCGGGCCCAAGTGCGGCCCTTCTGGCCAATTCGCGCAATTGCGCGAATTGGCCGTAAGCGAGGCCAAGGGCCTCGCGTCGCGGTGGCTCGCGATGCCTCCACTCCGCGAGCCGCAAGGACGGCTCGCTACGGTCGGCATGACGGTCAGAATTTGGCCAACGTCATCCGAACCTCAGCCAGATGAGCTTGTCGAACGAGCGCAGCTCGCCGAGCGTGTTGTAGAGCTGCTGCTCGTCGCGCGCCTCGAGGAACTCGGCGAGCCGCGCGAAGCTCGCAAGCGCGCCTTCGAAGAGACGGCGGAATTCCGGCGATTCGCGGTGCGCCGCCGGCGCCTCGTCGCGGCAGCGGCGATACGGCGCCTCCGCGCGCGCTGCCGCGGCCCTGAATTCGGCGACCGCGCGCGGCCTGGCGAGATCGAGCATGGTGCGGCGCTGGAAATAGAGGTAGAGGCCGCTCATCGCCTCGTTCATCGCATCGACGCAGTCGGAGAAGGACTGTTGGCCGCTGCGCTTGCGCAGAGCCGCGAGGTCGGCTCGGATGGGGCGGAGCGCGAGCAGCGCCTCGGCCGGCGCCGAGCCGACCGCGCTGGCAGCCTTGCCCTCGATGGCGGCCAGCGTCTCGGCGAACGCCTCGTCCTTGGCGTAGCCGGGCGGAGCCTTCTCGGCGTAGCGCGCGGCGAGCGCCTTCCAATCGGCGACGAACTGATCGAGCGCCAGATCGGCGAGCTCGGCATTGCCGGTCTCGTGATAGTGCACGGCCTCGCGGTAGTGGCGGTAGGCCGCCGCCACCGCGGCGTGAAAGGCCTCGGTCGCCTCGTCGTCGGCGGCGCGCCCAACGGGCACCAGGGCCCAAAGGCAGAGCACCACGCTAACGATACGCAAACCACGCATCCCTAAGCTCGCATGGACAAGGCGCGCCCCGGCGCTTAGCTCAATACGGGGTCCGGGCCGCGCCGTCGAGGCCGCGGGCCAGTACCGAACCGGAGGATGCCCATGCGGGCGTTCAAAATCGCTTTCGCCGCGCTGATTGCGCTGGGCGCCGCCGCTCATGCCGCCGACCCGCCGAAGGAGCCGGCGCTGGGCGAGAGCGGTCTCTATGTGCAGCCCTGGTTCCTGCACAGCTTCCTCGATCTCAGGGAAGACGTCGAAGATGCGGCGCAGAAGGGCAAGCGCTTCGTCATCATCTGGGAGCAGAAGGGCTGCCCCTACTGCAAGGAAACCCATCTCGTGAACCTCGCGAATCCGGAGATCGCGGCCTTCATCCAGAAGCACTTCGTGGTGCTGCAACTCGACCTCTGGGGCGCGCGCAAGGTGAAGGATTTCGACGGCGAGGAGCTCGCGGAGAAGGCGCTGGCGCAGAAATACGCCGTCCGCTTCACGCCGACGATCCAGTTCTTCCCGCCGAAGCCCGCCGACGCGAAGAAGTCGGGCCGCGACATCGAAGCGGCGCGCATGCCCGGCTATATGCGGCCGTTCCCGTTTTACGTGATGTTCCAGTTCGTGCAGGACGAGGGCTACAAGGCGGGCGCGTTCCGCGACTACTACAAGAAGAAGCACGAAGATTCCGTCGCCGCCGGCGGCAAGGCGCACACCTGGTAATCCCCCTCTCCCCTTGGGGAGAGGGGGAGGGGCGAGGCGCGATTCCGCAAAGCACGGTCCTGGCCTGGAAGCATGATGCCGGCGCAGCCATTTGCGAAGGCGGTCTGCGCGAACGTTTAAACCAAGCCCGCGCGCTGTCCCCTCACCCCGTGCCCCTCTCCCCCAAGGGGAGAGGGGAAGCCGTTGACTTGCGTGTTACGAACCCCCACTTTTCCGGCAGCGCCGATTTGATCGTCAGCTTGCGGGGCGCTCTAGAAAAGCCGCTAAAGCGAGGGTGAACCGCCCGGCGCTCGCTGCGGCGGTTTTGTCTTGCGCCGTTCGGGGTCATGAGCAGCACTCTCATTCTGGTCCTCTCCGGCCTCGTCATCGGCGCGCTGTTCGGCGCGGTCGTCCAGCGCACGAATTTCTGCTCGATGGGCGCCATTTCGGACGCCGTGGCGCTGGGCGACACGAAGCGCCTGCGCGCCTGGCTGCTCGCCATCGCCGTTGCGATCATCGGCACCTACGCGCTGCTGCTGTCGGGCGTCGTCGCGGTCGACCAGAGCTTTTATCTGGCCCCGCGCGTCGCCTGGGCGGCGATGCTGCTGGGCGGGCTCCTGTTCGGCTTCGGCATGGTGCTGGCCGGCGGCTGCGCGAGCCGCACCGTCGTCCGCGTCGGCGCCGGCAGCCTGAAGAGCTTCATCGTCTTCATCGTCATGGGCCTCGTCGGCTACATGACGGCGCGCGGGCTCCTCTACTACGTGCGCACCTCCGTGGAAGTCGCCGGCACCGATCTGAGCAAGGTCGGCTTGCCGTCGCAGGGATTGCCGTCGGTCGCCGCCGGCCTCTTCGGCCTCGGCGCGGAGACCGCGATCGGGGTCGTCGCCGGCCTCCTCGCCGCCGCGGTCATCGTCTGGTGCGTCAGCGACCGCGCGTTCCGGGGCAGCGCGCGCGACCTCGCGGCGGGGCTCGCGCTCGGCGCGCTGGTGACGGCGGGCTGGGCGGCCACGGGCTGGCTTGCCGCCGACGAGTTCGAGCCGGTGCCGCCGGCCTCGCTGACGCTGATCGGCCCCGCCGGCGAGACGCTGCAGTATCTGATGACCTTCACCGGCGCCAAGATCTCGTTCGGCGTTTCGGTCGTGCTCGGCATGCTGGCCGGAAGCTTCGCCGCCGCGGTCGCCAGCCGCACGTTCCGGATCGAGATGTTCGCCGATCGCGGCGACATGCTGCGCCACATGGGCGGCGCGGCGCTGATGGGCTTCGGCGGCGTGATGGCGGCGGGCTGCACGGTAGGGCAGGGCCTGACCGGCGTCGCCACGCTCGGCATCGGCAGCCTGCTCGCGTTCGGCGGCATCGTCGCCGGCGCGATTCTCTCGGTGAAGCTGCTGATGTGGCGCATGGAGCGCGCGGCGCTCGACCGCGGCATCTGAGCGGCTCCTCAGCGCCGCGGCCACTTTCCGCCCGCGCGAATCCGCTCGAACCAGGGATCGTGCGCGGGGCCGAGGGGAAACGCGGCCGCGATGAAGTCGATGAGAAGCCGCGTCTTGGCGGGCAGGAACTTGCGGCTCGGATAGAGGGCGAAGATGCCCACTTCGCCCGCCGACCAATCGTCGAGCAGCGTGACGAGCCGCCCGGAGGCGAGGTGCCGCCACAGGTTGAAGCTCGGATGGATGGTGATGCCGACGCCGTCGGCCGCGGCCTCCGACAACAGCTCGTTGTTGTTCGACTGGAGGCAGAGCGAGACCTTGACCGTCTCGGTCCGGCCGCCGCGCCGAAACGTCCAGTCGTCGTTCCAGCGGAAGAGGTTCGGCGCCAGGCAGCGATGGCCGGCCAGCTCGGCCGGCGCGCGCGGAACGCCGGCGCGCTTCAGGTACCCGGGCGCGGCGCTCACCATGAGGCGCGACGTGGCGAGCCGCCGCGCGATCAGCGAGGGCGGAAGCCCCTGCGCCGCGATCCGCACCGCGAGGTCGCGGCCTTCCTCGATGAGGTCGATGTTGCGGTTGCTGACGAGGAAGTCGACGCTGATGTCGGGATATTTCCGCATGAACTCCTGGATGATCGGGCGCACCTCGGCGACGCCGAAAAACATCGGCGCCGAGATGCGCAGATGGCCGCGCGGCAGCGCGCCGAGCGATCCGGCCGCCTCTTCGGCGTCCTCGATGTCGGCAAGCAGCTGAACGCAGCGCTCGTAGTAGGCGGCACCGGCCTCGGTCAGGCTCAGCTGGCGGGTCGAGCGGTTGACGAGCCGCGTGCCGATCCGCTGTTCGAGGTTCTGCACATGCTTGGTCACCATCGCCGGCGAGAGTTTCAGGCCCTTTGCGGCGCGCGTGAAATTCTTGGTTTCGGCGACACGCGCGAAGGCGCGCATGCTGGTGAGCGTGTCCATGCCGGGCGCATTCCCTGCAATCAGGAAACACTGCATTTACCACAGGCGGGATGTTCGCGGCGTCACAAACATGCAATCGTGAATATGACAGAATGACCGGCGGCTGGGGCTGGGGAGTCCCGTGGGCGGGCCGCCGATAGTGCGAGACAAAGGACACGCCCCCCGTGCGCCGAAACACATTTCCCGACCGCATCCGCGCGCTCGAACCTTTTTCCGAGCGCTTCGACGCGTTCCGCCTGCGCGCCGAGGCCTGCGACGTGCTGTTCGCGACCTATCCCGCCGGCACCCGCGTCGAGCCCCACACGCATCCGAGCGACAATTGGGGCGTCGTCGTCAAAGGCCGCATCGTCCTCGTCGTGGACGGCGGCGAGCTCCGCCTCGGCCCGGGCGAGTGGTATCACGTCCCGCCGCGCACGCAGCATTCCGCGCGCTTCGAGACCGACACCGAGCAGATCGAATTCTGGTTCAAAGCGCCGCTGCCGCGCCATCTGCGCTTCGGCCGCGCGCGGACGCTCCGGCGCGGCGCCAAAGCCGACCCCGCGCCGGCGACCTAGCTGTTCTAGGCATCGGCGCGCGATCGGGCAGCGTACGCGGCTCCCTGCGCCGATTCGTGCCTTCCTCCCCCGACCACCAGCAAACGAGGCTCATCATGGCACTGCGACTGGGCGATACCGCGCCGAATTTCGAAGCCGAGACGACCGAAGGCCGCATCGACTTCCACCGCTGGATCGGCGAGAGCTGGGCGGTGCTGTTCTCGCACCCCAAGGACTTCACGCCGGTCTGCACGACCGAGCTCGGCTCGATGGCCAAGCTCAAGCCGGAGTTCGAAAAGCGCAACGTGAAGGTGATCGGCTTGAGCGTCGATCCCGTCGACGACCACCGGCGCTGGGCAGAGGACATCCGCGCCACGCAGGGCGCCGCGCTCAACTATCCGCTCATCGGCGACACCGATCTCGCCGTCGCCAAGCTCTACGACATGATCCATCCCAACGTTTCGGGCACCTCGGCCGGGCGCACGCCCGCCGACAACGCCACGGTGCGCTGCGTTTTCGTCATCGGCCCCGACAAGAAGGTCAAGCTCATGATCACCTATCCGATGACGACGGGCCGAAATTTCAGCGAGCTGCTGCGCGTCATCGACTCGCTGCAATTGACCGCGAAGCACAAGGTGGCGACGCCCGCGAACTGGCAGCCCGGCGGCGAGGTCATCATCGCCGGCTCGGTCTCGGACGACGAGGCGCGCAAGACCTATCCTCAAGGCTGGAAGGCGCCGCGGCCCTATCTCCGCATCGTGCCGCAGCCGCACTGAACCTCGCGCGCCGCCCCTGGCGAATCTCCACGGTAGGCATCGGAGAATCCGCCGGCGCGGCGCGCAAGACGGTTTGTGATCCGGTCAAACCCGAATATGATCGCTCCGCGACGGACGGACGGGCGCGCCCGCCCGCCTTGCACAAGGGGAGGAAACCGATGAAGCGTCTCCTGTTCATCGCCGCCGGCGCGGCGCTCGCGGCGGGGCCCGCCGCGGCGCAGCAGGCCGATGGCCGCCTGCTCGCCATGTCCTGCATGAATTGCCACGGCCCGGGCGGAAAAAGTCCCGGCGATATCCCCAGTATCTCCGGGAAATCCGAGGATTTCCTGAAGAACGCGCTCGTCGATTTCCGCGATGGCAAGCGCAGCGGGACGGCGTCGACCGTCATGACGCGCCTCGCCAAGGGCTACACCGACGAGGAGATTGCGGCGGTGTCCAAGTACGTCGCCACGCTGAAGTAGGGAGGGAGCCATGACCCGCATTTCCCGACGTGAATTCGCCGCCGGCGTGGCCGGCACCGCGGCCATGGCGGGCTTCGCGCCCGCGGCCCTCGGCCAGGCGCGGCCGCGCGTCGTCGTCGTGGGCGGCGGCTTCGGCGGCGCCACGGCGGCGAAGTATCTCCGCACGCTCGACCAGAACATCCAGGTGACGCTGGTCGAGCCGTCCCAGACCTTCTACACCTGCCCGTTCAGCAATCTCGTGCTCGGCGGCTTGAGAACGCTGCCGGACATCGCGCACAACTACGACGCGATGCGCGCCAAACACGGCGTCAACGTCGTGCATTCGACCGCGACCCGGGCCGATCCCGCGCAGAAGACGGTGACGCTCGCGAACGGGCAGACGCTGCAATACGACAAGCTCGTGCTCTCGCCCGGCATCGATCTGAAATGGGGCGCCATCGCCGGTTACGACGAGAAGGACGCGGAGCTGCTGCCGCACGCCTGGAAGGCGGGACCGCAAACGACGCTGCTGCGCCGCCAGCTCGAGGCGATGAACGACGGCGGCGTGTTCATCATCGCGTGTCCCGCCGATCCCTTCCGCTGCCCGCCCGGCCCCTACGAGCGCGTCAGCATGATCGCGCACTATCTCAAGACCAACAAACCAAGGTCGAAGATCCTGATCCTCGACGCCAAGGAGGCCTTCTCGAAGCAGGGCCTCTTCATGGGCGGCTGGAAGGCGCTCTACGACGGCATGATCGAATGGGTGCCGCTCTCCAAGGACGGCAAGGTGGTGAAAGTTGACGCCGGCGCGAAGCAGCTCGAATGCGAGCTCGGCGCCAAGCACAAGGGCGACGTCATCAACATCGTCCCGCCGCAGAAGGCGGGCGCCATCGCGATGGCCGCCGACGTCGCCCAGGGCGATTGGTGCCCGATCAATCCGGCGACGTTCGAATCGACCAAGCAGAAGGACATCCACGTCATCGGCGACGCGTCGATCGCGGCGCCGATGCCGAAATCCGGCTTCTCGGCCTCGAGCCAGGGCAAGGTCGTGGCGGCGGCGATCGTCGCCATGCTCCAGGGCAAGCAGCCGTCGACGCCGTCCTTCGCCAACACCTGTTACAGCGTGGTGGGACCCGACTACGGCATCTCGGTCGCCAACGTCTATGTCGTCAAGGACGGAAAAATGGCGGTGGCGCCGGGCGGCGGCGTGAGCCCCGCGCAAGCCGACGCCGCGTTCCGCAAGGCCGAGGCCCGCTACGCCGAGAGCTGGTACAAGGCGAATGCTGCCGAGGTTTGGGGGTAGTAGCGCACCGAACGCGTCAGCGCCGGCCCTCACTTCCCATTCGCCGCCAAGAGGCGTCGAATGGGCCCCTTCTCTCCCGGAGGGAGAGAGAAGAAGGAAGTGCCTCTTTCTTTTCTCTCCCTCTGGGAGAGAAGGGGCCCAAATCGCCGCCTGGCGATTTGGGAAGTGAGGGCACTGCGCCGCCGCGCTATAGAGGGCGGCGATGACGCTGCCCATCGACGCCGTTCTCCCCGACATCCGCGCATCGCTCGCGCGCACGCCGAACCTCGTGCTGCAGGCGGCGCCGGGCGCGGGCAAGACGACGCGCGTGCCGCCCGCCCTGCTCGATGCGGAGTGGCTCGGCGGACGGAAGATCGTCGTGCTCGAGCCGCGCCGGCTCGCGGCGCGCGCGGCGGCTCGGTTCATGGCGGCGAGCCGCGGCGAGGAGGTGGGCGAGACCGTCGGCTATCGCGTGCGGCTCGACAGCAAGGTCGGCCCCCGGACGCGGATCGAGCTCGTCACCGATGGCCTGTTCCTGCGCCGCCTCCAGTCCGATCCTGGCTTGGACGGCATCGGCGCGGTCTTCTTCGACGAGGTGCACGAGCGCAGCCTCGAAGTCGATCTCGCGCTGGCGCTCTGCCTCGAAGCGCAGGGCGCGCTGCGTCCCGATCTCCGCCTCGTCGCCATGTCGGCGACGCTCGAGGGCGCGGCACTGGCGCGGCTCATGCAGGCGGAAGCGATCGGCAGCGAAGGCCGCGCGTTTCCGGTCGAGACGCGCTGGCTCGGCCGGCCCGAGCCGCGCGCGTTCATCGAAGATGCGGTTGCCGCCGCGGTCCGCCGCGCGCATGGCGAGACCGGCGGCGACATGCTCGTTTTCCTGCCGGGTGCTGGCGAGATCCGGCGCACCGGCGAACGGCTCGGCGCGCTGCCGCCGGCGACGCGCGTGGCGCCGCTCTACGGCGATCTCGATCTCGCCGCGCAGGACGCCGCGATCCGTCCGAGCCCGGCGGGCGAGCGCAAGGTCGTGCTCGCCACGTCGATCGCCGAAACGAGCCTCACGATCGAAGGCGTGCGCGTGGTGATCGACAGCGGGCTCGCGCGCGTGCCGCGATTCGAGCCGGCCAGCGGCATGACGCGGCTCGAGACCGTACGCGTCTCGCAGGCTTCGGCCGAGCAGAGGAGAGGGCGCGCGGGCCGCGTTGCGCCGGGTGTCTGCTACCGCCTCTGGAGCGAGGCCGAGCACAAGAGCCTGCCGCAATACCCTGCGCCCGAGATTCGCGAGGCCGACCTCGCGCCGCTGGCGCTCGAGCTTGCGGTCTGGGGCGCGCGCGATGCGGCGCGGCTCGCTTGGCTCGATCCGCCGCCGGCGCAGGCGCTGGCGCAGGCCCGCGAATTGCTCGAGCGGCTCGGCGCGCTCGATGCGGCCGGCGCGGTCACTGCGCACGGCCGCGCGATGGCCGGTTTCGGCGCGCATCCGCGCCTCGCGCACATGATGCTCGCGGGCAAGGCCATGGGCGCGGGCGCGCTCGCCTGCGATCTCGCGGCGCTGATCGAAGAGCGCAATCCCGCGCGCACGCTCAAAGGCATCGACATCCGACTGCGCCTTGGCCTGTTGCGCGAGCGCGTTGACGACCGCGCCAGCGACCGCATCCGGCGCGTGGCCGAGATGTGGCGGCGCCAATTGAAGGCCGGCGCGGACGAGGTGGGCGACGAAGCTGCCGGCCGCCTGCTGGCGCTCGCCTATCCCGACCGCGTCGCGCAGCGCCGCGGCGACACGCGCGGCAGCTTCCGTCTGGCGAACGGACGCGGAGCCTGGTGCGATGAGGCCGATCCGCTCGCCGCGTCGCCCTATCTCGCGATTGCCGAGCTCGACGGCGACAAGCAGGACGCGCGCATCTTCCGCGCCGCGCCGCTCGCGCGCGCCGACCTCGATGCGCTGTTCGCCGACCGCATCCGCGCCGCGGAGCGGGTGGAGTGGGACGCGCGCGAGCAGGCGGTCAAGGCGCGCCGGCGCACGACGCTGGACGCGCTGGTGCTCGCCGAGGCGCCGCTTGCGGCGCCCGATCCGGCGGCCGTGACCGCGGCGGTGCTTGACGGCATTCGCGCGCTCGGTCTCGCCGCGCTTCCGTGGACCGGCGAGGCCGAGACGCTGCGCGCGCGGATCGCGCTGCTGCGCCGGATCGAGGGCGCCGATGCGGGCTGGCCCGATGTCTCCGACGCGGCGCTGGGCGCTACGCTCGGCGATTGGCTCGCCCCCTTCCTCGCAGGCATCGCGCGGCGGGCGGATTTCGCGCGCATCCCGCTGGCGCGCGCGCTCGAAGCGATGCTGGATCGGAAGCGGAGGCAGCGGCTCGAGCGCGAGGCGCCGCTCGAGATCGCGGTGCCGAGCGGGCGGCGCGCGCGCATCGACTATGTCTCGGGGCCGGAGCCGGTCCTGGCCGTGCGCATCCAGGAGATGTTCGGCGCCACGGCGACGCCCGCCGTCGCCGGCGGGCGCGTGCCGCTGCTGCTGCATCTGCTCTCGCCGGCGCAGCGGCCGATCCAGGTCACGCGCGATCTCGCGAGCTTCTGGCGGCGCGGCTATCCCGAGGCGCGCGGCGATCTGCGCGGCCGCTATCCCAAGCACTACTGGCCCGACGATCCCTTCGCCGCCCAACCGACGAGCCGCGTGCGCCCGCGCTGAGCACGCGCCGCGTGCCACTGACGCGAGCGCCTGCCCTCACTTCCCATCGCCGCGCGAAGGGCGCGTCGATGGGCCCCTTCTCTCCCGCTTGCGGGAGAGAGAAGAAAGGAGGCGCGGCCACTTACTTCTCTCTCCCACGAAGTGGGAGAGAAGGGGCCCGACGCTGCGCCCTTGCGCAGCGTCGGGAAGTGAGGGCTTTTCACGCGGAAGTTTTCTGCAGCGCCGCCATCTTCTCCTCGAACGGCCGCCGATAGCCCTTCTCGACGGCGGACTTGGCGCGCGCGGCGAACTTGCCCGGGTCGGCGTGCACGCCCGTCCCTTCGACCAGGCGGTTCATGAAATTGGCGAGGCAACAGATCGCGATCGCCTGCATCAACGCCTCGTCGCTCCAGCCGGCCGCGTAGACGGCCGCGGCATCGGCCGGCGTCATGCGCGTCGGCGTCTCGGTGAGCTTCTTCGCGTAGCGGAGCAGCGGCTTCAGCTTGGCATCGACCGGCGCCGCGTCGACATCGACCTTGAGCTTGTCGAACACGTCCTTGCTGGCGCCCAGGAGCACGGCCGTGGCCGAATGCCCGCCGAAGCAGTATTCGCAGGCGTTGAGCTGCGAGACGTAGGAGAAGATCAGCTCGCGGTCGCGCGGCGCGAGCGGGCCGGGGCCGCGGAAGACCTGCTGGCTGAACTCGACGATGGGCGTGAACAGGTCGGGATATGCGGCGAAGACATCGAAGACGGAGGCATTCTCCGGAAGATCGCGAACCAGCGCCATCGGTTCCTCCCTCGGGCCAGCGGCGAGGCGAGAGTATCGTGCCGGCGGCGCTTGCCAAAGCATATCGCGGGTTGAATTCGCCTCCGCGCGCGCTAGGAATGGCGCGCGAAAGGCATGCCATGTTCGAAGCCGCGGAGATCAAGCACAAGGTCGGCAAGAAGACGTTCGAGCGCGAGGCGCCGCGTCTGCGCGAGGCGCTGATCGCGGCGCAGAAGGCGCTCGACGAGAAGAAGCCGTTCGAGGTGGTGATTCTCGTCGCCGGCCTCGCCGGCTCGGGCAAGGGCGACGTGCTCGCCACGCTCAACGAGTGGATGGACCCGCGCCTCCTCGAAACCTCGGCCGGCGATACGCCCACCGACGAGGAGCGCGAGCGGCCGTTCATGTGGCGCTTCTGGCGCGCGCTGCCGCCCAAGGGCCGGATCGGACTCTTCCTGCACTCCTGGTACCAGGACCCGGTCGCGGCGCGCGCGGCGGGCGAGCTCGGCCGGTCCGATCTCGACCAGCGCCTCGCCGAGATCCGCCGCTTCGAGCGCATGCTCGCCGACGAAGGCGCGCTGCTGCTGAAGTTCTGGCTGCACGTCTCGATGAAGCAGCAGCGGAAGCGCCTCGCCAGGCTCGAGAGGAAGCGCGCGACGCGCTGGCGCGCGACCAAGGCCGACTGGAAGGAGCACAAGCGCTACGCGAAGGTGGCGGGCGCGTGGCGCCACGCGATCCGCACGACCAACCACGCGCACGCGCCGTGGACGGTGGTGGCGGCGGCCGATCCGGAATTCCGCACGCTCACCGTGGCCAAGACGCTCGCCGCTGCGCTCGAGCAGCGCCTGGCCGGGCCGCGCCGGGTCGTCACCATCACGGCGCCGGCGCCGATTCCGCCGGTCGACGGAAGGCGCCTGCTCGATGCGCTCGATCTTTCGGCCAACCTCGACCCGCGCGGATACAAGGAGCGGCTCGAAGCGCTGCAGCGCCGGCTCAGCAAGCTCACGCGCGGCAAGCATTTCAAGCGGCGCGCGGCCGTGTTGGTGTTCGAGGGGCCCGACGCGGCGGGGAAGGGCGGCACGATCCGGCGCGTCGCCGGCGGGCTCGACGCGCGCTTCTTCCGCATCGTGCCGGTCGCGGCGCCCACCGACGAGGAGCGCGCGCATCCCTATCTCTGGCGCTTCTGGCGCCACCTGCCGCGCCGCGGGCATGTGACGATCTACGACCGCTCCTGGTACGGCCGCGTGCTGGTCGAGCGCGTCGAGGGCTACGCCGAAGCGGACGACTGGCTGCGCGCCTACGCCGAAATCAACGATTTCGAGGAGGACATGGCGCGCGACGGCGTCGTGCTCGCGAAATTCTGGCTCGCGATCAGCCCCGAGGAGCAGCTGCGCCGCTTCGAGGAGCGCGCGGGCACGGCGTTCAAGCGCTACAAGCTCGGCGCCGACGACTGGCGCAACCGCAAGAAGTGGGAGCAGTACGCGGCCGCCGCCAACGACATGTTCGAACGCACCTCGACCGGCCCGACGCCCTGGACGCTCGTCGCCGCCGAAGACAAGCGCCACGCGCGCATCAAGGTGCTCGAGACGATCTGCCAGCGCATCGAGGCGGCGCTGGGATAGTTCCCCCTCTCCCCGGGGAGAGGGGGCAGGGGGCGAGGGGGAGCCCCTCCGCTCACGCAGTACACCTTGGCTTTCGTTGGCTTCGATTGGCTTTTCTTGGCTTTTCGGGCCGTCCTGCCTTGGCTTTCCTTGGCTTCGGCGCGCGGCCGACCTTGGCTTTTCTTGGCTTTGCGCCAACGGCGTTGCCGTCATTCGCCGCGCCGGCGCCGGCACGCGCCGCCGCGATGTTTACATCACCCCCACCCCCGAAAACGTCAACAAACGTAACCATTCGTCAACATCCGCAAACATCGGCGGCGGGCGGACGCGCCATCGGCGATCGCCACCGGCGGACGTCGCGCGTCGACGCGAACGCCGCCCGTGCAATCCCAGCCTCGCGGAACCCCGCGCATCTCCGCCGGCTCCGCCGTTCAAGTGTGGCCGCGCGGCCAACACATCACCTCCTGCCGCCGACGACCCGCGCCGGCACAGCCGAAAGAGGAAAAAGTGGGTGGAGATATAATTCTTGTTTTGTTCGTTTTCAAGCTCACTCGTCCGCGGGCTTGCCTCAGCTTGAATTTCGCCAGGAGAAGGAGTGGAGGCCGAGGGAGGCGTAGGGGCGGGTCTCCGACCCGCCCGTGCCGAAATGTGACGCGCGTTGCCGGAAATGCACCCCGCCGACGCTCTACTAGGGCGGCCAGCGCCGGACCGGCGGAAGCACGGGCGGGTCGGAGACCCGCCCCTACGATGCGACTCGGCCGCCTTTCGTTCAGGCAATTTTCAATCTGAGGCGTTGCCCGTCCCGGTCCGTGATACGACGCGACGCCGGTTTTCCGTGCCCGTATCACTTTGCGAGCCGGCGCGCCCGTCCGACTTAATTCGTCAATGGCTCAGCCCGCCTTCCGCGAGGGCTTAAGCGGCAAGTCCAGCGCGACGCGGTCGTGCATCACCCGGGGCGTGATGCGGCCGCGCGCGCCGCGTTCGAGGCGGACCAGGCCGTAGCGCTCCATGGTCTTGAGCGTGCGCGACAGGTTCGACTTGGCCTTGCCGGTGATGCGGGCCAGCTCGTCGAGCGAGCCGGGCGACCTCTCGGCGATGACGCGCAGCAGCGCGCGATTGGCGGCGGAGAGCACCTTGGCAAAGGATTCGGTGGACGCGAACCAGACCTTGGGCTCGCCCGGCGAAACGCGGCGCTCGCCGCGCGCTACGGCCATGGTGCGCGCCTTCATTTCTTCGTAGCTGGCGATGCCGACCCTGAGCGTCGTCATGGGTCACTCCTCGCTCGCGCAATGCCGGCACGCCTCGACGCCGTTGCGATCGTACTCCCGCGCGATGGACTGCCTTGCCGGCGAGTCGCCGGCCTCATGCCGCGCGCGGCCTCACCTCCCGCTCGATCCGGCGGCGCGTCGAGCGCACGGCGACATCGAGGTCGTAGCGGGCCTGGAGATTGATCCAGAACTCCGGCGAGGTGCCGAAATAGCGCGCGAGCCGCATCGCCGTGTCGGTCGTCATGGCGCGGCGGCCGAGCACGATCTCGTTGACCCGCGAGCGCGCCACCTTGATGGCGAAGGCGAGCTCGTAGACGCTCATGCCGAGCGGCGTCAGAAACTCGTCGCGCAGGATCTCGCCCGGATGCACGGGCGGCAGCCGCCGGCCCGAACGCACGTCCGAGAAGTCAACCTTGTCGAGGTCGTCCCGCTTGATGGTCATCGCCTCGGTCCTCAATGGTAGTCCACGATCTCGACGTCCCAAGCCTCGCCCTCGCGCCAGACGAAGCAGATCCGCCATTGATCGTTGATGCGGATGCTGTGCTGGCCCCGACGATCGCCGTGGAGCGCCTCGAGCCGGTTGCCCGGCGGCGCGCGCAGGTCGTCCAGCTGCTTGGCCGCATCGATCGCCAGGAGCTTCGCGCGCGCCCGCGCCTGGATCTGCAGCGGCAGGTGACGGACCGCATGGCCGACAAAGATCGCCGCGGTGCGTTTGTCGGCGAAGCTCTTGATCACGACCGGACGTACCGCGGGACGGTACGTCCGTCAAGAGGCCTCGTCCCGCATCGCGGTACGGCCGGTCATGTCGGGAAAAGGGGTCTGACCTGTGACCTTCCTTTGTCCGGAACCCGAGAGCGCGCAACGCTTTATCCAACTCCGACCCCGATTATTCGAAAAAACCTGCGCGGTGCAGGGCTCCGATCACTTGACGGGCTGTGAGCGCGGGGAGCCGCCTGCTCACGAGTGAATAGCGATCTTGACCTGCCGCAGGCGCGATTCCTCTTGCTGCGGGATAGGCTCTCCTTGGTCTTCACGATACCCGACGGCCAGGCGAATGGCGTCCTCCGCCTGTGCGAGAGCCTCTTTCTCCGTCTCGCCAAACGTCACGACTTCCGGCAACGCCGGCACAAGGACAAGAAACCCGCCTTCCTGCTGGCGCTCCAGAACGACAGTAAAGTTGTACTCCCGGGGCATCGTGGGCTCCTCGTATGCTTGATCGTAACAGTAGCTGTAAGGGTGCCAAGGATGCAGGCGCACAAGCATTAATTCAACTCTAGCGCTGTTCACGATGTTGCGGACGCGCCGATGTGCGCGACAGCTTCGATCTCCACCTTCATCGCGGGTTCGGCCAGCGCGGCCACCTGCACAAGCGTGCTGGCCGGGAAGTTTCCGGTGAAGACCTCCTGGCGCGCGCGCCACACCTCCTTGCGGTCCCGGATGTCGGTCACGTAGATCGTGATCTTGACGACGTCGGACATAGCTCCGCCGGCGGCGCGCAGCAGGTCGCGGATCTTCGCGAAGATGACCTTCGACTGCTCGTAGGCGCCGGCGCCCTCCACGGCATCGAAGTCGCCGCGGCGCCGCGCCGTCATGCCGGAGACATACGCGATGCCGCCGACGACGAGGCAATTCGACCACAGCCCCGGCGGCGGCTCCGTCACCGCATCGCTGACGACGCGCTTGATCTTCGACATGATTCGATCCCCGGCCCTGCTCGTTAGATGTTCCGAACTTTCTTGTTGCAGATGAAGCTTTGAGTCTCCGGCGCCATGGATGCCGGAAGACTTCCGTCGTCGACGGCGACCATCACATGCAAGTAGTCGTCAGTGTCCTCCAAGACTTCGACTTCCACCTGATACGTCTTCGAGTCCAATTCGACTTCGTACACGCGTTCCTCGTCCGAGGCCGACGCCAATTGCTCGGGCGTCATCGCCGACCACCGCTGCAGCTCGATATCAAGGACTCTGCGCCACCGCTCGCGTCGCGTCATGTTGCTGCACCGGGCCATCTTAGATTTCGGGCGGCCAAGCGGCGGCGGGCCGAGGATGCGCACCCGATCGTTTGCGCCGTCTCGGGCCAGTCCGCATGACGCCGGGATACCCTTTCAAGGGGCGGAGCTTTTCGAACCGATACGCCCATTCCGGTGAATCGTCGATGGCGACATGGTAGAGCGGCTCGCGGCCGGTACGGCTGTCGAACAGCGCGCGCGGAATGTTCACCATCTTTGGCGATCGTCCCCGCGAATACGTGACGGGCGTGCCGCAGCGGGAACAGAATGCCCGCGTGTCTCCGCTCGCCTCGTCCTTGAACCGGGTGAGCTGCCGCTCGCCCTTGGCGACGCGAAAGCGGCTGCGCCAACAGCCGACATAGGTCGCATAGGCGGCGCCATGCACACGCTGACTGGCGCGCGAATGATCGTGCCATGCCCAAAATGCGGGGATGCGGATCTCGACGTGCACTTTGCCGCACAAGCACTGACCCGCGGCGATGCCCGCTGGCGCCTTGACCCACGCTTTCACCGCAACCCGGCTCATCCCGCACCTGCACCCGCGCAATTTCAACGCTGACCCTGAGTACACGTTTACTCAAATCGCCTTGAGCAATTCAGCGATAGCAGATGCTCTCCAGACTACTCCGAGGTCCGACTCGCTGTTGATCCTCCCGCTATAGATCCCGAGGAAGCGCCAAACGGGACCGCTAACAGCCGCAGAGCCACCGCCAATCTTTTGGACCCACCCGCCGTTCCGATAGGCAACCACGGCGGAACCTGATTGTCCCCGCCGCGTCCGGCAATCGATAAGAAATTTCGGAAGGTCGTCCTGATCTATATCCGGCTCGGATGCCATGAAGCCGGTGGCCCAAATTGCCAGCCCGCCGCCTGCACCGATTCCGAACGGGAAACCGATCACACTAATCACATCGGCGGGTCCAATATGCAGATCGTACCCGGGATTGCTGGGGTCATATGAGTATAGCTCGACATCGTCCAGCTTTGTGAGCGGCAGAGCCACAAAGTCGGCTTTCGGTCCGAGGTGCGGGTGCTCGTGCCAGAGTGGGCGCTCGTCCTCGAACAACAGCTCTTTACGGTTGACCCAACCACCCAGCCTCCCCTTTTGATTGTGAAGGATCGTGACATTGTTTGGCAGGCCGCCGGTCAGAGAGAGGGGCTGATCGGTATTTTGATCTCGCCCAGTGAGGTTGTGACGATTCGTGATCAGCACTGGCCCCTTGGCAGTTTGAGCGACAAAGCCGGTTCCCGTGGCGAGCTGCTGATCGTTGAAGCGCATCGCGATGAACAGCGACATCACCGAAGGCTGAGCGAGCATAATTGCCAAGCGATGGCTCCACTATTTTCGAGCGCCGGAAAGCTAAAGCGATATTGGATGACTGCAGCCCTGTTCAGAAAATGGGCAGGCGTTAGGTACTGGTGTGTTCTTAACCGAGGCCCTAAGCTCGCTGCGCTGCGCATGCGGCGCGGCAAGATGAGAGCGTACTGTTAGGCATTCACCTCCTTCTTGAAGTAACGGGTAGACACCGAGTTGGAGCGATGAGCTTCCGATTTCGACTAGGTCCGTTCACGTTCGGTCGCACAGGTACGCGCCTGAGCTTGGGGGACGCGGGATTGGGTTATCGATCCCGCTGACTGGAAAAGGTCGCTCTTTTGGAAGGATAGGCTTCGGCCCGTTCAATTGGTACTTCGGAGGGCCGCGAGCCGTGCCGCCGGAAGCGCGCGACAGCGAAGCCGAAGTACAAGAACCGCGCGTACTGGTCTCCTACGAGGTGGCGGCTATCGAGGCCTTCCGATCCGACCAGGAGTTCCTCGAGAGGCTACGGCGCTACGGCGTACCTTGGCGTGGTGTCCAAGAGCGTCTCAAGGAAGAGTTCCCGGACCTCCTAACCGATCGCGACAACATCGCCTACAGCCTAGTGCCGAAGGCATTGGACGCCGTCTTTGGCCCACAGGAGACAGGGTGGACAACTGAGAGGCGAACATCGAAAAGCGGTGGAGGCTACACGACATGGATCGTGACTGGATCAAGGCGCCCATGAAAGTACGCGCGTGGGCGCGCCGTACTCAAGGAGATTGAGCGTCTCCAGGCTCAAGAGTCAGGGAAATCGAGGTCAGAGTGCGATTTGAGAAAAGGGGTCTAACCCCGTCGCCTCGTAAGTTAATCGGCGACGATGAAGTACCGATTTATCTTTCCTCGCTTGACTTCCATATGCCCGAGCCTCTTACCCTGACGATCGCGATGAACGACCTTCCAGCTTGCAGGCTTGTCGATTCTGCTCTCCTTGCTTTTGTCGGCGTGCCGCATCACAGCCTCAAACTCCTCGCGCGAGACTTCAAGCCACATTTCAATTCTCCAAGTTTGTCGCGGGGAAACATAGCTCACTAGGTGTCTGTCGCCTTACGTTATCCTCACGTAAGCGATTGCGCGCTGAAATCTTGCATAAGTGCGCAGTCTTTTGCGCGTCGCCTAGTTTGACGGGATTTGCTATTCCGCCGCCACCGGGTGCGCCGCCGCGCTCGGCGCTGCCACCACATGCGCCTTCCGCCTTCGCGCGAGAATGATATACGCCGTCGGCACGACGAACAGCGTGAACAGCGTGCCCATCAGGAGGCCGCCGACGATGACCCAGCCGATCTGCTGGCGGCTCTCGGCGCCGGCGCCGGTGGCAACAGCGAGCGGCAGGGAGCCCAGCACCATGGCACCGGTCGTCATCAGGATCGGGCGGAGGCGCAAGACCGCGGATTCGATCACCGCCGCGCGCTTCTCGCTGCCGCGCTCCTGCAGCTGGTTCGCGAACTCGACGATGAGGATGCCGTGCTTGGTGATGAGCCCCACCAGGGTCACGAGCCCGATCTGGCTGTAGACGTTGAGCGTGCCGCCGGTGAGCTTCAACGCGAGGAGGGCGCCCGCCATCGAGAGCGGCACGGTCAGCATGATGATCAAGGGATCGACGAAGCTCTCGAACTGCGCCGCCAGCACGAGGTAGATGAAGGCGAGCGCCAGCAGGAACGTCATGTAGAGCCCGCCCGAGGCCTTCCTGAATTCGCGGCTCTGCCCGTCGAGGTCGTAGAGCATGCTGGAGGGGAGCTTCCTCGCCTCGGCCTCGAGGAAATCGATCGCCTCGCCGAGCGTGAAGCCGGCGGCGAGCGTCGCCGTGATCGTCGCCGAGCGCAGCTTGTTGAAGTGGTTGAGCTCGCGCGGCGTCACCGTCTCGCGCAGGGTCACGAGGTTGGCGAGCGGCACCATCTCGCCGGCGCGCGAGCGCACGTAGATGCTGGTGAGGTCGCGCGGTGTCACGCGCGCGGTGTCGGCGACCTGGACCATCACGTCGTATTGCTTGCCGTTGAACTTGAAGCGCGTGACCTGCCGCCCGCCGAGCATCGTCTCGAGCGTGCGCCCGATCACTTCCACGTCGATGCCGAGGTCGGCCGCCTTGTCGCGGTCGATGGCGACCTTGAGCTCGGGCTTGTTGAGCCGGAGATCGGAATCGAGGTTTTGCAGGCCTGGATTCTGCCGCGCCGCCGCCATCAGCTGGTTCACCGCCTTCTCGAGCTCGGGATAGGTGGCCGAGGTCTGCAGCACGAACGAGACCGGCTTGTCGATCGGGCGCTGGCCGAGCGATTGCGGATTGGTCGCGAACGCGAGCAGGCCCGGGATCCCGCCGAACAGCTGCGGCGAGAGCTGCGCCACGATCGCCTGCTGCTTCGTCGTCCGCTCGCGCCAGTCTTTGAGGCCGACGAAGCCGATGAGGTTGCTGACGGTCGGGAAGCCGATCACCGCGAAGTAGCGCTCCTGGAACGGCACGCGCTCGAACATCGCCTCCATGCGCCGGGCCGAGTCGAGCGTGAACTCGATCGTCGAGCCCTCGGGCGCGATGCCGAGCGCGATCACGGTGCCGCGGTCCTCGACCGGCGCGAGTTCCGAGGGCAGCGAGCGGAACAGCGCAAAGGCGAGCACGCCGACCGCCGCGATCACGCCGATCACCAGCGCGCGCATGTCGACGGTGACGGTGAGCGCGCGGCGGTAGCCCTCGCGCATGCCGCCAAGAAACCGCTCGATGACGCGGAACGCCCAGCCGTGCGTCTCGCTGTGCCTGAGGATGCGCGAGCACATCATCGGCGAGAGCGCCAGCGCCGTGAAGCCGGAGACGATCACGGCGCCGGCGAGCGTCAGCGCGAACTCGGCGAAGAGCCGCCCGGTGCGCCCCTCTTGGAACGCGATCGGCGCATAGACCGCGGCCAAGGTCAGCGTCATCGCGAGCACCGCGAAGCCGATCTCCTTCGAACCCTTGAGCGCCGCCTCCATGGGCTTCATGCCCTGCTCGACATAGCGCGCGATGTTCTCGAGCATCACGATCGCATCGTCGACGACGAGGCCGATCGCGAGCACGAAGGCAAGCAGGGTCAGCGTGTTGAGCGAGAAGCCGGCGAGCCACATCAGCGCGAACGCGCCGATCAGCGAGATCGGGATCGTGACCAGCGGGATGATCGTGCCGCGCAGCGAGCGCAGGAAGAAGAAGATGACGAGCGCCACCAGCGCCATTGCCTCGAGGATCGTCGAGAACACATTGCGGATCGAGCGCTCGATGAAGATCGAGGTGTCGTAGCCGACGCGGACGTCCATGCCGGCGGGCAGGTCGCGCGCGATCGCCGGCAGCGCCGCGCGCACCGCGCGGGTCACGTCGAGCGGGTTGGCGGTGGCCTGCTTGACGACGCCGAGCGCCACCGCGTTCTGGCCGTTGAAGCGCGCATAGATGCGGTCGTCGCGCGCGCCGAGCTTGGCTTCGCCCACGTCGCGCAGGCGCACGAGGTAGCCCGGCGTCTCCTTGACGATCAGCTGGTTGAACTCCTCCGTGGTCTTGAGGTCGGTCTCGGCGAGCACCGTGAACTCGCGCTGCGTGCTTTCGATGCGGCCGGCCGGCACTTCGACGTTGTGCTTCCTCAACGCCGCCTCGATGTCCTGCGGCGTGAGCCCGTAGGCCGCGAGCCGCGTGCGGTCGAGCCAGATGCGCATCGCGTAGCGCCGCTCGCCGAAGATGCGGATCTGCGAGACGCCGTCGAGGTTCTGCAGCCGGTCCTTGACGTAGCGGTCGGCGTAGTCGGTGACCTCGAGCGTCGAGTGGCGCGAGCTGAAGAACGAGAGATAGATCACCGGCTGCGCGTCGGCCTCGACCTTGGCGACGACGGGCTCGTCGATGTTGGTAGGCAGCAGGCTCCTGACGCGCGCGACGCGGTCGCGCACGTCGGCGGCGGCGCCGTCGTTGTTGCGGTTGAGGCGGAACTTCACCGTGATCTGGCTCTTCTCGGCGCGGCTGATCGAGGTCATCACCTCGACGCCGTCGATGCCCGAGAGCGATTCCTCGAGCGGCTGCGTGATCTGGCTTTCGATCACGTCGGCGCTGGCGCCGCGGAACGTCGTTTCGACAGAGACGGTGGGCTCGTCGATGTTGGGGTACTCGCGCACCGCGAGCCGCTGGAACGCGATCAGCCCCACCAGCAGCACGACGAGATTGATCACCGTCGCGAAGACGGGGCGCTTGATGCAGAGGGCGGAGATCTTCATGCCCGCATGCCCCTATGCGCGCGCTCAGCCGCCGCCGGCCGCCGGCTTCTTCTCGGCGGGCGCTCCGGGCGGCCTGCACGCGGGAAGCCCGGGCAGCTCGGCCTGCTTCGTCTCGGACGGCTTCGCATTGGGCGGGCCCGCGAGAAGGCAGATCGCGGCGCCTGGCCTGAGCTTGGGGAGGCCCGCGGTGATGACCACATCGCCTTGCCGGAGGCCGGCGGCGATCTCGACCTCCCCCTTGACGCGCTCGCCGAGTTCGACGCGGACCATCATGGCCTTGCCCTCGGCGGCCTTGAACACCGACATGCTGCCGTCGCTGCCCGGCAGCACCGATTGCTCGGGCACGAAGAGCGCGTCGGCTTTCTCCTCGATTGTCAGCACCACGCGCGCGAACAGGCCGGGCCTGAGCACGCCGTCGGGATTGGGGATGCGCGCGCGCAGCACGATCGCGCGGCCGCCGGTCTCGAGCAGCGGGTCGATCGCGTAGACCGTGCCGTCGACCGGGCGGCTCGCCATCGCGTCGAGGCGCAGGCGGATGATCTGTCCCACCTTGACCGATGCGAGCAGCATTTCCGGGACTTTGAAATCGACCTTGAGCGGATTGATCTGCTCGAGATTGACGATCTCCTGGCCCGGCACGAGCAGCGCGCCGACCGAGACCTTGCGCAGGCCGATCACGCCGTCGAACGGGGCGACGAGGCGCATCTTGGCGAGCCGCGCCTCGGCCAGCTTGAGGCTCGCCTCGGCGGAAGCCAGCTCGGCCTGGGCCTTGTCGAGAGCGGCGACGCTGCCGGCACCCTGCTGGCGCAGCCTCGAGGCGCGCTGATGCGTTTCCTTGGCCAGTTCGAGCGCGGCCTTGGTGCGCAGCATCTCGGCTTCGGCCTCGGCCGTGTCGAGCTCGACCAGCAGTTGACCTGCCTTGACGAGCGTACCCTCCTCGAACGCGATCCTCGCGATGCGGCCGGTGACCTCGGGCTTGACGACGATCGATTCCCAGGAGCGCAGCGTGCCGATCGCCTCGGCCTCCTTGCGGCGCAAGCCCACGCGCACGAGTTGCGCCTCGACCGGCACCGCGAAGCCGCCCGGCGGGCCGCCCGGTCCGGCCGTGCGCTTCGGCTGCGCGAACAGCCACACGCTCGCGGCGAGCAGCGCGATCATCAGCGCCCCGCCCACGGCATAGGCGGCGAATTTCGGTCGCGTCAGCTCGGCCATGGTCCCTGGTTCACGTTCCCGGCGGAACGCCATCCCGGCGGTCCGCAATCATGAGGGGGCAGGGTGCTAGCATAGGGACGAGTCCCCCGGCCGTACAAGCAGCGCCGCTACTCATGGATAGGCGGCGCCGGGCGCTCAGCGCGCCTTTGCCGCGGCGCAGCGAGAGCAGAAATAGCCGATCTCATGCTCCACGCCCGGCGGCAGGCCGGCGATGATGGCGGTCAGCCGGTCGCGCACCGCGCGGGTGACTTCGGGCGCGGCGGCCTCGGGCCGTCCGATCACTTCGACGATGACGCCGCTGCGGCCGTTGAAGCGGGCGGCGACGCCGTCCCCACGCGCGCCCCGCGCGATGGTGGCGACATCGCGGAGGTAGATGGGCATTCCCTGCCTTTGGCCGATTAGCAAGGTCTGGAGGCGCTCGGGATCGTGTGTGGCGGACACTGCGAGCTCGGGCATGCCGCGCTCGGCAGGTTCGGCGCGCGTTTCGATCCGATGCTGGCGCAGCGCCGTTTCGATCTGTTGCAGCGAGAACTCGTAGGCCGCGAGCCGGCGCTGATCCAACCGGATGCGCAGCTCCTCGCGCTGTGCGCCCAGGATGCGTACCTCGGCGACGCCGACGGCCTCCTGCAGCCGTTCTCTCGCAGCATGCTCGGCGAGGGTGGTCAGGTCGATCATCGAATGGCGCTCGCTCGACAAGCCTAAATACGCAATCTTCCGCGCCCCGGCTTCGATCTTGTTGAGGTTCGGGTTACCGATCGGCGGCGTACGCGCGAGGTGTGCGCGCACATTCGCGAGCGCCAACTCGTCGCTGACGCCGGGTTTGAACTTGAGGATGAATTGCACGCCTTCGCTGCGGGTCAACGAAACCAGGAACTCGAGGCCTTCGACTGCGCCGAGATGGCTCTCGAGCGGGCGTGTGACACGCGTTTCGACTGCGTCGATGCGAGCGCCGGTAGCGGCGAATTCGACGGAAACGGCAATCTCGGTGCGGCTGTCGTCGGAAACGCCGCGCGCGGCGATCAGCCAAAGGCCGACGCTGAGGAACGCGGCGAGGAGCACCCCGCCCGCCGCGAATCCCACGATCTCCGATCGCGTCCCGATCATTCGGATCGATTCCCGGATCCGGCGCGCCCGCTATGGATTGAGGCGTCTCACACCGGCGCGCCCATGTTTTCATCGTCATCCCGACCGAAGCGGCCGCGCTCTTGAGCGCGGCCGCGAAGTGGAGGGATCGCGTCGGCCCGCAAGTGCGGGCCTTCGGGCAAATTCCCGCCGTTGCGCGAATTGGCAGAACCGCGCAGCGGTTCGACACGATGCCTCCGCTGCGCGAGCCGCCCTTCGACAAGCTCAGGGCCGGCTCGCTCCGGTCGGCATGACGCACTAGCATATGGGCAGGCCGCGCGGCCATAAAGGCCGCGGCCTTCTGTGGACCGGATGGAAGGATGCGATGCTCACCTTGAAGCAGGCCCAGGCGATCGTCGAGGCGGCGCTCGAGAAGGGGCGCGAGATGAAGATGAGACCGCTCTCGGTCGCGGTGCTCGATGCGCGCGGCTGTCTCGTCGCCTACGCGATGGAGGAGGGCGGGCTGCTGCGCGAGGTCATCGCCAAGGGCAAGGCGTACGGTGCGCTCGGCATGGGGCGGTCCTCGCGCGCGCTGGAGCAATTTGCCAAGGACCGCCCGCATTTCATGAATGCCGTCGTCGAGGCTTCGGGCGGAAGGCTTGTTCCCGTGCCGGGCGGCGTGCTGATCAAGGAGGGCGGCGCCATCGTGGGCGCCGTCGGCGTCAGCGGCGACATTTCGGACAACGACGAGATCGCCGCCGTCGCCGGCATCGAGGCCGCGGGCCTCGCCGCCGGGCTGGATTGACGACGGCGTGTCGCAGCGAGGACTGCATCAACCAGCTCCGGCCCGCGTTTTCGCCCCCGCCTAGCTCCAGGGGGTGAGGACGTTGGCACCTGCCGCGACGAAGTCACGGGCGTTGCGCGTCACGATCGTGAGCTCGTGCTCCAGCGCGGTCGCGGCAATCAGCGCATCGACGGCGGGTATCGTGGCGCCGCGCGCCAGCGCGCGCGCCCGAATATCAGCCCAGAGCTCCGCCGTTCGCTCGCCGACGGGCAAGACTCGTCCGCCAAATCCGCCGCGCAAAAATGAGAATTGCCTTGCCAACCGCGCCTTGCGCCCGCCCTCCGGCAATCGACGCAAGCCGAGCAAAATTTCCCCGAGCACGATGGTGCTCGTGAAAAGGCCCTCGGGGGACGCCGCGCGAACGAATCCATCCACGCCCGGATTGGGTTCGGGCCGCATCAACTCGGAAATGACGACGGTATCGATCAGGTAGCTCAAAGCTTGATCCGTCGGGCCGGCGCGCGGCCCGTGGCGCTGCGCTCGCGCACGGTCTCGACCGGACCAAGCCCCCGCAGCGACAGCAGAAACTCCCTGAAATCGTGCGGACCCCCTCTGCGCGGCCCCTTGCGGCCGCGCATCGCGGCATATTCGGCTTCGGCCACGACCACCACCGTATCCTTGCCCCGCCGAGAGATGCGTTGCGGGCCCTCCTTGAGGGCACGCTCGAAGACTTCGCTGAACTTGTTCTTCGCTTCGGCCAACGGCCAATCCATGAGCAACCCTCGGTCTGTCTGGCTAGATTGTCTAGATCGGACTATAGCGCTCTACTGAGGGCAGGCCAAGCGCGCTCTCGGCCCGCGGGACGCACATGGCGCCTGCTCTCAAGCCATGCCGCATGGGCTTCGGGCGTGCCGTGGCGCCGTGGGGGCGCGCTCTGACGCGACGACGAAGTAGCCCCGGACGCGGCAATAGGAACTTGTTTTGTGCCCCGTAGGGTGGTACATTGGGTTAACGGAGCAACGGAATGATCGTCGGCTTTCGGGATGAATGGCTCCGCGCCTTCTTCGTGGACGATATCCGGTCGAGGAACATCCCGCCCGATCTCGAAAGCCGGCTGTTCCGCAAGCCCCAGATGATCGACGACGCGACGACCGATCGGGACTTGCGCGTGCCGCCCAGCAATCATTTTGAGAAGCTGCGCGGCCGTCTCGAAGGTTTCCATTCGATTCGCGTCGCCAAGCGATGGCGGCTGGTGTTCCGCTGGGACGGCCGCCGCGGCGAGGCGTCGGGACTCTATCTCGACGGCCATAGCTACAGATGAGGCGATCCATGCTGACGACCAAGCGCAAGCCGGCGACGGTCGGCGAGATTCTGGTGGAGGAATTCATGGATCCGATGGGCCTCACGCAGGGCGCGCTGGCCAAGGCGATGGGCGTTCAGCGCAAGCACGTCAACGAGCTGTGCAACGACCGCCGCAACGTGACCGCGCCGACAGCGCTCATTCTCGCCCGCGTGTTCGGCAACAGCCCGGATTTCTGGCTCAACGTGCAGCGGCGTAGCGATCTATGGGAGGCGATGCACTCGCCGCGCGAGCGCGAGAGGATCGAGCGAGCGAAGCCCTTGCGGAGCGCGGCGTAAGTCTTCCCGTGCGAGGCTTTGCCCGGACCGGGCGCCCGAATAGTCCTGCGCCGTCGCCGAAGGCCCCGCGATTGACCCGCTGCGCGGACACCCGTAGCAAGAGCAACATGAGCACCGTCGTCTCCGTCGCCGCGGCTGTTGCCCTTGGCGGGGCCCTCGGCTCGCTGCTGCGCCACGGCGCCAACCACGCGGCCGCGCGCTGGGTCGGCCTGGGCTTTCCCTGGGGCACGTTCATCGTGAACGTCGTCGGCTGCTTCCTGATGGGAATCGCCGCAGCCGTGTTCGCGCAGCGCACCGGATTGGCGCCGGAATGGCGTGCGCTGCTCGCCACGGGCTTCTTGGGCGGCTTCACCACGTTTTCGGCGTTCTCGCTGGATTTCGCCCAGCTGCTTGCGCACGGCTACGTCGGCCGCGCCGCGCTCTATCTCGGCGCGACGGTGATCCTCGCCATCGTGGGCTTCTACCTCGGCGCCGGCGCGGCTAAGTTTGTGCTTTCCTGAAACAAGCTGCGATAGGCGATGACGGGCGTCGAAACCTTGACGGTCGAAGACGGCGAGCGCGATCTGCGCCTCGACCGCTGGTTCAAGCGCCGCTTCCCTGCGCTGACTCATGGCCGGCTCGAGAAGCTGCTGCGCACCGGCCAGGTCCGCCTCGACGGCAAGCGCGCGAAGGCGAGCGACCGCTTGCAGCCGGGCCAGACCGTGCGCGTGCCGCCCTTGAAGCTCGGAAACGCGCCCGAGCGCAAACCCGGCCCCGCCGCGCGGCCGCACGACCTCGCCGCGCTCGAGGGCTGGATCCTGCATCAGGACAAGTCCGTGATCGTGCTCAACAAGCCGCCGGGCCTGCCGGTGCAGGGCGGCACCGGGAGCGAGCGAAATCTCGATGCCATCCTGGCCGCCGCCGCCGGCAAATTCGGCGGGCGGCCGCTGCTCGTGCACCGGCTCGACCGCGACACCAGCGGCGTGCTCGTGCTCGCGCGCGATCCCAACGCGGCGCGCGCGCTGGCGGAGGCATTCCGCGGCAAGGAGGTGCGTAAGCTTTATTGGGCGCTGGTGGCGGGCAAGCCCGAGCGCCCGCACGGCCTGATCGACCTGCCGCTCGCCAAGCGCATGGGCGCGGCCGGCGAGCGCGTGGTGGCGCTGGATTTCGACGACGCCCTCGACCTCGACGAGGCCGGCGCGCGCCGCGCCAGGACGCGGTACGCGGCGATCGACAACGCCGCCGACCGCGTCACGTGGCTCGCGCTCGAGCCGCTGACCGGGCGCACGCACCAGTTGCGGGTGCACATGGCGGCGCTCGGCACGCCCATCCTCGGCGACGGCAAGTATGGCGGCAGCGGCGCCTTCCTGCGCATGGAGGGGATCGCGAAGCAGGTCCACCTGCACGCGCGGCGCATCCGTGTTCCGCATCCCGAGCGGGGCACGCTCGACATCAAGGCGCCGCCGCCGGCGCATTTCGTGCGGGCGCTCGCGGCGCTCGGGCTCATCGCCGATGCGGGCGCAGATGCGTTTGTCGATGTCTAATACCGGCGAGGCTATGAAGCGATCGATGGTTTCACCGCCCCTCTTGAGAGGGCGGTCGGCGCGAACGCGCAGAGTTCGCGCCGGGTGGGGGCACTTCTCTAAAGCGCCCTGGCGCACGGCCCCCTCAGTCCGATGCGCGAGCGCGCAACGGACGGCTCCCGCTCAAGGGAGGAGCGGAATTTCTTGCCCCGCGTTGGAGATTGAAAAGCGTTCAGCGTCTAAATTCTCCGGCGCGCGGGTATGACAGTCCGCCTCGCGGTCTTCGATTGCGACGGCACGCTGGTCGACAGCCAGCACAGCATCGTCGCTTGCATGGCGGCTGCGTTCGCGGCGGCGGGGCTCGCAGCACCCACGGCCGAGGCCGTGCGCCGCGTCGTCGGCTTGCCGCTCGCGGCCAGCGTGGAGCGCCTTTGCCCGACGCTCGGGGCGACCGAGTGCGAGCGCGTCGCCGAGCTCTACAAGCAGGCGTTCACCGAGATGCGGCGCGGCGATCCGATCGACGAGCCGCTGTTTCCCGGCATGCGCGAGCTGCTCGATGCGCTCGAAGGCGAGGGCGTCCTGCTCGGCGTCGCCACCGGCAAGGGAAGGCGGGGGTTGCGCGTCACCTTGGAGCATCACGGGCTGCTCGGCCGCTTCGCGACCTTGCAGACCGCCGACGATGCGCCGGGCAAGCCGCACCCCGAAATGCTGCGCCGCGCCATGGCCGAGACCGGCGCCGAGCCGGCCGCGACGGCGATGATCGGCGATACGACTTACGATATACTCATGGGCTTGAGCGCGGGCACGGCGGCGATCGGCGTCGCGTGGGGCTATCATCCGCCCGAAGAGCTGCGCGCGGCCGGCGCGCACGCCGTGGTTGCGGCGGCGCACGAAGTGCGGCCGGCCTGGCGGGCGGCGCGCGGGCGGCGGACGGGGGAAGCGCGATGGGACGCTGGATCAAGCGGTTCGTCTTCGGCATAGCCGGGCTCCTGGTCCTGGCGCTGGGCGCGGCAGCCGCGTTCGTTCTCACTTTCGACGCGGCCGACTACAAGCAGGACATCGCCGGCGCCTTCGAGGCCGCCACGGGCCGGAAGCTGCACTTCGGCGGCAGGATCGAATCGAGCATCCTGACCCTGCAGCCCGCGATCACGCTGCACGACGCGTCGCTCTTGAACCCGCCCGGCTTCTCGCGCCCGGCCCTCGCCACCGCCAAGCGGCTGCATCTCATCGTCCGCTTGCGGCCGCTGCTCGAGCGCCGGCTTGCGATCGTCCGCCTCGATATCGAAGGCGGCGACGTGCTGTTCGAGACGAACGAGAAGGGCGAGCGCAACTGGCGGCACCAAGCGGAGAGGCCGGCAGTCACGGCGATCCCGCCGTCGATCCACGTGCCCGGCGTCAGAATCGGCGCCGGCCAAGCCATCGCCGGCCTGACCGTCGACCGGCTGCACTTGAAGAACGTCAAGATCGCCTACCTGCACGGGCCGACCAAGCTCGAGTCGAATTTGCAGCTCGACCAGGCGAGCGTCGTCATTCCGGCCGCCGACAAGCCGATGGCGCTCACCATGGCCGGCACCTATCAGGGCGCCAAGGTGCGCTCGTCGGGGACCGTCGGTAGCCTCGGCGATCTCCTGGCGCCGCGCCCCGGCGCCAATTTTCCCGTGTCGCTCACGGTGGCGTTCGGGCGCAGCCAGCTCGAGGTCGACCTCAGGGCCGATCTCACCGCCAAGGTGCCGGCCGCCCGGGGCCGCGTCACCGCCAAGCACATCGATCTCGACGAGCTGGATCCGGCTGCGGGCCGCGGCGCCGGCACCGGCGATGGCCGCCTCTTCTCGACGGCCCCGCTGCCGCTCGGCATCCTCAACGCCTTCGATGCGAGCGGCGACGTCGGCATCGATTCGCTGATCCTGCGGCGTCAGCGCTTTTCCGGCGTCACGGCCAGGATCGCGCTCAAGGGCGGCGATCTCTCCGCCACGTCGTTCGGCTTCACGCTCGCCGGCGCGCGCATCACAGGCGAACTACGCATCAACGCGGCGAGCGCCGTGCCCGCCGTGGCCGTCCGCGCCAGCGGCAGCGGCGTGCGCCTGCACGAAGTGACCCAGGTGCTGTTCGAGCGCGCCACGATGAGCTCGAACATGACGTTCACGGTCAACGTCAGCAGCCGCGGCCGCTCGATGCGCGAGATCGCGGCTGCGCTCAGCGGCCCGGTCGTGATCGCGCTCGGACCCGGCCCGATCCGCGCCGACGCGCTCGACTTCCTCTCCAAGGACATCTTCTCGATCCATCGCGGGGATCAGCTATCGCTGATCTGCGCCTTGGCGCGCTTCGATTTCGCGCGCGGCACCGGCACCTCGCGGCGCATCGTGATCGACACGACGCGCGCCGCCGCCTATGGCAGCGGCTCGGTGAACCTCGGCTCGGAAACGGTCGACATCACCTTCGCGCCGACCACCAAGGGCAAGAGCCTCGCCAGCGTGGCCGCGATCGTGCCGGTGCGCGTGCACGGGCCGATCGCGCGCCCCAGCGCGACGCCGGACTTGAGTCGCACGCCGGAGGAAGTCGCGAAATCGGTGCTCGGCGTCGTCGAGCTGCCGGGCGAGATCGCGAGCTCGATCTTCGGCCGCACGAGCCCGGCGACGTGCACCGCCGGCTGCGGCGCCGATGCGGCGACCAGCCCCGCCTCGGGCGCGCCCCAGAAGGAGCAGGGCATCCTCGAGCGCGGCGGCGACGTGATCAAGCGGCTCAATCCGTTCCAATAGCGGCGGGCCTCCCGAACACGTGGCGCCTATTGATTGTCCGTCATCCCGACCGAAGCGGCCGCGCCACTTGCGCGGCCGCGAAGTGGAGGGATCGTGCCGCACCGCTGCGCGGTGCGACGCTAGGCGACGCTGAGCGACGCGATGCCTCCGCTCCGCGAGCCGAAAGGCGGCTCGCTCCGGTCGGCATGATGAGTCAGGATTGAAGCTCGCCGGTTTAGGCGGCGACCCCCTTTTCGCACTGAAGCGCGTCGCGTAGATCATCGCGCATGAAGAAGTTCTACCGAACCGTCGCCGTCGAGCCGCGTGCGGGCGGCTTCGCGGTGCTGCTCGACGGCAAGCCGGTGCGCACGCCGGCCGGCCGGCCGATGCTGGCGCCGACCGCCGCGCTTGCCGAACGCATCGCCGCGGAGCGGCGCGGCCAGCGCGACCGCGTTCGCCCGGACACGATGCCGCTCACGCAATTGCTCAACATCGCGCTCGACCGCATGTCCCAGGACAAGGTCCGCGCCGCCGCCGTGGCCGAGATCGCAGGCTATGCCGCGACCGACCTCGTCTGCTTCCGCGCGCCGCATCCGCCCGCGCTGGCGCAGCGCCAGCGCGAGGCCTGGCAGCCCCTGCTGGATTGGCTGGCCGAGCGCCATGGCGCGGAGCTCGCCGTGACCGAGGGCCTGGCGGCGCCGAGCCAGGCGCCGGCGGCGCTGGCGCGCATCGCGGCGGCCGTGGCGGGCCGCGACGCGCTTCGGCTGGCGGCGCTGCAGCTCGCGGCCGGCGCGCTGGGCTCGGTCGTCATCGCGCTGGCGCTCGCCGATGGGCGCGTCGATGCCGAGGCGGCGTTCCGCGCCGCCCATCTCGACGACTTGCATCAGATGGAAGAGTGGGGCGAAGACGCCGAGGCGAAGGCGCGCCTCGAGCGCATCCGCGCCGATGTGGCGGCGGCCGCGGAGTTCATGCGGCTCGCCGTGGCGTGACGAATTTTTCGCTGCCATGTTAGGCGCTTACACGTTATTACAACCCTTCCCATAGAGGTTTGCGGTAGGGATCCCGGGGCGGGAGAAAGAGTGTCGCCATGCAATCCACGCCGAACTCCAACTCGTCCGCGAAACTCGCCAGGCCTCCGCGGACGCGCGGCCTTGCCGCGCTGGTGGCGCTGGGCCTCGTCATGCTGCCGGTCGCCGCCTGGCTCGATCTCAAGAATCTCTCCGAGCAATCACTGCGCAGCCAGGTGAACGAGCTCAGCACCGTGATCGATGCCGTGCGCGGGTACTATGCGCAGAACGTCGTCGGGCGAATCCTGGCCGCCGGCGGGCAGCAGACCAGGGTCATCCACAACTATCACGACGTGCCGGGCGCCGTCCCGATCCCGGCCACGTTCTCGCTCGAGTTGGGCGACGCGATCGGCGAGAAGGTCGGCAACGTCAAGTACCGCTTCGTCTCGAACTTCACGTTCCGCAATCGCCGGCCGCACGCGCTCGACGCCTTCGAGCGCGACGCGCTCGAGCGCCTGCGCAAGCAGCCCGACGATCGGCACTACGAGGTCAGCGGAACGCTGTTCGACCGGCGCATGCGGCTCGCCGCGCCGGTGCTGATGGGCCAGGTCTGCGCCGGATGCCACAACACGCATCCCGAAAGCCCGAAGAAGGATTGGAAGGTCGGCGACGTGCGCGGGATCCAGTCGATCACCGTCAATCAGCCGATCGAAGCCAACATCCTGGCGTTCAAGTATCTCGGCATCTATTTCGTCATCGCCGCCGCGCTGGGGCTGGGCTTCATCCTCTACCAGCGGCGCCAGGGCCGGCTCATCCGCGGCATGAACCGCGAACTCACCGAAGCCAACGATTTCCTCGCCGCGGTCTCGATGAAGATCGCCAAATACCTTTCGCCGCAGATCTACAAGAGCATCTTCAGCGGGCAGAAGGAGGCGGCGATCGCGACCGAGCGCAAGAAGCTCACGATCTTCTTCTCCGACATCAAGGATTTCACCGCCACCACCGAGCGCCTCCAGCCCGAAGAGCTGACCGCGCTGCTCAACGAGTACCTGACCGAGATGTCGGCGATCGCGCAGCGCCACGGCGGCACGCTCGACAAATTCATCGGCGACGCCATTCTCGTGTTCTTCGGCGACCCCGAAACGAAGGGCGTCGAAGAGGACGCCAAGGCGTGCGTGCGCATGGCGCTGGAGATGCAGCGGCGGCTGCTCCAGCTCAATGCCGAGTGGCGCCGCCGCGGCATCGAGAACCCGTTCAAGGTGCGCATGGGCGTCAACACCGGGTTCTGCAACGTCGGCAATTTCGGCAGCGCCGACCGCATGGACTACACGATCATCGGCGCCGAGGCGAACCTGGCCGCGCGGCTCCAGAGCATCGCCGAGTCGGGCGGCATCATGCTGAGCTACGAAACCTACGCGCATGTGCGCGACATGGTGCGCGCGCGGGCGCAGGCGCCGATCACGATGAAGGGGATCAGCCGCGAGGTGATCCCCTACGCCGTCGAGTCGGAGCTCGATTCGTCCGCCGGCCTGCCGCCCGTCATCAACGCGCGGGTGGCCGGCCTCGACGTGTTCCTCGACCTCGAGGCGATGGACGAGAAGGCGCGCGAGCGGGCGCGCGGCGTGCTCGAATCCGCGCTGGCGGCGATCGCCGCGGCGCGCGGCGGGCGCACCGCGCCGGAGCCGGCGGGGTAAAGCGTCGGATCAGTCGAGCTTTCGTAGGGGCGGGTCCCCGACCCGCCCTCGCGCCGCCGCAACGCGCTCACGATTTCGCGCAGCATCGACGCCGATGGGCGGGTCGGGGACCCGCCCCTACGCGGTGGGCTCTTTCTTCACCCGTTCGATCAGCGCCTGCGCGGCGGCGGGGGCGCGCACCTTTGCGCCCGAGATGAAATAGACGAACGCGTCGCCGCGGCTCGCCCAGCCCCTGGCGCGCTCGGCCCAGCGGTCGAGCTCGGCGGGTTTGTAGCCGGTCTTCGCCTTTTCGGTCGTGCGCATCAGCCGCGCATAGGCGAAATCGGCGGTCGCCGCGTCGATCGCGGGATACTCGTCGTGGTCGGCGAACACGATGGCGGCGCCGTAGCGGCGCGCGAGATCGGAGAAGCGCTCGTCGTTGAAGGTCGGATTGCGCACCTCGAGCGCGTGGCGCAGCGGCAGGCCCTTCACCTCGCGCGGCAGTATTTTCAGGAATCCCTCGACATCCTCGGGCTCGAATTTCTTCGTCTCCGCCAATTGCCAGTTGATCGGCCCGAGCCGTCCGCCGAGCTCGCTGAGGCCCTGGTTCACGAACACGCCCACCGCATCGCCGGCGCTCGCGAGCTGCTTCCGGTTGGTGACATAGCGCGAGCCCTTGACCGCGAACACGAAGCCCTCCGGCGTCTCGTCGCGCCACTTGGCCCAGCTCGCCGGCTTGAACGTGGAATAGTAGGTGCCGTTGATCTCGATCGAGGTGAGCGCGCGGCTCGCGAATTCGAGCTCGCGCTTCTGCGGCAGCCCCTTGGGGTAGAAGACGCCGCGCCACGGCGCGAACGTCCAGCCGCCGATCCCGACGTAGATCTTTCCCGGCATCTCGGCGCCGCGCCCGTTGCCTCGGCGGGAACGAGCGCACGGCGCCGCGCCCCGTGTCAATCCTCGTATTTGTCGTGATGGCGGACCCACGACATCGTGTAGGGCAGCTTCGCCTCGTCGCGGCCCTTCGGCGCGAGATCGAGGATGTGGTAGGCGCCGTTGACCATGTCGAGGCCGCGCGAATAGCACGAATAGGTGTGGAACACCGCGCCGGCTGCGTCGCGGTGAAAGAGGCTCATGCCCGGCGCCTCGTCGCTCGGGAATTTGCGCCTCTCGTAGTTGTAGAAGACGTCGCCCTTGATCTCCTCGGGCGTGAACGAGACGTTGAAGTCCCGGTTGAAATCGTTGCCGAGCGAGGAGACCCACTTGAACGTCCAGCCCATGCGCCGCTTGAAGGCGTCGATCTTGGCCAGCGGCGCGCGCGAGACGGCGATTAGCGTCAGGTCGCGATGCGCGAGATGGACATCGATGCCGTTGAAATTGTCGGCCCAGAACGAGCAGCTCTTGCAGCCCTCCGGCCATTCCGGCCCGAGCATGAAGTGATAGACGGCAAGCTGGCTCCTGCCCGCGAAAAGATCGGCGAGGGTTTGCCTGCCGTCCGGGCTCTCGAACACGTAGGGCTTCTCGACCTTGACCCAGGGCAGCTGGCGGCGCTCGGCGCTCAACGCGTCGCGCTGGCGCGTGAACTCCTTTTCACGCCGCAGCAGGTCCTTGCGCGCGGCGAGCCATTCGGAACGCGAGACGACGGGATGCGTGCTCATGGGAGGCCTCCTCGTGGAGCGACTTAACCGAGTGGTTAAATACGTCCAGGCCCCGCGCGCTGTCAATGGCCTGTCGCCCCCCACTTGCCAGCCGGATCTCGATCCCGCCGGGGCCGCGCGTTCTCGTAGCGGTCGTGGTGGCGCACCCAGTCGGTCAGGTCGAAGTTCGGCCCGTTTTCGTTGCGGCCCTTGGGCGTGAGGTCGAGGAAGTTGTAGGCGCCGATCAAGAGCTCGTCGCCGCGCGCATAGGCGGAGTAGGTGTGGAAGATCTGCCCCGCGTCGTCCTTCACGAAGACGCTGGTGCCGGGCAGCTCGTCGTTCTGATAGCCGCGCAGCTCGAAATTGTAGAAGGCCTTGCCGCCGGCTTCGTCCGCCTTCGCGAACGACACGTCGAAATCGAAGTTGAAATCGTTGGCGAAGGACGAGACCCAGGTGAAGCGCCAGCTCATGCGCCGCTTGAACGCCGCGATCTCGGGATAGGGCGCCCGCGAGACGGCCGCGAAAGAGAGGTCGTTGTGCTCGAAGTGCTGGCGCGCGGCGTCGACGTGGTCGGCCGAAAAGGAACAGCCGGCGCAGCCTTCCTTCCAGCCGGGGCCGAACATGAAGTGCTGCACGACGAGCTGGCGGCGGCCCTCGAACAGGTCGGCAAACGGCACCTTGCCGTTCGGCCCATCGAATACATAGGGCTTCTCGATCTTGACCCAGGGCAGGCCGCGCCGCTCGGCGGTGAGGCGGTCGTGCAGGCGCGTGAATTCTTTCTCGCGTGCCAGATGCTGACGGCGCGCCTCGAGCCATTCAGCGCGCGTCGCGATCCGAGGAGGTTCCATCTGGCTCTCCTTCGCTCTGGCGTTCGGTTTCGCCGCGCCCGACGCCGGCCGCGGGCAGCAGCTTCCTGACGGCGAGGATGGCGATGCCGCCCGCCGAGGCGGCGCCGACGGCAAGCCATGCCGCCGCGGACGTGCACATCGGGCACATGGGTTCCTCCGTGGCGAGTTGGCGATCCCGGCGTTCATCCCAAGGACGTACGTGACGATGCCGGGCCGACAGCGGCGAAGAGAAATCTGGGGCGGCGCAGCGCCGCCCGAATGGAAAGCCTTCCCCCGCTTGCGGGGGAAGGTTGGATGGGGGGTGAGGCCGCGCAAAACCGCCTTACGCCGAGCACGCTCGCCAACCCCCATCCGGCTTCCCGACGGCCCGCCGCCGGCGGGCCTTACAGCCGAATCGCGCACCTGCGCGATTCGGCCAGAAGGTCGGGCTTTGCCCGAGCGTCCGCAAGCGGGGGAAGAGCGGTCAGGCACACAGCGTGGCGTCGCGAACGGCGCGAGGAATTGAAGGGCGTGTCCGCACGTTTGGCCTGCGCGCGATTGTGCGGCGGCGGCACGGGCGGGTCGGGGACCCGCCCGTACGGAGCAACGGTTCTGCTAACCCTGCGCCGGATGCGCCGAGCCGCGGCCGGAGCGGCGCTGGCCGCCCTCTTTCAGGCGGTCGAGGTGCTGGCGGATCTGCGCGGCCTCGGCCGGCGTGTTGGCAAGCGCGATCGCGCGGTCGAATGCGATGCGCGCCTCGTCGGCGCGGCCGAGCTCCTTGAGCAGCCACCCCTTGACGCCGAAGAAGTGGAAATAGCCCGCGAGCGGCGCCGCCAGCGGCTCGATCATGGCCAGCGCCGCTGCCGGGCCTTGCACCTTGCTGACCGCCACGGCGCGGTTGAGCGTCACCACCGGCGAGGGCTGCTGCCGCTGCAACGCGCCGTAGAGCTGTTCGATCTCGGACCAATCCGTCTCCTCGGGCCGCGCCGCATGGGCGTGCACGCCGGCGATCGCGGCCTGGGTCTGATAGGGGCCGGGCCGGCGGTGGCGCAGCGCCTTTTCGAGCAGTGCCAGGCCCTCGGCGATCAGGTCGCGGTCCCAGAGCGCGCGGTCCTGGTCTTCGAGCAGGATGATGTTGCCGTCCGCGTCGAGGCGGGCCTTGGCCCGGGCGTGCTGGATCAGCAGCAGCGCC